>Ga0075024_100000646_pt1 | contig 13055 bp, 5 predicted proteins | sample Str013_2_FD_71389 | JGI IMG/M metagenome (GOLD analysis project Ga0075024, IMG submission 71389) | Freshwater sediment microbial communities in response to fracking from Pennsylvania, USA - Straight Creek_MetaG_SC_2013 | ecosystem: Environmental > Aquatic > Freshwater > Creek > Sediment... | reverse complement strand
ATGCTAATCAGCAACAGCTGAAATATAACAATGATAAAAAATATCGCAGCAATACTAAAGTCCATAAAGCAGTTGTATATGTAAATTATTAAATACCATTCATTGTTGCACATATATTTTTACGGCGCATCGCAATCATATTCTTTTCGTACTTTCCCTTTTTAAACAATTGTCATGAGAAAATCCCTGCTATTTGTATCCTTTATCGTTTTATTTCTTGCATCGCAGTCACAATCCTTTACCACCAGGTTTGAACAATCGAAAGGAACGGAGTCTCCGGCCTATGCCGACATCATATCATGGTGGAAGAACCTGGATATGCATTTTGATAAAATAAAGATGATGGAAATGGGCCCTTCAGATGCCGGATTCCCTTTGCACTTGATTGTTGTTTCCAATGACAGGGATTTTAATTTTACCAGTATTCACAAAAAGAACAAAAGGGTGATACTTATCAATAATGGTATTCACCCCGGGGAGCCCGATGGTATCGATGCCAGCATGTTGCTGGTAAGAGATATTGTAACCAATAAAATTAAATTGCCCGATAATATCGTATTAGCCGTTATCCCGGTCTATAATATTGGAGGTTGTCTCAACAGGAGTCCAAATTATCGCATTGATCAAAACGGTCCTGTAGAAAAAGGTTTTCGTGGCAATTCCCAGAACTTGGACCTCAACCGCGATTTTATCAAATCAGATTCAAAGGAAGCAAGATCATTTGCCGCCATTTTTCATTTATGCGATCCCGATGTATTCGTAGACAACCACGTGAGTGATGGCGCAGATTACCAGCATATCATGACCTTGCTCACAACGCAGCATGATAAACTGGGTGGCGAACTGGGAGAATTTCTCAACAAGAATTTTGAACCCGCCCTGTATACCCTGATGAAAGAAAAAGGCTATGACCTGGTTCCCTATGTAAATTCATTTGGCGATACACCGGAAACCGGTTGGCCGGCCTACTGGGACAGTCCGCGTTACAGCAGCGGCTTCGCGGCCATGTGGCATACCTTTTCCTTTATCCCTGAAACGCATATTTTAAAAACATACGAACAAAGGGTTAAAGCCACCTATGCCCTTGAGCAATGTTTCATTTCATTTACTTCCGCCAACAGTGAAAAAATAAAATCATTGCGCAACCAGGCGAAACAACAATCAAAAACCCAGAACAGTTTTCCTGTTTCCTGGAGCCCTGACCGCGAACATTTTACCGAAATAAATTTTAAAGGTTATGAAGCGGGCAAAAAACCAAGTGAAATATCTGGCTTACCCAGGTTGTATTACGATCGCAATAAACCTTTTGAAAAGACTGTAAAATTTTACAATACCTATATACCGAAGACGAGTGTTCAAAAGCCACTAGCCTATATTATTCCGCAGGGATGGTGGAAGGTACTGGAATTATTGAAAATTAATAATGTAGCATTGCGTCAACTGGCAAAAGATACCAGCATTGAAGTGGAAACCTATTTTATTGATGATTATAAATCATCCGCCAGGCAATACGAAATGCATCACCCAAACAGCGATGTCAAAATAAGGACCATTACTGAAAAAAGAAAATTCAGGAAAGGCGATTACTATATTCCCATGAACCAGGAAGCCAATCGCTTTATACTGGAAGTATTGGAGCCGCAGGGAGAGGACTCTTATTTTTACTGGAATTATTTCGACGCGATACTAGGGCAAAAAGAGGGTTACAGTAATTATGTGTTTGAAGACGAGGCTGCTGCTTATCTAAAAACGCATCCAGACCTACAGTCGAAACTGGAACAGCGAAGAACTACGGATACAGCTTTTGCAAAGAATGCCGCAGCTCAATTGGATTTTGTTTTTAAAAATTCCCCCTACTACGAACCCGACCACATGCGCTATCCTGTTTACAGGATAATTCATTAATTTCAGCTATGCTTTCACGTAACCTTATACCTATCCTGTTATTATTTATTTCAACCATTTGCATTGCGCAAAAGAAAGATACGGTTCGTAAATACCTCGACCAGGAGCTTCATTTTACCAGTAGAGGCAAGGCTGTTTACCAGGCTTATGTCGTTAATGAAAAAAATCATTGGGTCCTGTCTGCATACTACCCTGATTCCACTTTACTTGTCAGCATGTCTTATAAAAATCATTCCCTCACCATTAAAGACGGGCCTTATGAGATCTATTTCCCAAAATCAGTAAAATCGCAGTCAGGTTCCTTCATTGATGACAAGATGGATGGACTTTGGCAGTCCTGGTACAGGAATGGCCATCCAAAAGACTCGGGTGCTTTCATTAAGGGGCAATATGTAAATACATGGAAGCACTGGTATGAAAATGGGAACCCGAAAATGATACAAAATTTTACTTCGACACCTGGTGAGATTCCTCTTATAATAGAAAATGGAACAGTGAAAAAAATTCTGCTTCGTACCCTGGATGGCTCCTTTTCATCCTGGTATGAAAATGGCAACTGCGAATCTGCAGGGACCTATAGCAAAGATTCACTGGAGGGGGAATGGCAGTGGTTCAGAGAAGACGGTACACCCAGCACGAAAGAAAAATACAGCAACAGTAAATTAGTGGATCTATCCTGCTACAATAATAAAGGAGAATATACTGGTGCTACATGCAGTGTTGTAAAGATCCCCGTATTTATCCATTCTTTTTTTAAAGCAGCGGATTACATTGTATTCGAATTATCCAAACTTGATAAGAAGAAATTCAATTATGAAGGAAATGTACTGGTCCAATTTACCGTATTTAAAGACGCAAAGATTTCCAGGCCCCTTGTCGACTTTTCTTCAGACAAGGTACTCAATGCGGAAATTGAAAAGATTCTCATGAATATGAAGTGGTCACCTGCAATAAGTCACAACCGCCCGATCGATTATCAAATGCGATTGATAGTTCCTTATTACAAATAAATAATTAAGTCGCAAGCGCCAGGGCCCTTTTATCCATTCTGCCAAACAAATACCTGGCAAGCAACAGGCAGGCAAACAAAACAATAATACTTAAATAACCCAGCCAGTTGTAATGAATAATTTTGCCATGGCCACCTTCTTTTATTAATGCGCCGGCAACCAGTGAAGCAATGCCCGTCCCCAATTGCTGAACACAACTATTGAAACTCATAAAACTTCCGCGGTGCTCAGAAGAAACCATGTTACTTACCATTGCCTGGGCAGTTACTCCCCGACCTGTTGACAATACAAACCAGGCTCCAAACAGCACCAGTACAATTGAAAATGGAATTACTGGTAAATTGGTTATACCATATACCAAAAACAAACTGAGGAGTACACACCAGGTGAATACCAGTAATTTTCCATGCCGGTCGGAAACCCTGCCTAAAATATTAGCAGCAAAGAAAGCTGCAATACCTCCTACCAGGTAAATCATAGGTGTTTGTACTTTGGAATAACCATTATTAAATTCCATATATGGATTGATAAATGGGATGATAAGAAAATGTCCCATCATCATCAGCAGGGAAAACAATAAGGCCAGCCGTAAATCGGGATGCCTGATAATTATCAATAACCCTTCAAATGGTTTTTTCCCCTCTTCTTTTTCCTTCATATGACCGGTGACAGAAGGAATGTATTTCATTACCAGTGGAATAACGATGATACCCAGGAAGCCTACCAGCAAAAAAGGTGCGTGCCAGCTGAATGTATTGGCAAGGTATAAAGCGAAGGGAACGCCCAGCGTGGATGCAATAGCAAACGCACTCATCACCGCACCCATCGCTTTTCCCCTTTGCTCATACGGAAATAAATCAGCAATGATAGATAATACCTGTGCGCCAATTAATCCGCCAAAAATTCCGGCAACTGTTCTTGACAATAACAATAATGGGAATGAGGGAGAAATACCACAGGCAATCGTTCCAATAAGAAACCCAATATAACCAAAGAGCAATATTTTCTTCCTGTCAAACTGATCCACAAAAAAAGCCGCGGTAAATCCACTGGCAGCGGCACTCAATGTATAGGCGCTTACCAGGAAGGTAAATTGCTGTGGTGAAATATGGAAATAAGGCATCAGGTAATTACCCAATGGCATCATGATCATAAAATCCAGTACATGTGTGAAGTTGATACAGGCCAATATCACTAAAACCATTCTTGTTTTAAAATTCATACAACAAAATTTATAGTAAGCAGCTAAGCGCTGCATTATATACAATTACAACACAGAATTGTTCGGGAGGACTCATTCATCCGTTTATATGGAAGCAATAAAAAGCAGGACGCAAATGTCAGCTTTTGCTATCAAAAAAGAAAATCAATATTGGATGAATGGTTAACAAGGCAAAATGAAACCAGCCGAACAATATTGCCCGGCTGGTTATTATTTTATTGAATCACTTTTATCGTTCCTGCACCGTTGTAAGAATGATATTCACCGTTGTACATCGCATCTGCGCTTACAGGACCCATGTGGTATACACCCGGGCTAACAGCACGAATGGCGTAATAATAATCCTGTCGCACACTATACAGGTTTACAAATAAATTGATACGATCATCTCTTACATCCAGGGCAGTAGGAGTAGCAGCATCTTTTATCCAATCCATACCCGGCAGTTCTTTGGTACGGGGATTTTCAATTTCAAAACCGGCGGGCAATAGATCAGCCAGCACAATATTGTCAATATAACCACTGTACGACTTTTCCAATGAAAGTTGCACAATTACCAGGTCGTTCTGTTTGAATGTATTTCCGGTAATAGCATGACCAAACCTGTCGAAGAACCTGCGCCTCACTTTTATATAATTGTCCTCTTCCTTGTATGAACCGCTGGCACTAATGCCTTCACTCTGCCACCAGTAATACAACTGGCCGTTACCACTGGTATTAATGGATATATTATTCCCACCCAATTGTTTTGCAGTCAGTCGCACCGTTCCTCCGTTCATAGTAGCAACCGGTTTCCCGTTTACACTGATATTGGCCGAAACGGTAGATTTATTTGCAGCCTTTGCCAGTTTTCCCTGGGCCAAAAAAGCAAATGCGCTTTCCTGTGTACTGTACCAGTAGCGTTGTTTTAATTTATCTATCACGTGACGCGCCATCGTACCTATCTGCGGGTTGGCGGGGTCAACATCAATGAGTACATTCAGGGCAATTGCTTCGTCGCGTATGTCACTGTAAAAACTTCCGCCGCTTTGCGCCACAGAAACTTCACCACTAAAGGATATCGGGAGTAATTCTTTGAATTTATTTTTATCCCCGGCCAGCGCATAGGCGGCAGACAAAAGGTAACGGCAATCCAGTGCCAGCAGGGAAGTATTTGCTTTGTAATAATTCATCGCGCTGATATTGGGCCGGCCAGCCAGTGAAAGAACATATAAACTATAGGCCACTTCTTTTGGCGCTATTTTCTTCTGCTGGTTCTGGTTATAATAATAAACAATCGTTTCCCTGTTGCGCAATTTGTTGTTGAGATAATTCAGCAAGGTTTCCAGTAATCCTTTGTCTACATCATAACCTGCTTTTTGTGCTTCAATAAGAAAATGAGCCGCATACACCGATGCCCACCAATGTTCAGCACCTTCACCATCCCACAACGTAATGCCGCCATTATACAATTGCCTCAGCTTTATTTTCTTAATAGCTTCCTGGATATTATAATTGGCAGAAGCTTTCCCGGCCTTGCCTGTATTTAATAAATCTGCAAGGTCTCCATAATACAATTGTGAAAACGCTACTGAAACAGTTTGCTCCGTACAGCCATACGGATATTCCACCAGGTATTGAAATTGTTTGGCCAGTTCCAGTGCAGGTGAACGGCTCACTACTAACTGGTAATCTGTGCTCCCCTGCATAAAATCACTCAGTCCTACTGTGATATTCTGTGAACTGCTTCCTGCAATGGTTCCGGCTCCTGTTACTTTTTGCAATGTGGAAGCAGGACGAACACTGATTTCAGTTTCATCGGTAAACTTTTCACCCAAACCCTGCACTTCCACCTTTACCTTACCTACACTGATAGCCGGGGAAGCAATCACCTGGAAAATCGCCCTGCCTTCGCTGTTGGCATCCAGCGATACAGTTTGCCTAGATTCACCTACAATCTGCAATGGCGCGCTTACCGTCATGGTAGCAGTAGCGGTAGTACTCTTACTGGTTGTATTTGTAATGGTTACGGGAACTGTTACAGTATCCTTTGGACTCAGGAATCTCGGCAATGCCGTGCTAAGCACAATTGGATCTGCCACCTTCATGGTTGATTCCATACTGCCAAAACTTTCATCCTTGTAAGCCACGGCCATTAATCTTATTTCTCCACTGAATTGGGGTACATCAAATTCAAAACTGGCTTCTCCACTTCCATTTGCTTTGGCAATACCACTCCAGTAACTCACAATCTTAAAACGCTTATTGGGCATTGGGTTGGTGCGCTTGTTCATCTCCAAATCACCATCCCCACCTGTACTGCTCAGCCTGGCCCTTATTTCAGGAAACAGGAGTGGGTACATATCATAACCACTTACCTCCAGCGCCCTGTTTGCATAGAAATAATCATAAGGATCCGGCGATTTGAAGTTGCTCACCTGCAATACACCATTGTCAACAGCGGCCAGTGTAACATAACTTCCGCTTACGGCTTTTACAGTTACCTTCTGGTGTGTATGCGAGCGAACGCTTTTTTCAGCCACCACCTGTACATCCATTTTCCGTTGCTTCTCTTCTACTTTAATACTTTTAAAGCCATGGGCTACCGTTAAAGGAATATCACTTACATCATGCGGCTTGATAAGTGTTGCGGTTACAAAAACATTGGGCAAATGTTCAGCACCTAATTTCAGAACAACCTTTGCGGTTCTTTCCTCCACGTTTACATATTGGTAAGAAACTACCTTATCTGTCTCCATGGTTACCAGCATCTTTCCATTAAAAGGAGCTTTAAAAAGTACGGTTGCACTTTCTCCTGAATTGTACGAACTCCTATCCAGCGAAATGTCAATATTTCCTTCTGTGTTTACTTCAAATGAACTGTTATCTCCCCAGCCCCAGCCGCCATAACTGTAAAACTCTTTCTTTACATAACTGTTGGCTCCGGGCACATATACGCGCAATTCATAATTACCTGGCGTGCGGGGCGTAAATGAATAGGTAGCTGCATCACCGCTAATGGTTACTATACTGGAAGCTACTATCTTATCTTCTTTCTGTGATTCATACCTGAAATATTCGCCATTCTTTGTCAGCACGGTCCTGTATTCATGTTTGATTACTTCCACCTTCGACTGCGAAGTAATTACCTGTTCAGTTTTATTTACCGCAATCACGGGAAATTTGATCACCTGGTTCAGTGGGTAATACCACCATCCATCCTCTCCTATGCCGAAGAAAACATTTTGCGTAAATATTTCAGCATTGGCGCTGCGGCTTACCGGTCTTCCGGTTTCATCAAATACTGTAGCATAAAAAGTTGCTTCAAGTAATCCCACATTTTTATACAATTCTTTGGCGCTGAAACTTTCAATAGCGTTTCCTTTTTCATCCAGTTTACCTTCTTTCATATCCTTGTCAAACGTGATACCCGGGTTGGCGATGGAGAAATCATACCTGCCATATTTAGTAGGATTAAAGCCTTTTTGTTTTACCTGTATCTCACATTCATAATTGCGGTTGGCAGCAGGCGGCCCAAAAAAGTTTACTGCATTAATAGTTAGATTGGTGGTTTCACCCGGCTGCAGTGAAGACTTATCCAGTTTGGCAGTTACCTTTATCCTGTCGGGAACAAATTCTTCAATGCGGAAGTTTTCACTGCCCAGCAGCACATCATTGCCATTGTATACTTCCAGTGAATAACTACCGGTGATAGCTGATTCAGATATATCAACGCTTCCTTCCAATGAACCCTGTTCATTCAGGTTTTTACGGAATGTTTTCAATTCCTTCCCGTTCGGTAAAAGGAATTTTAATTTAACCGGTAATTCTCCGGGACTCCTCCATAATTTATCGCGCACAATAACAGAGAAATTCACCTTTTCACCCGGGCGGTATATATCGCGTTCTTCATAAATAAATGCATCCAGGCCTGTCGCATTACTTCTTTTACCTCCTACTTCAAAACGACTGGTATTTACTTTTGTACTGCTAAATGGCAGGTAATTAAAATCAGTTTCCGTTTTGGCGATAATCATTGCCGGGCGAAATCCCGCATATTCCTTCTTTGCATAATTGATCTCCGCCACACCATCCGCATTGGTACTACCAGTACCGAGCAACTGGTTATTGCTTCCATAAGCGACTACGTTTACCCCATTTACCGGCGAAGCTGTTTTTAAAGAATTAACAAAGACGAAAATCTTATCAGCGCCTTCCTTTGCTATCAGCCCAAAATCAGACAAAGAAATAAACCGGCTGTCGCTTACCCAGTAATCCTTGGTGGATTTTATTTTAATATGATAAATGCCTTTAAACTCGGGTAGTTTATCCTCAATAGAAAAATTGAACAGTCTGCCGGAACCACTCTTGGGTAATGTACGTGTATCAATCTCTTTTTCATAAATCACATCACCCACAACTGCATCACTGTTCCCGCCATCATAATTTTCTTCATTATTACCACCGCTTTCATTCGGATAATATCCACTTCGCTGCGCGGCCAGTAAGTTGTTTTCATAAATTTTAGAGATGATCACTTTTACAGTAGGTACATTCACCAGTTTCACTTCGATATTCTTTGCACCCTGTCCGGCCAGGTACACCGCCTTGCTGTTTACAAAACTGATGGTGGGTTCCATTTTGCCAAAGGCGAAATTGCTGTGGTATTCATCTTTCAATACGCCGCCAATTTTCCCGCGCAACCCTTTTAATAAGGTTAGTTCATAACTTTTCGAGGCATCAAATCCTTCACTGCTAAGAATAAAACCATCATCGGTCGTTTCAACGGTAAATTTAACGGCAGGCTCAATTTTTATAAATGAAGCCAAATCGGTGGCGATGATTTGCTGACTGGTTCTTACAGTAATTGTTCCCGTACTTCCGTCGTGTTCTGCATTTACATCGTTTACATTTAGTACATAAGGTGAGGGTATCACAGCATTGGTTTCCAGTTTATCCTTGGTGGCATTGGCACCACCTTCCGGTAAAACACCTTTATCAAGACTGATTTTAATGGTATAATCCTTATCGGCTGTTTTTACATTTTTCAAACGTAAGGTGACCTTATTGTCGGAAGAAATGGTTTGCAGGGTATAATCCGCTGGCGCACCATCAATGGTTACCTGCAGTTTGTCTTTAATGGTATTGGGGTCAACAGGATAATTAAAATACAATTCTACCTGTGGTACAGCGGTCCGGGAATTTTCGTCCAGCAATACCCAGGTGATATTGGTATTATCCAGCTTCAAATCGGGTGTATGAAAATGGATTTCATCTGCTTTCTCTATTTTATTGTATTTGGAGAAACGAAGCAGCTCCTTTCCCAGCGTAGCTTTGTAGGTAGTGGCCGGGGCCAGCGGGCGGGAAGGAGAAAAAACCAGTTCATCACCATGTTCCCAGCGAAAGCGTCCGGGAATCTTTGGTTCGAAAGAAACATATTCGGTAGAATCCCATTGGCTGAGCATTGAATCGCTGACCAATGGTTTACTGAAACGAAAGGTGAGGTTGCCGAGTTGTGCCACTTCATCTTTGGCGGAAGTATAGTCCAGCACAACCGCGTTGCGGTTACAGGCATATAAAAAAATAACAACCAGTAAGGTTGTTACGACAGATTTGGCAATACGCATATGGAGGTTTAATTGAAGGTGTATTGAAAAGTTGCTGTTAAAGTACAAAAAGAGAATTAAAAAAACAGGCAATGTTTTTCTATTGTGGAAAAGAATGCCTGATATTAGTACCGTGAAGCTAAGGAGGATGACCCGACGAGTCCATGTGGTTGAAAGAAATTAGTAACTGAAAGATAGATTAAGAACAATATGCTTTGCAAATACTGCGCGATAAGGATTTGTTAATTGATGAAAAAGTTTTTCTAAGATTTAGTAACATGAAGTTGAAAAGAAACAAAATAATAAAGTGGTTAAAACGGCTGGGCATAACCGTTGTTGCCTGCGTATTGTTGTTTTTTATCTTCAACTGGATTTTCCCCTTACCGGATAAAATTGAATATTCGACCATCGTTACCGACAACAAAGGTGAAGTGGTGCATGCTTATCTTACCAGCGGTCAGCAATGGCGAATGAAAACCGAGCTGAATGAAATTTCACCCTTGCTGCGCAAGATTATTATCGAAAAAGAAGACAGGTATTTCTACAGCCATCCCGGTGTAAACCTGCCGGCAATGGCCCGAGCCCTGGGTAAAAACATTTTCAGGATGAAAAGAACCTCCGGCGCTTCCACCATCACCATGCAGGTAGCACGGGCGATGGAACCAAAACGCAGGACCTATTTCAACAAACTGGTGGAAGTATTCAGGGCATTCCAACTGGAGATGAAGTACTCTAAAAACGAAATCCTGCAATTATACCTCAACCTGGTACCCTATGGTGGCAATATTGAAGGAGTGAAATCCGCTTCCATTCTCTATTTTAAAAAGAATCCCGATCACCTGTCGCTGGCAGAAATAACCGCATTGTCCATTATCCCCAACCGACCCTCTTCCCTTGTAATGGGTAAAAACAATGATCTGATTGTAAAAGAAAGGAACAGGTGGCTGAAGAAATTCGCTGCAGATAAAGTTTTTACTGACAAGGAAATACAGGACGCCTTAGAGGAACCCTTAACCGCCAGCCGGGGCCTTGTTCCTAAATTAATTCCCCACCTTTCCTACCGCCTGAAAAAACAAGGTGCAGCTATTATTCATACCTGCATCGATATGAATACGCAATCGAAACTGGAGAAGCTGGTAGAGGATTATTCACGGGCGATGAGTTTGAAAAACATCCACAATGCAGCGGTAATGGTAATTGACAACAATACCCACCAGGTTGTGGCCTATATTGGTTCGGCAAATTTTAAAGATACCACGGACGACGGGCAGGTAAATGGCGCGGCGGCGATTCGTCAGCCTGGAAGTACATTGAAACCATTGTTATATGGATTGTGTATGGATGAGGGATTGCTTACACCCAAAATGGTTATCACCGATGTGGCCGTTAATTATGGAGGATATGCACCGGAGAACTACGACCGAAAGTTCAATGGCTATGTAACCATGGAATATGCCTTGGAACATTCTCTGAATATCCCTGCGGTAAAAAGTTTGCGTGCCCTGGGAAAAGACAAAATGATTCAAAGACTGGCCGATTGTGACTTCCAGCAGATAAAAAAGGATCAAAAGAAGTTGGGTCTTTCTCTAATACTGGGCGGATGTGGTGCTACTTTGGAAGAGCTTACAGCCATGTATAGCATTTTTGCCAACAATGGAAGGTATATAAGACCGGATTATACCCTGCAGGATAGCAGCCACGGGAACCGTGCCGGCGTTAAAATACTGAGCCCGGCTGCAACTTTTATGATCAATGAAACCTTGTCGAAGATAAACCGTCCGGATTTTCCACTCAACTGGCAAAGCACGGAGCACATGCCCAAGATTGCCTGGAAAACCGGCACCTCCTATGGCAAACGCGATGCCTGGAGCATCGGATACAATAAACATTATACAGTGGGAATATGGTTGGGAAACTTCTCCGGCCAGGGTGTAGCGGAACTCAGTGGCGCCAATATAGCCACACCATTATTGTTTAAAATATTTAATACCATTAATTACGATAGTGATGAAGAATGGTTTTCCCAGCCTGCTGATTGCGATATCCGCAAAGTATGTTCTGAAACAGGGTTAACACCCAATGATTTTTGTACAAGTATTATCACCGATTATTTCATTCCGCTGGTATCGCCGTCAAAGAAATGTGATAACATGCAGGAAGTAATGGTTAGCCCGGATGAAAAGATTTCCTATTGTCAGTCCTGTGTCCCGGCCAATGGATATAAGAAGAAATTATACCGCTTTGTTGCTTCCGATATGCAATCCTGGATGGATGAAAACAAGGTGTTGTATGAAAAAATCCCCCCGCACAATCCCAACTGTGAAAAGATTTTTAAGGAAGGAGCCCCATTGATAACTTCACCAGCAAATGGCTCCGAATACCTGATAAGCAAAAAACACCCGGAGCCATTGCAACTGGTTTGTCGCACCGCCAATGATGTAAGCAAGGTGTTCTGGTATATTAATAATAAATTTTACAAAACATCGGAAGCAGGAACCAAATTATTCTTTGTCCCAGAAGAAGGACCGGTAAAAATATCCTGTACCGATGATAAGGGAAGGAACAGGGATATTTGGATTAAAGTGAGGTTGGTAACCCTGTAGAATAAGTAGTGATGTATACTTTATTCCCTTCTCTCTGTCGAAATAAAAGAATCTCGGGAATTAATGTAAGTGCCTGAAATAAGTTGAGTCAATAAACTCCAAATCCCAATTCAGAAATTCTTGCCCGACCACAGGGCCGGAGATATGCTCACTTTTCCAAATTGGCTCTCTGCTACTTAAACCTTTATTGCTTTCAACCCAATACAGCTCAATCACGCCCTGCTAATACGACAATCCATTGCAGTCAGTTGTAAGACTGTTTCACTTTGCACCGATTCACATCAGATTGCTTTCATTTGCATTTCATGCGTTTATCAGTCAATACTTTACCGGTACTCCATCCTGAATCAAATGCATTTGAAGAATAAATGATTCGGTAATAGGCCGTATTTCACTTGTACAGTAGTCGCTTCCTGTTCGCAACTTTCACGGCCGGGAGCGAACAAGTCCCGAACCAGTAGCGAACCAGTAGCGAACATGGGGCGAACAAAAAGCCTTTTACAGCTATCCCTGTCCGTTGCAGGTTGCCTTCATGTATTGTATGGAATAGCGGGAAGAGGGTGGTGAGACAGGGGGATAGAAAATTAACTCCCCGCCCATTTGAATCTGCTGTGTATAAACTACCGGGTAATCAATATGAATACCAAAAGAAAAAAAGTAGCAAAAAAAAGAAAAGAGTAATAGTAATAATATTAATAATCAAAAAGTCAACACTATTCAGGCAAGTACA
>Ga0075024_100000642_pt1 | contig 13071 bp, 11 predicted proteins | sample Str013_2_FD_71389 | JGI IMG/M metagenome (GOLD analysis project Ga0075024, IMG submission 71389) | Freshwater sediment microbial communities in response to fracking from Pennsylvania, USA - Straight Creek_MetaG_SC_2013 | ecosystem: Environmental > Aquatic > Freshwater > Creek > Sediment... | reverse complement strand
GATGAACGCCTGGATCGGATCGCCGCCCACGAACCACAGCACGAGTCCGCTGACGAAGAGCGCGAACACGACTGCCGCCAGGGTCATCAGCGGCGAAAACCAGCGGGGCGCGTCCGCCCGGGGTTCGAGACGGAGGTTCATCCGCCACCGGTCATGAGCAGGCCGATCGTGTGGATGTCCGCCGCCGCCACGTCGAACGAGCCGGCGATCCAGCCCTCGTACATGACGTCCACCCGGTCGGCCAGGGCCAGGATCTCGTCCAGGTCCTCGCTGATGAGCAGGATCGCGGTCCCCTCCGCTCGGCGCTGGAGCAGGATCCGATGGACCGCCTCGATCGCCCCGACATCGAGGCCGCGAGTCGGCTGGGCCGCCACGACGACCGTCGGCCCCGCATCGATCTCGCGCGCGAGGATGAGGCGCTGCAGGTTGCCGCCCGACAGCAGGCGCACCTGGGTGTCGATCGTCGGCGTGGCGATCCCGAACGAGGTCCGCAGGTCCTCGGCGATGGTCCGCGCGGCGCCGTCGTCCATGAACCAGCCGCGTGCGACCGGCGGCTCCTTGTAGCGTTTCATGATCAGGTTGTCCGTCACCGACAGGTTCGGCGAGCTGCCGACGCCCGTGCGGTCCTCGGGCACGTGCGCGACGCCCTGGCGGATCGCGTGACCCGCCGAGCGACCGGCGACCTCGACGCCGGCGATCGTGACGCTGCCGCTCGTGGTGGGTCGCATCCCCGTGATGACCTGGGCCAGCTCCGTCTGGCCGTTGCCGGCGACGGCGGCGATACCCACGATCTCGCCCGCGCGCACGTCCAGGGTGGCGCCTCGGAGGGCCGGGAGCCCGCGATCGCCATCGGCCCGCAGGTCAACGACGGACAGGACCACGGGTCCAGGCAGGAACGGCGTCCGCTCCAGGACCTCGAGGACCTCGCGCCCGACCATCCGCCCTGCGAGGTCAGACTTGCTGGTCTCGGCTACCGCGATGGCGGCGGCGGTGACCATGCCTCGACGCATGACGGTGATCCGGTCCGCGACGGCCATCACCTCGGCCAGCTTGTGGCTGATGAACACGACGCTGCGTCCGGCATGGGTCATGGACCGGAGGGTGCCGATCAGGTCGTCCACCTCCTGCGGGGCCAGCACCGCCGTGGGCTCATCGAGGATGAGGATCCGGGCGCCGCGGTAGAGCATCTTCAGGATCTCGACCCGCTGCTGTTCGCCCACGGACAGCTGCCAGATCTTCGCGCGCGGATCCACTCGCATGCCGAACTGGCGGGCGAGGTCGCCGATCTCGGCCTCGTAGCGCTTCGGGCGCAGCAGGAACCGCGGCGTCCGCAGTCCGAGCAGGACGTTCTCGGTGACGGTCTGCGACGGGACGAGGGTGAAGTGCTGGTGGACCATGCCGATCCCCGCGGCGATCGCCTCTCGCGGCGACCCGAAGGCGACGGGAGTCCCGTCCAGCAGGATCTGGCCCGCATCCGGCCGATACAGGCCGGACAGGATGTTCATGAGCGTGCTCTTGCCGGCGCCGTTCTCGCCGAGCAGGGCGTGGATCTCGCCCGTTCGGACGTCGAAGTCGACGCCGTCGTTGGCGACGATGCCGGGGAAGGCCTTGACGATGCCGCGCGCTTCGAGGGCCGGCACCGGGGCTGACGCGGAAGGCGGCTGGGAAGGCGGCTGGGGGGACGTCATGCGTTCGGTCCCATTCGAGTGGAGTGCGGGACCCGCGATCTGCGATCGCGGGTCCCGGAGGATGCCTAGTTCGAGAGCTTGGGCAGCGCGCTCGTGATCCCCTCGTTCCACCAGTACATGCAGGTCTTGCACTCGGAGCCGGTGGCCCCGGGCGGGAACTGGTCCAGGTCCGACTGCTGGAGCTTTGCCCCGACGGCGAGCAGTTGCTTGCCGGTGTTGTCCACGATGGGACCGGCGAAGACGTCGAACCGGCCGAACTGGCCGGCCAGCATCTTGGTCAGCAGGTCCTTGACCTTGGTGACATCCGCCGCGGGCAGGTCGGACACGCCCTTTTGCGGTGTCTGGCCGTCCATGAAGCCGTACAGGCCCATGGCCTTGGAGTCGGCATCGAAGTACTCGTAGCCGGCCTTGTAGGTCTTGGCCTTGACCTGCTCGGCGATCCGGGCGTATTCGGGGCCCCAGATCCAGTACGGCGCGGTCAGGCACGCATCGTTCTTGCAGGAGGTCGGGTGGTCGTATGTGACGGCCCACTTGCCCTTCTCCTTGGCGACGTCGGTCACGGCCGGGGTATCCGCGCCGGTGAACACGACGTCCGCGCCGCCGTCGAACAGGGAGGCCGCGGCGTCGCGCTCGAGCTGAGGGTCGTGCCAGGTATTGATGAACCGGATGTCCATCGTGCAGTTCGGACACGTGACCTTGACGCCGCGCATGATCGCGTTGCCGAGGCGGAGCTCCTCCGGGATCGGGAACGTGGCCATGTAGCCGATCTTCTGGTTGCCGTCCTTGACCGCACGCGATCCGGCCAGCATCCCGGCGAGGTACTTGAAGTCCTCGATGGCGCCGAAGAAGTTGCCGAAGTTCTTGAAGTTGGACTTGTACCCGGTGAGGTGCAGGTACGTGATGTTCGGGAACTCCGCGGCCACCGTGGCCATCGGGTCCATGTAGCCGAAAGACGTGCCGATGATGAAGTCGAAGCCCTTGCGGGACAGGCTGCGGAAGACCTGCTCGGAGTCCGAGGCGTCGGGCACCAACTCGATGTAGGCCGTGTGGGTATTCGCGACGTGCTCGCAGAGGTACTGCAGGCCCTCGTAATGGGCCTGGCTCCAGCCGCCGTCGTCATGTGGGCCGATCAGGACCATCGCGACGTTGAACTTGCCGGCGACGACATCGGGGATCTGCGGGGCGCCCGCGGCGCCACTCGTACCGGAGCCGGCGCAGTCCGCGCTCGCGCCGCTCGCGCTGGCGCCGCTCGCGCTGGCGCCGCTCGCGGCCGGGCTACCGGCACTGGAGCTGCAGGCTCCGAAGATGAGGACACCGGCCGCCAGCAGCGACAGGCCCTTGAGTCGGGTGGCGGCCATGCGTGAACTCCTCACAGTGGCGTTCGAAGGCGGTTCGAACCAGCGGCATCCGCGCCTCTCCCAGGCGCGTCTCGGCGATGCCGACCACCCGGGTCCCGGTCCGTGCAGTCGCTCGGGGGAAGGATAGCCGACGCGCGTTGCGTCGTTGGGTCGTGGTTCGGGAACGGACGCGCGAACGGACCTGTCCGTCCGATGGGCTACCATCCCCGCGTGTTCGAACGAACCGAGCTGCCGGCCGGGCCGCGTGTCATCACCGCCCGGATGCCCGGCGCACGCTCCGTCTCCATCGCCGCCTATGTCCTGGCCGGGTCGCGCCTGGAATCGGACGACGAGACCGGCGTGGCCCATTTCATGGAGCACATCACGTTCAAGGGCACGGCCGCCTATCCGTCGACCCGCGCGATCAGCGAGGCCATCGAGGGCGTCGGTGGGTCGTTCAACGCAGCGACGGATCGTGAGTCCACCGTGTACTGGGTCCGCGTCCCGCGGCGCGAGGCGGTCCGCGCGATGGACGTCGTCGGGGAACTCATCGTCCGACCGGTGCTTGCCGATCACGACATCGACAATGAGCGGACGATCATCATCGAGGAGATCCGCTCCTACCTCGACGATCCGTCCGAGTACTGCCAGATGCTCTTCCAGAGCGCGATGTTCGGGGACGGCCCACTCGGTCGCGAGATCTGCGGCGACGAGGCCGGCATCCGGGCGCTCCCGACGGCGACGATCCGCGACTTCTGGGCCGCGCTCTACCGGCCGGCCAACACCGTGCTGGCGGTCGCCGGCGACCTGCCGCACGCGGAGTTGGTGGAGCTCGCCGCGACGGCGTTCGGGACCGGCAACGGCGCCATCCCGGTGGCCGCACCGGCACCCGACCTGCCTGCGGGGCCTCGCTCGCGCATGGGCAAGCGATCGACCAGCCAGGCCCAGCTGAGCGTCGGCGTGCCCGCCCTGCGGCGCGATCATCCCGATGCCTGGACGCTGGCCGTGCTGAACGCGGTCCTGGGCGACGGGATGAGCAGCCGGCTGTTCCTGAGCGTGCGCGAAGCCCGGGGACTGGCCTACGACGTCTCGTCCGGCCTCATCGACTACGCGGACGCCGGGGCGCTGGAGGTGTCGGCCGGCGTGGATCCCACTGAACTGGGACCGGCACTGGACGCGATCCTCGTGGAGCTGGCCCGCCTGCGCGACGAACCCGTGCCCGAAGCCGAGCTCGACAAGGCCAGGCACTACCTCGCCGGCGGCATGGAGCTGCGGATGGACGACACCCGGCACGTGGCGTCGTGGATCGGCGGCCAGGAAGCGCTTCACGACCGGGTCCTGGACCTCGAAGAGGCCCTGGCGGCCGTGGACGGCGTGGATGCGGCCGGGATCCAGCGGGTGGCGCAGGACCTGTTCCACGACGACCGCCTTCGCCTCGCCGCCGTGGCCCCGGCCCGCCATCTGCGCGGCCTGGAGTCGCACCTGCGGCTACCCGGGTGACTGCCGAGACCGCGGAGGTCGCTCCGGGCCGCACGTCGGTCACCGCCGCGGAACGTCGCTCGACCGATGTCGCACTCGCCCGGCTCCATCTCCGGCTCGGATCGCTTTCGCTCGCCCGGGCCGAGTTCGAGACGCTGGCCGGTCGCGGACCGCTGGACGATGGGGCGCTCGTGGACCTCGCCGAGGTGCGCTGGCGGACCGGTGACACGATCCTCGGCGGCGAAGCCGCCACGACCGCGCTCGAACACGGCCTCGAGTTGCCGCTGGCCCTGATCATCACCGCCGAGGCGGCCGTCGCCATCGGGCGGCCCGGCGAGGCCCGGCGGCTCGCCACCCGTGCGATGAGTGCGGCCGGCGGGACGCTGGACGCCTTGTTCGCCGGGATGCCGCGCTCGGCCGTGTGGCCGCCGGACCCGGCCGATCCGGCACCGCTCGCGACGACGCTGTTCGGCGAGGACAAGCCGGAGCCCACCGGGGCCGGCGCCGATCCCGCCGGCCGATCCGCGTCCGACGATCGAGCCCAGGCTCGGCGCGCCACGGACGTCGCCGCGTCGACCGCGGCCGCGATCGTGACCGGAGATGACGGCATGGCGCCGGGTCTGTGGGACGGAGACGGCGTGCCCGAGGCGCCGGTCCCGCTCCAGCCGGCAGAGCTGATGGAAGCCGGTCTCGCGGCGCTCGGCACCGGCGATCCGGACCGTGCCGCCAGCCTGCTCGGTCTGGCCGTCCGGACCGGTCCGCACCTGGCGCCGGCGATCCTCGATGGGACCATCGACGTCACGCAGCCGGGGCTCCTGCTGGTCCGCGGCGACGCGTTCCGTGCCGTTGGGTCGGAACGAAAGGCGGCCGTCGCCTACGCCGCGGCGGCCCAGGCACTTGGCACGAACGCCGCCGCAGTGCCGGATACCGCGCCGGCTGCCGCTGTCCCGGATGCCCCCGATGCCACGATGGATGCCCGGTCCGAGGATGCCGCGCTACAATCCGGACCCACCAACGAACCCTCGCAGTAGGTAGACATGCCCACCTCCGAACGGACCCTGGTCCTCATCAAGCCGGACGGCGTCCAGCGACTGCTCATCGGACGGATCCTCGCCCGATACGAGGAGCGCGGCCTGAAGGTCGTCGGCCTCAAGTTCGTCCTGACGTCGCGAGACCTCGCCGAGCGTCACTACGCGGCGCATCGGGAGCGTCCGTTCTTCGGCAGCCTGGTGGACTTCATCACGTCGTCGCCGCTCGTCGCGCTGGCTCTGGAGGGACCGAACGCGATCGCCGTGGTCCGCGCGATCAACGGCGCGACGCGTCCCCACGAGGCGGCCCCCGGCACCATCCGGGGGGACTTCGCGCTGGAGACCGCCCAGAACATCGTCCACGCATCGGACGGTCCGGAGGCCGCCATGACGGAGCTCGGTCTCTGGTTCAGCGCGGCTGAACTGCAGGACTACGATCGATCGGTCGATACTTGGGTACTGCCGCCCGCCGAGTAGGCCCGCTCCGGATCCTCCGAGTGGATACCCGGAACCCGGTCAGGGAGCCGTTTCGCCCGGGATCGTCTCGACCGGGGGCAGGCCCGCGGCCGCCTGCGGGCCTCCGAACGCCCCGACGGAGGTGAGGAGCGCGACCACCGCGAGGACCAGTGACGCCAGCGTCATCCCGAGGACCCGATTGGCCTGCCCCAGGCGAGAGGCCGATCCGCGGACGTCGGTCAGGTCCACTCTCGCCCACCGCGGGCGCCAGTCCACGACGAGGGCGGATCGGACGTCCAGCCGTCGCGTGCCGATCGCGAGCAGCCGCCCGTAGTACAGGATGGGCGCCAGGGTCGCGATGAGGACGAGGACTGCGAGCGGTCCGTCGACCGCGAGGTTCACGAGGGTCGAACGAGCCTCGAACGCCGCGAACCCGGGCAGCCCGATGGACGCCACGACGATCACGACGAGGCTGACCGCCAGCAGCGGCGACCGGATCGCCCACCCGCGCAGGTCCGGCAGGCTGCCGGTCCAGAACGAGTCGCGCATGACCGCGGCCCAGCCGGCGAAGGCGCTCCGAGTGACCACGAACGCCAGGATCCACGTCCGACCGGGCGTCCATGCCGCCGGGTCCAGCGCGGCGAAGGCCAGCATCACGACACCGGCGTCCCCGACGATAGAGTAGCCGACGACATGCTCCAGGTCGTCCTGGATCCAGGCCGCGAAGGTCGCGAGGACGATGGAGGCGATCGCGATGGCGACGACGATCGCGCGCTCCGGGCCGATATCGACGGGCAGCGGGGCGATCGATGCGTCCACCCACGCCAGCCCGACGATGGCCAGCGACGCCGGACCCCAGGCGATCAGGATGGGCAGCCCGGTCTCCGGCACGGCATCGGTCAGCCGGCCGACCAGGATGTGGAACGGGATGGCGCCGAACCGGATCGCGACCGCCAGGGCGAAGGCCAGGTACGCCAGGCCGAACACGACCGGCTGGGCGACCAGATCCGCCAGGTCGCGGCCGATCCAGGCCGTCGCGGCGATCGCCATCGCGCCGGCCACGACCACGGCCCGCAGGTCACGCAGTCCCACGCCGGCGCCCACCCGCCCGCCGGTCGGGACGATCGTCAGCAGGACGCCGAGCATCCCCCCCGCGGTGATGGCCAGCACGGCGATCCGCGGATCTGGCGACGCGAGCGCCAGCGCGGCCGCACCCATCGTGCCCAGCGTCACGGCCGGTCCGTCGCGACGAGGCCCGGCCCTCACGGCGATGAGCGCGAGGACCGACCCGACGAATGTTCCGAGGATCAGGAACAGGCGCAGATAGGGCGAGGTGGCGAGGACGGATCCGCCCAGCTCGAGACGAGTCGCGGGGTCCATCGCGAGCGCGGCGACGAACGCGGCTCCCAGACCGACCAGGCCGATCGTGACGGCGACCCGTTCCCAGCGCCGCAGGAGTAGGGCCAGCGTCGTCCCGATGAACGCGATCGCGAGGAACGCGGCGAAGGTCACGACCGCTCCTCGGGATGACTGGAGGGCCGCGGGTCGGGTCGCAGATCCGTGGCGCGCCGTCGGCGCGGCGGGAGTTCATCGGCCAGGGCGAAGCCCGCGCTCCCGTCCGACCGGGCCGTCACGGCGAGGACCCCGATCGCGCCGCCGAGGACCCCGGTCGCGCCGGCCGTGATCAGTTCATCCATGACGGACGGTGACCCACCGAGGCCCACGCGGACGAGCAGCGCTCCCTGGAGCAAGAGGCCCAGGCCGATGCCTACTCGCACGACGTCACGCCCGGTCAGGATCGGGGCCACCGCCAGGGCGGCCAGCCCGAAGCCCACGGCGGACGCGAGGGCCGGCCCGGTCGTCGGGGCGCCGAGGCCATGCGACGCATACCCGACGACGGCCGCCGCCGCCGCGACCATCGCGTCGGCCGGCCAGCCGAGCCGCGAACCGCCCGTCGTGAACGCCCCGTCGCGCACCGGGATCCAGAGCAGATAGGTCGCGAGGACCGCTCCCAGGACACGCGCCACGAGGCCGGTCGCCGGGATGATGGGATCCGCGAGGAATGGGGTTGTGACCAGGACGATCGCGAGCGTGAGGACGGCGATCCGGGGATCGCGGACGGAGACGGCGCCGACCGCGCCCGCCAGGATCGCGATGGCGACAGCAGCGAGCGCTGGGTTCATGGGGCGGCGGTGTCGAGCTCCGGGTAGGTGGGCGTCGAGAGGATCCCGAAGGTATCGAGCGGCCAGTAGCGCAGCCATGCCCGCCCGATCACCTGATCCACTGCGACCGGACCGAAGATACGCGAGTCCGCCGAGTTGGAACGATGATCGCCCATCAGGAAGAGCTCACCCTGGGGGATGACCCAGGTGTCCTGGTCGCCCGATGCGAACGTCTGCTGGGGTGTGCCACCTGGGATGTCGGAGTAGACGTAGGGCTCGGTGATGGCGATGCCGTTGATGAAGACCTTGCCGTCCTTGATCTTGACGGTGTCGCCACCTTGGCCGATCACCCGCTTGATGAAGGGTGTCTCCTTCTCCTGGACCCACGACTTCGGCGGGTTGAAGACGACGATGTCGCCGCGGGCGTAGGTTCGGAGGCGAGGGGTCAGCTTGTCGACCAGCACGTACTGACCCGGCTCGAACGTCCGCTCCATCGACTGTTGCTCGACCTTGTACGGCTGAGCGACGAAGTTCTGGATCAGCAGGAAGATGACGAGGGTGAGGACGAGGGTCTCGACGATCTCCAGGAGACAGCCGAATGCGGGTCGCTTGGTCACAAGGCGGGAGTATAGGTGCAGACTCCGGCGACCGCGCCGGGACCGTCGGCGGCCTGCATATCCTGAGCGTCGCATGCGATTGACCCGCTCTTTCGCGCCTTGTTACACTCCCGGCTCAGCTGCAAGGTCCCAGCCCTCGGTGCATACCGCGAGGGACCTGCCAACCCAAGCCCCCAGCCCTCTCCATGTGCGCCGCGTGTGTCGCGCCGGCCGGACCGTGGGGCATGAGCATCACACGGAGGACTCCACACACCAGATGGATGCCAGTTCACTTCAGCTGATCATCCTGCCGGCGGGCATCATCGCGATCCTCTTTGCGATCTACCTGGCCCGCGACGTCCTGTCGCGCGACACCGGGACACCGGAGATGGAAGCCGTCGCCGGCACGATCTACGAGGGCGCGGTGGCGTTCATCCGCCGCCAGTACACGACCATCGGTCTCCTCGCCCTCGTCGCGGCGGTCCTCGTCGGGATCCTCATCTCGTTCATCGAGACGCCGGATGTCGCCGATGTGCCCTTGCTGGCCGGTTGGAAGATCGGCGTCATGACCGCCTTCGCGTTCATCGTCGGCGCAGGCTGTTCCATGGCCTCCGGGATCATCGGCATGTTCATCAGCGTCAAGGCCAACGTCCGGACGGCTTCGGCTGCCCGGCGCAGCCTCGTCGAAGCCGTCCAGGTCGCCATGCGTGGCGGCGCGGTGTCCGGTTTCCTGGTCGTGGCCCTGTCGCTGCTCGGGGTGTGGGGCATCTTCATGGCCTACTCCACCTTCGTCGGTGAGGTCACCATCGCCGAAGCGCCGTTCCTCATCGTCGGCTTCGGCTTCGGGGCCTCGTTCGTGGCCCTCTTCGCCCAGCTCGGCGGCGGCATCTATACCAAGGCCGCGGATGTCGGGTCGGACCTCGTGGGCAAGGTCGAGAAGGGCATCCCGGAGGATGACCCTCGCAACGCAGGCGTGGTGGCGGACCTGGTCGGCGACAACGTCGGCGACTGCGCCGGTCGCGGTGCGGACCTGTTCGAGTCGACTGCCGCCGAGAACATCGGGGCGATGATCCTAGGCGTCGGCGTCTACGCGATCGCGGCGGCGGCCGGCTGGCCGAACCCGCAGGCCTGGATCTTCTTCCCGCTCGTCGTCCGAGCCTTCGGGCTCCTGGCGACGATCGTCGCGATCTTCTTCGTCCGCGGCAAGGAAGACGAAGACCCGATGAACATGCTCAACCGCGGCTACTGGGTCACGACCCTGCTGTCCGTGGTCGGGCTGGCCATCACGACCAACGTCATGATGCAGACCAACGGGGGCGTCGGGAACGGCGGCTTCCCGACTTGGATCTACTTCTTCGCGGCGGGCATCGTCGGTCTCGCGACCAGCGTCGCCTTCGTCTACATCACGCAGTACTACACGGCCGGGAGCTACCGCCCGGTCCGGGAGATCGCCGAGGCCTCCAAGACCGGCCCGGCCACGAACATCATCGCGGGCACCGCGGTCGGCTTCGAGACCACCGCGGTCACGGCCATCACGATCTGCATCGCGCTCTTCGTGAGCCACTGGCTGGGCGATCAGGCCAACCTCCTGTCGGCGGACGGTCGGAACGTGGGTGGCATCTTCGGGACCGCCGTCGCGACGATGGGTATGCTCATGACGACGGCCTACATCCTCGCGATGGACACCTTCGGGCCGATCACGGACAACGCCGGCGGGATCGCCGAGTTCAGCCGGATCGAGGCCGGCGCCCGTGAGATCACGGATCGCCTGGACGCCGTCGGCAACACGACCAAGGCGCTCACCAAGGGCTACGCCATCGCGTCCGCCTCACTGGCCGCCTTCCTGCTGTTCAGCGCCTACATCGACAAGATCAACGTCATCAAGGGCCGGCAGATCCAGGCCGGCGTCCCAGGCGTGGAGCTGCTGAATTCGGTCAACCTGGCCAACGTCAACGTGTTCATCGCCGCGATGATCGCCGCGACGCTCGTCTACTTCTTCAGCTCGCTGGCCATCCGCGCGGTGGGGACCACCGCCCAGACGATCATCGTCGAGGTCCGCCGCCAGTTCCGGGAGATGCCCGGGATCATGGACTACACCCAGCGCCCGGACTACGCCCGGGTCGTCGACATCACCACCAAGGCCGCACTCAAGCAGATGATCGCCCCGGGCATGGTCGCGGTCGCCACACCGATCGCCATCGGAGTCCTGCTTGGCGCCGAAGCCGTGGCCGGCATGCTGATGGTCGGGACCATCTCGGGTGTCCTGCTCGCGACCGTCCTGAACAACGGTGGTGGCGCCTGGGACAACGCCAAGAAGTACATCGAGTCGGGCCACCTCAAGGACGACGACGGCAACGTGCTCGGCAAGGGCTCCGATGCCCATGCCGCGGCTGTCGTCGGCGATACGGTGGGAGACCCGTTCAAGGACACCGCCGGCCCGTCGCTCCACGTCCTTGTGAAGCTGCTGGCGACGGTCTCCCTCGTCCTCGCCCCGCTCTTCATCCGCTGATCGATCGCCGCGACTGACGCCAGCCGACCTTGCCTGCTTCCGCGCCCCGCGCCCGCTCCGTGAAGGTGCGCTCGCTGGGACGCTCGGTAGGCGCCTTGGCCTGAGCGCGCCATCCGCGGCGATCCAGAACAGAATCGAGACATATGGACAGCATCATCGTCCAGGCCGTGATCATGGGGATCGTCCAGGGACTCACCGAGTTCCTGCCGATCTCCTCGTCCGGGCATCTCATCATCGTCCCGTACGTTCTTGGCTGGGACGATCCGTTCATCACGTCGCTGGCGTTCAGCGTGATGCTCCACCTCGGGACGCTGGCCGCGCTCCTGGCCTACTTCCGGGCGGACTGGCTCCGCATCGTGCCCGCCGGGTTCGCCGCGCTCCGCGACCGATCGTTCCAGGGCCACCCGGGCGGACGTCTGGCGTGGCTGCTGATCGCGGCCACGATCCCGGCCGCGTTGGCCGGCTTCCTGCTGAACGACATCGTCGACAAGGCGTTCCATGACGGGGGACGCACGGCGGCCACCGTCGTGGCGACCATGCTGGTGGTGGGTGGCGTGGTCCTGTGGCTCGCCGACCGGCTCGGTCGCTCGAACCGTCGCATCGAGGACGTCACGTTCCCGATCTCGATCGCCATCGGTGCCGCCCAGGCGCTGGCTCTGATCCCGGGGATCAGCCGATCCGGGATCTCGATCTCCGCCGGGCGGTTCGCCGGCCTGGACCGCGAGTCCGCCGCCCGATTCAGCTTCCTGATGGCGACGCCGATCACCGCCGGCGCGATCCTCTTCGAGGTCCGCAAGCTGGTCACGGGCGAGACCGGCGTCCATGTGGAGCTGGTCCCGCTGATCGTCGGCATGCTGTCGGCGTTCGTCGCGGGGGTCTTCGCCATCGGTGTCCTTCTGCGCTACCTGCGGACGCATTCGCTGACGATCTTCGTCATCTACCGCTTCGTCCTGGCCGCGTGCGTGCTGGCGTTCGTGGCGACCCGGTAGGGATCGGCCATGGAGGTCATGAAGCAGGCCCGCCAGCGCGCGATCCGCGACCTCGTCGCCCAGCGGCCCATCCGGACCCAGCAGGATCTGGCGGCCGCCCTGCGTGAGCGTGGCTTCCGAACCACCCAGGCCACGATCTCGCGAGACGTCGCCGAACTGGGCCTGATCAAGGTGACGCGCGACGCGCTGGCCGCCTACGCCCTGCCGCCGCGCCTGCTGGAGGCCGAGACCTCCGGTGAAGACCGGCTGCGCAAGCTCCTCTCGGATCTGCCGCTGGAGATGCACGAAGCCGGGCTGTTGTTGATCCTGCGAACCTTGCCGGGCTCGGCCCACGCCATCGCGGCGGCGCTCGACCGGGCCCGCTGGCCCGAGGTCGCTGGGTCAATCGCGGGTGACGACACGCTGTTCGTGGCCCTCCCGGATCGCGGCTCGCTGCAGCGCGTGAAGCGACGGCTGGCTCGCCTGTCCGAGGGCGGCTGAAGCGCCGTTTCGGGGCACCCGGACGGCTCTGCCGACTTTGACACGACCCCGCCGCGCGACTACCATGCACGCTCGGCTAGAACTTCAGGTGCGCGGTGACGGACCGCGACTCGCCTGGAGTTCTTTCCTTATCGAAGACCGCCCCACATCGGTCTGCCCACCATCGGATCACCTGCATTGCGGGGGCATCGGACCGTGAACAACAAGCCTACCTACCTCTCAAGGGAAGGCCTCGACAAGCTCCGTGCGGAGCTGGACGAGATGACCTCGGTCAAGCGGCCGGAAGTCGCGAATCGGATCCATGACGCCAAGGAACACGGCGACCTGTCCGAGAACGCGGAGTACGA
>Ga0075024_100000640_pt1 | contig 13074 bp, 16 predicted proteins | sample Str013_2_FD_71389 | JGI IMG/M metagenome (GOLD analysis project Ga0075024, IMG submission 71389) | Freshwater sediment microbial communities in response to fracking from Pennsylvania, USA - Straight Creek_MetaG_SC_2013 | ecosystem: Environmental > Aquatic > Freshwater > Creek > Sediment... | reverse complement strand
GTCTTGAGGGCCCCGAGCACGACGGCACGCTCGATCGGCCTGGGTGAGGACACTTCCTCTCATCGCGCCCATCGATTGCCGTGACCGAGGCCCCGTCAAACAGCGCGATCGTGCTTACATCACGGACTTGGGCGCTTTTTTGTAGCTCCGGCACCAGATGTCGACGAGCGCGAAAGTGAGGCGGATGATCTCTCGCAGTGTCGGCGCATTCTCCCAACGTGAGATGGTCGGCTGCGAGCACAAATCCTTGCCGGTGTCGGGCAACCGGCCGCAGGCGAGCTTGAAGGCAGGATCGGAGCGCAGCCGGTCGAAATCGTTGCCGTCGGGATAACCGCAACCGATCGCGAGCATGCGGGCCCTCAGCACATCGGCGACCGTGTGGGTGATGTGTGTGGGATCGCGCGGATCGGCAATCAAAGCCGCAAAGGTTTCGGCAAGGCCACGGCGGCGCTCGGCGAGAGCCAGCAGCCCCACGCCACTGTCGGAAGACAACCGTCCGCCGTCGAAAGCAGCTGTGACTTTCTTGCGGGCGATGGTTGGCAAGGCAAAGCTGATCGGGCTATCGTTGGTCATGGCGGGTGTGGCTCGGGCGAGCGACGCGCACGGCTTGGTCTCGACACCCATTCCTTATGCGAGTTCAACGCCTTGTGCCATACCCGCCAACCCAATTTCCAACGGCAGCCGAATAAGACGGGCTAGCTGTTTGCGCTCATAAGTTGACGACCATGTCCCGCTTGCCGCGAGTCTACGTTTAGAGGCCATGTGGGTCCGGAAGAAACGGTCAGAGCGGTTGGGCATTTTGCCCCGCATTCGCATTTCTCGCTCAAGTCAGGCCCAAGTTATTCGGGTTCTTCGAACAGCAAGCTTTTGACGCGCTTCACCGCTAGGCGCGACGTGTTACCGCTGGGGTCTACGTAATGCCTCACGAATTCGTCTAACGACTGGTTACGGAGATCTGATTTCAAAGTGGCAAATCCCCAGATCAACCGGTACGCACTCACTAATTGCAAGGCGGTTGCATGGCGCGAGGGGTGTTCGCGATTCAATTCAATGTCTATCTCCGCTTTCACACTGGCGGTTGCAAGTTGTGTGAACAGCTTTTTATACGGCGCTTGCGTCGCTCGAATATTATCTGCCAACATCTGAAGAAAGCTCGCTATTGTGCCCATCGTGTCTGTCGGCAGTGCCGAGCCCTCCTGGCGGCTTGTCCTTGCCTTCTGCAAATCTGCAAAAATGCGGTTCAGGATGTCGGCAACCGTCAAGGCTAGGAGCACAAGGGCTTTGGACGTTTGAAGCCGGACCGCCCTCTCGATCATCTGGTGCTGATCGATAAGCTGTTCGACAGGTTCAGTGTCGTTCACCCGGATGACGAATAGATCATTAATGGCGTGGTAGTATTCGGTCTCTGTCACTGGAACCACAACACTGCAGCCATCATCGATTATTGAGCGACGGGGGCGATGGTCACGCACAATCGGATTGTCGGGTGGCCACGCGAATTTGACAGCGGCAGTTTCATCGATCGCACTTGCATAGTGCTCAAAAAGCCGGCGAAGCTGAAAATACTGAAAGGGCTGCCGCCGGCATGAGAAAATACAATGCGAAAGCTGTGGCGAATTTTTCTTCTGTACTCGAAACTAGCTTATCGGCTTCGTAGATATCGGGCAGATCCCGAGTGTGCAGGAAATGCGCAACCTCGTGCATCGCAGTGACGGCGCGCCGCTCCCAGGGATGCCTAGCGTTGAGCATGATGCACGCCCCAACTGTTGTCTCGAATGCAAACAAGCCGGAAATGCGCGACGGCAGGGCACGAATGAATACGCGTATTTTGAGTTCGTTCTCCAGTAGCGACACCACGTCTGCCACTGGCGACAACCCGACACCCATGCGGTGCCGCAAGCCCATTGCTCCATCTTCTGCCTGCCGCTCGATGTTGCCGGGTAAGAGAGGCTGCTCCGGTGGATAGCTCGGCGAGAATGCAACGCCAAGAAGCCGTTCGAGTTCGACCGAGGCGCTCGCCATTGTATTGAGTAAAGCAATGCTGGTCCTCGCCTCATCATCCAACGAGCCATGACGACGGAACTGCGCCTGCAAATCAACATGCACGGCATCCCGCGCCAACAAGTGATTGACCGAAACGCCGTAGAGCGCGGCCAACGTTTCAATCTCTTCAATCTTGGCTTTGCGCTGACCTTTCTCGATCGAGATCAATGTCGGTCGTGAGATGTCGAGAACGCCGCACGCATTCTCTTGCGTCTTTCCTGATGTCGCTCTTGCCAGCCGCAGACGTTCACCGATCTCCAGGGCTGACATGTCGTCGAGACGCGCCATGATCACCTCACCGTTTCGAGCGCGAGCAAAGATGCCCCACTGTATGCGTGACGCAGCGCCTCCCATTCGCAGGCATGCGTTCGGATCAGGCCGTGGATATCTGTCGCGATGCCGTGGCAGCGACCGACGTCACCGTCAGCCAATTCCCAGGCGGCCGATTGAAGAACGCGGTGGCCCGGGTCCAAGCGCGCTATGCTCGCCAGCTCCGACATGTCGTGAGCAGCGTGCCGCATGATATCTTCAGGATTCTCCAGATCATGAGGGCGCCCAAAGTCGGGGCGGCATGTTGCCAACGTCGAGGCCGACAAGTCCTGCCAATAGAACCCGCTTTCGGAGCATCCCGCAGCGAGCAGTGCCGTTCGACGTAACAAGCATCCGGAGCAGACGCCGCACAGCTGATCACCAAGGCCAGCCCGGGCGTCGCGCACGCATGAGTTCGTCAACTCCCAGCCCGTGACGTCGTAACGCAGAGCATGCGTGAGCACCTGGCCTTTCGTGCGAAACTGCTGCGGATGCTCGAACGAGAGAACTGCTCCGAGCAGTGTGTTGATGAAGGCGGCGATCCGCCGCGTGAATGCCGGATGCGTAGTGCGGTGCGGACACTCATCGCCATGGGGCAGCAGCGAGGGACCAAGTGCGCCAATGCCATTCTCTCCGACCACGACGCGCCGTGTTCCCGTCTTTGCCGCGGCCAGCGCCGCCATACAGAAGAACAGAAAAGTCCGCGTCCGATAGCTCGGTTCCGGGTGGTGACCGTAGTGCGCCGTCACAGGCAATCGCAATTGCCGATCACGTGCGTTCTGAGCTGCCCGGTTGATCGCGCGAACGCGGGCCTGTTTGATGGCGCGGCTCGCTGTCTGTACTCGCAGCACCGTGACATTCGGCTCCTCGTGCCTCAGCAATTGCCATTGCAGAAAGCTATCCAAGCCATCGCTGCACGGCATCACGACGTAGGGCCCTTCATCGTAGGGCATGGCGGACTGCGCCGTTGTCACCGCTTCCCCGCCTTCCACGAAATCGAAGTGCCAGTCGTCCCCCGTGACGTAGTCCAGCGCATCCACAAGCGCGCGCACCACGCGTGCGACGCTCGCATTGCGGAAGCGCCCGAGACTCTTGATCTTCGTTATCTTTTTGAGAAACATGAGTTTTCTGTCGCAAGAGGTTGATCCTGTCGGCCACGCCCCACGCAACATGCACTCATGGTACCACATCCGAATTGAGCGCTGCGCAACTGAGGGCGGCTGGAAGCGCTTCAACGAAATGGTCGAAGCCGATAAGAGATTTACACCACGCCACATCGCATTGCTCTCACAATCGTTCCATGTCTCACCGGAGGCCATGTGCCGACAACTGGAGCGCATTGAGTTGCTACCATCGGGGACCTTTGAAAGCCTCAAGGAGCGGGGTTTCAATCGCGACTTCGTTCGCGGATTAATCGGCGACCCGGCGCCGCGCGCGCCGCGCATACCCCTGTCACCGCGCCTTGCCCAGCTTGCATCCTCCGCACATCGCCGCGGTTTGCTGACGGAGGGGCAACTCGCCAGCATGTTGCTGCTTGACCGTGTCGAGGTGAGAGAGATCCTGGATATATTCGACGGGGGAGCGATCGATGAGATCCAAATTCCCGTCAGTTAGCCTCGCGGATGCTACGCTCGCGCTCTCGGGCGGCGCGATGATTAACTTGCTCGCCAGTGGCATGGCGGAGGTGCTGCTAGCAAACTTGAGGTGCCCCGTGATCATGGCAGGGAATGCCCTGGCAGAAGTTGACCAACGCTGCCAGCGCGATAACAGGCTGACGGCAGGACTCGAGCGACTTAAGGCGAGTGAATTGCTCAGCGAATGCGAGCTGAGCAAGCATGCGAAATCGATCTGGCGCGACCTCGTGGGCGATGGCCTAGCCGACGGCATCGACGACGGCGATGCCGCCACGATTGCCCTCGCGCTAACACATGCGAACGACACAGTCTCGGTGCTGGATGAGCCAAAATCGGCTCGCGTGCTTGCACAACGATGGCCGGATCGCGTGCGTGTAGATACTGTTACGGTGCTCGCACAGTCAGCGACACGGGGCCAAATTGAACTAGCGACATTCAGGCAAGGGTGCATCGGAGCGTTGGAAGCAGCCCGCATGCGGGTGCCGGACGAGGCGAAAGAATGGATGATGAGTATTGTTGGCGCCGAGTACGCCGCTAGGATCAAATGATCGCGTAGACTAGCGGTTGGCGGCGAACGCGTGTAGGGCGACAATTTCGATGAGACGGCGGCGGCGATCAGGAATGAATGCGGCGACCACTGCCGAGTCTTGATTTTGCACTTGATGATCTTCCCCTCCTCCGCCAGTTTCTCCTCCTGGGTATGGAGCACCAGCGTGCTGTAGGCCGGCAAGGCATTAAGCGGAAGATGGAACCATTTGCCGTCCTCGTGCCGGTAGTACGCGTCGTATCAGCGCGCCATCGATCAAAGCGAAGAGACCAAGACAACAACTTCTGCTGTTGAAGTCCCTGCGGACTAAATGAGACCACCATGCCGTACGCGAAGTTGGAAGGCTTAGAAAGTCTGCTTTCTCTGCAAGGGGATCGATCGCGCGGGATCGATCGCGCGCCGAATGCGAACTCGGGAGATCGCAGGGAAGACCTTTGAACGGCTATCGGACGATGCCTGCCCTGAGCTCCAGCCTGTCGAGACGCAGCATCTTTCGCGACATTCCGAGCCTCGCAAAATATTGCGCCGCTCGGGCCCGTGACACTTCGTAGGTGCCCCGCAAGCTCGGCCGCAGGCTGCGGCCGTACTTGCACAGCAGCGCCTCCGAACGCACCAGGTGCAGCCCCGCGACGATCGTATCCCCATAGTGATCGCGCGGGTCCACAGCGGCCAGCGCAGCGTCGATGCCGGCGAGCGCGGCATCCGGATCGAAAGCGCGCCGATAGCTCGAGCCGCCGGGCGTCAGATTGTGCAACGGGTTCTCTCGCGAGATTGCCAAGGTTGCCAGGAACTCCGCCATGTAGGCATCGCGCGGGCCTGACCTTCGTGCGTCCTCCAACAGCAGAGCGCCCGGATTGAGCACCTTGATCTTGCCCACCAGGCCATCGTGCTGCTTGAAGAGGAGCTCCAATTTGTCCGGCGGCCAGCCGACGTTGATGCCGTAATTCAGGAGCCCGAAGAAGCTGCCGACCCAGGCGGTCGTCAACTCAGGCCACGACACGGCCAGTCCGCCCGTAAGGTCGATCGCCGACGTCGCGTTCTCGATCGCTGTCAACGCCTGCTCGCCCGCCGTTCGCCGCACCCTCGCGCTGTAATCGAATTGTGGACAGTAACGATTTGCGCGTGCCAGCGCGTCGAGGATGAGCCGTCTCAGGATCGCCTGCTCGCCGCCCCAGGTTAGCTCCGGCCTGATGGCCGACAATTGCTCTGCGATCAGCCGCAGCGATTTGTAATCATTGATCTGAGCAGCGAGGTCGATCGCAATATAGGCGATACCGAGCAACGCGTGCCGCTGTTCCGCCGAGCGAAAGGGATGCGTATGCAGGTAGGCGTTGAGCAAGATCAGCGCGTTACTAAAGGCCGGGTTCTCGCCCTGCTCGACCCTCACATCTGCGACGTACCTCTCATACAAGTCGCGCAGTGTTGCGACATTGGCAGCAACAGGGTCGGCACCGAACGAGAACTGCAACCGCAGCAGCTGCATGGCCCAATAGTCCGCCGCACTACCCACACGCTGGGACTGGCTCCGGCGTACTTCGTTGAGCAGATCGCGCGGAGCATTGATGGCAAATGCGCCGACATCGTCGGAGCCGCTCTTCAGCCGATCGGCCCTGCGCAGCAGCTCGGCCCAATGGAAGCGCGCCCTAAACTCCTGTCGGGTCGCCTGATCTGCAACGAACTCAATGAGCTTCTCGGCATCCTTCTCACTGAAATTCTGCCGCGCGCGTCGAAGGTTCTTGCCTTCGATTTCACTCCCGCTCTCGCTCTCGCTGCGCGCGATGAGCCGGTACTTCGACGATTCAAGATGATCGAGCAGACGCTCGATCACTCTCGGCGCCGGTTCAATCCGTTCGCCGCCGAAATCACGGGCTCGGTAGTGTGGCTCATTGGCCACAGCGATTTTTGCGAAGTCCTGCCCCCCAGAGTTCGCGCTGCCGTCTGCCATGATGACTTTGCGCATGAGGAATTTCTCAGAAAGCGCAACCGGATCAACGCATTGCGCTAGTCGCGGCGCTTCACACGGGAGACTGTAGCATGAACGACGAATTTGACGTGGGTGGCCTTGTCGAGCTCGATAGCATCGACATCGGCGAGACGTCCATCAACGAGCTGTTGGGGGCGCACTCGATTCGGCGCAACGATACCGTCGCGCTGCCGATGATATTCGAGTACTCTCACTCGCAGAAGCGGACGCGCTACCAGCGCGCCGCCAACGACGGCGAGTCGACGCTCGCCGAAGGCACCTGGATCGAAATCGATCCTAGGATGACCTTGAAGCGCGCCCTCGAAACCTACGGCGAGGCCAACCTCTTCGCCTACGACAAGGTCGTCGAGGTTTCCTCGCTCGAGATCGTGGTTCTCCCGGTGCGCAAACGCACCATCGAAAGCTTGCGCATCCTGGTCCGCAAGCCCACGGCGAGCCGAAAATAGTTCTACGCTCCAAGATGAGGCGGCCCAGCGGGCCGCCTTTTTGTTGTCGACGTTCCGCGGACGCCTATCGGGCTGCCATCTTCCGCCGAGCGCTCGCGCCCCTCCGCTTTCGACCTTTCCCTCAAATCGATCTGGGACCCGCCGCTCATGCAGCTCGGTCGCGCCGTCCGTTCTCTCTGGGGCCTGGACCCCGACTTCCTGACCGTCAATCACGGATCGTTTGGCGCCACACCCCTGTCGGTGTTGGCCGCCCAATCGGCATGGCGGCGCAAACTCGAGGCCCAGCCAACACGCTTCATGGCTAAGGTGCTGCCCGAGGCGCTGAGTACAGCGACAGCCTGTCTCGCCGCAGAACTCGGTGCAACCCCGAACGACCTCGTCTTTATCGAGAACACGACGTCCGGGTGCAATGCGGTGCTCGCCTCCCTTGACCTGAAGCAAGGTGATCAAATTTTGATGCTGAGCCACGCCTACGGCGCCATCCAGAAGGCTGTCGAGCACACCGCTCACCGTGCCGGCGCGGGCCTAGTACGCGTACCAGTGCCGTTCCCAGACTACGACGACGCCGCGCTGCTCGAAGGCATTGTTACGCGGCTCGGGCTCCGCACCCGACTGGCCATCATCGATCAAGTCACCTCGGCAAGCGCGCTTGTCCTGCCTATCGACCACATTATAGCTTGCTGCCACGATGCGGGCGTCCCGGTGCTGATCGACGGCGCGCATGCGCCTGGCATGGTCGAGATCAATCTCGATCAACTCAACGCCGACTGGTATGTCGGCAGCTGCCACAAGTGGCTCATGGCGCCGAAGGGATCCGCGTTCCTCTGGGCGCGGGCCGATCGGCAGGACCGGCTTCACCCGACCGTTATCTCGCACGGCTACGGCAATGGCCTTCATGCCGAGTTCGACTGGGTCGGGACGCGCGATCCCTCACCCATGTTGGCGGTGACAGAAGCTTTGGCTTTTTACCACGCGCTTGGCGGGTACCGACTGCAGCGCCGAAACGCCCTCCTTGCCCAACAGGCTGCGTCACTGATCGCTGATCGCCTCGGCACCCGCAGGTTTGGTCCTGCCACATCGATCGGTGCGATGGCCGTTGCAGCTCTTCCAATTGGCGGAGAGATCACACCATCGCGGACCAATGTAGTCCAGCAGCGGTTACTCGCAGCAGGCACTGACGCTCCGGTTGTTGCGCTGGCCGGTGCCGCTTGGATCCGCATCTCGGCGCAGGCCTATAATGAGATGCATGATTATGTGCGCCTTTCCGGTATCCTTGCCAGCGCGCTTTCCGGTTGAAACTCGAGTTCCACAAAGGCAAGCAACTTACGGATGGCGCGTAGAAAGATGACAGAGTCGCAGCAACCACTCGGCCACCAATCGTTGGCCGAAACCTGCTGCTCCCATTCTGCGGCTGATCGGTATCTATTTCCGCTTAACGATGAGGAGCGGTCGTATCCTTCACCGAGGGGCATGTGCGTAACAGTGTGCCTAACGAAGTCTCCTTCCTGCTTACCAGACAAATACCGGGTGAGCTGCGAACCGCGACCAAGGGCGATATTTGTCGCGACCCCGTTGCTCCAGTCGTCGGCCAAGATCTTGACGCCCGCGCGACACTCCGTCATCTTGATTTGCGGATAAGCGATCACGACGCCACCACTTTCAAGCGCACCACCTCGGCCTCGAGCGCTGCGATGCGGGCGTCGCGTTCGGCAAGGGCCGCAGCGACATCGGCAGCCTCGAAGCGCTGCGGGATGTGCTGCGGGCAATTGGAGTCCCATGCCGACACCGTGAACAGGATGATCTGCTCGGCGCGCGCCTTAGTGCCCTGCGGCATCAGCTTGGCCATCAGCTCATGATCACCTTCGACGACGCGGGCGGTTCCCCACAACTTGATGCGCCGGCGATGCGCGTAATCGATCAGGAACAGGTAGGCCTTGGGATTGTCGGTGAGATTTCCGGCCGTGATGTATTGCCGGTTGCCGATGAAATCGACGAAACCGATGGTCTTGTCGTCGATCACCCGCAGGAACCCGGCCGGGCCGCCGCGATGCTGGATGTAGGGCTGGCCCTCGGCGTTGGCAGTTGCCAGGAACACACTGGTCTGCGCCTCGATGAACGCCTTCAGATCATCTGTGATGTGCGTCGGCCAAGCGCCCTTCTCCTCCCGCTGGGCGTAGTTGCGGCGCGAGCCCTTGCGGCTCTGGATGGCCTTGACCGTCGGGGTGAAGGCGACGTCGGACGAATAGATGTGCTTCGGCTCCATTTGCGCTTCCTTCACAGTCCGAGATCGCTCAGGCCCGGATGATCGTCGGGCCTGCGGCCGAGCGGCCAATGGAACTTGCGGTCAGAGTCCTTGATGGGAAGATCGTTGATGCTGGCGAGGCGCACCCGCATCAGGCCATGCTCGTCAAACTCCCAATTCTCGTTGCCGTAGCTGCGGAACCAGTGACCGCTGTCGTCATGCCACTCGTAGGCAAAGCGCACCGCGATGCGATTGTCGCGAAAGGTCCAGACTTCCTTGATCAGCCGATAGTCGAGCTCCCGGCCCCACTTGCGCACGAGAAAGGCCTCGATGGCGTCACGGCCCTCAACAAACTCCGCGCGATTGCGCCAGCGGCTGTCGACGGTGTAGGCGAGTGCGACCTTGGCCGGATCGCGGGAGTACCAGGCATCCTCGGCCATGCGCGCCTTCTGGGCGGCAGTTTCGGTGGTGAATGGCGGCAAAGGTGGTCGGCTCATGATTTCGCTCCTCGTGGCGGGGTGGTGAACTGCGCCGCCGTCACAGGTATCGTGACTGACGACGCAGTCAGCTTGCAACAGGCTTCACGCAGCCGCACGAGCGTTGACGACGGGGAAATCGATGTCGGTCTTGGCGACTTCGTTGATGTAGTTTGTCCAGGTGTTGAGCGCGACGTGGAACACGATCTCGATCACCTGTGCATCGTCATAGCCGGCAAGCTTGACGGCACGGACATCCGCCTCGCTGACGTGACCGCGCTCGCGCGTGATTTTGACGGCAAAGCGCACGGCGGCGTCGGCCTTGGGATCGTTGGACCCACCATTGCGGTTGGCGCTGATCTCCGCGTCGTCGAGCTTGGCGAGATTCCGGGCGAGATAACTGTGCGCCGACAGGCAATAGCTGCAGCCGCTGATCTCGGCGACGACCAGTGCAATCCGCTCGCGTGTCGGGGCGGGCAGAGTGCCCTTGCTCAGCGCGCCGGACAAGCCGACATAGCCCTGCAGAGCGGCGGGGCTGTTGGCGACGAGGCGGAACAGGTTCGGCACCACGCCGAGCTGCTTGTTGACGGCCTCGAGCAGCGGCTGGGAAGCGGCAGGGGCATCGGCGATCGTTGCGGGTGTTGGAATACGGGACATGTCTGGCTCCTGTTCGAGGTTGGCAGGATCAACTTGACACCCGGAGTGGTAGACCCTTCTAAATTGTACGAACATCCATTAAGATTGAGATCCATCCTGCCAATTTCCGGAAACATCCATGGACCGTCTCGACGCCATGTCGATCCTGCTGGCGGTGGTCGAGGCTGGCAGCCTTTCGGCCGCCGCCCGCCGGCTGGGCACGCCGCTCTCCACCGTCAGCCGCAAGGTGTCCGAGCTCGAGGCACATCTCAAGACGCGGCTGCTCATTCGATCGAGCCGACAGTTGACGCTGACCGATGCCGGCCGGTCCTACGTTGCCGCCTGCAGGCGGATCCTCGACGAGCTGGGGGAAGCCGAGCGCGCGGCGTCCGGCGAGTACAGCGCCCCCAAGGGGGGCCTCGTCCTCACCGCGCCGATCGTGTTCGGTCGCCTGCATGTCCTGCCGATCGTGGTCGAGTTCCTCAACGCCTATCCCGACATCGACATCAGGATGGTGCTGGCCGACCGCGTCGTCCATCTGCTGGACGATCACATCGATCTTGCTGTGCGCATCGGGGAGTTGCCCGACAGCAGCCTGGTTGCGATCAAGGTCGGGGTCATTCGACGTGTGGTATGTGGCAGCCCGGCCTACTTCGCCGAGCATGGCACGCCGAAGACCGCCGACGCGCTTGCCGCGCACCAATGCATCACGTTCGAGGGGCTGATGTCGCCGGAGGACTGGACCTTCAAGGTGGGCAAGTCGGACCGGTCTGTTGCGATCCGCTCGCGACTCGTTGTCAACACCGCCGAGGCCGCCATTGACGCAGCCATTTCTGGCCTCGGCATTACGCGGGTCCTGTCCTACCAGGTCGCACACGCACAACGGGCAGGGTTACTCGAACTCGTGCTCGAGGAATTCGAGCCCGCGCCATCACCCGTCAGCCTCATCTATGCCGCTCAGGGGCTGCTGCCGCTGAAGCTGCGCGCCTTCCTCGATTTCGCAACGCCGCGGCTGAAGTCGGCGATGCTGCAGGGCCTCCAGCAGTAACCGGTCGCTTCTCACACTTCCATTGACGGTTGTGAGGCTGGCAACTCAGGCACCGGCGCTGATTGGGGCGTCTGGTATTGAAGCTCGTTGAGCAGAAAATTGCCCTTATGGCCACTTGACGTGGCGGCCTTTGACCCATTGCGGGCTGCCAGGACAACGGTTGGATCCTTGTCCAAATGAGACTGGTGCAGCTCGATGCCTGTTGAATGTCCTCCGCACTGGCGCACTCACCCCACGTGCTGAGCGTGTGCAGGTCGAAGAGAAGCCGGTTGCCAAGTGATTCTGGCGATACGGGGCAGCCGGCACCCATGAAATCCCGCCAAATCTGAGCCCTGCACACATCAGGGGGCATCTCAACACCGCACCTGGCACGTGGGGTGCGTCTTTCGCCTGTGATTGGCTCGCCGATGTTCCATTATACAACGCTGGCATGGAATGCCATAGGCCGGAGACGTGCTGGAAAGAGAATGACCACGGTGGAAAACGCAAGCAGCAGCGTCATGGACGGGCTGGAGCAAGCTCACTCCGAAGCCGAATTGGCATCGACAGCCGTGACGCGGATCACGATCGTGGCGGTGCCGCGATCGGAACTGACGTCTGTCGGACACGGTTGCAGATACGATGTCTATCTCGAAGACGGCGAACTCCTCCTGAGCAAAACCGACGAACCGGTTTATGACGCCAGCAGACAACTCGCCAACCTGGGTGTGACTGGCCGCCTGGAAGTCTGGCGACCCGGCAAACGCCAGGCAGACATGATCGTGCGCGACATCACCCGGGCCGCGGAATGGACGATCGAGGAAACGGCGAAGATCGGTCCGCGCCTCAGGAAGCACCGCCCCATGACCGCAATGGCGTTTTCGAACCGGACTGCCGTTGCAGCGTGATCAACTGCAGATTACTGAGGCCGCCGACATGGCGGTCCTCTCCACTTAGCAGGGCGCCTCTGAGTTTGCATAAGAGTACAGACATCAAGCCGTTGCCCTTTGCGTCGCCCGGGCCTCCGCCTCATCCTCGAACGCTGCGCCGGTGCCCGCCAGCTTTGCCCGTTTGCCGGTGTAGGCCTCAAAGCGGCGGATGATTTCGTCGCAGTAGATCGGGCCGAACTCGATGAGGCGTGCATTGCGTCCAGTCTGCTCGGCTGCGATCAGCGTGGCTCCAGACCCGCCAAATGGATCCAGGAACGAGGCCACCTCGCGTTGTCACATCCAGGATCGCATCAGCAACCAGCGCAACCGGTTTCACGGTCGGGGGCATGGCGAGCTCGGCCATGCGATCTTTCTTCATGGTCCAGTCGCGGACCGTAGCGATGGCGAGAGTTCCTGCCGCGCCCACTTTTCCACCGACCAGATCTCCGTCATGGGTCAATGGGAGCCACATGCTTACGGGCAAAACCACGCCGGGTTTGCACACGACGCGCATCACTTGCAGTGACCAGCTGCAGAGACGACGTTGACAGATCATGCCGTTGGCTCCGGCGGCCAGCGTTCGCCGGCTGGAGGGCCGAATTTCGCGTTGCCGTCCTCCTGGAGCCGGCGCTGGTAGTCAACCGTCCAACGCGCGTAGCGCTCATGCTCATCGTCTGTCATCGCGCGCGGTGACGCCGCCGGATTGTGCTTGCCGATACCGAACACGTCGTAGGCCATGATTCGGCGCTCGGAAACGCGGCCGAACCAGATCGGTGGAAAGCCCCACTCGTCGTCCGGCCC
>Ga0075024_100000637_pt1 | contig 13093 bp, 4 predicted proteins | sample Str013_2_FD_71389 | JGI IMG/M metagenome (GOLD analysis project Ga0075024, IMG submission 71389) | Freshwater sediment microbial communities in response to fracking from Pennsylvania, USA - Straight Creek_MetaG_SC_2013 | ecosystem: Environmental > Aquatic > Freshwater > Creek > Sediment... | reverse complement strand
GGGCAGTGGCAGTTACCTTGTGCAAATGATCATCGCAGGAGTTTTAGCAGGGGTCTTTTATTTTAAAAATTTTTGGGTGAAGATCAAAACTTTCTTTACAAAAAATAAAAAGAACGATATGCCAAAAGATCAATCCAATGGCTGATTACCTGCAACACCCCGCGTCATTTAGGGATCCATCAGGATTTATATTTTACAAAAATGGCAATTATTACCGACAAGTGAATCATGTATATGCTGCGGATTATGAATTGCTCATGTCTTCGGGATTGTATACGAATCTTGTTGAGAAAAAAAAATTAATCCCTCATCAGGCAATAGATGAAAATTTTACAAAGTCTCCGGATTGGTATAAAACGTTATTGCCGCAACAAATATCATTCATCAGTTATCCTTTTGAATGGAGCTTCAACCAGCTGAAAGATGCGGCGCAGCTAAGCCTTGCCATTATGAAAACCGCCATGGCTCACGGAATGATATTGAAAGATGCGAGTCCATTCAACGTACAATTTTATGAAGGCAGGCCAGTTTTCATTGATAGCCTGTCGTTCGAAAAATATGATGCCTCGAAACCCTGGGTTGCCTACCGCCAGTTCTGCGAATTTTTTTTATTCCCACTTTTGCTAGGGCACTATTTAAAAATTGATTTACAACAATTACTCGCAGCTTATCCTGATGGCGTCCCTGTTATGATTACTGCAAAATTATTACCCGCAAAAAGCAGGTTCAGCTTAAGTGTATGGCTGCATGTTTTTCTTCAAAATACAATCGGCACAAAAAAACAACCTGGTAACGCAAAGCAGGTTAGCTTCAATAAGGAAAAATTAGCGAGGTTGATTGACCACCTGGACGACACGATTAAATCACTCCGTATACAATCTTCGATCAGGTCTACCTGGAATAATTACTATGACGAAACGATTCTCAAAAATAATTATCTGGAAGAAAAAGAAAAAATATTCAGGGAATTTATACTTGATATGAATCCACATAGCGCCTTAGATATTGGGTGCAATGATGGATATTTTTCCCGAATTATCGCTGAAAAAGGCGCACACGTTGTCGCTGTGGATTTTGACAGTCAATGTATCAATAAGCTATACCTGTCTGTAAAAAATAATGCGCCGTCAAATATTTTACCTTTATGCATTGATATTTCCAACCCTTCGCCTGCTTCAGGTTTTCGCAATGAAGAAAGGGCATCTTTTGTAGAACGGGCGCCATCGGATTTGGTCGTTGCATTGGCGATCGTTCATCATCTCGTACTTAACCGGAATATTCCCTTGCCTGGTGTAGTTGCACAGCTGGCATACCTAGCCAAAAAATATCTTATCATCGAGTTTGTGCCCTTGAATGATGAAAAATCGCAGCAGCTTATTGCAAATAAAAAAAATTATCATACCCCTTATGATGCCGCATCTTTTGAGAACTATTTTTCTTCTTATTTTGAAATAGAAAAAAAGCAGACAATCCCTGGGACTGAACGCATTTTATACAGAATGAAGAAGGGCATAAGGTCTGGGGCATAAGGCATGGCATCACGTATAACTTATTCCTTATCTCTTTTGTCTTATACTATTATCTCCCGAAACCTGATATTTTTTTCATTGCTGTCATAGGCGACGCTGCCAATATATTGCGTTCCCACTTTAAAACTGCTAACCACCCAGGATGCAGTATCACCAGCTATTTCAGCATCAACAGTATGCCATCCATCCAGGCAAGGAACGGAGATCAAACCATCATCCAGTCCTTTTCCGCTAGCTTTTGTCAATGCTTCTTTTCTGGTCCAATGCAGATAAAAATATTCCCTGGGCGATGCAGATGTCTTTATCAAATTTATTTCTGAAGCGCCAAAACCCAGGTGAAGAACATCTTCATAAGAAAAGGTGTTATCTATCTTCTCCACATCCACACCGATGTCGGAATTTCCTACAGCTATCAGTATCCAATCACCCGAATGCGATGTATTATAATGCAAGTCTATCGCTCCCGCATTTTGGACAAATGGCTTTTTGTTTTTTCCAGTTATGAGCTGAATGCCTGCGGGCTCCTGGCCTAAATATTTTCCCAGTAAGATTCTGAGTATGGCTCGACTGATGACGAATCGCTGCCTGTCTTTTTCCTGATGATAGCGATCCGCTCTATTCAATTCATCGGGCTGTAATAAAGCGTTGAAGTACGAAAGTTGTTGTGCATTTGCGGAAACCGCGATGCGCCAGACATCAATGCCTTCTGTCACTGCCAGTACTGCAACAGGCTTTGTGTCCCAAAATATATTCTCAATAGAATTGCAGTAAACAGTAGACTTCATGCTAGACTGCTTTTAACACAACCTTTCCGCGAAAATCCTTAACCTGGTCTTTTTTTGCTGTACGTTCATCCATCACGGATTGTAGTACTTTTCCAAATTCTTTATCGTAAGGCGAGAATAAAAATGTTTTGTGATCCCCGGCAATTTCATGCACAATAACTCCATGATTGGTATAAGGCTTCCAACCGAGATATTCCAGGTCATCTAAAAAGTAAAGCCTGGTTTTGACTTTGAATAAATCAATAAGGCCATCATACGGTGTCATTTTATAATTGCGATAAGCAAAATCATAAATTTCACCCACCCTGATCTCATTTTCTGTAAGTTTTTCAGAACCTGCTCCGCTGCCCAGCCATTTGCCTAATTTACTTTTGATTAAGTCCGCCTGGTACGCAATGGTTTGCAAGGGCTTTGTTGCAAGGGAACGCAGGATAAACATCATTTTAGGAAACTGGCGCCGGATTTTTTTTGCCATTTTAATCACGGGCCGATCAAAATAATCTGAATAATTATCCGCATATGTATCGAACATGCCAAGCATTGAAATTTCTTTGCCCATTGCCTGCAATTGCTTTGCCATTTCAAAAGCAATGATGCCACCAAAAGAATATCCGGCCAGGGCGTATGAAGGCCCCGGATCATTGGCCACAATTTCTGCAATATAATGAGCCGCGATGTCCTCCATTTTATCAAAAGGCTTATCCTCCGCATTCAAACCCCTTGCCTGCAATGCATACACAGGCTGTTCTGCATCCATATTTTTCGCAACATTATTGAAGAGCAGCACATTCATACCAAAACCATGTACAATATAGATCGGTCTTTTATTACCTTTTGTTTTTATGGGCACTAATGAATTCCAGTTAATTGATTGAACATCGGAAGTTATCATCTGAGAAAGCTTTTCTACAGTGGGCGCTTCAAATAAACTGGCAAGCGGCAGTCGCTTACCCGTTTCGTTTTCGAGCCGAATCATAGCACGTGCAGCAATCAGCGAGTGACCACCCAGCTCAAAAAAATCGTCGTAGATGCTCACGCTGTTGAGTTCTAGCAATTCGGCCCAAATTGAAGCCACCAATTTCTCCATATCTGTTCGTGGAGCTGTATAGTTATTTGTTTTGCTATCAGCCTGTTGCTCCTGTTTTGGCAGGGCATTCCTATCGATTTTTCCATTGGGAGTCAAAGGAAGTTTTGGGATAATAACAAAATCGTTCGGCACCATATAATCAGGAAAGGATTCTCTCAATGCCCGCTTCCATAGAGTGATTTCTGCAGATTTGTTATGCTGTTCTTCTGCTTGTGCCAATGTATTTTCCGGAACTATATATGCTACCAGCCTGTCCCCACGTGCAACCACAACCGAATCTTTGACGCCTTTTTGTTTAAGAAGAATCTGCTCTATTTCTCCGGGTTCAATACGATATCCCCTTATTTTTACTTGGTGATCGATGCGACCCAAGCATTGCACTTCTCCCGTTTCGAGGAATTTTCCCAAATCGCCTGTGCGATACATTTTCGTTCCCCGCTTTTTTGAAAAAGGGTTATCAAGAAACCTTTCGCTGGTCAATGCAGGCTGGTTAAGATACCCTCTGGCCACGCCATCGCCAGCAATATAGATTTCTCCCACAGAACCTTCTGGCAGGGGTTTCAGGTATTCATCCAGGATATATACCTGTGTATTATCAATTGGGTGGCCAATGGTAATTGGTTCATCGTCTGCCAAGATTTGTTTCACTGTCGACCAGATAGTCGTTTCTGTCGGCCCATACATATTCCATAATGTACCACATCGCGAAAGCAATTTATTCGCCAAATCTTTTGATAACGCTTCGCCTCCACATAATACTTTTAACGGCAGCCGGTCATTCCATCCGGATTCAAGCATCATCCTCCATGTAGACGGCGTAGCCTGCATGATGCTTACATTTTGTTTATTCACAATATCCATTAACAAACGGCCATCTTTGGTGGTATCTATATCCGTTATGATCAGTTCCGAACCGCTGATCAATGGCAGATATAATTCCAGCCCGGCAATATCAAACGAAATCGTGGTCACAGCGAGCAAACGATCATCCGGGCCGGCGCCTGGCTCTTTTTGCATGCTGAGTAAAAAATTAACAAGGCTATGGTGTTCGATTTGAACGGCTTTTGGTTTACCAGTGGAACCAGAAGTGTACAATACATAAGCCAGATCATTCCCCGTAATCCTGCGTTCAATTTTTTTATCAGAGTAATCCCGCAATTTCAGCCACGCATCTTCTATCAATATTTCTGTCGCTTTGGTCCGAAAACGGTTTTTATATTTTTGTGATGTAAATAAAATTTTTGCAGATGAATCTTCCAACATAAACTCTATCCGCTGTTGCGGATATTGTGGGTCGATGGGTAAATATGCTGCGCCTGACTTCATAATGGCCAGTAATATAATTACCATTTCAAGCGAACGGTCAACAGCAACCCCGATGATATCCCCCTGCCCTATTTCAAGATCGCGCAATAATGCCGCCAATTGATTAGAAGCATTCTCCAGACTTTTGTACGTCAAGCTGCGTTCTCCGAATCGCATTGCTATCTTATCGGGATATTGGTGAACTTTATCACTTATCAAATCCTGCAAAGTTTTTTCTTTCGGATAATCCGCAACTGTGTTATTCCATTTGTCCAGTTTATCATGCAATATTTTGGAAGCAATCAATGGAATATCCTTTATTTTGATTTCAGGTGTTGCGACAACCACCCGCAACAGGGATTCAAACTCATCCATCATTCGTTTGATGGTGGCCGACTTAAACAGTCCAGTATTATATGACCATTCCAGTACAAGCGACTGTCCGGAACCGGTAGTGTTCAGGAATATTTCAAAATTTTCATATTCCCGGGGATTATAAATTAATTCATATGTCAACCCTTCGAATGAAACGCCGTCATCCAAACCCATATCGATATTAAATACTACAGGAACAAGAGGCACGCGTGAAGCATCACGAGCTATATTCAGTTTTTTTAATAAGCTCCCGAAAGTGAATTGCTGATGATCATAATCATCAAAAATATTTTTCTTTCGGTTTTTCAAGTACTCAACAAAGGAAAGTTCTCCTTTGAGGTGGCTTCTCAAAGGGAGGAGGTTTACACAATGCCCGACAAGGGCATAATTGCCTGTTGCAGATTGCCCGGCTGCAGGCAGCCCAAGCACAATATCATTTTGTCCCGTTACCCGGTGCAAATACACTTCAAAAGATGCGAGCAGGGTAGTAACAAAACTACAGCCTGCTTTACCTCCCATTTTTTTTACTTCAGCAATCAGCCCCTGGTCAATAACAAAATCATCGCGATGGCTTTTGTAAGTCCGGGTGGTTGGGCGGGGAAAATCAGTTGGCATGTCCAGTACAGGCACGTTATCCTTGTATTGATCGACCCAGTATTGTTCGATTTTTTTATATTGGGCCGTCTGGGAAAACGCCCAATGGTCCAATGCGTACCTGCTTAATTGCAAGGCCTCAGGTAAATGAATTGTTTCTCTTTTTACATATGCAGAATAAAGTTTACCCAGATCCTGCATTAAAATTCCAAGCGACCATCCATCGCATATAATATGATGAGCGCTTAATGTCAAATAATATTCTTCTTCACGTAGCTTAAATAAGGCAGTTCTAAACAAGGGGCCATTCAACAAATCAAAGGAAGTGTTTGCATCGCGAATAGAGAAATCTGAAATATATTTTTCTTGGTCAGTTAAATCTTTCGAAGACAAATCCTCAAAAAATAATTTTGCTGACAGTTCTTTATAAATACAAATATGGCTACCATCTCTGCTAAAAGCCGATCTGAGCGCTTCATGCCGCTGGATCAAATCTTTTAAAGCTGATTCCATTGCCGGATGATTAAAGGGTCCGGTCATACGCAGTGATACAGATTCATTATAAGAACGATTTGCATCCTCGCCACCCATGAGGCAGGAAACCCAGATTTCTAATTGCGGTTCAATAGCCGGGACTGCCCGAATCATTTCAAGCCCTGCAAAGGGATCAAAATCAACAGGTATAAAATTTCTTATAGATGCCTCTTTATCCAAACTATCCTTTGTTTAATTTAGTTGCAAATATTTGCCCGGGCGATTAGGGTCAATAATAAACCATGCCGGGTTGCCTTCTTTATCCCTTCCAAGTTTTGCACCTGGCATCGGCGGCTCTTCTTTTATTGTATGCGTATTATTCTTTTCACTAACTTCTTTTGTTGAAAGAAAAAAACCTGCTTGAATCAATTCATCCAGGCTCGCTTCAAATTTTTCGACCACGATATCCACTTCTTTATCGGTATGTGCTTCTGTTAAAAAGCAGGGAAAGCCATCCTGGATATGAATTCCTTTCTCCCGCATCAGTATAAACAGTAATTCACTATAAGGAATCTCTTCTTTAAATTTCAATTTCCAAAGCGAACCAAATTGCGCCACATAAATAGGTAATTCTTTTTTGTTACAAATTGTATTTAACGCATCGGCCAAACGCTTTGTCATATCATTGATGCCTTGCTGTAAGCCCGGTCCTTTGGACTTCATATATTCCAAAGATGCTTTGGATGCAGCCAGCGCCAATGGGTGACGAACAAAAGTACCTGCAAAATAAGTAACTCCTGATTCCGGAATGGATGCATCCCCATACTGCCACCATCCGCCATCCAATGCATCCATAAAATATTTTTTACCGGCAATAACGCCGATGGATATCCCTGCTCCGATTACTTTGCCATAAGTACCTAAGTCAGCTTTTATACCAAACATGGCCTGTGTACCGCCCGGATGCATCCTGAACCCGGTGATCACTTCATCAAAAATCAATGCGGTACCTGACGCTTCTGTAATTTGACGTATTTTTTTCAAAAACTCAACAGGTTGAAATTCCGGCCTGCGGCTTTGAACAGGTTCAACCAGTACCGCCGCCAACTCATGGGCTCGTTCTTTTATTATTTTCAGGCTTTCGTCTGTACCATAATCCAATATCAGCATATTTTGAACCGCTTCCGGCATGATACCGGGAGCTGCCGGGAAAGATTTGAGTTTTTTGGTGCCGCGAACAATGACTTCATCTACAATTCCATGATAGGACCCTGAAAATGCAACGATGGTCGATCGTCCGGTAACCGTTCTTGCAATACGCATTGCTCCCAATACCGCCTCAGAACCTGTATTGCACAAAGCAGCGCGGTCAGCACCGGTAAATTCGCAAATCAGTTTACACACAGGGCCGGCCAACTCATGCTGAGGGCCCACTTCATATCCTTTTTCAATTTGTTGCTGAATGGCTTTTACAATGATGTCGGGCTGGTACCCAAACATGCTCGATCCAAAACCATTCAGCACGTCAATATATTCATTGCCATCAATATCCCAAAGATGGCTGCCTTTTGATTTATTTACGACGATAGAATATACAAGATCCTTTGTTTGTGGTTTAAACCCGGATACAACGCGCGGATCAGCCATATATGCACGATGCTGTTGTGTATAGCTTTTACTACCAGTTGTTTTTTGATTGTATCGCTTGGTCAGTTCATCCAGGAATGCCTGCTGTTTCGGATTTAGTCTTGATGATTGTCTTTCAATACGTGCGGTGGCGCCGAAAGGTTTTTTTAATTCCGCCAGTTCTTCAGCAGACAAACTTGTTTCAGACGCTTTTGCCGGTACCGGTGTTGCTACTGCTTGCGGAAGAATATTCGCATCAACACGAGCCATTGCAATTGGATTTCCCTGCAATAAAGCAACTTGCTGTGCAAGCAATTGTATTTGCTGTGATATTAATGCCAGAACAGAATTATCACCCGTATGCATAGCCGATAATTGCGGCAAATTCATTACCGGTTGAGTTGGAACATGAGTGGCCGCTGCTGACTGCTGTTGGGGCTGAACCTTTTCCTGGGGCAGGCTTGCGTCTAAAAAGGAAGCCAATGTATCCAGACTATTATATTCTTCTGTCAATTGTCTAAAAGTAATAGGCAATGCAAATTCTTTTTTCAGGTTCAATGCAATTTGTGTAAGCAGTAATGAATCGAGCCCGATTTCAATAAAACTCATATCAGGTGTAACGCCTTCCATATCTATGCCGGAAGCATTCTCCAGGATATTCTTCACTTTATCGATGAGTGCAGATTTTCTCATAATAATATTTTGTGGCATTGTATTTTCAGTGTACTGGTTGATTTGCATACCAGCATTGTGCATGCCATTATTTCCAGTTGCAAATGCGGGTATGCCTGCCTGTGATGATATGGCCGGATTAACCCAAAAAACTTTCCGGTCAAAAGCATAAGCAGGCAAAGGCAATTTGATTCTTTCCTGTCCTTCATAAAATGTTTTCCAATCTGGTTGGATACCATGTAACCATAATTGACCCAAAGCCTTAAGCAACGAATAATATTCCGATCCGCTTTCTGTAATATCGAGGCTAGAAATAGTCACAACATTTTTTTTGGAAACCTGCTGGCGAACCAATGTGGTTGTAACATTCCTGGGGCCTGTTTCCAATACAATTTTATTATCTTCTTCCAAAAGTGTAGTTACCGCATCGGAAAAACGAACCGTTGAGCGGAGGTGGCTGGCCCAATAAGCGGGGCTGATAGCATCCGCGTCGTTCATCCATTTGCCGGTAACAGTAGAAACGATGGGAATTCTTGGTATACTGAGCCTGATTGATTGAACCACCTGCTTAAAAGGTTCAATGATGGGATCCATCATAGCAGAATGAAAAGCATGGCTCGTATGCAACAATTTGCTCGAAATGCCTTTCTCTTCTAAGAATTTTGAGAAAAATGCGGTAGTTTCAACAGGACCCGCAATTACACAGGAGCCAGGGCTGTTCATGGCAGCCAAGGATAAATCATTTGGCAACAGAGCGGCAATGTTTTCAAAATCCGTACGCACTGCAAGCATACTGCCCCGGGGCAATCCCGCCATCATGCGACCGCGGGTGGCGATCAGTTTCAAACCATCTTCCAAACTAAAAACACCAGCAAGATGTGCCGCAACAAATTCGCCGATACTATGGCCGATAAATGCGGTGGGAAGAATGCCCCAACTCATCCAGAGTTTTGCCATGGCATATTCTATCACGAACATGGCAGGCTGCGTATAATAAGTATTGTTGATCTTGTCCTCTGCTTCGGCGGCTGCATGCTTTGAATAAATGACATCACGGATATCTTCGTTCATATATGCCTGTAATAAATGGGCACACTCATCAACTGCCCGTTGAAATACGGGTTCATACTGATACAAATCCTTCCCCATGTTTACAGACTGTGAACCCTGGCCAGGGAACATAAATACAATTTCGCCGGGGTTTTCCTGTAGCTGTTTGGATTCTGAAGAAGATACAACTGGGGCATTTAATTTCTTTATCAATTCACTGTTGTCTGTAGCTATAACAAATCGGCGGCTGTTAAAATATTCGCGGGAAGTTTGTAAAGTATACGCTATATCGGAAAGATTGATATCCGGTTTTTTTTCAATAAATCCCGCTAGTTTCTTCGCATATGCATCCCTGCTGGTTACTGTTTTTGCGGACCAGTTAATTAACTGCAAAGGCCTGCGTGAAGTCCTAAGTGTAGTCCTGAGCACAGTCGAAGGATCAAATTCTTCGAGCACAACATGCAGGTTGGTGCCGCCAACGCCGAAAGAGCTCACTCCAGCTCTTCTTATATGCTCTGCCTTCCAATCTCTCAATACATTATTTACAAAGAAAGGGCTGTTTGAAAAATCAATATTCGGATTGGGCCTTTTATAATTGATGGAAGGTGGTATTTGTTTGTGATATAATGCCAGCGTAGTTTTTATAAACCCGGCCACCCCTGCAGCTGCAGTCAGATGCCCCATATTGCTTTTGATGGAACCCAGCGCGCAGTACTGTTTTTTGTTCTGCTGACCGAATGCAATATTGAGGCCTTCGATTTCGATCGGATCCCCGAGCGGAGTAGCAGTTCCATGAGCTTCTACATAAGTGATGGAGGAAGCGGGAATGCCTGCATCTTCGATTGCCATGGAGATTGCTCCTGCCTGGCCCTCGGAGCTCGGGGCGGTAAAACTTCCTTTGTCGCCACCGTCATTGTTGATACCAACTCCTTTTATAATTGCGTAGATGGTATCCCCATCTCTTTCTGCATCTTTCCTGCTTTTTAGTAATACAATACCGGCACCATCACTGAATACTGTACCCTGTGCATCTGCATCAAAAGAACGGCAATGGCCGTCACGGCTCAACATGGCCCCCTCTTGATAAATATGCCCGCTTTTAATGGGTACAGTGATGGCAACGCCGCCGGCCAATGCCACATCACATTTTCCGTTGCGGATACTTTCCACTGCCTGCGCAATCGCAAGCAAAGAAGTGGAACAGGCCGAATAAACACTTACCGCAGGGCCTTTCAGACCTAATTCATAGGCGGTTCTTGGAGCCACATAATCTTTTTCATTGAAGGTCATTACCTGAAAACTGCCCATGCGCTCTACCAGTTGTTTATTGCTGAGCACATTGTTCAGATAATATGTATTGTTGCCCGAACCTGCAAATACACCAATAGAACCAGGATATTTTCCTGGTATATAACCGGCTCCCTCAAGTGCTTCCCAGGCTATTTCCAAAAAAATCCGTTGCTGCGGATCCATTAACTCCGCCAGCTTTGGATTGATACCGAAAAAAGCAGCATCGAATTCAGCAGGATGATCAATGATACCACGCGCTTTTACATAATCAGGATCATTTTTAATTTCATCCGGAACGAATGGGTCAAGTTCTTCTTTCGTAAAAAATGAAACAGTTTCCCTGCCTTCTTTTAGCAGGTCCCATAATTCATCAATGGTGTTCGCCCCGGGAAAACGGCCCGCCATGCCAATTACGGCAACATCACCATCATGCATATCCTGTTTGAAATTATTTTTTAGGGTTGTTGATACAATTTTTTTTCCGCCATCAAAATATGAGGCAATGCCGCTTGCAGTTGGATATTGGTACAATTTTGTGATGGGTAAAATATACTCATGTTGCTTTAAACCCATAACAGTTTTCAATGCCAACAGTGAATTGCCTCCCAGTTCGAAAAAATTATCATGTACGCCTACTTTATCCAGTAGCAACAGGGAAGCCCATAAACTGGTGATCAAAGTTTCAGCTTCCGTAACAGGCGGTTTGTACAGGACAGCTAATTCAGGTCTTTTTATTTCCGGTTTCGGAAGAGCTTTTTTATCAACTTTGCCACTTGTTGTTTTCGGTAATGTATCCAGCCATATAAATGCAGATGGCATCATGTAATCCGGCAACTGGTGCTCAATAATCTTCCTCAAAGCCGAAGTATCTTTTTTATTATCGGAGGAAACCAGGTAAGCGACCAGGCGCTTATTTCCCGGAACATCTTCCCTTGCAACAACCACGGCTTGCCTGACTCCGCCTTGTTTGGTTAATAACACCTCAATCTCTCCGGGTTCAACCCTGAACCCCCGAATTTTAACCTGCTCATCTTTTCGACCGAGGAACTCAATATTTCCATCGGGCAGGTAACGTGCCTCATCACCAGTTCTGTATATGCGCAAATCATCGGTCCCGGATTTGGTCCGGTTCACAAATTTTTCAGCTGTTAATTCAGGGCGGTTAAGATAGCCTGCTGCAAGACATTTTCCACTGATGCAAAGTTCTCCTACTTCCCCTACCGGCAACATATTCAGTTGTTCGTCAAGAATCAGGATATCAGTATTATCAATTGCTTTTCCGATAGAAGGCAAAGCAGGCCAATTCATCGGATCGCCCTCAAGTTTGAGCTCTGTTACCACATGACATTCAGTGGGGCCATATTGGTTGTATAAAACAGCGTTCGGCAATGCTTGAAAAAACCGAACTACCTGCGGGGTAATTTTAAGTTGTTCACCCGCTGTCATAACTTCTTCCAAAGATGAGGGGAAATATTTTGTGCTATCCGCAGTTTCTGTTAGAAATTGAAGCGCAACAAAAGGCAGGAATATTCTATTAATGCCTTGATCTTGTATAAAGGTCAGCAGATTTTGTGGGTCGAGACGCAAGTCATCATCAACCAATATCAAAACTCCACCCGTTATCAAGGTTGCAAATATTTCCTGGAAAGAAACATCAAAGCTTAAAGGAGCAAATTGCAGGGTTTTGGTACCAGCCGATGCTTTGGAATGCCTGCGTTGCCACTGCAACAGGTTTACCAATGGTTCATGGCCCATACACACACCTTTTGGTATTCCGGTAGAACCAGAAGTATAAAGAACATACGCCAAAGAAGGTTTTATAGCAGGTTTCAGGTTTTCTGCCTGCTCAGGGTTTTTATCCACGCTAATAACATATACACCCAGTGATTGAAAGAATGACGATTCATTATCTGGAGATAAACAGCAATCAATCCCGGAGTCAGTTACAATTTGTTGTAAGCGATCTTTTGGATATCCTGGATCAAGCGGCAAATATGCTTTTCCTGATTTCAGAATGGCTAATACTCCAACCACCATATCAATGCTGCGTGTAGTACTGATACCAATGATTGAAGCAGTGAATGAATATTTTAAAATAATACCCGCCAGGAAATCTGCGCGATGACTTAGCTCACTATAAGTAAGTTTATTATCACCAAAACATATTGCAACAGCATCAGGCGTTTTGATCGCCTGCTGTTCAAAAAGATGATGCACGAATAGTTCGTTTCCATCATCCATCCAATATGTTTTATTAACCGAAGTATCCATATTATCTGGCATAAAATTACCAATAACAGTTTAGA
>Ga0075024_100000636_pt1 | contig 13125 bp, 11 predicted proteins | sample Str013_2_FD_71389 | JGI IMG/M metagenome (GOLD analysis project Ga0075024, IMG submission 71389) | Freshwater sediment microbial communities in response to fracking from Pennsylvania, USA - Straight Creek_MetaG_SC_2013 | ecosystem: Environmental > Aquatic > Freshwater > Creek > Sediment... | reverse complement strand
CCCCGACACCTGATCCACTACCAGAAGCGCCCGCGCTATCACCACTGCCTGTACAACACCCCTCGCAGCCGCCGGTCGTTATACTAGTAATTGAAACGCATTCGTTTTGCGGATTCAAAATTTCGTTGGCATAACATGCATGACCGACAATTGCGGCACATGGAAAATTTATTCCTGCGGGAGGAGGGGAAATACAACTCGTTGAATTTCCCCAGCTTTCGCATTCGTAGCTAGTGCCATTGCTTACTGGATAGCAGCTCGGGCCGGCAGCTCTAGGCCAAAAATTAGAGAATGTATACGCTGCCGCAGCTGGCCCTGAACCATCTCCCGGAAAAATCACATTGCAGTAGCTTGCGCCAATTTGCGAACAACCGACCCAATAACCTGCACGCGCCGGAGAATGATCGACGACTGTGAATGCCAAAAAGAAGAAACTAACAAAAGCAAACAACCGAGTTAAAAGGAAAGAACGCGCCATTCCGTTTTCCGTGAATAACTTAAATTTAGGAGATCAGTACTGCATCGAGAACCCTGTCAATCAACTGACAGTCCCTTCGGCTAGGGATTGTCAGCCATGTCCTAAGTACGTTCTGTCACCTATGTGTCCGGTATGTACACACAAAAGCTGGCGTCCCGGAAGGGATTCGAACCCCTGACCCCAGGTTTAGGAAACCTGTGCTCTATCCTGCTGAGCTACCGGGACTAGTCTGAACCTGCTAGCATAGGCGACAATAAATTCAAAGCCGCGAGGCGCAGGGAGAACCACATGACCATCAAAACAATCGGCCTTATTGGCGCTGGCCTCATGGGCCACGGCATTGGCAAAAACATTCTGGCCAAAGGCTTCAAGCTTCATGTGCTGGTCCACAAAAACCGTGCGCCGATCGAAAGCCTCCAAGCCGCAGGTGCAAGTGAATCCGCATCCATCGCTGATCTGGTGAAAGCTTCGGATATGCTGATCCTCTGTGTCACCGGAACACCGCAGGTGGAAGAGATCATGCTGGGCACGGGCGGCGTTCTGGCTCAAGCCAAACGGGGCCTGATCATCGCCGATTGTTCGACGGCAGAGCCGCACTCCACCCTTAAGCTGGCAGCAGCAGCACTTGCCAACGCCATGACTTTTATCGACACGCCGATGACGCGCACGCCTAAGGAAGCCGAGGCAGGCAAGCTGGGCCTCATGGTGGGTGGCGATGCGGCAACACTGGAAACGATTCGCCCAGTGCTTTCCTGTTTTTCGGATCTTATCGTGCCCACAGGTGCAGTGGGCACAGCACATCAGGTAAAGCTCATCAACAACTTCCTCTCCCTCAGCCATGCAGCCATTGCCGCCGAGGCCATCACGGTGGCAGCAAAAGCCAATGTGAATATGGAGGCCCTGCGCGATGTCATAATGGGCGGCGGAGCGGCGTCTGCCATGTTCGGCCGCCTGATCAATGTGCCTTTGCACGATGATGACAGCCACGCCAAATTCACCATCCGCAATGCCCGCAAAGATTTACGCTACTACACCAATATGACTGAACAAATGCCCGTGGCGTCCTACTTGGCTGAGCAAGTGCACCAGACCTACGTGCTGGCCGATACACTGGGGTACGGTGAACGCTACGTGCCACGCTTGGTCACAATGATGATGAAGAATGCGGGCATAAAACCACGAACCACTTAGCCGAAAGTCACTTGCGCTTCTTACGCACCAATTTTTTTGATTTTACCGCCACCGGCTTGGGCCACGTTTTCGCCTTGGGCTTAACCTGCCCCAAATTGAAGATCGACGGCAGCTCTTCCACCTGGCCGCGCAGGTCTTCGATCAATGGCAAGCGACGCGGCAAGCTCGTGACCACTGAGCCATCGGCGGGTTCATAAAGGCTTGGTAGGCGCGAAGCATCTGGCGGCAGCAGGGGCGCAAACAGCGAAGGTGTCGGTGTCGGTGCGCTTTGCCGCAACAGGCGGGCGCCGGCTTGATCGGCGGGTTCCGGCATACCGATCAGATAACCCTGCCCTAAGCCACAGCCAAGCTCTGCCAATCGGTCAATCTGCGCTTGGGTTTCAATTCCCTCTGCCACAACCGCCATCCCCAAACTGCTGGCCAGCGCGGTGATGGAAGCGATGATCTTGGCATTGCGTTGGTCTGGCCCTTCCGGGGCCAGGAAACTCCGATCAATCTTCAACGTATCGAACGGGAAATCGCGCAGCGAAGACAGGCTGGAAAAACCCGTGCCAAAGTCATCACAGGCGAGGCCCACACCCATGGCCTGCAACTGTTGCAAAATCTTCGCCGTCCGCTCCGGTTGGCGCATGATCGCAGTTTCCGTCACTTCAATTTTTAAACTGCCGGGTACGAGGTTTTCGCGGTCAAGAACCAGTTTGACCTGCATCGGCAAATCAGCGTTCGCCAGTTGAGAAGCCGAAACATTAACCGACACAAAAAACGGCCGCCCCCGGGCATGAACCCGCTGCCAAATGCCCAACTGGCGCGCCGCCCCCGCCAGCATGAAATTGCCAATCTCGCGCATCATGCCTGCCGTCTCGGCAACATCCAAAAATTCGGCGGGCGAAAGCAACCCAAGATCAGGGTGCCGCCACCGTGCCAAGGCTTCAAAACCCAAAACCTCAAGGCTGTGCAAATAGACAATCGGCTGATAGAAAATCTCAATCTCGCTGTTTTCCAGCGCACGGCGCAAATCGGATTCAAGCGACAACAGCTGAGCGCGATCATCCTTCATTTCGGCATGGAAAGTGGAACTGCCAGCCCCGCCGTCGGCGCGCACATCAAGCATTGCCACATTGGCCTGATCGATCAACTCCTGCGCCCTGAAATCATTCTTGCTGGAATCCGAAAGGCCAATACTCGCCGTCAAAACGACATGCTGAAAACCATGCTTGATGGGTTCGGCAAGGATTTCTTCCAAATCATTCAAGGTTTTTAAAAAGTCACCGCGCTCAATCGTTTCAAAACACTGTATCGCAAACTGCCCGCCAGTTATGCGTGCGACGGTTTCATCCCCCTCGACAAAGTCGGACAGCCGCTCCGCCGTAATCTTGAGAATCCGGTCACCCGTTTCCTGCCCCAAGCCCTCATTTAGGATTTTGAACCGATCCAAATCGATGATGACAACACGAAAAGGCAGCGCATTGTTTTTGGAAAGTGACCGTTCCAACCGGTCCAGAAACAGCGCCTTATTTGGCAAACTTGTAACAGCGTCTTGCAACGCGTCACTTGCCGTTCGCGCCTCGGCCTTTTTGAAATTGCTGATATCAGTCAGTGTCCCAAGACAGCGCTCAACACTATTGCCCGGCCCCGGAACGGCAGCGGCCTGTAGATCAAACCACCGATAAGCCCCGGAACCATCGCGCAGGCGGAGCTCCATCTGCAATCGCTCCCCCGGCTTGAACCGTGTCCGCTCAGCGAGTTTCTGATACGGTTCAAAATCAGCCGGATGCAACAAATCATGAAAACGCGTGCGAACCCCTTCGCCCCATTCGCTGGCACTATAATCCAATGCTTTGAGCAGCTCATTGCCAACATGAAGTTGCCCAGTGGCAGGCTGCCAATCCCACATGGCATGACGGCCAGAAGAAAGCGCCAAACTGCGCAAATTCGCATCCGTTATAAAAGGCCGCGAGGCAACGCCATGTTCAAAGATGTGGCGCATCACCGCCAAGGCCAGACAGATGAGAACAGCTGCCAATGCTGCGCCAAGTTCAAATGAAAGCGTCGCCGCAGAGCTCAAATTCTCGGCGACAATCCCTGCCCCAACAACCCAGCACAAAATGGCACTCCAGAACAGAAGCTCACGATCAACGGCGTTTTGGCCGTTCCGCCGTGTCCAGAGCGTTGCGGAAAACCCTGTGATCGCGAGGGCCGCAAACCCCAGACGCGCAATAGTGCCAGCGCGCTGCGGCTCCACAAAGCCATAGACGATATTAGCCATCGCCAAAGCAGCAGCCCCAGCGAGTGCCGCAGCTAGAACCGAACGCGTCGGCACCAAATGCAAAAAAGCGAGGATACAAATGGCAAGTGTGGCTGCCATCAGGCTCAAACTCGCAGCTTGCGCAAAAGATGCTGCGCCAATGCTCGTCAAAACAGTGCCCGAGAGAAAGCCGATGTCACATTCGATAAACAATAAACAGGCCAGCGCAAAAAGCCACGCGGCAAGCGCGGCCCGATTAGGCCGAAACCCATAGGCCGCCAGAATGCCAATGATGATGAGAACCACAAAGCCTTCGACCAAGCCTTTGAAATAGGCCGCACCACTTTTGGCGGCTTGAAAACTGCCCGGCTGCCAAAGCTTCGCATTGATCTCCGGCGACACACTTTCCACAGCAAGATTGACCGTCTCTTTGGCCGGCACATGAAACTGGGCCAGCCGAACGCCATCAAAATTCACCAAACGAATCTGTGTTCCATCCTTGGTCAAAACAGCATTGAGCGCGCCAGAACCCGCAGGTTTCACGATGAACAACCCCGAGTTTTCAAACCTCTGGGGTTCGATCGCCAAGACAAAGGTCAAATCACGATCCGTACTGTTTTGGAACGAGAACAAGGACCAGTAGTAACCAGGCCCCGGACCGACAGCCTTGAGAACAGCCGGTGCCGTTTCGCCCGGCCCCTGAACTGATATTTCGGGCCGCTGCGCCACAATCGGGTTACGCGCTGTCGCAAGATCAAGCGCATCGCTCTTGTCATCGACAACCAATGCACCTGGTGCGGCTTGGGCATGGGACAAAGCAGCAAAAGTAACAATCACGAAAAGCGAAAGCGCCAGTAGTTCTAGTATCGCGCTTTTGATGCTTCGAATCATATCCGCAATTTAGATCACCCCGCAGGGTGGTGAAACGAAGAAAGTCAGCCCATCAACCGCCTTCAATCGACCACGCGCCCAAACAGCACGTGATCCTCCCATTGCCCGGCAATTTTCACATAGGCCTTGGCAAATCCCTCTTGCTCAAACCCGCGTTTGAGCAGCAACCTGCGGGAGGCCTCATTGCGCGGCAGACAGGCAGCCTCCAACCGATGCAGACCAAAAACCGGCTTGGCCGCCGCCAGAACGGTTTTGATTGCATCGGACATTGATCCTTGCCGCACGAAAGGTGCCCCCATCCAATACCCCAACGTAGCCGCCTGCGAAACGCCACGCCGGATATGACTGAGACTCAAGCCGCCAATCAATTTTCCAGACCGCTGGTCAATCAAAAAATATGTATAAGCATCATCATCACGAACCCGCTGCTGGTAAACCTTCACCCGCATCCGAAATGCCATACGCGAGAACTCATCCGCTGACCAACTCGGCTCCCAAGGCTCAAGAAAGTCACGGCTCAGATGACGCAGATGGGCCCATTCCTCAAAATCAGCAACTTCTGGAGCCCGCAAATAAATTTTTTCGCCCTGCAGCACGTGGTGGGCCGAAGGCTTGCGAAACCACGACAGCGAAGTCACCGCTTGGGCCGCACAAATCGTGCTGCCAAAGCGGCATGGCTTTCCAAGGCTGAAAGCTGGCCAACAGCACTCATCGACGGAACGGCGGTGCCAAAAATATCGGCCGCCAAAGCGCGCACTTGATCGATCGTCACAGCTTCAATTTTGGCGATCAGGGACTTGATCTCTGGCACTTCACCAAAGGCCAGAAACTGCCGCGAAATCTGATCAGCGCGCGATGAAGCGCTTTCAAGATTCATAACGATGGACGTTTTGAGTTGCGCTTTGGCCCGTTCAATCTCTTTGGTGCTGATCTCATCCATCATCGACAACATCACCACGGCCGTCACTTCAATCAGATCAGGCGTATGGTCGGGCGACGTTGCGGCATAAACCCCAAGCTGGCCCGTGTCCTCATAGGTCGTACCAAAGGCAAATACGCTGTAGCACAGCCCGCGTTTTTCGCGCACTTCCTGGAACAGCCGCGAAGACATGCCACCGCCCAAAATACTGGCCAAAACCTGCAACTGATAAACCCGCGGGTCGCGGTAGTTTGGCGCGGGGAAGGACAAAACAAGATGCGTCTGGTCTAAAGGCTTTTGCTCCGTCATCGCCTCGGCACCAAAATGTGGCGGCTGGCGCTGGGGCAGATGGCCGCGTTCAATATGGCCAAAATGCTTTTCAGCAGCAGCGGCAAATTCGGCATGGTCCACATTGCCGACCGCACACACGACCATGCGCGAAGCCCAATAGTTACGCGACCGCCACGATAGCATCTGCTCGCGCGTCAAGGTCTTCACTAGGTCTTCCGTGCCCAATATGGAACGACCAAGAGGATGCGCGCCATAAGACGCCGTCTGGGCCAATTCAAACACCAGATCATCCGGCTGGTCCTTGGCCGCAGCGATCTCTTGCAAGATCACATCGCGCTCACGCTCCATCTCATCATCATCAAGCGTGGATGACGTGAAAATATCTGAAAGAATATCCATAGCCAATGGCCAATCATTCTTCAGCGTGCGTGCATAATAGGTCGTGGTTTCCATGCCCGTGGCGGCGTTGATCTCACCACCGGCACTTTCAATCTCCTCCGCAATGGCCTGTGCATTGCGCCGCACTGTACCTTTGAAAGCCATGTGTTCAAGAAAATGCGCAATACCATTTTCATGCGCCATCTCATCGCGCGCACCTGCCTTCACCCATATGCCTTGGGCCACGGATTCAAGATGCGGCATCATCTGCGTGATCACGGTAAGCCCATTGCCAAGGCGGGTAATTTCAACTGACATACTGTTTCCTGTCAGCGACTGTCTTTGGCGAGGATAAATTCTTTCACCGCAGCGGCGCTGTTGGGAAGTATTGTGAAACTTTCTGAGGCGGACAGCAAGTGCGACAAGCGCTGAGGTAACCGCGGTGTAATCCCCGTTGCATGTTGCACTGCATCAGGAAATTTAGCAGGATGAGCAGTGGCCAGAGTCACCATCGGGGATTTTCCCTTGATCAGCCCTGCCACGTGCAATCCGACGGCTGTATGCGTATCAACTAACTCGCCTGTGGTCTTCAAGATCATGGCCATCGTCGCCGCCGTTTCCGCCTCTGACGTTGCGCCGGATGAAAACTCAGCACGAATTGATTTCAGCGCTGGCGATTTCAAAGTGAACGCGCCCGATTGGGTCAAGCTGCCCATCGCGGCGCGAACTGCCGCAGCGTCGCCCTTGTTGGCCAAATAAACCAAACGTTCAAAATTGCTGGAAACCTGAATATCCATGGAAGGGCTGATGGTGGGGTGAACACCTGTGACTTCATAGCGCCCCGTTTTCAGCGTACGATCCAATATATCATTACTATTAGTGGCAATCACCAAACGGTCGATAGGCAAGCCCATGCGCTTGGCCACCAGCCCTGCAAACATATTGCCGAAATTGGCCGAGGGAACGGTAAAGCTGATGGCCCGGTCCGGCGCACCAAGTGCCAAGCCTGCATAAAAATAATAAACAATCTGGGCCATGATGCGGCCCCAGTTGATCGAGTTCACACCCGCAAGCCCCACACCGTCTCGGAATGCGAGGTCATTGAACAGAGCCTTCACAATGGCCTGGCAATCATCAAACGTGCCTTCAACTGCGATATTGTGAACTGATGGACTTTTCACCGTCGTCATCTGTCGGCGCTGCACAGCTGAAACAAGCCCATGCGGATGCAGGATAAACAGGCTGGCGTGGGCACTGTGTTCAAATGCGGCCACCGCCGCACCACCCGTGTCGCCAGACGTGGCCCCCACGATTACGGCGCGGCGCTTGTGCTTGGCGAGTGACCAATCCATCATCCGCGCCAAAAGCTGCATCGCCACATCTTTGAACGCCAATGTCGGACCGTGGAACAGTTCCAGTAAAAAGTGATTAGCACCCAGCTGGTTTAAAGGTGCCACCGCCGCATGATCAAATGTGGCATAGGCCGCTGCAATCATCACCTTCAATTCTGTGGGCGGAATGGAACCTGCAGTGAACCTGGAACACACCGCAAAGGCGACGTCGGCATAAGGCTTGCCCCGCAGCGCTTTGATCTGAACTTTGGTGAATCTGGGAAATGATTCCGGCACATAAAGCCCACCATCACGCGCCAAACCCGAAAGCATGGCTCCCTCAAAAGACAATTTCGGCGCGTGGCCACGGGTGGAGATGTATTTCATGGGCGTTGCCTTAATCCGCCTGCGGAGCAACTTCAAGCCTCAGGCTTTTTCAACACAAAAGCCAACGTCACACCGACCAAGGCCACGGCCAACCCGAACCACGTTACTGCATAGCCAAGGTGGTTGTTGTCGAGCTCAACTTTGGGTTCTGCCGCTTCAAAACCAGACTCGTTGGCCAAGGCCTGCAAGATCACGGGCGGCGCGCCACGAATACCCGCTGCCGCCTGCATCTGGGGCAAATCCCACCAGAACCATTGGTTCTGCGAGGAGCTATTCTCATTGTCGAAAATGCCTCGGCCCTTGTTGTGCAAACGCAGAATCCCGGTCACTTGATTGATGGGCTTGAGCAATTGCTCTCTGCTTTCGGAAGCGCCCAGATCAACCAGCACGCTCACCCCATCATCCGTCTGGAAGGGCGCAATCGCTTCCCAACCCGCGAGGCCGCGAAAAACCGTCTGCTTATAAAGCACATGCGCAACATCAAGCCTGCCCGTGGCTTGCACCTTGAGATACTCTGCGCCAGCTTGTGTGATTGCCGATGCCAGCGGCACAGGCGCTGCGATCATGCGCGCTTCCAGCGTGGCAATGAGCGCCTGTTTCTGCGCCAGCCGCTGAACCTGCCAAGTGCCAAGCCCACATAACACCGCGATGCCCAGTCCGCTGGCCACCAGCACAGGCCACAGGCGACGGACCCCACTCACTTCAGCTCGCCCTCATGCGCATTGGTTTTCCATTGCTGCGCCAAAAGCAAGCCTTTCACGGGACGCAGCAATAACATCGGTAGCAAAACCAGAAACACCGAACCGACAAGAACATGCACCCAGATCGGCGGACTATAACCAATCTCAATGCCCAGAATCCCGCCCACGCCAAAGATGCAGGCAAACAGCGTCACAAACCAAGCCGCCCCGTCGCCCGCATCTGCGAATGAAAATGACAGCCCGCAATTGGCGCAAGACTTAGCAACCGTCAGATAACCACTGAACAACTTTCCCCGCCCACAGCGCGGACACTTGCCGCGCATCCCCGTCTGAAACGGCGAGAAGTCCTGATAGTAGTTTTCGTTCATTACTCGAGTGGGATCATGCCGCCGTGGTTGCCCCAGACATAGATGCACACGAACAGGAACAGCCAGACAACGTCCACGAAATGCCAATACCACGCGGCAGCTTCGAAGCCGAAATGTTGCTGCGGTGTAAAATCACCCTTCAAAGCGCGAAGCCAGCAGATGAACAGGAAAATCGTGCCGACGACAACATGGAAGCCATGGAACCCCGTGGCCATGAAGAAAGTGGAGCCATAGATATTGCCGCCATTGGCCGAACTAAAAGCAAACAGCGCATGAGCATATTCATAGGCCTGAACCGAAGTGAACAACAAGCCAAGGATGATGGTGAGGCCCAAGCCCCAAACCAAGCCCTTGCGATCATTGCCAAGTAAAGCATGATGCGCCCAAGTGACGGTGGTGCCCGACGTCAGCAGGATCATCGTATTGAGCAGCGGCAGGTGGAACGGATCAAACACCGTCAAGCCCTTTGGCGGCCACAACCCGCCAGTGGCCAACACGCGCGAAGCCAGTTTTGCTTCATTGGCAAAGAGCGACGCATCAAAGAAAGCCCAGAACCACGCGACAAAGAACATCACTTCCGAAGCAATGAACAGCAACATGCCATAGCGCAGATGAAGTGACACAACGGGCGTATGATCGCCGGCATGGGCTTCATGGATCACATCACGCCACCACATGAACATGGTGTAGAGCACCATCAGAAAGCCGAGAATGAGAACAAATGACGGCGCACCGTGCATCCATGTCACGGCACCCACAGCGGTGATGAATGCGGCCACGGCGCCCGTGAAAGGCCACCAGCTCGGGTTCACCAGATGATAGTCATGATTCTTGGCATGTGAATCGGCCATGTGTCGCTCCTGATTAATTCACGTTGGCCTGCGCTTGCGCCAGCTGGGGCGAATCCGCAGGATAGAATGTATATGATAAAGTGATCTCTTCCATGCCTTTGCCATCGGCGTCTTTCAGGATGGCGGGGTCCACAAAAAACACCACGGGAAATTCAACCGTCTCACCGGGCTTCAACGTCTGCTTGGTGAAACAGAAACATTGGATCTTGTCGAAGAACGCGCCTGCGATGGGCGGTGAAACGTTGTAAACAGCGCTGCCTGTGCTCACCTTGTCGCCAAGATTTTCGGCCACGAACAGCGCTATGTTTTGCTCACCAATTTTCACGCGCATCGTGATTTGCTTGGGCTGAAAGCGCCAGCCCAAGCCTGATGAAATATTGGCGTCAAATCGCACGGAAATGAACTTGTCAGTTGCATTGTCCGGCGCTTTCGCAGCGCGCTGTGTCGTTCCGCCAAAACCGGTGGACTGGCAGAAAATCTTATAGAGCGGAACAGAAGCATAAGCCAAACCGACCATCGCAAAAAATCCAGCAGCGGCAGACAAAGCGACGCGGCGATTTTTATGAGTGTCGTTTTGCACGCCCATGATCAGGCCTGCACTTTATAGATTGTGGTCACAAAAAACAGGATCACCAGACCCACTAAAATCACGGCCATCACCAAAGCCCGTGTTTTACGGCGCTTCATATCTTCCGGTGAAAAAGCAACAACGGGCTTATTGTCGGCCATCAGATCACCGCATGAAAGGCGGCAAGGCCAATCACTTTCTCAATCAAAATCAAACCAAATAAAGCAAAGAGCCAGAGGATTGAAAATCCAAACAAGCGCTTTGCCGCTGTGTCTTTCACATCATTCTCACCCAAGCGGAAAAGATCAAAGGCCTGCTTGACCAACGCAAACGTCAACGCCGCAGCGCCAACAGAATAAAGCCCACCCGCTACACCCGTCAGTGCAGGCAATGCCGCTGCCGGAAGGCACATCAACGCATAAAGCAAAATCTGTTTGCGGGTCTCTGCGCGACCATGAACATTGGGCAACATCGGAATGCCCGCTTTCTCATAATCGCCCGTGCGAAACAGAGCCAGCGCCCAGAAATGCGGCGGCGTCCACATAAAGATCAAAAGAAATAAGGCAACGGAACCAAGATCAATCGTGCCCGTCACAGCAACCCACGCAATCATCGGCGGGAAAGCCCCAGCTGCCCCGCCAATCACAATATTCTGCGGTGTGCGGCGCTTAAGGCCCATCGTATAGACAACAACATAAAAGAAAATTGTGAAGGCCAGAAGTGCGGCCGATTGCCAATTGGCAAACAGCGCCAGCATGATGACCGAAGCAACCGCCAGCGCCATGCCAAAACCCAAAGCCTCACCCGGCAAAATAGCGCCCGATGGCACCGGGCGCTTGGCCGTGCGCTTCATCACGGCGTCAATATCAGCATCATACCACATATTGAGGGCACCCGAAGCGCCCGCACCCAATGCAATGCAAAGGATCGCCACAAAGCCCAGCCATGGTTGAATATGCCCCGGTGCCGCAATGAGGCCGACGATGGCGGTAAACACCACCAGAGACATCACCCGCGGCTTCAACAAATCAAAATAATCCCGCGCCGAACCTTGCCCACCCAAAGGCACAGTCAGTGCGGAATGATATGATTGCTCCAAACTCATTATTTTATGATCGGCAGATCATTGAACTGGTGGAACGGTGGCGGCGATGGCAGCGTCCATTCCAAAGTCGTTGCACCCACACCCCAAGGATTGGCAGGCGCTGGCACTTTCTTGGCATAAGCCGAGAACACGCCATAAAGGAATACAACGACAGCAAGGCCCGAAGCATAAGACCCCAAAGATGAAACATAGTTCCAGCCTGCAAACTGCTCAGGATAGTCAATGTAGCGGCGTGGCATCCCTGCGAGGCCTAAGAAATGCTGTGGCATGAATACAAAGTTCACTGAAACGAAGGTCAACCAGAAATGCACCTTCGCAATCGTTTCATTATACATATAGCCCGTCATCTTTGGGAACCAGTAATACCAACCGGCAAAGATCGCAAACACAGCGCCGAGCGAAAGCACATAGTGGAAATGCGCCACCACATAGTAGGTTGCATGGAGATCACGGTCCACGCCCGCATTGGCCAGAACCACGCCTGTGACACCGCCTACCGTGAACAAGAAAATAAAACCAATGGCCCAGAGCATCGGTGGGCGAAAATCAATCGACCCGCCCCACATCGTGGCAATCCATGAAAATATTTTGATGCCTGTGGGCACGGCAATGATCATCGTCGAAGCCACGAAATAGGCTTGTGTATCAGCCGCAAGACCCACGGTATACATATGATGGGCCCAAACCACGAAGCCAACCACACCAATCGCCACCATGGCATAGGCCATGCCCAAATATCCAAAGATCGGCTTTTTGGAGAAGGTCGAGATGACATGGCTGATAATGCCAAAGCCCGGCAAAATCAGAATGTAAACTTCAGGATGCCCAAAGAACCAGAACAGATGTTGGAACAGCAACGGGTCGCCGCCCTTGGCAGGCACAAAGAACGACGTGCCGAAGTTACGATCGGTCAACAGCATGGTGATCGCACCCGCAAGAACCGGCAGCGCCAACAACAGCAAGAACACAGTCACCAGAACTGACCAGACAAACAGCGGCATCTTATGCAGGGTCATGCCCGGTGCGCGCATATTGAAAATCGTGGTGATGAAATTGATCGCACCCAAAATCGATGATGCGCCGGCAAGATGTAAAGAAAGGATTGCAAAATCCATCGCCGGGCCGGGATGGCCCGCAAGTGAAGACAGCGGCGGATAAATCGTCCAGCCACCACCCACACCATGCATCCCCGGTGGGCCTTCAACAAACATCGATATAATGAGCAGCGCGAAAGATGGCACCAACAGCCAGAAGGAAATATTGTTCATGCGCGGGAACGCCATGTCAGGCGCACCGATCATCAAAGGCACGAACCAATTGCCAAAGCCGCCAATCATCGCCGGCATCACCATGAAGAAAATCATGATCAAACCATGCGCGGTCACAAAAGCATTATACATTTGCTTGCCGTTATCCAATGC
>Ga0075024_100000634_pt1 | contig 13138 bp, 8 predicted proteins | sample Str013_2_FD_71389 | JGI IMG/M metagenome (GOLD analysis project Ga0075024, IMG submission 71389) | Freshwater sediment microbial communities in response to fracking from Pennsylvania, USA - Straight Creek_MetaG_SC_2013 | ecosystem: Environmental > Aquatic > Freshwater > Creek > Sediment... | reverse complement strand
CTATCGTTTCGCTTTCCTTTTTTACTACGGTTGCGTAAAAGCTTCTTAATACCTCGTATTCGTCCGGTCCGAAATAGGCTTTATTAAAAACCAACCTCCTCTTAAGCTGTAATTGAGTATCTGTTTTTTCAACCAGGAACTCATATTTTGCTTCCCCGTTGGCAAGTCCTATTCTTGCCGACTTGGGAAAATCATCAATAATATAACCATCAGGTATCTGAATTGTCAACACATACAAATCATCCTGCAGGTAGGGCATCTCAACCGGGTAATTTCTTTCAGCAGCCTTAAATGGGTTTGTTTTGATAGACTCGCCCATCATTGGGTTAAAATAAATGATATCTTCTTCGGTTTTTTTCATTTTAAAATCATACCGCATCGATATGGGAGCTTCCATATTATCCAGTGAATCAAAATGCAGGTTGGAAATTTCCATATCTGTTCCTAACGACTTCTGGTAATTCTCCATAAAATTTTGCTGGGAAGAAGTGGATTTGCGCTCTCTTAACTGGTGAGAAGCATCTTCTCCCATCCTTGCTTCCCAGGTTCCATGCAGTTCCCCTTTTTCATTTTGATTAATAAAGACTGCTGTAATATTTACTTCTTTCAAAGAATCTGCCGTGAGGTAAAATGAAGTTGAATCGTTCAGGCTGATAACCCTGGCATGACCGTTGTAACATTCCGAAGAAAGCTTTCCGAATCCATACAATGGTTGCGATGCGTCCAGGTAATAGGATCTCCCATCAACTACAGTTTTAACGATAACGTAATTTAGTTTCTCTAAAAAAGGGAATCGCGGGTTATTAAAACCGTAGTGGCGTGTACTTAGTAATACCGGGTCAGCAGTTATTCCAGCCTGCTGCAGCATTAGTATTAGCATCAAATTGATCTCTCCTACACCTCCGCCTTTCTTTTTATAAAGATCTTTCAGGGTAGTCTTTATGTATTTTTCATTGTGGTTGGTACAGGTAAAATTTTTCTGAACATAATAATACATATTCCTTGCCGTGGTTAATTGATCACCATTGGATGCTACCAGCCTGGTTACATCGTCTTTTATCCATGTATTATTATCTTTTAAAGAGCCACCAAAATCTGGTAATGAAAGCAGGTCGTTCGTGGCTTTTGCCCAACTGCTTGAATAAGCATCGTGGTATTGTTCACCGTCGTAAGTTTTGGATAATTGAAAACTAACCCTGTCCACATAATTTGAAGGAGAAGAAAGATAGGTTTCTGTATTAAAGGCAGGAAGATCTTTCATCACCCACTGGTGCTTGATGGTATTGGTATTTACATTCAGACTTCTGTTCATTGTTGTTATTCCACCTCCTGTTTGTTGTTCTATTGTATAGGACGCAACCCCTTCAGAAGATTTATCAATATAAAACGGATGATAACCCTGGCGGGTAAACATATAAATCAGCAAACTTGGAATAGTCACCGTATACTCACTCCATAAACATGGATACTCATTGAATTGAAAGGTCCATGACTTCAGTAGAAAATCAAAATCGGACTGAACGATGTAAGTATATTCAATGATTGAGCCTTCCTTTACAGCAGGAAGTGTAAATTTTTTTGTTCGGTAATTCAGATCGGACTTTTCTTCAAATACATCTCTTGAATTTAACTTAGTCTCTACCACCTGCCCGTTTTCCAGGTTATAGGTGGACCCCTCCAGCTTATCGATTGTTTCAATGCCCTTGTCGGAATGATAAAGGGAAATTTCATCCGAAGCAAGATCAAAAGCTTTTTTGTCAATAATCTTAATCCTTACCTGTCTTTTAAAAACCAATGTGAACCAACCTTTGGAATTTCCTTTGAAAGAGGTAGAACCTACATCCGCCACAATAACAGCTGCTGCCGAACTATCAATTGCATCACTTTTTGGCAACACAAAATCCTGTGCTGTTACTTTCCCAAACTTTACCGGACATTTATCCTGGGCACTTGCAGTAACAGAAATGACCATTAAACAAATAAAAATAAAGTAAGTTATTCTCATGTAATAGAGGTTTGTCGAATTAGATTAGCTGTATCCATCCCTTAAAAAAACTAAAGTCCTTTTAAAGGTTATTTTTTCTTTTTAAATGTGATCAATTCGCTTTCTTTTTTCACTACGAAACCAAAAAAATCACGAAGCAATTTATATTCATCCGGGCTATAATCAGCCCGGTTTAATTTTAAATGACAGCGCAATTGTATATTATTTTCGTCTTTCTGAATCAGGTATTCATAAAAACCTTCATTTCCATTGTAGATAAGTTTTTCAGACTTTGGCATTTCATCAACAATATACCCGGTTGGAATAGGCATATTTAAGACATAGATATGATCCAAGGGGTAATCAAATTCCATTGGATACTTTCGTTCCTCAGCAATTAACGGGTTAGTTTTAAAACTGTGTAACAGTACAGGTGTAAAATAAATTATTTCGGTTCGGCTTATTGCCTTCAATTCCAATTCATAATGAATTTTGAGGGGGATATCCAGGTTATGGACCGAATCAATACCTGTATTGGTAATTTCCACTTCCGATTGAAACCCTTCTTTTAAATGTTTAAAGAATTCTTCCTCACCATTCTTCAGAATGTCATTCCTGATGCCGGTAGATTCGAAATAACCGGGGCTTTCCTGAATATATGCACTCATATATCTATCCCCATCTTCTCCTAAAAAGACGGTGGTTATCTTTTTTTCGTCAATTTCGTCCGGGTTAAAATAAACATCTGCGCTGTCATAATTGCTGATAACCCTTGCATGCCCGTTGTAGCAATTTATGGGCAATTTTCCAAAGCCAATATTTTTATTGGATGCGTCCAGGAAATAGCTATTTGCATTTGTTTTAAGTTGACATATTACATAATTCATTCTATCAAGTAGCGGGTAATTAGCAGGATGTATGCCATGGTCTCTGGTGCTGAGTATAACAGGATCTGCCGACAGACCTGCCAGTTTCAAAAATGCAATAAGTAATAAATTAATTTCAGCAACACTACCCTGGTGAATCTTATTAATAGTATATAAATCATGACCGGCATAAATCTCATTGTCGGTTGTAGTCGTAAAATTATCCCTTACATACTGGTATATCTGGCGGGCGGCTTCCATTTGACCAGGACTCCTGGTAATTATTGCATTTACAGTTTCCTGTAACTCATTAGTATTTTCTTGTTCAAAAACTCTCCCGAAATATTTATCTGATAAAAGTTCCCAGTTAACCGACTTCCAGCTTGTTAACCCTCTCTTTTGGGAGTTATCATTGACTTCCGGGAGGTAAAAAGAAATTTTATCTAAATAGTCTTCCGGAAAATACATATATGACTCAGAATTGAAACCAGGTATATTTTTCATTACCCAATTTCTTATATTTACTACAGAGTGAAACTGTACAGGGGTACCCGTATTCTCCCCCACATAAAATACATCAAAACCTTCTTTTGCAGTATTGGAATAAAAGGAATCAAGGCCCTGGCGACCAACAACGAATCTCAGGTACCCGGGAATATGCATTTCATATTCACTATAAAGACAAGGGTAATCTAAGTACTGAAATGACCACGCCGGGACACTATAATATCGGTGCGATGTAATTTTATATGAATAGTCAATGATCGTTCCCTCCTTCAAACCTGGGAAGGTGAATTTTTTCTCTATTGCATATTTATTTAACCGGTTTTCAAAAAGGTCTGTAGTATTTAATTTTGTTTCGAATATCTTTCCATTCTCAATATTAAATGAGGAAGCATGAAAATCACTCAATCTGTCATGATATGGATATTCACCGTATAAAACAATATTCTTAGTTGCAAATGCGTATGCCTTTTTATTGAGAACCTTAATCCTGGCATGCCTTTCAAAAACGTATGAAACCCAAAGCCCATCTTTGTTGCCTTCAAAATGAACTTTACCTATATCAAATAAAACAACGGCATTTGCATTACTGTCAATTGCAGGTGAAGCAGGTAAATTAAAATCAGCGGGAGAAACTTTATCAGTATTGGGACGACCCTTTCCCTGCGCATATAATCCTGTGGCACAAATCACTAAACAAGTAAAGAGGAAGGATTTAATTCGCATTTAATAAAAGTTTTGCTGAAATTCAGAAGTTATTAATTAAGATTAAAAATTTTATACTTTGAATGTTTTATGAGTGTAAACAAATATTTATTTCTTCTTCTTAAAAGTAATCAATTCGCTTTCTTTTTTCACTACGAAACCAAAAAAATCACGAAGCGAATTGTATTCATCAGGGCTGTAAACGGCGCGGTTTAGTTTTATCCGGCAGCGAAGTTGAATACTCGTCTCGTCTTTTTGAATCATATATTCATAAAATCCTTCGTTTTCGTTAAATGCTACTTTTGCTGATTTTGGGATTTCATCCACTACATACCCAGTCGGGATTTCCATATTTAATACATACATCCTGTCTAATGGATAATCCATTTCTATTGGAAAATGTCTTGATTCAGATGAAAACGGGTTACTCTTATATCCATATGCTAGAATTGGGCTGAAATAAATAACATCAGTTTCGCCGATTGTTTTCAAACCAACATCATAATGAATTTTTAGTGGAAGGTCCAAATTGGAAACAGAATCAATACCAGTGTTGGTAATTTCCATATCGGAGAAATAGATACTCTTAATTTGTTTGATAAAATCGTTCTGCCCGCTTTTATTGATGACCCCGCGGATATGAGAGGATTCAAAATATCCGGGACTGTATTGAATACTTGCTGTCATACCGGCACCTGCCTTTTCTTCGTTTTGCAGGAACACAGTAGCAACACTTTGTTCTTTTATATTATCTGGATTAAGATAAATATCTCCGCTATCTTTCGCGCTGATAATCCTCGCATGGCCATTATAACAGTTCAGAGGCAACTTGCCAAATCCCAGGTAAGGTTTGCTGGCATCCATGTAATAAGTATCTCCAAATAATTTCAGCCTGCATACCACATAATTCATCTTATCAATCATCGGGTATTTTATGGGATGCACGCCATAATCCCTGGTACTTAATATTACAGGATCCGCTATTAAACCCTTTTGTCTTAATAATGAAATAAGCAGGAGATTCAATTCAGCAACGGACCCTTTATGCGCCTTATTAACATCATACAAATCGTTGTTTATATAAATGTCATTATCGGGCTGGCAGGAAAACTTATCCCTTACATAAGCATAAATATGCCTGGCCGCATCCATCAGGTTCTGATCATCCGCGGTCAGCTTTTCCATTGTATTCTTTAAATTAGTTGAATAGTCAGGATCAATAGCATGTCCAAAGTACTTATCAGATAATAAATCGTTTGTAACTGCTTTCCAGTTTAATAAACCTTTCAGGTCAATTCCATTATAGGTTTCTACCAAATAAAATTCAAGCCTGTCAAAATAATCTACAGCTGCATTCATGAACGGTTGTTCCTTGAATCCGGAAATGTTCTTCATCACCCAATTGTGTTTATGAATAACAGAACTCACTTTTAAAGTAGGACCAACATTTTCCCCTACATGCATCGCATCATATCCCTCATTGGAGGTATGTGAATAAAACGAATCAAGTCCCTGGTGAGAAATTAAAAATTGCAGAAAATCTGGCGTATCTAATTCAAATTCACTGTACAAACAGGGTACATCAAAATGCTGAAACATCCAGGCAGGGACCCTGTAATACCTGAATGAATTTATTTTATAAGAAAATTCAATAATTGAACCTTCTTTTACTTCGGGGAAGGTGAATTTTTTTTCAACAACATACTTGCTTAATCTGTCCTCAAATACATCCGTCATACTGATTTTCGATTCAATTACCTTTCCATTGTCAAGCGTATAAGTAGAAGCCTGAAGGTTTTCCAGTTTATCCTGGTATCTATCTCGTCCCGTTAAAAGCAACTTAACCGTAGCAAGATCAAATGCTCGTTTATTCAGAATTTTTATTCGCCGGTGTCGTTCTTCCACCAGGTATATGAACGAACCTTCTTTATCTCCATCATAATGTACCGACCCTATATCAAATAAAACAACCGCATTGGCATTACTGTCAATTACAGATGAAGCAGGTAAATTAAAATCAGCGGGAGTAACTTTATCGGTGTTGGGACGGCCCTTATTCTGGGCATAGATTGGAATAGCAGAACTGATTAAAGCTATAACCAGTACGGAAAGGATAGGTTTCATGTTGTAAGGGTTTTAATGGGTAGCCCAAATATATTATTTTTTGTGGTAGATTGGTATAGAATATCTTCTATGATATCAAAAAATAACCATACCCATATCATCAAAATCAAGGCCCGCGAACTCGGTTTTGACCTCTGCGGGGTGGCAAAAGCACAGTTGTTGTCAAAACAAGCACGCCGGTTGGAGAGTTGGCTTAAAAATGGCTTCCACGGCACAATGCAATACATGGAAAAACACTTCGATTCCCGCGTTGACCCCTGTAAACTGGTACCTGGCGCCAAATCAGTGGTTACGCTCATGCTGAACTATTTCCCCGCCAAAAAACAAAACGACCAGGCGCCTAAAATATCCAAATATGCCTTTGGCAGCGACTATCATGAAGTGATACGCGCCAAACTGAAATTATTATTACAATTCATCCATGAAAACATCGGCGAAGTAAACGGACGCGGTTTTGTGGACAGTGCCCCTGTACTTGAAAGAGCATGGGCTGCAGAAAGCGGACTGGGATGGGTAGGTAAAAATGGAAACCTAATCAATAAGCAAAAAGGCTCCTTTCTTTTTATCGCCACACTTATTATTGATCTTGAATTGGAGTATGACGACCCCTTTGCAAAGGATTATTGCGGCACCTGTACGCGTTGCATCGACGCCTGTCCTACCGATGCCATCCTTGGCGATAAAGTAATCGACGGCAGCAAATGCATTTCCTATTTTACCATTGAATTAAAGGACCAGCTTATTCCTGCTAATATGAAAGGGAAGTTCGACAACTGGATGTTTGGTTGCGATATATGCCAGGACGTTTGTCCATGGAACCGTTTCAGTACCCCTAACAGTGAAAATGAATTTACCCCACTGAATGAAATACTGCAGTTCAATGTAAATGACTGGAAGGAATTGACAGAAGAAGCTTTTAAAAAAATATTCCGGCATTCACCATTGAAGAGAAGCAAATACAGTGGCATCAGGAGAAACCTTCAGTTTCTTCAAAGCACAAAAGATAATAACAACGAAGGCTTATAGATTAAAAGATAAAACCAGCCTTTATACTCAACCGCCTGAAAATATAATCGTATCGCCCAAAAATAACTTCAGGACAGGGTCCAATTGGAGGGCAAGCTCCATATCCATAATTTTTTTGAGTGACTACCTTCACAGAATATCCTGCACTCAGCATAATACCACGCTCCTTTTGTAAGGAAAATCTATAACCACCTCCAAATTCATAAAACAAACCATTATCATAGGTTGCCTTACTCCACCCATAATCCGGTGAATTTTTTACCCAACTGAAATGGATTCCTATATCCCCAAACAAAAAAGGTGTATCCTTTTTGTCCAGTATGTTTTTACGCAGATCAAGAAATAACGGGATACCCCTTACCTTGTAATAATCCAACCCCACACCAATACCTGTCATCCAAGACTTATATTGAATGCCATTAATGGTTTGTAACTGAAAAGCGGTATTGGCATTGCCATCCAGGAGGCCCGCCTGTAAGTTGGAAACAAACCGGACCTTTTCATGGTTGGATGATTCCTGCCCTGCCGACCACAAACAACAGGAACTAAGCACTAGGAGTATCGCCGTTTTTTTCATAGCTAATCTTTTTTATTTGCCCACTGGTAGTTTACTAACCTGTTGTATATTTTTTATGTCCGAATAATTGAATTGGTACAACCCGTCTGTGGCCACCACCAATACATTGCCGCCACTTGCAATGACATCATAGGTTTCCATTCCTTTAATTTGTTTTATTTCGGTTATATTGGTTGGAAGGCTGTTGTCGTATATACGCAGACCGTCTTTGCCATCGCAGATAAACAACCAATTGCCATCTTTGGCAAGGCCATGCGGGTTGGTCATCTTATAACTGCTTACCAATAATGGACTATTTATATTGGTAACATTAAGAATATCCAGTTGGTTTGTATAACCACCACACCTGGTGCCATCGCGCAGTGTGACATAAGCGAAATCACCATCGGCAATGATAGGATCACAGCTTCTTACATGCGAAAGGGAACCAGCAAGTACAGGACTCGATGGAGAACTAACATCATAAACAAACATACCACTGGTAGAACCCAGGAACAATTTGTCGCGGAAGGGATAAATGGTTTCGATACTGCCGCTCAGGTTAATGGTATTCTTAATGGACGGGGTGGATGCATCAGTAACATCAAAAGAGGCAAGCGTATTATAACCTACCGTATAGAGATAGCTATTTAAAAGCGCAAATCTTGCCATGGAGCCACCAGTACCATTTCCATTATTCTTTGATGCCGCCGTGCTAAGGGCAAAGCCTAAAGTAACCGGGCAACTAGCGCAACCATACCATGAATTATAGATATCGCAGGATGTAGTAGTGTCCTTTGCAATATAATCTACCACTACCCTTATTGAATCAGGATTTGTACTCCCACCATAATAATAATACGAGTTCCTGTCGGTAAATACATTGTTCAGAAACTTTGTAGCGGAAATCCGTGAAGGATTGCTGATATCAAATACCACCATATCGCTGTAACTGTCCGCATACAAATAATTGCCTCTTACGGCAAGGTCCTCATTGCCTGGTACAGCAATAAATGAAATATTTTTTGGATTGGAAGGATTGCTGTTGTCAATAACATGGATTCCTTTTTCAGGCTCCGAAATAAAAATATAATTACCCTTGGTAAAAAGCTTGCCGGTCTGCCTGATATTCTCGGGCGTAAAGCTCTTCATATTGGCCCTTACTTCGCTAAGCGATTTGTAGACCGGCCGGTAAATTGTGTAAGTTTTCAGACAACTATCTTTAAAACACCCGGTAAAAAAAAGGATGCCTGCTACTACCAAACTTAGTTTTACGAGTAATTGAAGCTGCTTTTTCATACAACAGTTATTTGAAATGTCTGACACTGCATTCAAATCAACCGTTGCACCCTTCTATTTTTTATTGAAAAATAAGCTGGCACCAATTCCACCTGTTATGGTATGGTTACTGCCAGATACAGCTTTCTGAACCAAATTGGTAAGGCCATATTGAAGCCTTGGCCCTATTAAGAGAGTTGCTTTCTTTTTCAATTGCAGAGAATAAGCAAGACCTGCAAATGCCAGGACCTGTGTTTTATTAAACAGGCTGTTGTCTTTGTAATAAATACCCTTGCCATAATCGTACTGGAGCGCATTGGAGGCGATAAACCTGCTTACCACTACCCCCGTTTCTATAAGGAAATGCGATTTCTTTCCCATTTTCATTTCCAACCCAATGGGCATTGAAACATAATGGTACCTGTTGGTATATTGTTGTGATGCACCAGTTGTACTGTTGCTGTAAAAATTATCAACCGATTTTTGCTGGTTTGCCTGCGGACTGACCACATTACTGCTATCATGGAAAGTTCCCACCTGGATGTAGTTGGAATAATATTGATAGGTGATACCGGTGATAAGTAAAAGCCGATAGGACAATTCTTTTCGCATACCAAATCCAATGGAAAATGCAGGGCCGGGTTTTCGGGGCGAGGGACCGGAGTTAATTATTGTACCTCCGCCAATAATGCTGTTATAAGTTGAGGGGGAATAATAATAAGAATTAAACAAACCAGTCAAACCCTTAGAAACATTGGATAATCCCGCATTGGCAATGATACCAAATTGAAGAGCCCGCTTCTTCTTAGCAGGCAAATTTTTTGCAACCGCAGGTACAGCAGTACTGTCTTTTTTTACTTCCTGTTTTATTTGGGCTACAGCAATAGCTACCTTCAATTGATTCTTTGTCTTTAAAGTATCTGTAATTGTAGCTGTATTTGTTGAATCATGTTGTTTATCTTTCACCAGATCGTTACTATGTTCCCGGGATGCAATTATAGTTTCATTCCTATTGGGTAAACGTCCTTGTACCAAGACACTACTATTTAAACTTTTCGCCTTCCTGCTGCTTTCCCGGTTATTTGAAATTAATTGTCTGTTTACAACACGCTTATTTTTTACCAGGGGAGGAGCTTCCTTTTTACCATCAGTTTTATTTACCGCTTTGCCTATTGCTTCAGCAGGTTGAATTTTTTCTTCTTTATTGGGTTTGTTCGATTTATCTTTTAAAAAAGTTCCAGTAGTCTTTTTAATATCAGGTTGTTCATTTCTATTGTCACTTGTTTTTTTAGCTATAGCCGGGTCTTCCGGCGTAGTTGGTTCTTTTCCGGAACCAACGGGTGGATTGTTTTTTTCGTTTTTTGAAATCGTATTAATAGAAGAAGATTGTTTGCCGCTAGTGATATACCAAACCATACCGCCAAGCAGCAGTACAAATGGCAATAATATAATGAGAACCCGCCTCCTGTCCTTTTTTTGCCGCACCTGTTTCTCCACTTCGGCCCATACCGCATCCGATGGAGTGAAACTCAGTTCATCCATCTTCTGCTGTACCTGCTTCTCAAAATCATTATTTGGCATAGCTAGTTTTTTTTTGTGATTCGGATTGTCGCTCCAGCCAGCTAATCAACAATGCCCTTGCCCTTGAATATTGTGAACGGGATGTCCCCTCGCTGATTCCCAATAATTTTCCAATCTCCACATGTGTATATCCCTCTACTGCGTGCAGGTTGAATATAGCCTGGTAACCAGGTGGAAGTTGCCGTACCAGGTCGGCCAGTTCCTTAGCATCCAAACTTACCTGTGGATTTTCGGTCGATACAGGGTGCAAACCCAGGTCGCTAAAAGACAAATCAGCCTGGTACCGGCTGTGCTTTTTGAGGTAATTGATGGCGGTGGTTACCATGATACGCCTTATCCAGGCCCCCAGTTCCCCTTCAAATTTATATTGGTACAGAGACCGGAACACCTTTACAAACCCCTCCTGCAATACATCCTCGGCATCGCTGATGTGTTTGGTATACCGGTAACACACACCCAGCATGGCCCCAGCATGCTGCTCGTACAAGGCACGCTGTGCAGCAGGTTTACCATTCAGGCAATCCTTTATCAGTTTATGTGTTTCGGTCATCCGTTAAGCATCTGACACCTAATTTATACCAAGCGTTGCTTAAAGCCAATTAAATACCTTTGTCCCTGACTTGTAACTTAAAACGTATAACTTAGGACCTATTACCTTTACAATGAATCTCCAGGAAAGAGACAAGGCTGTTATCTGGCACCCATTTACCCATAAGCAATCTTCCCCGCTACCTATTCCTATCATTAAAGGAGAAGGTGTCTATTTAATAGATGAAAACAACAGGCGGTACATCGATGTCATCAGCAGTTGGTGGGTTACCCTCCACGGCCACGCACACCCCTATATTGCGGAAAAAATATACGAACAAGCCAAAACCCTGGAACAGGTAATATTTGCTGGTTTTACACACAAACCCGCTATTGAACTGGCAGAACGATTACTGCCCTTGCTTCCGGGCAATTTTGCTAAAATATTTTATTCCGACAATGGCTCCACTTCCACAGAAGTAGGTTTAAAAATGGCCTTACAATACTGGTGGAACCAGGAAAAACATGCGGACGTCAATCACCCCAAAAGAAATAAGGTACTCGCTTTCAACAACAGCTATCATGGCGATACATTCGGCGCCATGAGCGTGAGCGACAGAAGTGTATTTACCAAAGCATTTCACGACAAATTGTTTGAAGTGATTTTTATTGATACGCCTTCAGCAAACAATATAAAAGAAATCCAATCGGTCATCCGCTCAGAAGGAAATGCCATCGCCGCCTTTATTTATGAGCCTTTATTGCAGGGCGCAGGTGGGATGAAAATGTATGAAGCAGGTTTACTGAATGAATTGTTGACAACAGTGAAAGAATATGGTATCCTTTGCATCGCAGATGAAGTGATGACGGGTTTTGGAAGAACGGGTAAATTGTTTGCCTCTACTTACGCGGAGGCACAACCGGATATTATCTGCCTGAGTAAAGGATTAACCGGCGGCACCATGGCCCTGGGCGTTACCGCCGCTACTCAGAAGATAGCAGATGCATTTGACAGCAGTGATAAAATGAAAACTTTTTTCCACGGCCATTCATTTACCGCCAACCCCCTTGCCTGTACAGCGGCACTGGCCAGTCTTGATTTATTACAGCAGGAAAATACATTGCATAACATTGAATGCATAGTGGCCATTCACCGGGAATTTATAGAACAATTAAAACACAGTACCACCCCGCTCCCCATAAAAAATATCCGCCAGATGGGTACCATCATCGCTTTTGAAATAGACAGGGGAAAAGATGAATACCTGAATAATATTTCCGCAATTATTACGCAAAGGGCGCTGGAGAAAGGGGTGTATATGCGGCCCCTCGGAAATACAGTTTACCTCATGCCCCCTTATTGTATCACTGAAAAAGAATTAAAACTGGTATACAGTGTTATTCTTGAAATCATTACCAGCATATAAAAAGCCATCCCTTCCCGGGATGGCTTTTGCTATTTCGCTGATGAATAGTTTTACTCAACATTAAAATCTACCTGTATATCCCCCCAAACCAGTGTTACTTTCCCATCCTTATTGATGCCAAATGTCATCTTCTCAGCTTTCGCAGGCGCTTTACCCGCTTTTACATGTACACGCAATACATCATCTGCTTCTTTATAGCTTAAACCCCATTGGTTCCATGTTTTACTGAATATAATGATCCAGTCATCTCCATTGGCAATTGAAAATAACCCATATTTACCTGCTGCGAGTGGCTTTCCTTCCACTCTGGCATCCTTACTAATCTCAAACACGGTAGCTTCGTTGGCACCCGTACGCCATACCTTGCCTGCCATCGGTTCCACGTCCTTGCCGATAGTTCTTCCTTTTAAAGAAGGCTGACTGTAGTCAATGGAAATCACCACGCCATTCTTATTGGTTTCAGAAACCTTTGCCGGTGGACTGGGGCGTTTGGATTTGTCCTGCTGTGCGCATGCGCCGAATGTTATTAAACTGGCTATAACAAAAAACAATACTGATT
>Ga0075024_100000629_pt1 | contig 13215 bp, 15 predicted proteins | sample Str013_2_FD_71389 | JGI IMG/M metagenome (GOLD analysis project Ga0075024, IMG submission 71389) | Freshwater sediment microbial communities in response to fracking from Pennsylvania, USA - Straight Creek_MetaG_SC_2013 | ecosystem: Environmental > Aquatic > Freshwater > Creek > Sediment... | reverse complement strand
GATGATATGGCTAACAAAGTAATGCGGTCAACGATGTCTGAACCGTTGAGTTTTCCGTCATCCCAAAATACGCTTAGCAGAAAATGTGCGCATTGTGAAGAAGAAGAAAAATTGCAGCGTAAAGAATCAGAAAATAATTCAACTGATATTGCACTGCCTATTGTTCATGATGTATTGACCGGCCAGGGGGAATCGCTGGATGCAGATACCAGCTTCTTTATGGGATCCCGCTTCAATTATGATTTCAGCAATGTAAAAATTCATGACAATGATAAAGCAGTGGAGAGCGCGGATGCCGTAAATGCTTTTGCGTATACGGTAGGCAATAATATTGTTTTCAATTCAGGACAATATGATACCAATTCTGATTCAGGCAAACGTTTGCTTGCACATGAGTTGACGCATGTGGTACAGCAAAGCGATACTGCAAAAAGAAAAGTTATGCGGGCAGCGCGTAAAGTAGGTCCCAACCAGGTGGATGTGGATGGACCGAATGGAGTTTGCCATGCAACAAAAGTTTTTGAGCCTCAGAAAACTTCGCCGGGCAAGCCATATCCGCCTTCCGTCGGTGCAGATATTGACGAAAAGAATATCACATTTTATATTAATTGGTGCAGGGGTTCCAACAAAGGCAATATAACATTGGGTGCCGATGTGCCTGCAAAAGCAAAAGACGTATTACAAAGAATCGCCGATGTATTGAATAGTGGGGGAGACTTAAAGCAGGTGGAAAATGAACTTGGTCAAACATCTCTTCAGCCTTTTCTCGATGTGCTGATCGCCAGTTCTGGAAAATTTTCAATTTCTGCTCATGGAGAAATTAATGTTGGACAAGACGGTGTAACCGGCGGAAAAGGAAGTCTGGATTTTGGATTTAATTCAATCGATGTGATATTCACAGGAGAGAAAAATCCGGCACCATCCGGCGGCGGACAAATTCCTTTTAATTTTGGAATCGTCATAAAATTTACACCGGGGAAAAATCAGACTTTCGATTGTCCCGTTATTCCAATCAAAATACCGCAAAAATCTCATTTGGTTTGCAAATGTCCCACACCTTCAAGAACCGATACAATACCAAGTGGTTTAAAAATAGGTAAACACCAGGTTAAGTTTCTTTATTTCAATTATCAGTTTTCGACTGTTAATAAGAAATTGAGCCCTGGAAACGAAGGCGATGTGGATAGCGTTACAAACCTCGAAAAAGCTTTGCGTGATGGATACAGAGTGAAAAAAATTGTCGGTTATACATCACCGGAAGGGGATTTGGAGCAGGTGAAACCTGGTTTTGAAGGCAATAAGCTTTTGTCTGAAGAGCGTGCTATTGCTGCAAAACTTGAATTAAAAAATATTTGTCAAAGAATAAATCTGAGTATGAGAAATGCAGGGCAATGTGATATAAGTCCGATTATGGAAATGAGGCCTGTTGGCGGGAACGAACTATATGGATCAAATGAATCAGTAAAAGATATCAAAGATGATGATCTGACTGCAACTGTGCCGGGCGATTTTTTGAAAAGTGACCGGGAAGCAGCACACCGCAATCCTAAGTTGGTTGAAAAACTAAAAGGACTTAAACCTAAGGAACAGGTAAAACTGATATATCCATTGCTAAGACGTGCTGAAATAGAATTTGAAAAATTTGTTAGCCCGGATATACATGTAGATACTCCGGCCGGAGAAGCTGATTGCTCTGATGATATTCTGGAGCAGGCAAAAAAAGTATTTAAGGACGAGAAATAATATATTTTTTTAAAACGCATTAATGAAAACATGCACCAGTCATTCAAGCGGAATCTATTCACCGGCTTCTGATTTATTTGTTCCGGCAAAACATTTCAATGCTCATTCGATTCAACGTAAGGAGAACAATCAGAATGAATTTCCCCATATTCATTCTATCATTTCTGATACTAACAATTCAACAGGGAAACCACTTGATGAAAACACGAGATCATTTATGGAACCGCGGTTTAATTATGATTTCAGCAATGTAAAAATTCATGATAACAAATTGGCTGCCCAAAGTGCGGATGCTATCAACGCAAATGCATTTACTTTGGGTAATCATATAGTTTTTAATGAAGGACGTTATAATGAAAATACTGATTCGGGCAAACGACTACTCGCTCACGAGTTGACACATGTGGTGCAACAGGGTAATGGACAAGCAGAAAATTCTGCGATTCAAAGAGATGAGAAGAATCAACCTGCAGACGATAAACCAAAACCGCCTGTAGAAAAAAAAGATGAAGCAAAAGATATCAAGGCTCCCTGTAAACAAACATCGAAAGCCGACTCATACACCGCAGGTACCAAAGACAGTATGGGCAACAATATTGTGGTTAGTCTGGGTAGTAAGGAATTTGGTAACACTTCAAAATTAGGCGCATATTTTTCGTTTGGAGCCTGTAGCGACAAAACGAATTGGTTCTTTTTTCTGAATAGTTTAATAGTGCCGATTGATTCAAAAGTGCAACCGATTGACTTTAAAAAAAATATCAATACGGCTGCTGATACGGATGTTACAAAAGATACATATCCGGATATTGTTAGCGATCTGTCACCCACTATTACGGGAAGATTCAATGTTGCCTGTGGAACTCACGCATACCAGGACGAAGTAACCAGTTATTCAAATCGTACAAAATATTGGAATCAGCAATTTGTTATTGATCATGAAGCCTTCCATCGGAAAGATTGGGATGATACTTACCGGGCTGAACTGGTTAAAGCTGAAAAGCAAATATGGGCATACAATATGCCATTGGGTAATGCACCTACAGCAGAACAAGCTGTCGCAAAAGCGCGGCCGGATTTAGAAAAGTTTATGATTGATGCTTATGATCAAACCTGCCAGGCTTTTGCGCCAAAAAAAGAATCACGTGCTTATGATAATGGGGCTCCGCAATATCAGAAACTGGTAGAAGAAATAAAGGCCCGCGCAAAAAAGGAGAAATGGTAAGTTTCCCGGTCTGACGGTCCCCGTCTGACCGTTTGAATTTCAGCAGCTGAAATTATTATCCTGCGAATTCCACCACAGTTAATCTATTGCAATATAAATCAAGACACTGAAAAAATTTGCTATCCATGGTAGATATAAAATCCTGCGCAATATGAATATGATTTGATCGAACATGTTTATACAGTAATTTTATATCGTCTGTATATATCACAAGTGTAGGATGCCCTGCGGTTTGTGATCCGATTTTTTCTTTTTGTGTACCATCATCTGTTTTTAAAAACCCAATATCAATACCATCAGCGTCACTAAATGCGGTATGCAAATAGGGTGTCGGATTTAAGGTATAAGGTATGATTTACCTATACCATAACCTATACTGCATTATTGGCAATTATCACGAAGCATCTTCATATATGCTTCTCCTTTTTCATGTGCGAAACGGATATTGCGCGCGGGTATTTGTTCAGGATGGGAGTAATTTGATAAAGCCTGCTCCATGCTCTCTTCCCGCAATAAATGCAACATGGGGTATATTGACCGGTTGGTATAATTCGCCGCATCGGTTGATGAAGTATTGGCGAATAAATATAGTGGATGAAAACCAGCTACCTGATAAACGCCTTCATATCCATTATCTTTCAATAATTGCTCAGCAAAAGAAACCAAATCCAGGTAATCATCAAATTGTTGAAATGCATTCGGGAAAATAAGAAATGTGGTTTCTGTTTTTTTATCATTATTTAATAGTACACATTCATTGATAAAAGCTTCCAGGCAAACATGCAGATCCAGCGACATTTCTACCTGATAACGGACGCTATTCAGTTTCATTTCTTTCGCAGCAAAGGGACAAAAATTGCATCCCACCACCACGTCCATGATCCATTTTTTTGTTTGCGCAATGACCTGTAGTGATTGATGCATTTTGGTTTGATATAAATCTTATGCAATGTAAGCTTTAGCAAAGCGCTGATAACGGGTATCTTTGGCAGGAATTAATTTTTTATGAAAACAATTGTTATAACAAAGCCTGGCGGGCCGGATGTATTGGAAATGCGGGAAAGAGAAAAACCATTTCCTGCGGCGAATGAAGTATTGATAAAAATTATGGCTGCAGGTGTAAATCGTCCCGATATAGCGCAACGAGCAGGGCATTATCCGGCGCCTCCTGGTGTTCCGGCAGACATACCGGGATTGGAAGTGTCGGGTATCATTGAACAATGTGGTGAAGATGTGAAACGATGGAGGAAAGGCGATCGTGTTTGCGCATTGCTGGGAGGAGGTGGTTATGCGGAGTATGCTGCTGTTGAAGCGGGTCAGTGTTTGCCAATACCAGCAGGTTGGGATTATGCCCAGGCAAGCACAATACCTGAAGCGGTATTCACGGTCTGGCACAATGTATTTCAACGGGGAAGACTAGCTGTCGATGAGCATTTGCTCGTACATGGTGGAAGCAGTGGCATTGGTATTACTGCCATTCAACTGGGAAAAGCATTCGGGGCAAAAGTGTTTGCTACAGCAGGATCTAAAGAGAAATGCGAAGCCTGTATTTCCTTGGGAGCGACAGATTGCGTAAACTATAAACAGATTGATTTCGAAGAAGTGTTCCAGCAAACAGGCATGGATGTGATCCTAGATATGATCGGCGGAGATTACATACCTAAAAATATCAGGTTGCTTCGCCCCGAGGGACGGTTGATTTTTATCAATGCTATGAAAGGAAATAAGGCCGAATTCGAGGTAAGAACGATCATGCAAAAACGACTGACCATAACCGGTAGCACATTACGCAACCGTGACATCAGCTTTAAAGCGGCGCTGGCAAAAGAAGTTGAAAACCATGTTTGGCCCAAGATAGAAAGTGGGAAATTCAAACCGGTTATTTATAAAAAATTCCCTATGCATGAAGCTGCTGCAGCGCATGCTTTGATGGAGAGCAGTACGCATATAGGGAAAATTGTTTTAGAGAATGAAGGCCCAACAGCTACAGCCTCTGTATAGATGGAAGGGAAGGTATTTTAATTTAGCCAGTTGATTATTTCCTAGGTGCCATGCTATAATTTATTTTTAATGACCGGTGCCTTGTTATTTTGCAGTAAACTCTTTTTGCCTGCGCGATTATTTTTAATAGCACTCAATTATAACTATTATTCCCCTGCCCGTTTATCTTTAACTTACGCTTAATTCAATTTCCAAAGTTAACCTGCCATAATAGCGCCAATAATTTTCTATTCCTTCACCCTATTCCACAAATCTTTTTTTGGTGCAAGAAACTGTGTAATGGCTCCATTCTTGTCCTTTATAAATTTTAGTGTAAGTGCGGGTTTCTCTTTGGAGAAAAATTCCATTTCTGATTCCGGTACAACACGCATCTCTCTGTTTTCAGCCCAAAGTTCTTTAATCACTAAACTATTTTCTATTACCCTAAGCTCCACAAACGCATCTTTCCCTTTTTCAAATTGGTGACTTTACTTTCCTTCGAACATTTTAAGTTGCTCAGGTTTGAGTTGAACTTCTTTTTATTTGGCTTATGATAAAACGCCGTTAAGTGTTTACTATTTTTTCTTAAAGACAAAAGAGCATAAGCGCGGCACATCATTTTTGTCATTCGAGTCAAACCATTCCTGCATATCGATGCATGTGAGGCCGTTCTTTTTTGCGGTTTGAAAAAATTCGGACAAGTGGTGTATAAAATATTCCAGCTTTACCATGCTGCCATCTATTTCAAATTTTGCCCGGCTGCCCTGCAACTGTTTGAAGGGATGTAATTCGCAGATATAAAATAAGCCCCCATGTTTCAATGTTTTGAAAGCCTGTTTAAAAATGAAAGAAAGGTTTTCAATATGTTCCAATACGAGGCTGCAGACGATCAGATCCACTTTCTTAAATGGCCAGGGTTTGGTGATATCCGCCTGTTGGAAATGTATATGAGGCAAATTATTTTTTTGCTTCGCAATGGACAGCATTTCCTCTGAAAAGTCGACAGCAGTCAGCTTTCCTGATTTGCGGGCGAGCCATTGTGTATTTTTTCCCGTGCCGCTGCCAATTTCCAATGTCTTATCGAACTTTTTATTTTTAAGAATTGTTTTGACGGCAACGGCCTCAAGATCTCTTGTCTTATTCACCACCGTGTCATAGGTCCTTGCCCATTGGTTATATGCTTCTTTTGTCTTCATCCTGTTTCTTTGTATTGTTGATGACCATCTTTCCCCTTGCGCCCTGGCGTCTTCGCGGTTAGACTCGCGGCTGATATAACCGCGAAGACGCCAGGGCGCAAGGGGAAAAATGGTCATGATGGGTTCTCTCTTAGAATTATTTTCTATTCAGCCACCAACCTAGCCATATTCCGCAAAGTCCCCAGCTTAGCAATGCATCGAGGAGATGTACCATGATGTCAGCTCTGGGATACCAGATATGCATGGTATATGGAGAGTTGGTGAATACGATGATCCCAGTGAAAAGGCAGGACGTGAAAATGACGCCGAAGCTGGATGGCGATATTTTCATCAGTATCCAGCAGAGGAATGCTACCATAATGATATCTGTAATCAGCCCTCTTATTATATTAGCGCCCATATTTACATCAAGCGCTTTATGATATTGAATTTGCGCCCAGGGTTTTCCTTTTCTAGCTTCCATTTGTTTTTCCATTTCTTCCCGCGTTATTCCTTTTGGATAGGCTGGCACCATATAAGCGCCATCTTCAGAAAACTGTGAGTTGAGGTAACTCAGGATGCTGTCCTGTTTAGGTGTGTACTCCTGGTTGGCATGGTGCAAATTCAGCATTGCCCAGGAAAGTGTTTGCCAGATGAAAATGATGATGCCGCCGACAAGAGCGCTGATAAATAATTTTTTCATATCAATCGTTTTAGGTTAAGTAGAAAAGTTACGTACAAAATTTATTATATACAATAACTCAGTCTTTCCGGTGTCGGGTGAATGGTGAATGGTCAATGGTGAATAGGGAATAGTCAGTAATTGACCATTCACCATTGACAAATTCAACTACCATAATATACTTAACAGCACACCGGCTCTGTGTATAGAAGCTTTACATAGCAAATCATTTAAATCATAAAAATCAGAAGTTATCAGAATGCCCTAATTTTAATTATGAATAAATACGAAATTTTCGATCAACTACATCGCCAGGATGAACCATTGCTGCTGGGCAATGCCTGGAATGCATATAGCGCCCAGCTTTTTGAGAAGAACGGGTACAAAGCTATTGGCACATCGAGCGCTGCTGTTGCTATTTCAATGGGATTTGAAGACGGGGAAAAGATATCATTCGATGACTTATTCTTTGTTGTTGAAAAAATATTGGCGAGTGTAAGTATTCCGCTTTCAGTAGATATGGAAGGGGGATATGGCAAGGATATAGATACGATAATTAGTAATATTGAAAGGCTTTACCAGGCAGGGGTGGTGGGAATAAATATTGAAGATTCGGCATTCATAAAGGGAAAACAGGAGATGTTGCCGGTTGACATATTTAGCAAAAAAATCAGCGCCATAAAAAATCATCTGACCGGGCACAATATGAAAATGTTTGTCAATGCGCGAACAGACGCATTTTTGTTGAAATTGCTGTCAAGTTTTGAAATAACATTGGAAAGGGTGGAAGCTTATGAAAATGCCGGCGCCGACGGGATCTTTGTGCCTTTTATTATAGAAGAAGCTTCAATAAGAAAAATCACTTCCGCTACTTCATTGCCTATAAATGTATTGAGTACGCCCGGCCTGCCTTCATTCGATGTGTTGACGGATCTGGGTGTACATAGGATCAGTATGGGAAGCTTCCTGTTTAAATCTGCTTATAATCATGTAGAAACCCTGATTAAAAATATCAGCAGAAGAAAAACATTTTCGCCATTATTCTGATTGAAAGGAGTAGGGGGTAAGAGGTAAGGTGTGGGGTATGAGGCATGAGGTTTAGGGTAAGACATACCTTATACCTCATACCCCACACCTTGACCGGCATTCAAAATTCTTACCGTCACCAACAACTGCCCTGTATGTCGCATGGTATGTTCAGCTGCATGAAATAATAATCCCATTACCGTAGAGGGCAATTGCTTTCTTCCCACTGCCCTGAATTCGGTTAATTTTTTTTGATCCATTGTGGTCAATTGCGCCAGGGATGCATCTACCTGGTTATTCAATTGCCTTAACAAAAAAATCAAATCAATATCAGGGTTGCTTTTCCCTTCTTCTGAAAGTTCTTTTAATTGTTGTGCAGTAAGCTGCTCTGATCTCGCATAAGTAAATAATCTGTTCAACACACCGGCTATGTGTTGCAGATGAAATGCGGGAGATGCCAGGCCCGCTGGTTTTTCCCATAATAAAATTGCAGGAAAGCGCTGCATCATTTCATTTATTTCGGCTCTTACCTGTAATAAAGCATGCGCTACCGGCTGAAGCAACGCCGGAATATTTTCAACAGGCCCTCTCATCCAGAATTCGGGGAGTGGTAATGTGGCCATGCTATATGTTGATTGTAGAAGGTGTAAGATATAAGGAGTAGGGCATAAGGTGTGAGGTATATCTTACCTACACCTCATGCCCGATACCCTACGCCTTTAGTTTGCAGTTTCTTTCAGCTCTTGTTTAATTACGCGGAAATGATTAATAGCGATTGCGGTCCTTGTTATAGCCGCCTTTATTATAACCGCCTCCGCCTCTGTTGCCGCCACCACCGCCACCGCGATAACCTCCCCCGCCACCGCCGCCTGGAGAGCTTTTTCTATCCTCAGCTACTTTTACTGTCAGGGTTTTCCCTTCCAGGTTTGCTTCATGCAGACCCTGGATCGCCTTTTGCGCTTCCGCATCATCGGGCATTTCCACGAATCCGAATCCACGGCTTTTACGTGTTTCTTTGTCAAGGATAACTTTAGCGGAACCAACGGTTCCAAATTCTTCAAATATCTGCTGCAATTCCTGGTCGTCAACATCATAAGGTAAACCGGCTACAAAAAGATTCATGTTATTATAATTTTGGTAAAAATAAGACAGTGAATCTGAAATGAGAAATCCAAATATTATGGCCCGAAAGGCAGGGAAAACACTTATAAGATTGGAGTAATGCTGAACGCCCAACGCTAAAGCGCTGAACGCAATTGCGTTCAGCGCTAACTTTTTCAACAAACTATATGCTGATTTATGTTTTGCCAATCAGCCCCCACACAATACATGCAACAAGCAGCAGGCCGATGATCAGTTGAATGGCCCTTAAGATTTGTTCTGTTTTCATGGATTTGGATTTTTAAAACGCATCTTTAATATACAAAGAATATTTTATTGCTGCAATCCATTTTATCAACATAAACTATACATGGTAAACTGAGTGATCAGCATTTATTTTAGATTGCCTGTAGTTTTTATTATTTTTTGTCAACTAATATATGGTTACCAGTATGCAATAATGAAAGCAGATTTGAAAAACGAATTTCTAAATAACTTAAATCAGCATACTGGTATCATACACCGCGTGTGTAACAGCTATTTTAGGGATTACACCGAACGGCAGGATGTTTTCCAGGAAATTGTATACCAGCTTTGGAAGTCATATGCAGCATTTAACAATGAATCCAAATTTTCGACCTGGATGTACAAAGTAGCTTTGAATACTGCTATACAGCATATCCGGAAAGACAGGAGAACCATACAAAAGGACCCAATAAATGATCTGTCATTACGAATTGCTGTCGTTGAAGAGCGTGCATATTCAAATGATGATATGAAAATGCTTTATGCTGCGATCAATACATTGACTGATGTGGACAAAGCGATTATATTATTATACCTGGATGAATATAGCTATGATGAGATTGCAATCATAACGGGCATCACCAAAACCAATGTGAGTGTCAGGCTGGTGCGGATTAAGAAAAAGCTTGAAGATAAATTAAGAAATAATCAACGTTAAATCAACAGATATGAAAACATTAAGCGAAATAGAAAAATGCTGGAAAGAGCAAAAAGAGGCTTCTGATGGCGCGGTTGCCTTGAACGAAGCAGTTTTGAGTGAACTGATCCGTTCCGGAATTAAAAAAGAACAAAAAATGGTATGGGAATATTGTATAGCATCAGGTTTCTGGCAATGGCTGGTATATGCATCAATGATTCATTTTATTGTCAGGTTCTGGGGCGACTGGGAGTTTATGATTTTATGCCTTGCGGTCATCTTTCTTTATATTCCTTTCACTGGTATGTTCATAAATAAATTCAGGCATATGCGGGAACTGAAATTTAATAACCCCGATCTTCAGTCAAAAGATATTTATGTAGCGCTGAAAACACAGCAAAAGGCACTAAATGATTTTTTCAATTTTAAAAAACATTTTGATTGGCTAAATATTCCGGTATGTTGTGCTGTGATAGTAATGATATTATATAAGCATGGAATGATTCCGTCAATTGGTGATAACCTTTATCCGGGTATGATTGTATTTCTGATTTATGTTTCCCTGTTTATAACAGCCATTTATTTTGAGAACAGGAAACGGTTTAAGGCGCCGCTGAAAAAATTGGAAATGATCATCAGGGAGATGGAAGAAGATGGAAGTAGCGGGGTATAAGGTATATGCTATAAAGTGGGTCATGCTATACATCCCAAACCTTATTACAGTATCAGTCCCATCAAATATTCATCATAATATTCACCGGTAGCTGCCAGCTTATAACTTTTTTTAACTACTCCTTCTACCAAAAATCCCATTTTTTTGTATAAGGTTATTGCCGGCATATTATTGATATCCACCGTAAGCTCAATTCTTTTTTTACCATTTTCTATTGCTGATTTTTTGATCGCCGATAATATTTCTGTCCCCAATCCTTTTCCTTGCATTGTTCTTTTTATCGTGAACCCGCCGAGGTACCAGGTATGCGCCTGTCTATCTGATTTTGGGATCAGCCGGAACACTGCAACGATGTCATTATCTATTTTCACAATGTACAGTGTCTTCGTTTTCAATAAATCAATATATATTGGTTTGAATGCATCTTTGCTCACAGGATCATAAGTTAAATAGGGATTGGATTTTTCATCCATATATAAATCATAAACGGGAGTAAAATCTTTTTCTGATGCAAGATGATATATCATAATACAGAAATATTTTTCCAGGCTATAAGCCGGGGAATTGGTTTAAGACGATTGATATTCCGCAAAAGTCTGCACTTTGGGCTACAAATCAAGCCGTTTAGCTCTTACCAGATTGCGATTGGGGACCTGGAAAGGTTCCAATTGTGCGGTCTTTCCAGCAAAAATAATACGAGTACTTTTACAATTAACTTTTCTAAAACAAGGCAATCAATCGTAAAACAAGTATATTTAATGAATCCATGAAATAAATGCCGGTATTGGCGGCGCTATTCTGCATGGTCTTTGTAATTTTACTTTCTTAAATACAGCAAAAAATGAAGCTTTTTGTAGCAGCTCTTCCTTATGATTTTGATGATGTTGATCTAAAGGAAATGTTTGAATTATATGGCGAAGTCAATTCCGCCAAAGTAGTACTTGATAAGGAAACCGGCAAAAGCAGGGGCTTTGGGTTTGTGGACATGCCGATTGACGGCGATGCCAAACTGGCGATCGAAACACTGGACGGTGCCGGTATCAAAGGAAAAAAATTGTCTGTCAAGGAAGCAGAAGAGCAATCGAGAGGCGGTGGTAACCGCGATCGTGACCGCGGCCGTGATAGTCGCCCTCCCAGAAGATATTAAAAAATTCCCCGGCTTTATAATTGAAAATTGAGTGGCTTATTGAATATTTTCTCGCAAACCAGAAAAAATATTCAATAAGCCACACTAATTTTTATATCTCGATCTCACTTCAACTAAAAAAGGATCATCGGCGATGATCCTTTAAAAAATATTTATATCGTTATTTATCTTGCGAATGATCCTTGTGAAAAAGATCTTCCATAGCGTTTACCACCGCCCGGACTTCTTTTTCCTCTGAAAGATGACGATGATGATGCCTGTTGTGCAATTGGCTGTACACTGGCATGCATCAGCGGAACATCGTATGGATGATCACTGATCACTGGTATTGCCCTGGTGATGAGTTTTTGAATATCCCGCAGGTATATCTTTTCATCGTAGTCGCAAAAAGAAATTGCCAGGCCCTTGGCGCCGGCTCTGCCCGTTCTTCCGATGCGATGTATATATGTTTCCGGTACATTCGGCAATTCGTAGTTGATGACATGTGTGAGTTCGTCGATATCGATACCACGGGCAGCAATATCCGTAGCTACCAGCACCCTTGTTTTTTTGGATTTAAAATTACTCAATGCAGCTTGCCGGGCGTTCTGTGATTTATTGCCATGAATGGCTTCTGCACGGATACCGGCACGGGTAAGATCTTTCGATACCCTGTCAGCGCCATGTTTTGTACGGGTAAAGACCAATGCATTTTGAATAGCGCTGTCTTTCAATAAATGAATCAGCAACGAGCGTTTATTTCCTTTATCGGTATAATACAGAGATTGCTCCACAGTTTCTGCAGTTGATGAAGAGGGTGTTACTTCCACCTTTGCCGGGTTGACAAGCAGTATTTTGGCCAGTTGTTGAATTTCCGGCGGCATGGTAGCCGAGAAAAACAATGTTTGTTTTTTTGCCGGAAGTTTTGCAATGATTCTTTTTACATCGTGTACAAAACCCATATCCAACATCCTGTCGGCTTCATCCAGTATAAAAAATTTAATATCCTGTAAGGAAATTTGTCGTTGATTGAAGAGGTCCAGTAAACGACCTGGAGTCGCCACCAATATATCAACACCACGGCGAAGTGAATTCACCTGGTTTACCTGCGACACACCGCCAAAGATGACGAGATGCTTCAGATCCAGGTATTTTCCATAAGCACGGAAGCTTTCTTCTATCTGTATGGCGAGTTCGCGGGTCGGGGTAAGTATCAATGCTTTGATGCGGCGTGGCCCTTGGGGCGCCTGCTGCTGTTGCTGGTGCATCAATTGTAATACGGGAATGGCGAAAGCGGCTGTTTTGCCGGTTCCTGTCTGAGCGCAACCCAACAGGTCGCGTTGTTGCAGAATAATCGGGATGGCTTGTTCCTGGATGGGCGTAGGTTTTGTATAGCCCTCATTGACCAATGCCTTGAGTACGGGCTCGATGAGCTGTAAATTGTTAAATGACACTTGTGTAATAATTTGATTAAAAAATATGGTAAGGCTATCAAATGAAATGAAACTCTGATACTTTACCTGCCTTACGTTAAGCCATCACGG
>Ga0075024_100000628_pt1 | contig 13229 bp, 10 predicted proteins | sample Str013_2_FD_71389 | JGI IMG/M metagenome (GOLD analysis project Ga0075024, IMG submission 71389) | Freshwater sediment microbial communities in response to fracking from Pennsylvania, USA - Straight Creek_MetaG_SC_2013 | ecosystem: Environmental > Aquatic > Freshwater > Creek > Sediment... | reverse complement strand
ACCCTATGCCTCGTACCCCACACCTTATTCCTTTTTCATTACTTTTGCAATCCTAATATGGCAAAAAAAACAAAAAAGAAAGAACGGCCAGTTATACTGATAACCAATGATGATGGTGTTGCAGCTCCGGGTATTCTCAATCTGGTCGAAGCTGTAAAGGACCTGGGAAAAGTTGTGGTGGTTGCACCCGACAAACCGCAGTCGGGCATGGGACATGCCATCACCATTGGCGTTCCATTGCGCCTTCATCCTGTATCAATTTTTGAAGGTATCGAAGCCTGGCAATGTTCCGGCACGCCGGTGGATTGTGTAAAACTTGCGGTGGATAAAATATTGCGACGGAAGCCCGACCTCTGCCTGAGCGGCATCAATCATGGCGCCAATCATTCCATCAATGTAATTTATTCCGGTACCATGTCAGCAGCAGTGGAAGCAGCCATTGAAAGTATTCCTTCTGTCGGTTTTTCCTTGCTCGATTATAGTGTGGATGCGGATTTTACCGGCGCCCGCAAATACGCCCGTATCATTGTTGAATATCTTCTGCGCAATCCTTTAGACAAACATCTCGTTTTAAATGTCAACATTCCCGCAGTTGCTACGGAACTGATTGCAGGAATGAAGATCTGCCGGCAGGCTTATGCCAAATATGAAGAGGATTTCCTGGAAAGAAATGATCCCTCCAATAAAAAATATTATTGGCTGACTGGCAAATTCGTGAATTTTGACAAAGGAAAGGACACAGATGTATGGGCTTTAGAACATAATTTTGTCAGCGTGGTTCCGGTACAATTTGATCTGACAAATTACGTTCTTAAGGGCAAACTCGAAAAAACGTGGAAATTGTGATATTTAAAAAAGACAATCTCAAAATAGGTATTGCCATCGGATTGGTTGCCCCACTTTTAGCCATGTTCGTTTATTATTACTGGAATTTTTCCAGGGCAATGACTTTGCCGGAATATTTTTATCTTCTTCGAACCAATAAGCCCCTGCTAACAGGGGTCAGCAGTATTTCCCTGATCGCGAATGCCGTTTTTTTTACTATTTATGTCAATTCCCATCGCGATAAAACAGCGAAAGGCATTTTTGTTGCCACACTTGCATATGGTATTGGCGTACTTGTTTATAAGCTTGTTAGTTGAAATAAGAAATGAGAAAAGGGTCCCAGAATTGGGTAGTATCTCACTTTACTGAATCATTATAGAAACCTATGTGTATCTATGTTTCTATGCTCTATGTGGTTAATGCTTAATTTGAAAACTATAAAACACATAGAGCATAGAAACATAGATACACATAGTGATATTAAAAAAGGTTCAATGAATAGTTACTTTCAAACTAACCCACAACCCAAAATTGAATCCCTTTCTCATTCCGTATTCCTCATTTCTTATTTCTTATTTCAACCTGTATCTTTGTCTTCACCATCTATTCATGAAGTATTATATCATTGCCGGCGAAGCTTCAGGAGATCTTCATGGAAGTAATCTCATTAAAGAATTGAAAAAACTGGATCCTCAAGCCGCTATCCGATGCTGGGGAGGCGACTTAATGCAGCAGGCCGGCGCTAATCTGATAAAGCATTACAAAGAACTCGCCTTTATGGGCTTTGCGGAAGTAGTAAAAAACCTGCCGACCATTTTACGCAATATTAAATTCTGTAAAAAAGATATTGAATCCTTTCGACCCGATGCATTGATCTTGATTGACTACCCGGGATTCAACCTCCGTATTGCCAAATGGGGCAAACAAAAAGGTTTTAAAATCATTTATTATATCTCGCCACAGGTATGGGCATGGAAAGAAAGCAGGGTGAAAATGATCCGGGAATGCGTGGACAAAATGCTTGTCATTCTGCCGTTCGAAAAAGAATTTTATAAGAAATGGAATTATGAAGTGGAGTATGTAGGGCATCCCTTGGTTGAAGCCATTGAAAGCTATAAGCTTGAAGGTTTGGGGTTTGGGGAAGAAAAAAATCGCCAGCCATCAGACTCTATACCCCACACCCCACACCCCACGCCTTCTTCTTCCAAACCCATTATCGCCCTTCTCCCCGGTAGCCGCAAGCAGGAGATTATGAAAAAACTACCGGTGATGCTTGAGTCAAGTAAATTATTCCCGGATTATCAATTTATCGTTGCACAGGCGCCGGGGCAGGATGATATATTGTACCAGAAATTGATCGGCAATTATCAAAATGTGTTATCCGTAAAAAATCAAACATATAACCTGCTGATGCATGCGCAGGCAGCATGCGTTACATCGGGTACAGCTACTTTGGAAACAGCATTGTTCGGCGTACCGGAAGTGGTCTGCTATAAGGGAAGTGCAGTTTCATACCAGATTGCAAAAAGATTGATCAAAGTAAAATACATTTCACTGGTAAACCTGATCATGGATAAATATGTTGTGAAAGAACTGATACAGGATGATCTTACCATTGATAACCTGCAGCATGAATTGAATGACCTGTTGAATAATCCCCAACGAAGGGAACAATTGCAAAAAGATTACGAAGATTTAAAGAATATATTGAGCCGAGGCGGACATGCTTCTGCCAATGCAGCGAAAAGCATTGTATCTTTTTTACACGCTTAATGTTTTTTGAAAAAAATCAGCCTGACAATAATAAAAATCAACCCCAGCAGGAATATGAAAATAGAAATTCGATTGATGCCATGCATATAACTTATCCACTTACTATGCGGTGCATTCGGATCTCTTTTTTTAATATAGAGGTATTCTGCAACCTGTCGCCATATTCCCATAAAACTATTTTCGTTTCAAAGATATTAAACAGTAAAGATTTCAAATAGTTTGAAAATTCTATATTTGCAGTCCGTTGGAATTTGCAGGGTGTATACAAGCGCCTTCGCGAAAGCTGCGAACGCTAGTGTCATGTCAGTAGAGAAATGTCGTACCTGAGCTATCGTCTGACGTTTCACGTCTGACCAAGAAATACGACAATTTCAAGTTGAATTAACACTAGTGCCGAAACTTGAGCACAGACACATGGTAGAAGGGGGATTAGCTCAGCTGGCTAGAGCGCTTGCATGGCATGCAAGAGGTCGTCGGTTCGACTCCGATATCCTCCACAGGAATTACTATCAATTAAATGATGACCAACCATCATCATCCTTTTCTTTCTTAAACTCCGGATATAGCAGATTTTGTTCTTTCTATTTGTCTTTATAATGATGGCCAAATGACAAAATAATAGCGCCAAAGCCTTTAGTTGAAAGTTAAATAAAATTGGAGATTTACCTGAAATCAGAATTAAATTGGCATATACCTTGCAGGATAAGAGTAAGTTATTTATCACCTTTTTAATACACTTACAATGAATAGAATTCTCTCATTTATTTTGTTTCTGCTCGTTGCATCCAGTGCCATCGGGCAGGTTATTGGGCGTGTAGATAAAAAGACAAAGGAGTTTTCTGTCGCAGCCGATCAGAAAATAGATTATAGAGTATTTGGATATCAATATGCCAATAATACAACCCAAAAAATGATTTGTTTTTCTTCGCATGTCACCGATGTAAGAGATAATTATAACAGGTGCCCGCTTGGGTCTTATTTCGATACAGATAAAATGAGAATAGGCGATAAAATTTATTTCCTGGGCGGAATAGGCGTTTTTGGTAAAATGAACTTCATTGCCGGAAACGGAAAGAAAACAATTTTCTATCTACCGAAATCCAGCTTCGCAATAAAGTAATTGATCTTAACAGCTTACTGTCTGGCAAAATCAGTACACTATTGTACGAGTAGTAATTCCTTTACTCACGTGTGTCAGAACACGCTTAATTGCCTTAATTTATTTTCCTCCAAACAGCCTCACCCTCGTCCGGAATCACCGCTATCCGCTGTCATGCCCAGTCATTGATGTAGCAACTCGCCTGGAATATCAATGAGGCAAAGCTAAAACCAATTGCAATCTTACCATAAAAACATGCAGACAAGTTTCTATTAAAAGTGACTGGTAAAGCATTCTTTGTTCACAGATCATACTGCTATCATGATTTTAACAAGAGTTGGATATTTTAAAATATTTTTTGTGATTTAATCAATCACCTGTTTTTTATGTATAAATTCACTGCAAAAACCAAACTATATGGCTAAAACGAAAATACTCATCTGCTCACGTGCATGCATGCTCTTTTTATTTTGGGTTTTTAATTTTAGCGGCCTGCCGATTATAAATAAACCTGCTGATGAGGGTTGGACTCAACTCTTTAATGGCAAGGATCTTTCCGGCTGGAAGCATGTAGGCCCCGGTAGCCATATGGTTGAAGATGGGTTGATCCGGAGTCACGGTGGTATGGGGCTTTTATATTGGACAAAAGAGAAATTTGGCAATTGTGTGATAAGAGTGGTTTTTAAAATGCAAAAATTCAACAGCAACTCAGGCGTTTTTATCCGTATACCCATTGAACCGCGTGAAGAATGGATGCCCGTGTATTATGGTTATGAAGTGCAGATAGACAATCACCCCGAAACCTCCAATGAAGATGAGTATCATATTACTGGCACCTTGTATTCGCTGTCCAAACCACTGGCCAAGCCAGGCAAACCCGGTCCGGAATGGAACACGATGGAAATTACCCTTGATGGGCCAAGGACCATAGTTTATGTAAATGGCGAGAAAGTTACCGATTACAAAGAAGGCGATCCGACACCGGAACGCAAATTTGATTTCGAACCACATCGTGGCAGAAGACCCGACGAAGGTTATATAGGGCTTCAAAATCACGGAGAAGAAGACATTGTTTTTTTTAAAGAAGTTGCTGAAAAACCGCTCGCAAAAAAATAATTGCATAATTATGAAAAAGAAAAAAGAGTTGGCTGGAAAGAAAGCAATCAGTAGGGGAGATTTTATTAAAAAAGCTGCAATGGCAGGCGCCGGCTTTTATATAGTTCCCCGTTTTGTATTGGGCGGGAAAGGTTTTGTTGCCCCGAGCGATAAATTATATATCGCTGCTGTGGGATGCGGGGGTGAGGCTGAAAATGATATTCATCATTATGCAACTGCTCCAAAAAAAAATGCAGTGGTCTCCTTTTTGTGCGATGTGGATGAACGGCAGGCCGCTCCACGCCGCAAAGAATTTCCACAGGCAAAGTTTTATCACGACTGGCGGGAGATGTTCCATAAGGAAAGCAAAAATTTCGACGCGGTTACAGTGGCAATACCCGATCATAACCATGCTATCGTTGGGCTCAGCGCCATGCAATTGAACAAACACCTGTACCTGCAAAAACCGTTGACACATGATATTTATGAAGCCCGTGTGCTGACCGAAGCATCAAAAAAATATAAAGTGGTTACGCAAATGGGCGACCAGGGCTCTTCCTGCGATGGCATGCGCATCATGCGCGAATGGTTTGAAGCAGGACTGATTGGCGATATTGAAAAAGTGTATTGCTGGACAGATCGTCCCGTGTGGCCGCAAGGCATATCATGGCCAAATACCAAACCACCTATTCCAAAAGAATTGAATTGGGACCTTTGGTTGGGCACTGCACAAACAACCAATTATATTGATAACCTGGTTCCCTTTAACTGGCGCGGATGGTGGCAATTTGGTACCGGGGCACTGGGCGATATGGGCTGCCATATCATTGGGCCACCATTTAAATTGCTGGAGCTTGGTTACCCCACAGAAATTTCAGGAAGCGCCAGCACGGTTTACAGCGGTATTTTTAAAGAGGGCATTTATCCCGAAAGCGGGCCCGTTTCCAGTTCACTGAAATTTAAATTCAAGCAGAAGAATGGTAAGGATCTTGACCTGTTCTGGATGGATGGGGGCATAACACCTGAGCGCGTGTCTGAATTGGATCTGGATTTGAATTCAAATGAAGCGCTTGCCGATTGGCCCGGAGAAAATGATTTTGAAGGAGGTACTTTGTTTATAGGAACAAAAGGAAAAGTTTCCTGTGGCTGGGGAGGTAGTCACCCGAGGCTCTTACCATTATCATTAAATAAAGATGTAAATATCCCGGAAAAATATCCGCGCGTAAATGGCGGCATGGATGGGCATTGGTGGCAATGGGTTGACGCCAGCATTGCGGGTTATGGAAAAATGGAAGTGGATTCACCTTTTGTGGGATATGCGGGACCGTTAACCGAAACGGTGTTGTTAGGGAATCTGCTTTTGCAGAGTTTCAATATCCGTGAAAAAGTAAAACGCAATGATCCTGTTTATGGAAATATGGAAGGATATAAATTCAGCGGGCGTTATGTTGCACTGAAATGGGATGGGGAAAATATGAAGGTTACAAATTTTGATGCGGCCAATCAATTTATAAAAAGAGAATACAGAAAAGGATGGGGATCGCTTTCAATCTGATATTTATCCGATACTTTGTGCTTTAAAGAAACCTGTATTGCAATTGCAGCATATCCCTTCATCTAAACCTGTATTGCCGTGAATAAAAGCAAGGATGGGTGATAAATAGTATCAACCAGTACCTGATTGTTGATGTGCCAAAGTTGAATAGATTACTATTATTGAATAAATAAAAATAAGCAAGATGAAAAAATGGTTGTTTGTAATTGTAATGGCTTTAGCTGTAACAGCAGATGCACAGCAGGTAAAACCCGGTGGCTCTCCGATGAAAACCTTCATTGATGCATTGATGAAGAAAATGACAGTGGAAGAAAAAATCGGGCAATTGAATTTACCCGGATCGGGCGATATTGTAACGGGCCAGGCATCCAATTCTGATATTGGTAAAAAAATAAAAGAAGGTAAAGTAGGTGGCTTGTTCAATATTAAATCGGTTGCAAAAATCAAAGCCGTACAAAAAGTGGCGGTGGAAGAAAGCCGCTTAAAGATTCCATTGCTATTTGGCATGGATGTCATTCATGGTTATGAAACCGTGTTCCCCATCCCTTTGGGATTAAGTTGCAGTTGGGATATGAAAGCAATAGAAAAAAGCGCACAGATTGCCGCGCTGGAAGCAAGCGCCGATGGAATTTGCTGGACATTTTCTCCAATGGTTGATATAGCCCGTGATCCACGCTGGGGAAGAATTGCAGAAGGCAATGGCGAAGATGCTTATCTCGGCTCTCAAATTGCAAAAGCAATGGTAAAGGGTTACCAGGGAGATCTTTCAAAAAAATCAAATATCATGGCCTGCGTAAAGCATTATGCCATGTATGGCGCAGCTGAAGCAGGAAGGGATTACAACACGACCGATATGAGCCGGATAAGAATGTATAACGAATACCTGCCCCCGTATAAAGCAGCAGTAGACGCAGGCGTGGGCACTGTGATGTCATCCTTCAATGAAGTGGATGGAATACCTGCCACCGGCAACAAATGGCTGCTGACAGATGTGCTGCGCAAACAATGGGGTTTCAAAGGTTTTTTGGTTACAGATTATACCGGCATCAATGAAATGGAAGCACATGGCATGGGCAATATCCAGGCTGTTTCTGCTTTGGCATTGAATGCAGGTATAGATATGGACATGGTTGGCGAAGGGTTTTTGACAACATTAAAAAAATCTTTGCAGGAAGGAAAGATAAAAATACAGGATATAGATGCTGCATGCCGCAGGATACTGGAAGCAAAATATAAGTTGGGCCTCTTTGAAAATCCATATAAGTATTGTGATGAAAGCAGGGCGAAGACAGAAATTTTTTCTGACGCCAACAGGAAAACGGCAAGGCAGATCGCCGCTGATTGTTTTGTGTTATTAAAAAATCAAAATAATATTCTTCCGTTAAAGAAAGGAGGAACCATTGCTGTGGTCGGTCCATTGGCAGAAAATAAAGAAAATATGCCCGGCACCTGGAGCGTTGCCGCGGATTTTTCAAAAGCCATTTCGCTGGTTGAAGGATTAAAAGCCGTTGCAGGTGACAAAGTTAAAATCATATATGCAAAGGGTTCAAATCTTGACGCGGATGCAGCATTCGAAGAAAGAGCCGGCATGTTCGGCAAGGCGCTGGGAAGAGATAACAGGCCCGCTACTGAAATTATACAGGAAGCATTGAATGCATCAAAAGATGCTGATGTCATTGTTGCCGCATTGGGTGAAAGCGCTGAGATGACGGGTGAAAGCAGCAGCCGCAGCAATATTGAAATCCCGCAGGTACAAAAAGATTTATTGCAGGCGCTGTTAAAAACAGGAAAACCTGTGGTATTGGTATTATTTACCGGTCGCCCGCTGGCTATCAAATCAGAAGATGAAAACGCACCTGCAATATTAAATGTATGGTTTGGCGGAAGCGAAGCAGGTTTTGCAATTGCCGATGTTTTATTCGGTGATGTAAACCCTTCGGGAAAACTAACTACAACATGGCCACAAAATATCGGACAGGTGCCCATATATTATGCACATAAAAATACGGGTCGCCCACTCGATGGTCAGTGGTTCCAGAAATTCCGCAGCAATTACCTCGATGTAAGCAATGATCCCGTATATCCGTTTGGTTATGGATTGAGCTACTCCAACTTTAATTATAGCGATGTAAAACTCAGCAGCAATTCATTGAAAGGGAATCAGGCACTCACCGCAAGTGTAACTATTACAAACACCGGTAAGTATGATGGAAAAGAAGTGGCGCAATTGTATATCCGCGATGTAATAGGCAGCATAACAAGGCCCGTGAAGGAATTGAAAGGATTTCAAAAAATAGAATTAAAAGCTGGCGAATCAAAAACAGTCACGTTTAATATTACAACGGAAGATTTGAAGTTTTATAACAGCAACCTGAAATATGATTGGGAACCTGGAGAATTTGTGATTATGATCGGAGGCAATTCAAGAGATGTGAAATCAGCAAATATTAATTGGAGCAAATAGTCGTGACAAAGCTGACGATAAAAAAATAAAATAATGAAGAAGAAATTTTTTCTGAACCTGTGCGGTTTGCTTCTGGCAACTGTACAGGTTTTTTTATGCATGGGCCAAAACCATATTGCTGGTAGGCCAGGAAAAACAATTGATCAGAAAGTTGATTCCGTACTGAAACTGATGACACTTGAAGAAAAAGTGGGACAAATGAACCAGTACAATGGCGATTTTGACGCAACAGGGCCGATAACAAAAGATGGAGATAAGCAAAACCAGATCAGGAAAGGAATGCTTGGCTCAATCCTGAATGTCACCGGCTATGAACATACAAGGACCTTACAGGAAATCGCCATGCAATCGAGAATGAAAATTCCATTATTGTTTGGACAGGATATTATTCATGGATACAGAACTACTTTCCCGATTCCTTTGGGTGAAGCGGCGAGCTGGGATTTACAGGCAATAGAGAAAAGTGCAAGAATTGCAGCAATAGAAGCATCTGCAGCGGGTGTGCATTGGACCTTTGCGCCAATGGTTGATATAGCCCGCGATCCGCGCTGGGGAAGGGTTATGGAAGGTGCAGGAGAAGATACTTATCTCGGTTCGCTGATTGCAAAAGCGAGAGTGAAAGGTTTCCAGGGAAATGGACTGGGAAATACGGATGCATTGATGGCATGCGCAAAACATTTTGCCGCATACGGCGCTGCTATCGGCGGAAGGGATTATAATTCCGTGGATATGAGTTTGCGCACCTTGTGGGAAACTTATCTTCCACCGTTTAAAGCTGCTGCCGATGCAGGGGTTGCAACATTTATGAATTCATTCAATGACCTGAACGGAATTCCTGCAAGCGGAAATAAATATTTGCAAAGAGATATTTTAAAAGGAAAATGGAACTTTAAAGGATTTGTTGCGAGCGACTGGGGTTCCATTGGCGAAATGATACAGCACGGTTATGTAAAAGATAATTATGAGGCTGCATTGTCGGCAGCAACAGCAGGAAGCGATATGGATATGGAAAGCAGAAGCTATATTGATAATCTTCCAAAACTTGTGAAAGAAGGAAAAGTGAAAATGCAAATAATAGATGATGCAGTAAGAAGGATTTTGAGAAAAAAATTTGAAATGGGCCTGTTTGATGATCCCTATAAATTTTGTAACAAAGAAAGAGAGCAATTGCAGTGGAACAATGAAGATCACCTAAAAACCGAGAGAGAAATAGCGAGGAAAAGCATTGTACTCCTAAAAAATAATAACCAGTTATTGCCATTATCAAAGCAAATAAAAACAATTGCAGTGGTTGGTCCATTCGCAAAAGCGGTAAGAGATAATATCGGGTTCTGGTCTTATTTATGGCCCGATGATTCAGTGAGAATCGTAACGCAATGGCAGGGAATCCATCATCATGTTAGCGGCGATACTAAATTATTATATGCAAAAGGATGCGGGATAACAGATACTTCAAAAGCAGGATTTGCAGATGCCATTGATGCAGCAATGCAGGCAGATGTGGTGATAGTGAGTGTGGGCGAAGCAAGTGATATGAGTGGCGAAGCAAAAAGCCGCAGCAATATTCATTTACCCGGAGTACAGGAAGAGTTGGTGAAAGCTGTTCAGTCTGCAGGCAAACCTGTTGTGGTAATGATCAATGCAGGTCGGCCACTTATTTTCAACTGGATCGCAGATAATGTTCCCTCAATATTATATACATGGTGGTTGGGAACCGAAGCCGGCGATGCAATTGCGGATGTTTTGTTTGGAGATTATAATCCATCCGGAAAACTTCCGATGACATTTCCAAAGTCTGAAGGTCAAATTCCTCTTTATTATAATTATTTCAGTACCGGAAGGCCGGCGCCAAATGAAAATGAAACTTTTTATAGATCGGGGTATATTGATATGCCTAACAGCCCTGCTTTCCCATTTGGATACGGACTGAGCTATACAAATTTCAGTTATAGCAGTATAATGCTTACTCCGTCGCTTACGACTGGAGAAGGAATTTTAAAACCTGGCCGCACATTAAAAGCTACGATCACAGTTACAAACACAGGTAAATATGATGGTAAAGAAACGGTGCAGCTTTATATAAGGGACCTGGTGGGTTCTGTTGTAAGGCCCGTAAAAGAATTGAAAGGATTTCAACAGGTATTTTTAAAAGCAGGAGAAGCAAAGGAAATTTCTTTTACCATCTCTGCCAATGATCTTCGTTTCTATAATGATAAGCTGGAGTATATTTTTGAACCAGGAGATTTTAAAATATTCATCGGCGGGAATTCACATGATGTAAAAGAAGCATCGTTTAGTTTGCAATAGTATTTCAAAAAAATGCTTTCAATATTATATTGGACAGTTAGAAAATTTACCAAAATAATTATTCCGTCATACAAATCTACGTCCCAGGCAAGTCACCACATCAGGACTAGACAACCAGTTAAACAGTTGAGATTTATTCGGTCAGCTTGAACTACTGATAATAGCGATAACATGATGAGGATATATTCGTCGGCCAGCATAGCAGAAAACCCACTATTACCTTCATAACCTTCCTCACCCCCCAATAAACAAGATGTACGAATGAGTAAAACGATTTCTGCCCGTTGAATATGCCGGTTTATGGACTATCGTCCGATGCCGGTATGAGATTTTTGACGGTGGAAAAGTTTTTAAAATTATTGGTTGACAAATAGGATAATATTTGTAATTTTGTCAACAAGCAGAAATGTCTAAAATTTTACTAATGGAAAATGTATTTGGAAATAAACTGGTGTCAGCCCGAAAAATGGCTGGTATGTCCTTGCAGGACTTAGAAACCAAGCTTGAAAAAATTGTTTCTCGTCAGGCACTGCACAAATACGAACAAGGGAAAATGAAACCTGATAGTCAGGTACTGATTGCTCTGTCAAATCTCTTGAATGTTCCTGTGGATTATTTTTATTCAATTCCTACTATCCATATAGAACTGAAAAATATTAGTTATAGAAGGTATTCTTCAAAGATTTCAAGAACCGAACAATTGTCGGTTGAAGAAAAGGCAAAAGAAAATTGTGAACGCTATTTGGAATTAGAGCGCCTGATTAACCCTACTGAGAAGCCGGAATATTTTAATTATGACAAGGTGATAGACAATGCTGATGATGCCGAAACTGCTGCTAAAAAACTAAGAGAAGTTTGGTCGCTTGGTTATGACCCAATTCCTGATGTTGTTGAAATGTTAGAGGATAAGGGTTACAAAGTAATTGAATTGGATGCTCCAGATGGTTTTGATGGAATGAAAGCAGATGTTGACGGCAAAAAAATAATTGTCCTGAAAAAAAGTAAGAAGGAAGGCGAGGATGTTGTAAGAAAAAGATTTACTGCCCTACATGAATTAGCTCATCACTCTTTAAAGTTCTCAAAAAATCTTTCTGATAAAGAGGAGGAAAATTTGTGTCACACTTTTGCATGCGCTGTTTTGTATCCTGCTGATATGGCAAAGAAGGAATTGAGCAAAGACCGGTTCCATTTTTATCAAAACGAATTGCAATTAATAAAAGAGCGATGGGGAATTTCTTTTCCTGCTGTTTTCTCGCGGGCTTTGCATCTTGGCATCATTACTCGTTTTATTTACCGGCGTTTCAATGTGGGTTACAGAGAAAGGAAATTGCACCTGAATGAGCCAGGAAAATATATGAGCAAAGAAAAGCCTGTTCGGTTTGAACGGTTAATTTATTTAGGATTGTCAAAAGAAATTATTTCTGTTAATGAAGCTGCATTTTTTGCAGGTAAAACAGTTGGAGAATTCCGCAAACAATTGCGGCAGTTAGTATGAAACTTTTTATCACTGATACAAATGTGTTCTTTGATTTGATGAACATAGAAACCCTTCCCAAATTTTTCGGGTTGGACTTTGAAATATGCACAACAGATTTTGTTGTGAATGAAATATTGCGTTTGGAACAAGCGGAACAAATTCAAAACTTCATTCGGTCAAAGCAACTCACTGTCTTTAACTTTTCTGCTGACGAAATTGAAGAAGTTGTAAATATGAAAACAAAACGAATGCTACGAAGAATTGCAGATAAATCAGTTTTGTGGAAAGCATTACAGTTGAGATGTAAACTGCTTACAGGAGATAAAAGTTTAAGAAGTGAAGCAGAAGAAAACGGATTGGAGGTTCACGGAAGTATTTGGGCAGTGACGATGATAGTAGAAACAAAACCATTGAGCGCTGCAAAGGGAATTGAGTTGTTTGAAAAATTAAAAATTGTAAATGATGGATTACCAAAAGAAGAAATTGAAAAATTAATTAAAAAATTAAAATCATAAACACTAAAAATAAAAGTGAACAAAGATCACGCCGGTGTAATGACTTTGAAAACCGGAACTCAAATGAATTATGGCATTATCAGAATAACACAAAATCTAAGTAAGGCTGTTTTCTATAC
>Ga0075024_100000627_pt1 | contig 13244 bp, 5 predicted proteins | sample Str013_2_FD_71389 | JGI IMG/M metagenome (GOLD analysis project Ga0075024, IMG submission 71389) | Freshwater sediment microbial communities in response to fracking from Pennsylvania, USA - Straight Creek_MetaG_SC_2013 | ecosystem: Environmental > Aquatic > Freshwater > Creek > Sediment... | reverse complement strand
TACCGAAAACTGCTTTTTAATCAACCCCAAAAGCAGAAAGGCAATAAAAAGTATTAAACCTACTGCGCCTGCCGTAATGCCAATCAGGGCATTGAAAGAAACAGTTATCAATCCTGCAATAAATAAAATCACACTCCCGTAAAAAATCAGGAGCCGGATCGCCAACAATGATTGACTGGTCCGGAATAAACGGTACTGACTTATGAGCCTTCCTGTATAAATAACGATTAGCACAATTTCCGACAACTGAAACAATGAATCGAGAAAAGGAAACTCGATATAAAATAGCTTGCAGGCGAAAATGACAGCACAAAGAAAAAGGCAGGTCCATTCAATCATCCTATCCGCCTTATGTGGAACGCGCTGAGATGCTTGCTGGAACAACTGATATAAAAAAATTAACCCGAAAGAAACCGCCACCAAACCAAGGATGATAAGGCCATAGCTGTTTTGCGCCATCGCAGCAAATCCACCCATGATCAGTAGCATCGTTAAAAAATAATATGCCAGGTTATATCTTCTCATTAATTGGGTATATAATTCACATAATTAAAGAACCAACTAAACCAATTATCAAATTCCTTCCACCGGTCATTCTTCTCAGTCTTTTCTTTTGCCATGCTGGCCTGCAGGAGAATTTCAGCACGGCAATCAAGATCCTGCGTTTCGGTTAGGTTATCCGGTATCGAAGTGAGTGCCCGGTAATAGTTCCCTTCCCGTGCAATGCCACCCACCCGGAACAAGGTTCCATAAATTATAGCACCTTCCGGAACATTGCGCAGCATATCAGTTGCTTTTTGATTTAAGGCGCTGCTGCCTACTTCGGACAGCGTTTTTATTTCACCAATCCGCGCCCGCATGGACAGTCCATCATCGTCAAGATCAAAATTTTTCGCCTTGGAAAAGGTCGAATCAAGAAAAACAAAACTAGCAGGATCCGCATCCTTCAGATAAAGTTTCTCCGCCGCCAGGTTATAGCCAAAATTTTTAATCACATCGGTTGGCATGGATTCTATCAACTTTATCACTTCTGAATTTTTTCCATTCACCGCAAGATTGGCAACCAGGGAGTTCACCATGTTCACAAAAAACACTTTTTCAAGATATTCATATTTATCAGAAGAGCTACTCAACGTTGCCAAATCAAGCTGTTGATAATACCCTAGACCGCCAGCAGTATCTCCATTTTCCAGGGACCGGTTTGCCAGGACAAGGCAAATCAGATTCCTGTCGAACGCCCTTCCCTGTGGATGATGATTAACAAAGTCCAGAATACCCTTGAGCGTTTCGTCCGGTAATGGATAGGGATTAGAATAGGCCATGGGCGAAACATCTATTTTCAATTCATGAGCTTTTGCGACCCAAAAATGGAGTAATTGAAGGTCTTCACCGGAAACAAACAACGACGAAAGTAGACCGTTTTTGAGAAGATAGTTGAAGAAATAGTCCGAGTGATACGACCAACTAAACCAGCCATCACGATAATCCGGATAAAGAAAAAGATTTTTTCTTTTAGTGTCACTGGTTCTTACCCCATCTCCATTATAAACCATGGTACTGGATTCTGTACCTTCGAGATAGTCTTTGCTGAGACCATTGTATACCTCCAGCGCCTGTTTCAGCCATAGGTCAAGTTGCGCTTCATTGACTTTCATTTGCCGGTCGTACCAATATTTGTGGTAGTAGACTGCTTTCCGTTTAAAATTCATGGCCAGGTTGAAATCCCGCGCAGCTGGATCCTTCATTTGCCGGATAGCATTTTCATAATCGGCTACCATCTCATCAAAAACTGAACGACTGGCCAAACACAAGTTGGGGTACAGGTATCCCCTGGTAGAGCGATAATATTCCCGTTCGATATTGATGAAGTACATGTGTGAAATATAACCCGAACGAATAACCGCATTACGGAATACGGTGACCGGCGGATTGTCTTCTGTATTTTTGGCAATCCATTGCAGGAAGGCAGGAACCTGTGCACGATGACCGTATTGATAGAAGTATTCAAGTACATTCAAATGGTTGTTTAAAATCCTCGCCAACTCAAAATAAGCACGCTGGTTATTGTCTAAAAGTTGCTGGAAACACCAAAGTGTATTGTCGACAGAACCATTGGCTGCATACAAACAAGCGAGGGTAAGATAACCACCATTAAAATCCATCGGCTGTCTTCCATCAGGCTCATAACTTCCTTTACTATAATAAAGATTGAAAACAGATTCGGCTTCCTTGCCAGCCAATGGCGATAGGGCACCGAGTATCTCTTTTATTTTTTCCGGGGTGGCTTTGCCCACCGCTAACCACAACTGAATGGCCATGTTGAGCTCCGAGGATACTGTCGCATGAAATAATGACTTGGTCCTGAAGAAGGTGAGCACCAGATCAATGTCCTTTTTGGAGATGGCATCAATAGCTTTCTCTTTTGCCTGATCGGGTTTATAGTATTGATCCATTGCCAAGTCAATCAGAAATTTATTGGTTTCGCCCAGCAGGAATTGTGGTTCCACATTAGCTGCCGGCTGACCGAGGTCATGGGCAAGGAGTTCAAACAGACTCGTCTTCATCGGCGATTCTTCCCTTTTCTCAAAAGCCAACACTTCCTTATAAACTTCATTGGTGAGACTTAGTCGGGTTTTGTATTCAAGTGACTGGAGATAGGGCAATAAGGTCCCCGTTTTGAACCGCTCGTCCATCAGCAAATAATCAGCTTTATTCGTCAAAGCTACTTTTTTGCTTTTCAATAATGTTGCTGATTCATCGCGCACTCTTTCAATGACTCGCTCATTTTTTTTCTGATCCGCATTGTACCAATAGAATCCGCTGAGGACAACCATGACCAGGATAGCGCAAATCGTAGCGATACGACCCGGGCCGTATTTCATAAATGCCCTGGTGACCGCTTCTTTGCTTGCACTGCGCCGGAGAAACTCACGGGTATCTGTAAGCGTTTCTTCTGCATGCTGTGTTGCTTCTTTCGGATCTTCCTTCGCTTCTGCATAACGCATGATCCAACCCCTGTTGGGTTTACAGTTGTTGTACCAGTTTTCGAAATAGGTCAATGGTCCCACCGGGAGCAGGTATCCCCGTCTTTTTCCGCTTTCTTTCCATCGATCCAATTGTTTTTTGAAATCAAGAAAGGTGGAATAAAATTCGAACTCTTTGTTGGCCCATTGATTCAGCTTGTTCCAGTTACGGATCAAACTTTCGTGGGTGATATCCAGTACAGTAGTAGCGAGTAATTTTTGAGTGGACGGATCATCCGTTTTGAAAGGACGGATAAACGAGTTCCCTTCTTCCCTGAAAATATTCAGCACACCCCCAACTACCGCTGTGTCGAGTTTGGGTGTATTGATGATGGAAACAATCTCTTCAAGGCTCATGCGATTGCGCACGGCACGGCTATTGTCAATCTTCGTCAAACAGCTAAAACTCAGCGCTACGATTCGCTTTGCATCCTGCTGTGTGAGTTCACTACCCGGATGACGACGGGTATAATATTCCCAGGCATTTTCATACAGCAGATTGGCGTGTATTTCAATGATTTTATCAAGACCAGTTTCATGATAAAGTTTTTTCTCTTTCTCAGGAAGTCGGTCAAACCATTGTCGCCAGGTAGGGATATCTTCGTCGGGCAATTCTTCTGGCGGCATTCCTCCCACCATGGCATAGTGGATCAGATCCAGTTCCTCGGTTCCCTGCTTCGCTGCAGTCCAAATCCTGCTCAGTGCGTGCTGCAGGATCGGCAACTGGTCAACACCGTCGGAGATATCAAATACCAAGCGCTCGATCAAACGTTGTGAAATGTGCAGTCCGGCAAGCAGGGCCGGTTCTTCGATAACCTGTTTCAGGTCCTTTCTTTTCAAACGAGGGACAAAGAATTGGGAGAATCCAATATATTCTGGCAATCCGCGAAAGGCAGAACACTGGCCGATATAATCCGAACGCATCGTGCACACTACATATACGGGAAGATTTCTGGCGATTGCGATCCTGGCCGTCTCTAAAATAAGATTGACTGCAATTTGCGAATCCCGTGAAGTCGCTTCATTGAAAAAGTTCTCCGGGTTCGTAAAGAATTCTTCGAATTGATCTACAATGAGGATCAGGTTGGCAGATTTCCTTTTGCGTTCCTTTTTTTCCTGCTCTGTAAACCGGTCGGGAAACTGGTCCATGTCCCCGGCATAAAACTCAGAGTTCGTATATAGATCAATGAGTGAAGAATAACCACGACGCAATTCTGTTTCCACCGTTTCAGGGCTGCTGTTAAATTGTGCGGCCAGTGAGAGTGCCATATTACGAACCGGACTTCTTTCCGGTCTGAAGTCGGCGACGATCCAGTTGGAATATTTGGATCTAAAAAACCCTGCACGGGCATTAGGAATCAATCCGGCATAGATCAATGAAGATTTCCCTTCACCGGAGGCTCCGGTAACCATGAGAAATTTATTCTGTTCGAGCAGAGACGTGATCTGATCGATTTGCAGATCCCGTCCTTTAAAATAGAGGCTTTCTTCCTCTGTAAAGGAACGCAATCCGGTATAGGGACATATGGTTATGGCGTCAACTGTTCTCATCTATGTATCTGATATACCTTATATCTAGGGGACGATTTGATTGATTAAATTCTTGCCAGGAGCTATCGCTTTTGTCCTGGCCTTCCAAATAACCATAGAGTGTTTCTGTCAGGAAGCCGTCCTGATCCGAGGCGGAAATAAAACGTGGCATATAACTCGACGACTGGTATAATTTTCCATGAAATGACAACGCCCGGGAAATCGATTCCATGGCAGCGAATTTGACGGGTAAATTTTTGATCAGCGCATTGGCCTCAGCAAAGTTTTTTTCGGGGGATTGCATGACCAGCGCGTAGGCCAGCATTCTTTGGTTGGGTTGTTGGCTGGTAATATTGTCAACCAGGTTCATCTCTGCTCTTGCTGAATCAATAAGCCGATTAACTACATCACTTCCTATTTTCTGCCGAAGTAATTCCGAAGCGGTAAATGCAAAAAGTGAAGAACGGTTAATCGGATTCTTAAACATATCTGCCAGGGAGGCGGCCTGGTCAAAATGCCCGGTTTTTATATATCCCATCATCGCCCACCCGATCAGTCGGAATGATTGGTCCCGTTCAAATCCAATATAATCTTTGGAGCGCAGCAAATTAAAAATGCTGTTGTGATCGATCTTATTATAGTAACTCAGCATTTCGTCCATTTTTCCCAGTTGCTGCGCCTTCCAGCCTGCATAAAGATGTAGCCAGTTAAAATCGATATTTTTTGCATCCGGCCTTTTGTCAATTTCCTGTTCCAGGTTTTTGAGTACTTCATAGCTGGCCGGTAACAAGACAAAAGCCGCTGGAAATATATTTTTAGTATTATAATCCCTGAGCCAAAGTGTGATGTAATTCAATTCGTCACTTGTGGGATAAAATGTGCTAAATAAATTATGCCCTATGATATATTGGATGAATCGGTCGCTGAAATAGAACGAGAAAAAAGACCTTGGCTCCATGGGATGAAAGCTCGTAACCAAATCGGGATACACAAAAAGGAATTTACGCGGCACGGCATTAGCATCTGCACTGGATGCATCTCTGATCCGAATGCTTTGTTGCAGATAGGGCGCTTTAATATGCCGGTAAAATGCCATTGCCTTATCAAATGACTGTTCTGTAGTCAACTCTTCAGCAGCCGGGGCTTCCTTCGATAAGGATTTTAAAATTCCTTCCTCTTTGTAGGAAACCGCCAGGTAGAAATTCCGCATGTCCTCGTCTTTGTAAGACTCCACAGCCTCCCGGTATTTATGGTAAAGGAAAGTCAACATCTTCCGATTACAATATTGGACGTTCAAATTTTGAATGCTGGTCATGAAGGGAAACAATTCCATGCTGCTCGTTACATCCATACCCGGTAACGTGCGACCTATGGTTTTTGCATAAAACTCCTGCGCGTCTATTTTTTTCTTTTGGCAATACCCATTGACAAAGGAATCAAGATGATCTGAAGTGCCGTTAAGAAAATATACCACCGCTATATTGGTGGCGTTGTCCAAACCTGACGCGTAATCTCCCTGGAAATTATTCTGACTATTAGCGAGGAGCGTATCTACGCATTGGAGAACCCTCGCACTGTTGCCAACCGCCGCATACAGGTAAGCGAGTTGCTGGTACAGACTATTATAATTAAATCCATAGTTCTCCGGTTGCGAGCCGCGGATCAACAATTTGTCTTTTGCGAAATTGCTTTTGAGCCAACCCGATTGCAGACCATTTTCAAATGGCGACAATAAATTAATGAGATGTTTTAATTCTTCCACGGAAAAGGCCTGGTAGTTAATTCCATTTTCGAGCGCCACCGTCAGGTTTTGCATATCATCGAAATTTGCCGGCTGTGTTTCCAGGATCTTTGAAGCCCAGCGGGCTGATCTTTGCGCATTCCTTTTTCTCCAGTTCGCGATCGCTGTATCCGGATTATAATAATACGCGAGTTCCAGGTTGACCCGAAAGCTGTTGATTTCATTCAGTGCTTTTGAAATGGATTTAGCATTCCCAGATAGAGGGGAAAAGGTTTCCAGTAGACTATCGGTAATGGCAAAAGCTTTGAAGATTTCTTGCCTGGGCTCTTTTTTCCCCTCAAAAACCAACAATGAAGAGATGCCATTGAGCACACGGGCCTTTTGAATAGTATCGCTGACGGCATTGACCATCATGTTCAATGTGGTTATACCGGACCTCAGATTTTCGGCCAGCATCTCCGACTTCGCGCCAAAATTAGATCTCGGATTATTAACCAATTGAAGTGCCTGGCTTTGGATGCTGTCCAGCACATAATTGTTCTTCTTCTTAAAATAATTCACTACGGTGAAGGAAGTAAGTGTAATCAATGCCAGGATTCCAATTACTGCAGCCACTCTTTTCGGTCCATAGCGCATAAGCGTACGCGTGATAACGTGGCTGCGCGCGCTGCGGCCCAGGAATTCTTTTGCGTTGCCGAGCGTTTCATTAGCTTTAGTGAGTTTCGCTTCGCGGGTATTTTCTTCCGGAAGATAACGCGCAATCCACCAGGCATTCGGTCTCGCTTTGTTGTACCAGTTCTCGAAATAGGTTAGTGGACCAATAGAAAGCAGGAAGTTGTTGGACCTTTTGCTATTCACCCAACGTTCCAGTTGTTTTTCAAAATCAAGTGAGATAGAATGACTTTCGAATTCTTCCTTTGCCCACTGACCAAGGTATTGCCAGTTACGAATCAGGCTTTCGTGTGTTATGTCGAGCACTCTCGTGGGAAGCAGGTGCGTGAATTCTGGATTATCCTCTGATATGAAAGGGTGTATGAATGTATTGCCTGGTTCACGAAATATGTCCAATAGATTTCCGACAGCTTCTGCGTTATAGGAAGGATCCGACAAAATATTCGTGATCTCCTGAAGTGTCATCCGGTTGCGGACTGCCCTGCCCTGATCAATTTTTGTTAAACAGGTGAAAGCATTTCGAATAATCCGCTTCGCATCTTCGTTGGAAATGGGCCGGCCGGTTTTTGCAGTATAATATCCTGCGGCCTGTTCGTATAATTTATTGGTATGAGTATCCAGCACATTTTGAAGACTGGGGCGATGATAACAGGCTTTTATTTCAGGAGACAGTTCATTGAACCATTTTTCAAAAACATGCACCTGGTCCTCCGGCAATTCCTGTGCACTCATCCCTCCCACCATCGAATAGTGCAGCAGGTCCATCTCAGCATTGCCATGGTTGGCGGCCACCCAAATCTGGTTTAGCGCATGTTGCAGGATGGGAAGTTGATCAACGCCTTCCGTAACATCATGGATCAGTCGTTCCGTCAATCTTCTTGTAATACAATTGCCACTCAGCGTCGCAGGTTCTTCGATCACCAGTTGGAGCTGTGCCCTGTTCAATCTCGGAACAAAGAATTGAGAAAATCCAATATATTCCGGAAGTCCCCGGAAAGCGGCGCACTGACCGATATAATCAGAACGCATGGTAAACACCACATAGATTGGAAGATCTTCTTCCAATGCAATACGCGCCGTTTCGAGTAAAATATTCAGGACAAGGTTTGCATCCCGGGAAGGTGCGCCGTCGCGATAGTTTTCTTTATTGGTAAAAAATTCTTCAAACTGGTCGACCAGCACAATCAGGTTGGCAGCTTCGCGCCGCAAAGCCGCTTTCCCTTTCTCCTCGGCAGCCTGCCATTCGGCAGATTGAACGTCAATGTACTTTTTTGAATTTTTATAAAGATCAACGAGGGCAGAGAACCCATGGCTCAGTTCGCCTTTTACCGTATCTGCATCAGGGATGTCCAATTGTTTAGCCAGTGACTCGCAAAGGTTTTGAAAAGGATCCCGTTCGGGACGCATGGCGGCGACGCACCAGTTGCTGTATTTCGATTTCAAAAATCCAGATCGCGCATTGGGAATCACACCTGCGTAAACCAGGGAAGATTTACCATCACCCGACGCACCGGTGATCATCAGGAATTTATTTCGCTGCAGTTGACCCGTAGCCAGGTCAATATCCTCCTCCCTTCCCTTGAAGTAAAGCGATTCATCTTCCGTAAAAGACCTTAAACCCGTGTAAGGACAAATCTGATAATGCTCAGCCATTCGATCTGAATAAATAATTATCAAAAATGCCTGCTGTATCCAATTTTCTCATGTATATGATAAGCAATAATTCGTTGATTAGGGGCGGATAAGGAGTTGGTTATTCATCGACACGGACATCGCAATCCCGGTTCATGGGTGCAACTACCGGTTATCACTAACCGATAGAACTAAAAACTTTTTTGACTTCTGCCGGGATCGTTTCCTTGGGCATGATAGTAGATACAACGCGTGGCGCCTTGAAGCTGCGGGCGAGATTGGTTCGCGGGTCATCCTCCCCTACCAGGAACATCGGTGTGGGAGATGATGCGCCACCTACCTGCTTCCATATTTGTTTTATGAAAGGAAGTGCCCAGTCGGCTGCATATTTGAAATAGACCACAGCGAGTTTGCTTCTGGGTATTTGCTGAGACGACATTTCCCGGTAAGAATCTTCTCCTTCCGGAAGTATATTCATAGTTTCTACCGGGAACTCCAGGCTGATCTGATCCACAATAAGCTGCGCCTCCTGCTCGTCCTGTTGATTGAAAATAAAAAAGATGTCGGTATCCTTGGAATCATACTTCTTTGTATCCTGCTTCATCATCACCACGCGGATATCATCTACCAACTGCATCGGACCATGGCTGTTAGAAAACATCATGTTGCGCGTGATATTATTCCGGATATATTTTATAAAATTTTGTTGAGAAGGCTTCATCGTTTTACTGTTCTCAGGGTCCAGCCACACAAATACATTAAATCCTGAGCCCGGCACATCGATTTTTTGCTTTGCCTCGAGGAATTGGTGTTCTGGAAAAGAAATTTCATCGTCGGACTCGAAACGCCGTCCATATTCTCCGCTGAGCATATGCAGAGAGCAAACACATTTTTCCATTTCTTCCGCCGCTTTCTTTTTAAAGCTTTCATCATCGGCAGGGCAGTCGATTGCGGGAAGTACATTAAATCCGGCTTTGCTCAGCGTGATCGCCATTTCTTCGCGGGCCTCTTTCAGATCACCGGAAGTCCAGGCCAGGTAAATATTGGGTCTCGAACGATCGATCACCTGAACTTTAATCGTCTGCGGAATGGCAGACGCAAATACATTTGGAATGATTTGCCGGGCAGAAGGCTGATAAGGTTGAGCCTCGGCGACCGGAATTTGTCCCTGTGATTTAATTCCCTGTACAATTTCTTTAATTATATTGGCCAGCTTGTTAATCTGGTTTCTGTAAAGCGGTTTGGATCCACTACTGAATTTGTCATCGTCGGTAGGGCGCAATGGCCGGTTCACACCCTCTTCGCGATAAATAAAATCGACAGACCGTAAACCGCCCGACAATTCTTTTTCCAGCAGTTTTACATCCGATGCGTCGACATCATGTATTTTAACCGGGATGACACGAGAAGCCGTATTACCACTGGCAAGCTTAACCGAAGATCCAAGTTTGTCCCGTTGTGCTCCCCTGTTAAAACCTTCAAATTCATGTTTCCAAACGATGGATCCCGTATCACAATAAGTTTGTGAAACAATTGGAATAAATATAAGCGATTTGGAAGGACGGCGTGAGGAACCGGAATGCCTGTCCTCTTCGGGCTTCTTGTCAAAAAAGATATTCAGTTTATCCTTGAGGGTGGCACTCAGTTCCAGCCTTAGTTTATCTGCAAATTCTGCGACCCATCCATCGTATTTATTATCGTTGAACCGATAGCTGATATAGATATCTGAATCAAATTCCGGATCAATAGAACCTGCTGGCATTATTGTATCATTGGAAACAGATTGCTTTTGTTGAGCAGCAGAAACTTTATAAACAGCTACAGGATCCCTTACATTCTTCAGTTGTTCTACGCGGATAAACTCCGAAACAATATCGGCTCTATTGGCAATATTTCGCTGAACTGATTCAGAAACAAAAATTCCTGCAGGAGGCGCAAGCGATTGGAGACGAGAGGCAATATTAACGGCGTCGCCGAAGATGTCATCATTTTCATACACGACTTCTCCCTGGTGTATACCAATCCTAAGCATAAAATCGGGAGAAGCGCTACAGGCTTCCTGAATTTTAATCGCTGCGTAAACTGCATTGGAAACGGTTGGAAAACTTGCGAGCACACCATCACCCAGTTCTTTGATCCAACGACCGCCGAATTCTTCGATGATGGGCTTTTGGATCTCCCTGTTTTTGCGGAGCAATTCGAAGGCTTTTTGCTCGTTGTTGCCCATCATCGCCGTGTATCCAACAATATCCGTAAACATGATAGCGGCGAGCTGGCGGGTCTGGGTCATGGGGTAATTTGAATAATTTCATCAATATTATTGAATTTTTGCCGTTTCTGCGAATTTATCAGATGTAGTTGAGATGATAAATAGCAAGAATTATCGCAGATCAACAAATAGACAAAAATTATCATGGATTGCATTCGATCACCAGAATCAAAACGCCAGCTGCTGGTGTCTTCACCAGTCGGAACATAAAGAAATATATTGTTGGCGATAAAATTCCCGCGCTAACAATATTTTTCATTTTTTATGATCCGGATCAGCCGATAATTTAAAAGACCATGGACCATTCCCTACAATCAAAAAATAAACAAGTAACAGAAATATCAATATGGAAAGGAACAATTCTGAAAATGGTTTTAATAAACTCTCCGAGGAATTGATAAAAATTATAGCCCCCAACAAAATGGGTATTTGCAAAAGACAGGCGAACCGTGTAAGTAATCCCAGGATTATTAAAAATCCACCTAACAAGTGAGCGAAGGCAATATAACTACCCAACATCATTACAGTAAAAGAACCAAATGACATTTTAGTATTGATTACGCTCAACATTGAACTCATATTCCCAAGAAACTGAATTCCTTTGAAGCAAAGAAACAAACCTAACCCAATACGTATTAGATCTATCCATTGGGGATGATGCCTATCACCCCAATGCTCAACGCGCTGTATCATATTCATATAGCAAGGTTTAAGTGATTAATAGAAGGTCATGATGAATATACAAATATTTTCTCATATAATGTGCTTCATCTTTGGGGATCCTACCCTGTCTGGTGAAGGCACCAGCCAGGATGGGATCCCCAACCGGAATTCCATCTCACAAACCAGCTGATGTCTTCACCAGCCGGAATACGACCTCGCTTCCCATAAAACTGAGGTAGCCTGAGAAAAAACCTCGAAACATTGGTAGCTGAATTCCGGGTTTTCGTCGCATTTGATCTAATTGGTGCCTTTACATATAATAAATTCATACGTCCGACAACAGGGGCTATTGATTTTTTCGCTAAATTTCATAACTCCCAACACCGGCAGCAGAATCTTTCGCACCACTACCTGTCATCTTCGCTAAATCTGAAGACAAACCCGGAGATCTGTGATCACCGGATTGATGCTTTGAATATCGAAGTGTAAGATCGGGTTGCCATTGCTGATAACGAACTCGCTTTTATAAAACTAAAACTACGCCATTATGAAAAAGATAATCTTCGCATTGATGGGTGTCATTCCTGTTTTACTCCTGGTTTCCTATATCAACCGCCCTTCAACATCGCTACAGGGATTTAAAAAGGGTAACCCCGAAATAAAATCAATCAGCAACCTGGCTTTCGGAACCTCCGGAATGCTGTTTATCGGTGACTCTAAATCAGCTACTGTTTTTGCCATCGATACAAAAGATGTGCAGCCTGTTGCGGTTGCGAAGGAGATAGAGGTGAAAAACTTCGATCAGAAAATAGCCGCATTTCTCGGTACAGAAACCAGGAATATTACAATTCAGGACCTGAAAGTAAATCCCGTTTCTAAAAAAATCTATTGCGCAGTTCAGTCAGCCGACGGTACTCCCGTGCTTTTGCAGATTGATGGCGAAACTATTTTACCGGTAAGTTTGAAAGATGTCATGTATTCCAGTATTGCATTGAACAATGCACCGGCAGAGGATGCGAAGAACAAATGGGGCGGGTCCTTACGTGTTGCTTCTATTTCTGATCTGAGTTTGTCTGACGGAAAATTATTGGTGAGTGGACTGTCGAATCAACAATTCGGTTCAACCTTTCGCAGCATTCCTTTCCCGTTCACTCAGGAACAATCACAATCCTCCCTGGAAATATATCATGCTGCCCATGGCAGGTATGAAACAGAAGCTCCCATTGAAACTTTTACCACCGCTGATTTAAATGGAAAGAAATTCCTTATCGCGAGTTATACCTGCACGCCGCTGGTTCTTTTTCCATTGGATGATTTAAAACCCGGAACCAATGTAAGAGGCCGTACGGTTGGAGAATTTGGCGCTGGAAATCGCCCGCTCGACATGATCACCATGAAAAAAAACAATGACTTATTTCTTATCATAGCTAATTCCGACAGACCCGTCATGAAAGTGAAGTATAAAGACATCGAAGCTTACCAGGGATCACTGACTACACAGGTTAAGGAACTTTTTAGCACGGCAGGTGTGCCGTATATCTCATTTCCATTTACCGGCGTCGTACAACTTGATAAATTAGATGATACCCAGTTCGTTTTCCTGCAGCGCAAATCGAACGGCGAATTGGATTTGAGAACTGAATCAAGCCGCATTTTATGATTTAACGGGAAAACAAGATCGCTTTTCTAATAAAATCTTTTTTACTTTTTTATA
>Ga0075024_100000625_pt1 | contig 13261 bp, 11 predicted proteins | sample Str013_2_FD_71389 | JGI IMG/M metagenome (GOLD analysis project Ga0075024, IMG submission 71389) | Freshwater sediment microbial communities in response to fracking from Pennsylvania, USA - Straight Creek_MetaG_SC_2013 | ecosystem: Environmental > Aquatic > Freshwater > Creek > Sediment... | reverse complement strand
ATATGTACGTCTTCTAATTGAATTATTGCTTTTAATTCAACACTGATTTTATTTTCAACCAAAAAGTCAACACGTCTTGTTCCTATCTGTTGATCCAAATAATAAATCGGCATTTCAAATTCTCTTTCAAAACGCAAAGGCATAATTTTAAGCTCCAATTCTAAGGCCCTTTGATATATCACTTCTTGAGAGCCATTTCCTAAAGTATTATGCACCCGGAATGCAGCTCCAATAATTTTTTCTGTTATCTCACCAAATTTAAAATCTGCCATACCAATTAATTTGAAATTTCTTTCCCAGCTATCCCAATCCTCCCATTAATCTCAGTTCAGACCATCCCGGTTCAGACAAGCCAATTCCGCATAATCTTCTCCCCATCCGGCGTCAACACGCTTTCAGGATGAAACTGCACGCCCTGTACATCGTATTTTTTATGTTGTAATGCCATAATATAATTGTTTGCATCCCGTGCCGTTACTTCCAGCTCGTTTGGAAAATTATCATCCGATACGATCCATGAATGATAGCGCCCCACTACAATCTCTTCAGGCAAATCATCAAATAAATGACTCTGAGCTCCACATACATTGCCATTCACTTTCACAGGCGTGGCCACACCATGATATACGGTACTTAGATTGATCAACGATCCTCCAAAAGCCTGTCCAATTGCCTGGTGACCCAGGCAAACTCCAAGAATGGATTTTGTTGCAGCATATTCTTTTATCAATGGTAACAATAAGCCTGCTTCATCTGGTATACCCGGGCCCGGAGATAAAATAATCTTATCATACACTTTTACCTTTTCCAAAGGGATCTGGTCGTTGCGATATACATCAACTTTCTGGTGCAATATTTTTTCTACCAGGTGAACCAGGTTATAGGTGAAAGAATCGTAATTGTCAAAAATTAATATGCGCATTATTTTAAAATTCAAGATTAATATCCACTTCAAGCAGTGCAGTCAGTCGATTACCCGACTCTTCGTTTGACGTCTCACGTTTCACAATTGATGTGATACCCGCTTCTTCATTAATTAAATTAAATGTCCGCAGCCATTTCCATTGCTTTCTTCAGGGCACCTAATTTATTATTCACTTCCTGCAATTCGTCGGCCGGTTTGCTTGCAGCTACAATCCCCGCTCCTGCCTGATAGGTCAGCGTATTTTGCCTGCTCAAAAAAGTCCGGATCATAATTGCCTGCACACAGCTGCCATCGAAACCCATAAACCCGATACAGCCCCCATAATAGCTCCGGGAAGTGGGTTCATATTTATTGATCAGCTCCATTGCTTTGAATTTCGGCGCACCGCTCAATGTACCTGCGGGAAAAGTCGCTGCCAGTAACTGAAAAGGGTTGGCGCCTTCTCTCACTTTCCCTTTTACTTCACTTACCAAGTGAATGACATGAGAATAGTACTGAACCTGACGATAATGCACAACCGAAACTTCGTCGCATTCTCTGCTTAGATCATTGCGCGCGAGATCAACCAACATCACATGCTCCGCGTTTTCTTTGGAATCTTTTAATAGTCTTTCTGCTGCCAACTGATCTACTTCATCATCACCGGTTCGCTTGAAAGTTCCGGCGATGGGGTGCATGATGGCTCTGCCCTGCTGGATCAGTATCTGTGATTCCGGGGAAGATCCCATTAGTTTATAATCTCCATAATCAAAAAAGAATAAATAGGGCGAGGGGTTGATATTCCGCAAAGCACGGTAAACATTGAATTCATCCCCTGTGAAATGTTGTTGATATCTCCTGCTCAGCACAATCTGGAAAACATCGCCCCGGTAACAACTTTGAATACCTTTTTCAACCATTTGCATATATTCCTGATCAGTCATATTGTACATTTCGGGCCCCTTCGTGGCAAATGGATAAGCAGGAACATCTTTGCTCTTTATCAGCGATTCGACGATTGTCAGTTCACTCTCCAATCCTTCTATACTATTTTCGCAAACAAACAACTCGTCCTTAAAATGATTGATGGCAATAACGTACTGGTATAACCGATAGCGCATAAGGGGAATATCCGGTTCTTTTACTGGTGTAACGATGGAGTTATTGGCAGTTGACAATTGAATGGTATCAAAAAACTGAACCGCATCAAACGTGGTATACCCAAATAATCCCTGGGCCGCCTTTACCGGTTTTTCTGTTGCCGGCTGTACATTGAATTTTTGCATGAATTCCCATAATAATGCCGGCACTTCTGATGGGTTGCTGATCTTCACCCGTTCCGGTTGCCGGCCCGGTAATTTGAATTCAATATTTTTGATATCGGTGATTTCAATACCTGCGATGGCATGGATGCAGATGAATGAATAACTGTTCTCTGCAGCATGGTAATCGGTGCTTTCCAGCAATATCGTATCGCGAAAACGATCTCTCAGGCGCAGATAAATTCCTACCGGCGTATATACATCTGAAAGAAGTTTCTTAAAATTTGTTTTTATATCTGTTTTTTTCATGATTGAACCATGATTTTAGGCGATTTGTCTGAACCGGGATTTCTGAGTTCAGGTCGACCACCTCAAGAATTTACTAATAGAGAACCCTTGAGGTGGTCGACCTGAACTCAGAAATCCCGGTTCAGACAAAAAAAAGACCCCGAATATATCGGGGCCAAATATGATAATACAGCATGCAATAGCATTACTTGCCCCGCAAGGAGTTTGTATGCCACCACCACTGTTTATTGATTTGTTGTTTGTTCATTGAAATACAAATATGAAATGGAAAAATGGTTTTACCAAATTTTTATTTAGCGCCCGCCAGCCAATCGTTTTATTTAGTCATTGTTTTGTTTTCAGTTTTTTCTTGCCATCTTTTGCTGTGCGCAGGATGACAAGAAAAAAGGCCAAGGGGAGTGCCGGACAAAAAATTATATGGTCTTTATCAATAATTTCAAATTTTATGCTTATTTTTTCCTGATATAACTGCATTATGAGTTCTACAACAATGAATGCCCCTGCATCCCAACGGTTACTATCACTCGATTTTATGCGTGGCTGCATCATGGTGCTCCTGGCCTGTGAAAGCACAGGTTTGTACGAGCATCTTTTTCATGCCACCAAAGAAGGAACCTTTTTGAATGGGTTTTTAATTCAGTTCTTCCATCATCCCTGGAATGGATTACGTTTCTGGGACCTGGTGCAACCTTCCTTCATGTTCATGGCCGGTGTGGCCATGGCACTGTCTTTACACAAGCAGGAGCAAAAAGGAGTTACTTGGCAGGAATCCTTTAAGAAAATATTGAAAAGATGCTTCTGGTTATTTTTCTGGGGTGTGCTGGATTATGCAGTAAGGCCGGGTGGATTATCATTTGAACTATGGGATGTGCTGACACAGTTATCCTTTACTACGTTGGTTGCATTTCTCATTTTTAGATGGTCCGCCATTGCACAGATCATATTTTGTGAGGGGCTGTTATTGCTGACAGAAATTTTATACCGGTTTACTCATGTTCCGGGATTTGACCAGCCTTTTACCGACCAGCACAATTTCGGAAATTATGTCGACCACCTGCTAATGAACAAAATCAATCCCGGCGGATGGGTAGCCATCAATTGCATACCCACAGCGGTACATACCATTGCAGGGGCGTTGGTGGGCAAATTGTTATTCAGCAGCAGTAAGCCAAAAATAAAAACAATGCTGATAGCCGCTGCTGCCTGTTTGATATTGGGGTTTGGGCTCGACTGGGCCGGTATAACGCCAATCATCAAACGCATAGCAACCAGCTCTTTTACACTGGCTTCACTCGGCTGGTGCCTGGTTGAGCTGTCTTTTTGTTATTGGTGGATTGATGTCAAGGACCATAAAAAAAACCTGGAATTTTTTACCATCGTGGGCATGAATTCTATTTTTATTTACTTGTTTTTTGAAATTGTCGGCGACCGCTGGTTCACAGGGTATATCAGCAGCATCAGCAACGGCCTCATGGGTTTTATCAATACCCCCGAAGCGCTAAAGCTCATCATCAGCTCTCTTTGCGTATTTGCACTCGAATGGCTGTTGTGCTATTTTTTGTACAAAAAGAAAATCTTTTTCAAACTATAGAAAACAAGTTTTTCAGACAGCATGCTCATTCAGCACAAACAGATCGGGAACAAGGGTATATTTTATATAGGGCAAGATGGTGCGATTGAAGCCGAACTCGTATATAGCATACCGGTAGCAGGTAAGATGATCATTGAACATACGGAAGTAGATGATTCATTGTCAGGAAAAGGTGTTGGCAAAGAATTGGTAGAAACGGCCGTGACCTACGCACGCACACATCATATAAAAATCATTCCACTTTGCCCTTTTGCAAAATCATTGTTTGACAGGATGGAAGCATGGAAAGATGTATTGGAACAATGAACCAACTCTTTTTGCTGACCGGTTAAAAAAAATCGCATATTTGTAAACTCCCGAATTCGCGTAGGTTTTTACATCTCATTTTAATATCTTCTCATGAAAAAGACATCCCGCCTGGTTGATATGATTAAAAACCAGGAAACCGCACTGGCTAAAAAAACGGCAACAGCAGGGTTTGATGGTTTTATTGATACAATCGTAAAAATTATCAAAAGCAAACAGGTCAAGAAATCGCCCTCACTGTTTAAGAAAATAAAAGAATTCGGAAATTATATTTTGGAGAAGGAAGGCACAAGTTTGAGCCTTGAATTACAGGAACAAAGTATCAAGATTGGAGGCAATATGCCGATTATGTCAAATGCATTGGGCCGGTTGGGTATTTCAGTAAATTGTGTAGGATCCCTTGGTTATCCGCAGGCGCATCCTGTTTTCAAAAACCTTTCTCCCAATTGTCATATACACAGTTTTGCTGATCCCGGCACCTCCACTGCATTCGAATTCAATGACGGGAAAATTATGGTTGCACAAATGGAAAGCCTGAATACAATCGGATGGGATAAAATAAAAAATATTATTGGCATTGATGAGCTGGTTCGTATTTATAAGGAGAGCGATTTATTATGCCTTGTTAACTGGAGTGAAATAGATGCATCAAGCGATATCTGGAAAGGACTTTTAAAAGATGTGCTTCCACGTTATACACGAACAACCGAAAAGCAAATCGTTTTTTTTGATTTATCAGACTGCTCGAAAAGGAGCAGCGATTCTGTCATGGAGGCATTAAACCTGTTAAACAAGTTCGGGCAATATGCGCATGTGATATTGGGCCTGAATAAAAATGAGGCGCGCCTCATTTACCGGACTTTGTTTAATAAAGATAAAACGGCCGATTTAGCGTATCTGGGAGAAAAAATTTTCGGAAAACTAGAAATAGAAACATTATTACTGCATTGTTCAACGGAAGCAATGGCCTTTAATAAGGAAACCCATTGCAGTAGCAAGAGTTTTTTCACCAAAAATCCTAAAATATCAACCGGCGCTGGAGATAATTTCAATGCAGGTTTTTGTGCGGCACAATTATTAAAGCTGGATTTGAAATCATCCATTATTTTTGCGAATGCTGTTGCCGGATTTTATGTCAATGAAGGAATGAGCCCGAAATTGCAGGAGGTGATTCAATTTTTAGAGAAAGCTGAGAAACTGAAAAGATGATTGGTTGGCATGTTTAGACATTGACTGGTTGACCGATAATAGTTATTCAATCATCCAACATTTCAGCCAATCGGATGAGTGCTTTACGGAATAAAACACATTTTTATCTATGCAATTGAAAATTTATAAAGATCACGATACACTCTCCGCTCAGGTGGTCAATGAAATCATTACAGTGGTAAAAAACAAACCGGATGCCGTATTGTGCCTGGCAGCAGGAGATACACCCCGCCTTGCTTATACATTACTTGCAAAAATGGCGAGAGATGAAAAAATAGATTTTACCCATTGCAGTTTTGTTGGTCTGGACGAATGGGTAAGCATTCCGCCTCAAAATGAAGGAAGCTGCCATTATTTTTTACAGACATGTATTTTTGATCCTTTGCAAATTACTCCCAGCCAGGTTCATTTATTTGACGCATTGTCGAAGGACCTGGAAAAAGAATGCGAGGCAACGAATAAATTAATTGTTGAAAAAGGCGGCATCGATTTGATGCTGGTAGGTGTAGGCATGAATGGCCATATTGGTTTCAATGAACCCGGTGCGCCATTTAATTATGACGCTCACGTAATAGATTTGGATGATGTTACACAATCCATCGGTCAAAAGTATTTTTCAGAACCTACCGTAGTAAAAAAAGGGATCACCCTCGGATTGAACCAGTTCCTGCAATCACGCAAAGCGATCCTGATGGCCAATGGACTTAAGAAAGCATCAGTGATCAGGAAGGCGTTGGAAGAAGAAATAGTTGCGGACATGCCTGCAAGCATCATCAGGATGCACGCCAACGGATGGGTGATGATCGATGAAGAGGCGGCTTCTTCACTTAAAAACCTTCGCGTCATTCAAAAAAACGCTGAATGAAAATAATCAGCAAATCTCTCCAATGAAAATAAATGACGCCAACAGGCTGCGGATGCTTTACTTTCTCGTGTTTTGCTGTACGGCATCATGGTTGCCTATTTTCGCGGATTATCTGAAACACCGGGGTTTGAGTGGAATTGAAATCGGATTGATTTTAAGTGTTACCCCCATCATGATGTTTTCTGTTCAGCCTTTTTATGGAATGCTCGCTGATCGGTTGGGATATAAAAACTGCCTTTTATTATCTTCTTTTTTTGCTTCCATCAGTTATGTCTGTTATCTATTTGAAGGCAGCTTTTCATATTTACTGATCATTACGGTCTTCATGTCTCTTTTTTACAATACTATACAACCGATACTCGACAGCATGTCATTGAAACTGGCGCAAAATAATCCTGCATTTTCTTATGGTACATTGCGCATAGCAGGCGCGGCAGGTTGGGCATTTACCGGAGTGGTTGTGGGACATTATATAGATGCTGTTAATACTACGGTCATCTTTGTTTACTCTGCGATAAGCATGTTGCTTACTTTTATTTTCACCTTTTCATTGAAATCTGCCGATCAAAAACCAAGCGCCCCCGCCAGCCAGTCATTTCAAAATATACGGGATGTATTTGGCAATAAAACCCTGATTTTTTTACTTATCTGCGTTTTTCTTGTTTCGGCCTGCGCCACCACTATATGGAATTTTTATTCCATTTATATGAAAGAAAACGGGGCATCTGCTTCGCTGGTGGGTTATGGACTTTCTTTGCAGGGACTATGCGAACTGCCTTTGTTTTATTTTTCTGCAAAGATTATCGGGAAACTGGGTATTAAAACCACATTGCTCATCACTGTGCTTACTACGGCAGTAAGGATGCTTCTGTACAGCCTGATAAAAAATCCCCATGTTGCCGTATTTATAGAAATATTACATGGCATATCCTGGTCACTTTTTTGGGTGGTCTGTGTGGAGTATGTAAATATGCTTGTGCGGGAAGATTGGAGAGTTACCGGCCAATCGCTATTATACGCAGCGTATTATGGGGTTGGCGCCATCGTAGGAAATTTCTGGACGGGATATTTATATGATGCCAAAATGAAACTGGCCGATATTTTTTTATTAAATGCCGGCGCAGTCGCCATAGTGGGATTGTTTATATGGATTTTTATGAAAAGAGCCGGCCGCTTGCATGTTGAGTTGCAGAAAGGTTGACAGTTGACTGACTCAAATCCCAATACCTTCGCGCAACCGCTCAAGATACCAATCCACAAACTTTGCCACATCGGCTTCCACCGGGGCATAAGGGCCGGGTTGGTAATGACTGGATTCCACTCCACGAAAATTATTTTCACATAGTTCCCAATCCTGTTCGCCGGTGATCCTCCAGAAATCGGTAAGGCGTTCCTTCGTATAATCAATTCCTTCAATGGCAGCGCCATCTACCAGCCAGGTTAAATCTATCGCGATTCGGGAAGGACTTAACGGGGTAATCCTCATCGTCCACATATAGTCGCTTACTGCATCCATCCAAAAATTGGGATATACCACCAGCCCTAATACACCAGCATTAAAATCTTCATGATTTCCCATGGGAGTGGCGACTGATTTTCCATCCAGGCTATAACTCAGCACCCCGGGGCGGAGCGGATAACGAATGGCAAAATGAAATGAATCGTTTTCAAAATCAATATTATGAATCGCCAATCCTTTTTGCTGCCATTCCATCCTGCGTGCCGCTAGAACTTCTTCCACGGGCTCCCTCAAATTGGCTCCTACCACAGCGCTGCAATATTCCGGGTGAGCCGGCCCGCAATGATAACATTCCCTAAAATTTTCGGCTACAAGTTTCCAGTTTGTTCGGAGTTCATATCTTTTTTGAAAGGCAGGTTTTGCCTCATTAATTTTATATGGATCCAGGAAAGGAGCGTAATCACGGATCACTTTATTGAAATCAGGAGGATTTTTTGAGAGCGAAATAAAAATAAACCCGCTTGCCACTTCAACCCGAACGGCATGCAGCCCATATAAAGATTTGTCGAAATCATCCGGCATCAGGCGCGATTTTAACAATGCGCCGTTTTTATCATATACCCATTGGTGATATGGGCAAACTAATTTCGGTGCATTCCCTTTCTCCTCAAGGCAGATCAGAGATCCCCTGTGCCTGCAGGTGTTATAATGCGCATATACTTCTCCGTTGTTCCCACGGATAATGATGATGGAATCTTTTTGTACAGTATAAATAAAATAATCTCCCGGTTTGGGGATTTCTGCAGTGGTGCCTGCAAACAACCAGTATTTTTTCCAGATATGTTCCAATTCAAGATCAAAAATTTGTGAATCGGTATAAAAAGGTTGTTCCAGGCTCCAGCCCGGTTTTTGTCGGTCAATCAATTGTTTCAATTGCATCAATTTGAATTTAAATTGGATGAAGCCTGAACCTGGATTTTAAGCGATTTTGAGTTCAGGTCGACCACCTCAGGAATTTACTAATAGAGAACCTTTGAGGTGGTCGACCTGAACTCAGAAATCCCGGTTCAGACTTCCTCCATAAATTTACTAATTATTCTGATTTATGCACTCACATTAAAATCTCGCAGTGCATCATTCAGGCTTGTTTTCAGATCAGTACTTGGTTTACGCTGACCAATTATCAGGGCGCAGCTCACATTGTATTCACCGGCGGGGAATTTTTTTATATAACTACCCGGAATCACTACGCTGCGTGCAGGCACTCTCCCTTTATATTCAACAGGTGCATTGCCACTCACATCAATGATTTTGGTACTCTGTGTCAATACCACATTGGCGCCAAGCACCGCTTCTTTTTCAATATGTACCCCTTCCACCACGATGCAACGGGAGCCAATAAAACATCCGTCTTCAATAATAACAGGACTGGCTTGCAAGGGCTCCAGCACACCGCCAATCCCTGCGCCACCGCTCAGGTGCACGCCTTTGCCAATCTGCGCACAACTACCCACAGTGGCCCAGGTATCAACCATCGTGCCTTCGTCAATATATGCACCGATATTCACGTAGCTCGGCATCAGCACAACATTTTTTCCGATGAATGCGCCATAACGCGCCACTGCATGCGGAACCGCGCGTACACCCAGGTTTGCATAGTTTTTCTTTAGATCCATTTTGTCATAGAATTCAAAAGGAGCAAGGGTCCAGGTCTTCATTTCCTGTATGCCAAAATACATCAGTATGGCCTGCTTGATCCATTCATTCACCTGCCATTTATCATTCCCTGGAGCTGCCACACGGAGGCGGCCCTTATCAACTTCCTCAATCACGGCCCTGACAGCGCGTGCATATTTTTCTTCCTTTAATAAAACGCGGTTCTGCCATACTTCATCGATTAATTGGTTCAATTCCATTTGTAAAACTTTTTTGCAAACATAATATATTTAATGCGCGGATTCACGAATCTGCCAATGCTGAAAAGTTATCTAAAATTTTATTTTTGAATAAGAAATACAGGCCATCCATCTACAAGCTCAAACTATTCAATATGATTTGTATGAATAAAATCATAAAAAAATCATAATAAGCCGCCCAATCCTTGTTCTGTTTTTTATATACTAATTCAAAATTATATTTTTATGAGCTTCTCAAATAAGGCTGGTAAATTCGCTGCATGAATTTTATTCCTGATATAGATCACTGTTTGCAGGTATTAAAAAGGGGCGGCCTGATTTTGTACCCGACAGATACCGTCTGGGGTATTGGCTGCGATGCAACCAATGCAGATGCTGTACAGAAAATATTTTCTTTGAAAAAACGTCCCGGTAAAAAAAGCATGATCGTATTGCTTGCTGACTCCCGCGATATATTGAAATATGTCAGCCAGCCCGATCCGCGTATTTTTGAATACCTGGAAAAAGTAGAAAAACCAACCACTGTTATTTATGAGGGGGCCATTGGTCTGGCGGAAAATCTTATCGCTGATGACGGAACAGTGGGAATACGGGTGGTGCATGAACCATTTTGCAGACAACTCATCAAACGATTTCGGAAGCCGATCGTTTCTACATCTGCGAATATTTCCGGCCAACCCGCCCCCCGTTATTTTGATGAAATTGATGATGAAATCTTCAGCGAAACGGATTATACCGTTTGTTATCGGCAGCATGACAAAACCTTGCAACAACCCTCTGTAATTATTAAATGGAATAAGGATGGTACGGCAACGGTTATACGTAGTTGAAGATTGAGTGTTGATTATTGAATCATTTTGACCAGGAATATTCAATAATCAATATTCAACACGCAATCTTCCTCTGCAATAATCACCAGCTTTTTTGCATCTTTGCGTCGTGCAGCAATTCCTGATCATACAAACAGCATTTATCGGAGATGTAGTTTTAGCAACGAGCCTTATAGAAAAATTACATAAATGGTTCCCCGACGCACGGATTGATTTTCTGGTTCGTAAAGGAAATGAATCTTTATTGGCGGGTCATCCTTATGTACATGAAGTGCTGGTATGGGACAAGAAAAAAAATAAGCAACAGAACCTGCTAAAAATGTTATGGACCATCCGAAAAAAAAAATATGACAAAGTCATCAATATACAACGATTTGCGGCGACAGGCATCCTCACTGCTTTTTCTGGCGCCAGGGAAACAATCGGATTTGATAAGAATCCTTTCAGTTTTTTATTTACTAAAAAAATTAAGCACATTGTCGGCGACGGAACGGTCATTAAGCATGAGATAGAACGCAACCTGGATCTGATAAGCGCATTCACGGATGGGACCATCACGAATCCGGTATTGTATCCATCGACAAATGATTTTGAGACGGTCAAGCCGTACAAAGAAAAAAAATATATTACAGTGAGCCCGGCTTCTGTATGGTTCACAAAACAATACCCTGCAGAAAAATGGATCAGTTTTATCAATAAGGTTCCTGGTTCCTACCAGATATATCTGCTGGGAGCTTCTTCAGATAGTCCGCTTTGCGTATCCATTATGCAGGCTTCATCAGATATTGCTGTTATCAATCTTTCCGGTAAACTTTCTTTTCTCCAGTCTGCAGCGCTCATGAAAGATGCTGCAATGAATTATGTAAATGATTCCGCTCCCATGCATTTCGCTTCGGCGATGAATGCTCCGGTAACGGCGGTATATTGTTCCACTGTTCCGGCATTTGGTTTTGGCCCGCTATCTGACAAAAAATATATTGTTGAAATCAGGGAACCATTATACTGCCGGCCTTGCGGATTGCATGGATACAGAACATGCCCTGAAAAACATTTTAACTGCGCATGGAAGATTGAGGATGAACAGTTGTGGGAAAGGTTAGGATGAAGATAAGGATGAGGTTAAGAATTTTACTACTCACCCTTAGCCTCATCCTCATCCTTAATCCCATCCTCCTTAACTTTGCCCATCATGGAAATCAATTGCACCGAAAAGGAATTGTTTGTGTTCAAAAAAATTGCTCATGCAGCAGAAGAGCTAAAGATGCCATGCTATGTGATTGGTGGTTTTGTACGCGATAAAATCCTGGGGCGACCTACAAAAGATGCGGATATTGTATGTGTGGGTGATGGTATTGTACTTGCAAATAAAGTAGCCGATCGCTTTCAGCCAAGGCCGCATATTGCTTTTTTTAAAACCTTTGGAACTGCACAGATAAAAATAAATTTCGAGGGCCTCCCCCCAGGCCCCTCCGGTGGAGTGGGAGTTAATAGCAGCTTCCACAGAGATATCGGGCTCGATAATGAGTTAGGACTAGCCGATAACTCCCCCTCCACCGGAGGGGGCCGAGGGGAGGCCTTCCAAATTGAATTTGTCGGCGCCCGCAAAGAAAGCTATCGCTATCATTCGCGCAATCCCGAAGTGGTGGCAGGAACACTGGAAGATGATCAGCTAAGGCGGGATTTTACTATCAACGCATTGGCTGTGAGTCTCAATGCGGCAGACTATGGCAAACTGATTGACCCATTCACCGGCCTGCAGGATATTACAAACAGATTGATTCAAACGCCATTGGATCCATTGCAAACTTTCAGTGATGATCCTTTGCGCATGCTGCGCGCCATTCGTTTCGCCGCGCAACTTGATTTTACCATTGAACCAAAAACTTTACAGGCCATTAAGGACGATGCACACCGCATCCGCATTATATCACAGGAACGCATATCCGATGAACTGAATAAAATCATCCTTACCAATAGGCCTTCGGTCGGATTTGACCTGTTATACCGTACAGGGTTGCTGCATATAATTTTCCCAAAAATGGTGGACCTGGCCGGAGCAGAATATATTGACGGAATGGGGCATAAAGATAATTTTTATCACACCCTGCAGGTGTTGGATAATATTTGTGCGAATACAGATGATATATGGTTGCGTTGGGCAGCTATTTTGCATGATATCGGCAAACCATCAACAAAAAAATTTGAACAGGGACATGGATGGACCTTCCATGGGCATGAAGTGGTGGGAGGAAGAATGGTGCCGAAAATATTTGATAAATTGAAATTACCCCTCAACGAAAAAATGCGGTTCGTCCGCAAGTTGGTTGAATTGCATTTGCGCCCGATCAGCCTGACAAAAGAGAATATAACAGACTCGGCTATACGTAGATTATTGTTCGATGCAGGCGATGATATTGACGCCCTGATGATTTTATGCGAAGCAGATATAACTTCTAAAAATAAGCAGAAAGTAAAGCGCTATCTTGAAAATTTTGAACTGGTACGCAGGAGGCTGAGGGAAGTTGAAGAAAAAGACCGTATCCGTAACTGGCAACCGCCGATTACCGGAGAAATGATCATGGAAGAATTTGGATTGAAGCCATGCAGAGC
>Ga0075024_100000624_pt1 | contig 13264 bp, 9 predicted proteins | sample Str013_2_FD_71389 | JGI IMG/M metagenome (GOLD analysis project Ga0075024, IMG submission 71389) | Freshwater sediment microbial communities in response to fracking from Pennsylvania, USA - Straight Creek_MetaG_SC_2013 | ecosystem: Environmental > Aquatic > Freshwater > Creek > Sediment... | reverse complement strand
TTATTGCAGTGTAAAATTAATCATAGATTCAATTCAGTGGTTTTATAACAGTATTAATTTTATCTGAAACTTATGTTATGAAATTACAAAGAAATTTGTTTTTCCTGCATCATTTTTCTGAGGTTAATCAAACCATAACGCATTCTGCCCAGTGCTGTATTGATGCTGCAGTTGGTTAATGCGGCAATTTCTTTAAAACTCAGCTCAGCGTAGTGACGTAGAATAATCACTTCACGCTGGTCTTCGGGCAACAGGTCCAGCATGCGGCGAACCCTGTCGTGGCTTTGGCGTTTCATCATTTTTGTTTCAGCGCTGTCTTCTGTAAAGTTCAGCACTTCAAAAATGTCACGGTCATCGCTTGTTTTAATGGCAGGGGTTCTTTTTACCTTGCGGAAATGGTCTACGCACAAATTGTGTGCAATACGCATGGCCCAGGGTAAAAATTTTCCTTCTTCCGTGTAGCGGCCGCCCCGGATGGTGTCAATAATTTTAATCAGTACATCCTGGAAAATATCTTCAGCAAGATATTTGTCCTTTACCATAAATAATATGGAAGTGTACAGTTTGTCCTTGTGGCGCACAACCAGCGTTTCAAGGGCGTTCATGTCTCCGTCCATGAATGAATGGATCAATTCATGATCTGTGTTTTTGCAGAGTGATTTCATAAACTTCTACGGGTTTTTAAAAATTATTGGATATTGGTTACGATGTACAGTGTGTGTTTGGGAAAATTGTCTGAGCGAAGTATATATTTGCTATAGGCGGGGAGTTTTAAAAGGTTTATTCATAGTTTGTAATTGGTCTTCCGAAAATAATACTTTTTTCAAAAAAAAGACCTTTTCAAAAAAAAATATTGCAACAGAATTCATAATTGGGTGTTAATACGTATTAGGATCGTAGAACTCCGATACCTTTATTTAGTTATAATACATATATGGCAGTAGTTTCAGCAAAAAAGACGGCTTCAAAGGCCGAAGATATTCACAATCAGGGCAATTCCATCCTCATCAAAGGCGCCCGTGTGCATAACTTAAAAAACGTTAACGTAAGCATACCACGTAATAAGCTCATCGTTGTAACGGGTGTTTCTGGCTCGGGCAAGTCATCGCTCACCATTGATACCTTGTTTGCAGAAGGCCAGCGTCGCTATGCCGAAAGCCTGAGTGCTTACGCAAGACAATTCATGGCACGCATGAACAAGCCTGATGTGGATTATATCAAAGGCCTCTGCCCGGCCATTGCCATCGAACAAAAAGTAATTACAAGAACGCCGCGGTCTACCGTTGGCAGCATGACGGAGATTTATGACTATCTCCGCCTGTTGTACGCAAGGGCCGGCAAAACCATTTCGCCGGTATCGGGGGGCGAAGTAAAAAAAGATGATGTGGCAGATGTAGTGAATGCCATCACCCGTTTAAAGGCAGGCGATAAGGCCCTTTTGCTGGTGCCTTTTAAACTGCATACCAACCGCGATGTAAAAGAAGAACTGAACATCCTCCTGCAAAAAGGTTTTTCGCGGCTTTACGATGGCGAAGTAATGCGCATTGAAGATCTCCTGGAAGACAATAAATGGAAACCTGCAGCCAAAAAGAAACTGTATGTTTTAATAGACAGGCTACTGGTAAAAACATTTGATGAAGACGACAAGCATCGCCTGGCCGATTCTGTGAACACCGCCTTTTATGAGGGCGAGGGAGAAGTATATGTGGAAGTAAACAGCGATAGCCTCCTGCATTTCAGCAACCGTTTTGAAATGGATGGCATTGTGTTTGAAGAACCCGTACCCAATTTGTTTTCGTTCAACAATCCATTTGGCGCCTGCCCTACCTGCGAGGGCTTTTCGCTGGTGCTGGGCATTGATGCCGACCTGGTGATACCAGACAAACGCCTGAGCGTTTTTGAAGGTGCTGTGGCGCCCTGGAAAGGAGAAAAGCTGGGTTTGTGGAAGGATGCTTTTGTGAAAGCCTCCCGCAAATTTGATTTTCCGGTTCATAAACCCATTATTGATCTCAGCAAAAAAGAATACCAGGTATTGTGGCAGGGCAATGAATTTGCAAACGGCATCAACGATTTCTTTAAAGAAGTGGAACAGAATTTATACAAGGTGCAGTACAGGGTTCTGCTCTCCAGGTACCGGGGCCGAACACTTTGTCCGGATTGTGGCGGCTATCGTTTGCGCAAAGAGGCCCTGTACGTAAAAGTGGGCGACAGGCATATTGGAGAGTTGTGCGAAATGCCCATCAAAGACCTGGCGCTTTGGTTTAATGATCTGAAACTGGAAGAAAGCGACCGGCAGATTGCAAAAAGAATCCTGATTGAAATACAGCACCGCATCAAAACCCTGATGGATGTGGGCCTGGGCTATCTTACCCTCAACCGGCTGGCCAATACTTTAAGCGGCGGAGAAAGCCAGCGCATACAGCTTACCCGCAGCCTCGGCAGCAACCTCACCAATTCTTTGTACATACTGGATGAGCCTTCCATTGGCCTGCATTCGCGGGATACCGTGCGGCTGATTGCAGTATTAAAAGAACTGCGCGACCTGGGCAATACCGTGGTTGTGGTAGAACATGACGAAATGATGATGCGCGAAGCGGATTATATTATTGACATGGGCCCTCTGGCCAGTCATTTGGGCGGCGAAGTGGTGGCCGCCGGCAATTACGATGAATTAATTGCCAATGACAAAAGCCTGACGGGTAAATACCTGAAGGGCGAATTTTTTATTGCCCCTCCCAAACAGGTGCGCAAATGGAACCGTAAATTAAAAATTGAAGGTGCCCGCCAGAACAACCTTAAAAACATTGATGTAGAATTTCCGCTGAATGTATTGTGTGCGGTAAGCGGGGTGAGCGGCAGCGGTAAAACAACCCTGGTAAAACAAATCTTATATCCTGCCCTGCAAAAATTAAAAGGCGAGACCAGTGAGAAAGCCGGCAGTTTTAAAAACCTCGGTGGCGATATCGATGCCATCAGCCAGGTAGAGCTGGTAGATCAAAACCCAATAGGCAAATCAAGCCGCAGCAACCCGGTTACCTATATAAAAGCGTACGACGAAATACGGGAGCTCTATGCCAGCCAGCCTTTGAGCAAGATGCGCGGTTTTCTACCCAAACATTTTTCTTTTAATGTAGATGGTGGCCGTTGCGATACCTGTAAAGGCGAAGGTGAACAAGTGGTGGAGATGCAGTTCCTGGCAGACGTGCACCTTACCTGCGAGGTTTGTGCTGGCAAAAGATTTAAAGATGAAGTGCTGGACGTAAAATACAAAGACAAGAATATATACGAGGTGCTGGAAATGAGTGTAGACGATGCCATTGCTTTTTTTGCGGGTGAAAAAGATGCGGTGACCAGGATAAAAGCTTTGCAGGATGTAGGCCTCGGTTATATAAAACTGGGCCAGTCTTCAGACACGCTTTCTGGCGGTGAAGCGCAACGTGTAAAGCTGGCCTCCTTTCTTGGAAAAGGAAGATCCCGGTCGGATGACGGAGCCGGAAAGGGGCATATCCTCTTTATTTTTGATGAACCTACAACCGGTCTTCACTTTCACGACATTAAAAAATTGCTGGCCTCTTTTAATGCACTGATAGAGCAGGGCCATTCCATACTGGTGATTGAACACAATACCGATGTAATTAAAAGTGCGGATTGGGTGATAGACCTGGGCCTGGAAGCCGGGGAAGCCGGCGGAAACATTGTATTTGCAGGCACACCGGCAGATTTGAAAAAAAACAAATCCAGCTATACCGCTAAATATTTATAAAGAATTTACCGCATACCGTTGCAAAAAAAAAGACTGCCATCGGGCAGCCTCTTTTTTATAAAAGCAATTGTTCTTTTAAAGTTTTACAAATTTCTTATTGATGATTTCATTGTTCAGCTGTACCTGCAGGAAGTAAGTACCTGCGGCAATGTGCGATACGTTGGTGTTAATGGCATTTGAGCCGCCGGCCAGTCCAGCTTGTTGCTGAACGAGTACTTTACCGGAAAGGCTTACAACGCGTATCACGGCATTCTGATTTTGCGGCACATCAATGTTCAGTTCAATCCGGCCTTTCAGAATAGGGTTCGATTTTAATATCACCGTGCTGAGGCTGCCTGCCCTTACACTCTTAATATCACTCATAACAACAGTTCCGTTCTTGTCTACGCGTTTAATGCGGTAATAGCGTGTGCCGGAAGGCAGGTTTTCCTGGCGCAGTGAATAGGTATTTACACCAGATCCGTTCTTTGCGGCCACGGTTCCAAGAAAGGTAAAATTGACACCGTTAGAAGAAAATTCCACGGTGTAATGATCCACATTTATTTCATCGCCGGTCTTCCAGTTTAAAACAGCGGCACTTCTATCGAGAGTAGCGGTAAAGCCCAGCCAGGTGGCGGGTAAAGTAGAAGCTGCTTGTGTAATGATGGTGAATACAGAATTGTTGGCAAGCGTTATGCCGCTAAAATTCATTTTGTTGCCAGTAAAAGAAACCGGTTTTACAAAACTTTGTGTACCGGTATTAAAATAATCGCCGTCTCCGTCCTGGTCAATCATCAGGCGAAAATTGTTCAATGAGCTGCCCCCGGTGAGTGTGAGGCCGGTAGTATCAAAACTCAGGTCAACAGCGCCAACTGCACCGGTGTTTTGTACTTTCCAGTTGCGGATAAGCCTTTGCGAACCCACTGCTTGTAATGGGGCTTCACCAGATGCTATCAAATGCTCAGAAAGTGCACCGGCATCATTACCCATCATTAGAAATTGCAGGTCGGTGAGTGGTGTAGCTACGGATAATACGAGGTTGCCAGTAGCGTTTTGACCAACGCCGGCGCCATTGCCGCTGTTGGTGCTGTTAGATTGGCTTTGTGAAAGTGCTGTGCCAATGTCGGTGCCAATTCCAAATACATCGTTCTGGTAAGTGCCATCCGTGCCGGCCCAGTATATGGTTGTTCCGTCAGATGCTTTATAATCCAGTGGGGTACCAGGAGTGCCCAGGGTGAAACCATATTTTAAAGCCAGATAAGATTCTACCAGGTTGCGGTCGGCATCAACAAGTGCCGAAGTAAACATAATAACTTCGCCAATTGAACCATTCCAAACTTCATTTGGTGTGCTGCTCAATGCGCCTATCACGCCATTTACTGAAGTGGCAAACTGCGGCACAAAAGTAACCTGGTTCAGGAAGTTACCGCGGTCGTATTGCGTTCCCAGGCTGGTGGCCATGGTAAAGGAGGCAAGTGCTCCATTGGCATTGCCTGCCGCATCCCAGTAGCCGGTGCTGTTTAGTTCGGGTCCGTAAAAGGCATTGGAAAGCCCCCCGGCGTTATTACCCATCTGGCAGGTTGAAGAGCCGCTACCAGGTGAGCCGTATACAAATATCCAGCGATAGCCCGATGTGGCGCCTGCATTGGCTACCACAAAAATGGTGCGGTTGGCATCGGCTTCAGGAAAAGCTGATGGCAATGGCTGTGTCATAAAAGTAGAAGTGCCGTTAAATTGCAATGCAGCATTAAAATTGAAAACATTGCTGGCCAAAACGGGTTGATTGATGGTGGTGGGCTGTGTAAAATCATTGCTGTTGCCGGAATAGTCGGTCCAGGTATCGGGCGTAACCACGGTATTCCCTTTTAACCAGAGTACAGCGTTGGCAACCCCCCCGGGAGATTGTGCAAAAATGGTAATGGTGGACAAGGTAAAAAATGCGAAGTAAAAAATTTGCCTCATATGGTTTATTTTATTTTGGTTTTTTAAAATGGGAGGGTAGGATGGGCGGCCTTTTACTTTACGGGTATTTACCCGGACGGGTTGGATTCCAAATCGACATTTTACTAAGTAAAAAGACTTATATTAAAGTTATGTATTCTTAAGAAACCACCAATTATGTTTTCAGTAATTGCCCAGGCAGCTGTTATTAACGAAGCCGGTCCAGGCTTTTCACCAGTTTCTGGTCGTTATAAATGCCTTTGGCGGCCAGCAGCAGGAAGACAGGGATACATAGTGCAATCAGGGCAGTAAGATCGTGTTTACCTTCCGCAAAATGCTGGGTCTGGTTAAAATACAAGAGGATATTGAGTAAGGCAAGTAACATGGCCGCCAGGCTGATGCGCAGCTGCAGCTTCCTGTTTTTGTACAAAAAAATGGCAATCAGGGCGGCAACGCCCAGGGCAATGGTAAGAACCAGTATAATGAGGTTGCTGGTGGCCGTTAGAGAGGTGAAATTTTTTACCTGGTCTGTGCCAATCATATTTCCGCTGTAAAATGAGTATTTCAAGGTAAGAAAAGCGGCGGCGGCGGCCAGGAAAAGCCAGACGGTTTGTATGCGTTGTATCATGTATAAACGGGTTTCAGTTTCGCAATATTACGAAGTTATGGATTGTGAACCCGCCGCCAGGGGCAATAAAAAAACAGGTATAAAAATACCTGTTTTGTAAATGGAACGGGGAAAGTTGGGGGATGGTTACGCCGGTTAGTAATTATTTGGCAAAATTGGTAACCAGGGTTATTTCTCCCTCGGCCACATCTACCAGTTTCCAGTTTTTTTCGTCTTCCAGGTGTACCTGAAACACTACTCTGCCGCCAGTATGAATTTCTTCTGCCTGGGTGATGGTATAGTCGAAGTATACGCTTCTTACAGCAGTCCTTATGTCTGTTGGCAGGGTTTTATCATTGTAATAGGTAATGCTGCCGGTCCATCTGCCTTTTTCATCGTAAAAGACTTTGTTTTTATTGCCATTAATATAGCAATAGCTCACAAATCCGTCTTTCAGTTTGTACCACTTCACCGCTTCAGCATTTTTATAGTCTTTGTTGAAGAAGCGGATGGCCTTGCTGTTGATACTTTCCATTTCGCTGGCAGCGTGGGCAGCGGGTGGCTTTGCCTCATTGCTGGCGATCAAAACAGAGTCTGTTCCGGAAAATTTAAAATGCTTAGCCTGTCCCTGGGAAAAAGCAACCTGTGAAAAGAGGAGGGGGACTGCGGAAGTTGCAAGGATTAAGATAATCTTTTTCATTGTAGATAGGTTTAATAGTTAATGATACCTGATTGGCCGGTAATTTTTTTAGCAGAGGGGTGCCCGGAAACCTGGTGATTGAATCAGCAACCAACCAAAGAAAATGTTTTCAGGGGAACGGATAAAAGTCGTATTTCGAAATAAACAACGATACCTTAGTCGTGCTAATGGGTGAAAAAGGAAACAGATATTTTTTTGACTTGTTGTTTTTTCTTAAATTACTATACATAATAACCCTGCTATGGGCAACGCCAATTCCTACTACAGCCAGGCTGATCAGCAAATTATTGACAACCTGCGGCAGCCGGATGGCAGCAGGCGTAAAGGAGAGGACGAACTTTTTAGCGTCTATGCTTATTTTATACAAGAAGGTGTCCGCAAATACAAAATCACAGAAGAAGATGCGTTTGATGCCTATTCCGACAGTGTACTGGCAGCCATAGAAAAGATTGCCAATGGTTCATTTGAAGGCAGATCCTCCCTGAAAACATGGCTTTTCCAGATTTTCCAGAACAAATGTGTTGACCTTTTGCGCAAGAAGACGACTAATAAGAACAGCATACACAATACAGTATCTGTTGGTGATATGCTGTTCCAGTTATCGGACGGTGCGAAATCAATCGTGCAGCAACTGGTAGACAAGGCAGACATAAACCTGCTGCGGCAACGCATAGAAGCACTGGGCGAAAAATGCCGTGAACTGTTGCTGTTGTCGGCGGATGGTTTTAGCGACAAAGAAATAGCCGCCCGGCAGCAATACAAATCTGCCGATGTTGTAAAAACCAGCCGGCTGCGTTGCCTGGATAAACTGCGGCAATTGTACAAACAAGCTTAAAGAACGATTATGACAGACCCTGAATACATAGACAGCTTTTTTAAAAAGGAATTGCCAGCAGAAGCCACCAGGCAGTTTGAGCAAAGAATTGAAAGTGATCCCGCTTTTGCAGAAGATGCCGCTTTTTATGTGAGTGCCATGCAAACGATCAAAGAACAGTCAACAGAACAAAAGAAACAACGGTTCAGGGAAATATACAATGAAAGCAAATACCACCATAATAATGTAATCCGGATGCCGCAAACCAGGTGGTGGCCCAAACTTGCTGTTGCAGCTGTTATAGCCTTTTTACTGGTTGGCTCGTATTGGTATTTAAAACCCGTATCCCCTTCTCAGTTGGCCACAACTTACTTAAAAGAAGAACTTACTCAGCTGCAGGTTGAAATGGACAACCGGGAAGACAGTATGAAAACAGGAAGCCGTTTGTACAATCAAAAGGAATATTCCGCATCGTTAAAAGTCTTTGAAAACCTGGCACAATCCGACAGCTCAAATACGGAAGCAAAAGAATTTGCAGGTATTGTTTCCCTCCAAATGGAGCAATACGACAAAGCCCTGAAATATTTTGAAGCCCTGGAAAATTACCCGGGCCTTCAAATCAATCCGGGCAAATTTTACAAGGCAGTTACCCTTATGAAACGCAACCATCCTGGCGACAATGCGTTGGCGAAGCAGCTGTTAACCGAAGTAGACCGGCAAGGTCTTGCAGGAAAAGAAAAAGCAAAGGAGTGGTTGAAGAAATTTTAAACTTATTACTTCACTCTAAAACTTCTATTTATGAAAGTAGCAACACTAAAGGCAGATACCCTAATGCAATTAACAACTACGCTTAACCAGCAACTTGCCGCGCAAACCAAAGAACGCGATGCGCTGATTGCAAATAACCTAAATGCGGCTGTTGAAGTTGATCAGGCCGGCGCCTATCATCAGAATTTACAGGCGGTGGAAGAAAAAATTAATAAAAACCGGGAATCGCTAGCGGAGTTGGGGTTGTATTGTCCGCTGGGCTGCGACGACGACCCGGACAGCTTACACAACAACGGGTTTGGAGACTGGATGCGCATAAAAAAATTACATTCAAATTTTACAGAAAAAGACAGGAAGTTATATGAGGCTTTTGTGGAAGGATGGTTACTGTATTTTGAAAGGCATAACAGCACTTTTGTAAAAGAAGACAGAACCATGTTTTTTGACTGGAATAAAAAAAGCAAGGGAAAGAATGATCTGGTAATCTACCTTAAACCATTACACAACAGGACCTGTTTTGAAGAACCGTATACAAATATGCCTGAGAAAATTCTGTCTGCTGAAAATGCGATTGCGGCTTACGGAAGCAATGGTCAGAAAAGCCCCATGCCGCAGCCGCCTTCTACTACTGATCCCCATCAACCACCACCACCACCACCGCCGCCAAGCGGAGGGAATGCTTTACTGTAGACTTTGTTCAACGATAACGGTTTGCCTGCTAAACAGCTTTAAATGTAGTCTGTATAGCGGGCAAACTTGTGTTATAATATCGCATGAACCGAAATTATTTTCAGAGATTTTTTGTTGATCATCAATGCTATGCAATAATGTTAAATGCACAAGTTGATAAAATAACGAAGCGCAGAAAAAATCATCACCGCCTGGTTGTAAAATTCGCAGACGATTTTCTGGAAGGTGTTGAGCTTAGCAGCAACACAAATGATAAATGCCTTGAAAAATTTAACGGCCAGTGGGATGAATTAGTAAGAAGATTTGAAGATTTGCAGATTGTAAGATTGTTTACTTCATTAACGGCCGGGCAGATTACCGCGTTAATGGAAAAAGCGGGCAGAGCGGTTCCTGCATATGCAGGCCCAAACCTGTTTTCTTATTATGCAGTTGATTGTGCGCCGGAAATAAATCTGGTTGAATTGCAGGATACATTGCAAAAGCTGGAGATGATTGAACTGGTTTATATACTTACAGCAGCACAGAGCCCTCATTCGGAGTTACAGGCCGAAACGCTTTTATTTCCACAGGGATATCTCAATAAAGCTCCGGAAGGGCTGGATGTTTTTTATGCATGGAAATTTAACGGAGGCAAGGGAAACAATCTTGTGAAATTTATCGACATTGAACAAGGCTGGCAACTCAGCCAGAATTTGATCAATATAACCACGCTTCCGTTAAGTGGCGTAAATGAACTTAGTTTCCGGGAGCATGGCTTCGCTGTTTTAAATATCATTGCGAAAAAAGAAAATACAAAGGGGAGTATTGGCATTACACCGAAAGCAAGCGGGCATATTATTTCTGAATGGAGATCGGGCAACACCCCCAACCAGGCGGATGCAATTTTGTCAGCAATTCATTATCTAAACGAGGGCGATATCCTTTTACTGGAAAGCCAGTCTTATAATGCAGATACCGGAAGCAAATTATGGCCGGTAGAAATACAGGATGCATGTTTTTGGGCGATTCGCATGGCGACGGCTCTTGGAATAACAGTAATTGAAGCCGCAGGAAATGGTGATGCAGCGGGCGGAGCCGGAAACAACCTGGACCATTTTTTAGATAACGGAAAGAAAATACTTGACACAGGCTCGAAGGATTTCAGGGATTCAGGTGCCATTATGGTAACAGCCGCTTCATTAAATACAGATCACCGGAAGATTTACTATGCAAATTATGGAAACAGGATAGATTGTTATGCATGGGGCGAAGGAGTAGTAGCCAGTGGAGAATTTACCCAGCCGGGTCAGAGAGATGTCTTCGACTATTCAATAAAGCTGAATGGCACTTCTGCTGCAGCAGCCATCATTGCCGGCGCTGCCATTGCAGTGCAAAGTTTGGTAGCAGCAATGTACAACACCAGGTTAAGTCCATTGCAAATGAGGTGGCTGCTAAGCAATGAAGCGTATGGCACGGCTTCTGTGAATGGCAAAATGCAGGACAAAATTGGCGTAATGCCGGATTTAAGAAAAATTATAGATAGTTGCTTGCTGGTTTCTCCCGCAGGCAATAATAAGATACCGTCCCCTCACCAGAATTATTACAAAGACTTGTGAATCCCCGGAGCTGCCTGTAACCTTAGAAAGTTTATTTTTACGAAAACAATAACACACTGTTTCAAAGCATATCTGTTGAAAATATTTAGCTGTTAAATGTGCCAGTTATGAAAGTGACAATGTTTTTAGTAGGTATTGTATTGCTGTTGCCAGCATTGCTATTTGCACAATGTCCGCCGCCCGACAGCATAAAGATTAACATTATCAGGAACAGGGTTAAGGTTGAAAAAGATGAGGTTAAAAAACTGTCCTTACTCCTCGATTACAAAAATCAGTATATTAAATGCCACTACAACAGCGGGCCTGTATATGCATGGCTTCTCGACCAGATTGCCTGGCGTTACAAGGAACAGGGCAGGTACTCAACCGCAATTGCGTATTTACAGGAGTCTATTGAAGCTACTAAAACGTATTCAAAAGGCGGCATTGCCGACACCACGGTTATATGGCAGTATTATTGGCTTTTTAACTGGAATGATTCTGTAAGCAATAGTGTTGACAAAAGAAAGGCTGCGGATAGTTGTATTGCAGTTACAGAAAGACTGCAAATACCTTTTGATGCCAATGCACTGCGTTGCCTGTTGGATCGCTTTCAATATTTTTATGATATTGGTGAGTACAAGCTATGCATAAATGATGCAGAGACCTGCGAAAAAAAAGCGTTGGAGTATGTTAAACGCGAGCTTAATCTACAGAATATCAATTTTGGCAAATTCGCAGCCATGAATAGTTTTCACTGGCATGTAAATGCGCTGCTGCAGTTGAAAAAATTTCAGGAAGCCGAAAAAATGCTCGCCAACAAAGCCACAGAATATAAAAAAAGTGGCGACAAAGACTACCTGGCTTTAACCTATGCACAACTGGCCGAAGTGTATGTTGAAAAAAATGATTACCGCCAGGCGCTGCTTGGTTTTCAGCAGGCATTACAAACTTATGCTGAAAACCGTGACATGTTCAGCTGCAAACAAACCTTAAAAAACATTGGAGAACAGGTGTATTTTAATTATTATAAGGATTATGACAAGGCTTTGTTGTATTATAAAAAAGCCTTGCTGTGCACGAATAGCGACAATTCCTGGCAAAGAGAAGACGCTGTAGAATCATTGAGTATTTACGGAAATATCGCAAACGTGTTTGTGCAAAAAAAACTATTTGATTCCGCTTTTCTCTATTTTAATCTTGCTTTTAACCAGATAAAAAAGGGTACAGACGTATCTGTTATTCTGAATGGTGCCACCAATGAATTTATCCGGCTGAAAAAAATTGACTATCTCTCAAACCTGCTGGTTAACTACGGAGATGCTTTCAAGAAAAAATATTTCCAGAGCAGACAATCCGTAGACATTCAGAATGCAATAAGAATTTATACGGTGGCCGACAGGCTTCTGGCCATGATCAATATTTCACAATTTGAACCGGAGTCCAGGCTTTTGTGGAGAAAAGATTCCAGGCGTTTGTATGAGAGTGCTATTGAGGCTTGTTACCTGTTTAAAGATGCTGAGCAAGCCTTTTACTTTTTTGAAAGAAGCCGTGCCGTATTGCTGAATATTCAACTGGCCCAGCAAAACTGGATGGGATATGCGGATATTGCTGCGCTGTCTGAATTGAATAGGAAAATAGCCGCCCTTACAAGTGCAGTAGAAAAGACTGATACCAATCAAAAATACCCTGTTGCGTTAAAAGACTCCCTGCGAAAAAAGAATGACGAGTATTATAATTTATTGCAGCTAATCAAGGATCGGAATCCATTGTATTTCCAGAACCAGGACACCGCACTGTTAACCATAGCAGAAGTGCGAAAAAAAGTGCTGGTGGATCACCAGGCAATTGTTGAGTTGTTTTCTGGCGACAGCGCAGTTTATTGTTTACTGTTAACAGCCGGCAATACGGAAATTAGTAAAATAAACAAAACTGATTTTGAAAAAGCAGTTGGTTTGTATACTGCCTATCTTTCCAATCACAATTTGCTGAATAAGGATTTTACTGGTTATAGCAAGAGTGCCCATGAATTGTATGGATTGATTTTTCGGGGCAAGATGATTCCTGAAGGGCGGGTTATTATTTCACCGGAAGGTTCTTATTTTCCTTTTGAGTCACTGATTACCGGCGAAGTTTTGGCCAAACCAGTTTATTTTATTGCCAGTCATGCAGTTAGTTATACCTATTCTATACGCTATCTTTTTAATAATTTCTCGGCAAACAACCTTGTTCCCAAGGGTAATTTCCTGGGCATTGCACCCGTTAACTATCATTTACCCGAGCGCCTGGCAGCCTTGCCAGGAAGTGATTACTCCCTCCAAAATATTCAGGCTACGGTATCAGAATCAAACTTGCTGATAGCACAAGATGCTACCAGGCTTAATTTTAGCGAGCAATTTCCGAAGTATAAAATCATACAACTGTATAC
>Ga0075024_100000621_pt1 | contig 13266 bp, 15 predicted proteins | sample Str013_2_FD_71389 | JGI IMG/M metagenome (GOLD analysis project Ga0075024, IMG submission 71389) | Freshwater sediment microbial communities in response to fracking from Pennsylvania, USA - Straight Creek_MetaG_SC_2013 | ecosystem: Environmental > Aquatic > Freshwater > Creek > Sediment... | reverse complement strand
AGCTTTCTCAGTGGGACTCGATCGCCGGGTCGTTGGAACCGGAGACCAGTTAGATCGACAACTGTGCGGAATGCCGGCTCACCTGAACCTCGCCATGTCTCAAACCAATTCGCCAAATGCCGTAAAGAATGCGGTGCTGGTCCATGGCGCCTTTGCCGACGCTGCCCAACCGTGGAAAAAGCCTGCAAGCTTTGCAAAGTCCCAACCCGAGAACTTACCGTGCATCGGCTTCCCGCCTCAGATTCGTCGCCGAATCGAACTGATAAGCGGAAATCCGGTCGATCTGGAATTCGACTGTGGCAGGAGATTTGGCATCGACGAAGCCCACGCCCTCGAATTTCTTCGCGCCCATCGCTAAATTCACGATCATATACATCGGATCTTCGAAACCTGCTGGAACCTGAATATCTGATACCGGTTTCCGGTCGACAAAGTAGACGAGGCGATCCTGCTGCCATAGCACACCGTAGTTGTGGAAGTCGGTCCAGGCGTTAGGCACCGAGAAGTCGAACCCGCAGGATTCGACGAAACCGGTGGCCGGAACTCTCCAATGCGTCGTCATCACGACGTCGCCGGGCCGTTGTCCGCGTCCCTCCATCGCATCAATTTCGGGAGGCCAGCCGCCATTGTTCGCAAGCAGCCAGAAAGCGGGCCACACGCTCGTGCCCAACGGTATCTTGGCGCGGATCTCGAAATACCCGTATTTCTGGGAAAACGATTTCTGGGTCGTCAGAACGCCCGATACGTATTCATTGCTGAACAACACCTCCTTGAGATCGGAAGGTATCCGGCTCGCGACAATCGACAACACGCCATCTCGCACCTTGAACGGGTCGAGACCGAGCGGGAACATCCCTCGTCCTTCGTAATCGGGATCCACATAGATCTGCTGTTCGCCATTGTATTTGGTTTTTCGTCCGAGGACCGAGCCTTCTCCGCCTGCATAGAACGATTCCGGCAGCGAGCCGACGCCCGCGTAGTGCGAGACCCATCTTCCGCTCAACAGCGGATGTTCATCGAAATCGTCATGGAAGGTCCGGTGCAAAGACACCGTTGCCAGCGGCGCTGGATCCGACGCACCGCTACGGACACATCGCTCGCCGGGCTTGTCGCCCACGATCTGCAAGGAGAGGCGGACTGGCGCTGTCTTGAGATCGCCTTGCGCAGATGCTGGCGCGGCGACGAGACAAAGAACCACGGCCAGGACTTTCAATGTCATGGTTGTCCTCAACGGGCGGCTTTCGGAGCCGACAATTCAAAATCCATTGATTGTTTTATGCTTGCAGCCATCATGGCAGTCTCGCTTAAAGCTAAGACTGATTTGCGAGAAATGTTTTTGAAGCGTTGTGTGTTATCACGATGCCATCGCACGATATTGGAGCGCAAGGACGGGCACTTGGCGGTGATCGACGTAGCACTTGTGATTGCAGTAGGAGAGCTGCGTCGCGATATCCCGTAGGTAGCTGTCCCCGATTGACTCACAGCACGCCGCACAGAGCGAATGCGTGCGGGGTATCCTGCCGTTCACCAAAACGAACTTCATGTGGCGCCTCCTGATGCGACGAACACCTTGTGCGCGGGCACTCTGATAGCAAGACTCAAATTCGAAGTTCAATATTCCCGAGCTCGCAAAACGTTATAGAATGCAGGATCACGGTTACGCGATCAGGGATTCTTCAGTCACGGCGAACCGCCTAAAGATGTTCCATCCTTAGAACGCATGGCGCTTCTCTGCTCAAAACCGGCCGCTATTTAAATGGACTCCGCGCGAGCGCGATCGACGGGAGTCTCGCTCGATCAATTTGCCAACTCTCAACACTGGGATGATCGGGAATATCGGGGCGTTAGCGAGAGTCTCGTTATCGAAAGCGCCTGTGCGCAACGACGGCATGGAGTCAGTCGATGACCAAATCTAAGCTTCTTGGCCTGGTAGCAATTCTCTCAGCGGCGATCGCTGCGCCGGCTCTTGCCGCGGGAGAAACGGCTAGCAGACCCTGGTCGGCGCCGGTAGGTCACCGTCAACCGCGCGCCATCGATATTCCCCGATCCGCAGCTCCGCTGACTCTTGATCAGGAAGACATGGACGTCGACCGAAAGATAAGAGGAGTTTGCCGAGGCTGCTAACCGGCGAAACGTTGGAACAATATTCACCCGCAAGGAACCAGACCATGAAGACCATGAACGTTATTGCCGCGCTGTTGCTCATATCGTCGCTGGCCACATCGGCGACGGCCCAGGAGCGAACCAACAAGCGCAGCTCACGGGCGCAGGCACACGGAAGCGGAGGCCGTGAAGTCGCGGCACCGCCCTGAAGCGCGGCCTGCATGACCGACCACGGGCCAAGCGAATGTGGCGAGCCGATGTGGATCTACGGCAGCAGCGCCGCACTGGCGCGATACAGAAATGTATTCTGACGTGAACGTGTCGTACCTGTGACCCCCGCATTGAGCGTCATCACAAGCTGCCGCTCCCGCTAAGCGAATTTGGTCAGGCCGGGAAAGGCTTTTAGAGCCCGAGCTGAATCATGTTAGGCTTATAATCCATTGACGGATGCACAGGTGTGGGCTTCCCCTATGGCCGGTCCCTGAAGCACGCCGAACGGACCGAGGCTCAGCTCGTGCGATGGGCGAAGGTGCGCGACGGACACGCCGACAACGAAGATATGATCTCGCTGACCCTCAATACCCCCGACGAAAACGGCAAACCGGTCTCCGAATTTGCGATCGGCGGGCATGTCTTCACGCTGCTTGCGGCAACCTACGAAACCTGCCAGTCGGTGCTTACCTAGACCCTGTTCCTGCTCGCGCAGCATCCGCACGCGAGCGCAAGGCTGCTTGACGAGACGGACACCCTGTCATTTGCGGACGCGGATCTCTCCGAACACATCGAACGGTGCAGCTATCTCGATGCGGTGGTCAAGGAAGCGATGCGCATTTTGCCGCCTGTACCGATGCAGATGAGGGAGGCCACTCAGGATGCGACGCTGGGCGGTCGCGCCATTGAGAAGCAAACACGGGTCATCCTCAGCCCGTTTCTGACTAACCGCTTGCCCGAGCTTTGCACGGAGGCCGACCGCTTTTTGCCCGAGCGATGGCAGAGCATCGACCCGAATCAATTCGAATATATGGTCTTCAGCGCGGGCCCGCGTGCCTGCCCTGGCTATCGCTTCGCGACAAACTTCCTGAAAAACGCGCTGGCGCAGATCATACGCCGCTTTCGGATTTCCGTCGTCGACCGCGCCAAGGTGGACTATCTGGTTACGATCACTACAATACCGCGTAGGGGGATCCCGGCGATTTTTTATCCGCAGGACCGCAGGTTTGGGACCAGCGTAATCAAAGGCAATATCCGGAGCCTGATCCGGCTTGACGGCGAATAAAGCCCAGGCGGCCGTAGGTCTGATGCTGGGCCCCAGCCAAAACATTTCTCACCGACTCGTCATGGAAGGAGTTCTGGCCGTCCTTGCGGTGGCTCGCCTCGTGCAATCATGGGGTGGTCGTCCCGCGTGATTGGTTGGCCTCGACCGCTGACAGGTTCCCTTGAACCCAAGGTATTCTCAGAAGAACCCGACGCGATGTCATCTTGATCGCATCGCGTCCGGGGTCCAGTTGCGGCTCCGGCGGAGATCTGAACTGTAGCGGGACCAAAGATCCTACAAGCCAGGTCAAACCGGTCACAGTCACGCGTGAGACTGGTGCTGTGGCATGGTGAGAGTGGGTGCCCCACCAGAATTCGTGGCGAAAAGCGCTGCCGCGCCATTGCTGTTGGCCAGACTCGATGCCGGGAACGACGAGGCGATGTGTTGCGTCATCAGGTCCATGCTCGGCACGCTCTCATCATCGGAGGCGGCCTTTGAGGAGGAGGCGCAATGATCCCTCGAGGCGGAGCGCTCGTGGCGGTCACGGGGATTATCGTACTGCCGTTCTCGGGGTTGGCGACCAAATGGAAGACCGCGCCCCGTCAAGTTCTGGTTCGGATCCATGTTGAGGTTATAGGTGACACCGTTTTAGACCACCTGCAGAACATTGCGGGCCAGCGGTCGAACACTGCCGTTTGGATCGAATATAACCGACGAAAGAGGGATCGAGTCGCTTGAGCAAAACCGCTGATCACGTTGGTCGGCATCGATAGAGGCGACCTCGTTGTGATTTGCCATCCGTTTCCCAGTCATTGTCCCATGAAAATTGCGGAAGAGAAACCTACGTACAGCCTTGTGACGGCGGCGTGGCGTTCCGCGCAGTGGATTGTGATGGATGCAACCCGTCCATCAGCCTTGTTTCCCTCGCGGGCGCCGCTCCCGCATGTAACCTAAGCGCAGACTGGGAGGTGCTGCTGGACGTTGCGCAAGCGGCTGATCTGGACGCCTCGCTCGTGCATATCTCGGAGCTGGACATACATCATTGCCGTCATAAGGGCGTCGTTGAAGGCGTCGTGCTGGTGCAATGCTGGAAGTCCCAAATCCGTTAGCATCGACGCGAAGCGCAGGTCGTGCACGGTCCCCGCTGGGGCATTCCGGTATTTCAGCGCGTAGTAAATCGCCGAAACATCGATGCGCGGGTTCGGTAGCTTTGCTTGAATGTAGGGCAGCACGTACTTATCGAGCATTGTGACGTCGAAGTCGACGTAGTAGCCCACGATCGGCCGTCCTCCGATGAAGTGTAGCAATTCTGGCAGAGCTTTATGCATCTGCCTCCCCAGCGCGACTTCCTGGGCTCTGAGATGATGCACCTTGATCGACGCCGCTGTGGGTGGCTTGTCGGCACGAATGACGACCCTGAATGCGTCGCTGGTGAGGATGCGCCGGCCCCGGACCTTGATAGCAGCCACTGCGATCATCTCGTCGCGCCGCGGATTCAGGCCCGTGGTTTCGCAGTCGATTACGACGACCTCATCGGGTGGTCCCGGTTGGAACAGAAATCGGTAAGCAGGATTGCCGAGCGACACGCGGTAAAAAAGATTGCGCAGGAAGCGGGCCATTTCAAAATGCCGCAAGATTGTAATGCACCCGAATAAACTCGCGGAACTGCCGCACGATCCGAAGCGCATCCCGCAGGATGTCCCGGTCTGCGGCAGTAATCTCGTCCAATCGAACGAGCGCTTCTTGCTCGGGCTTGCCACGGTGGATCGCGCGAAGTTGGGAGCGTAACCGGAACTCCATGAACACGCGAAGCGCGCTGACCAACTCTAGGCCGAAGCTCGAATCGAGCGTGCGCATCTCCACGAGGCTGGCAATCCTCCCGGCGGTGGAGGAGGCTAGCACGGCCTTCTCAATCGCCAGCGTTCGCACCCCATGCACGATCGGGAACGTGCCGGCCCGCTTAAGGTCGACGTCGTCAACTCCGACGCCGACAACCGCCATGATGACGCTGAGCACACCTAGATTTGGCGTAGCGAAGGTTTCGATGAGATGCGCAAAGTGGGCGAGCAGAGCGCTTTCGCCGCGGAGAAGCTCAACGAGCGCTCGCTTGGCGCGGATGAGATGCTCCGGATCACCAGCAACTGCGATCGCGTCGGAGAAGATCGCGATGTTCATCGCTGCATCCGGATCCCGACTGAGCAGCCAGGACTTGAGTTGGCGGATGAAGCTTGCCACCGACTGCGACCAGACCGGGTTGCCCACCACCACATTGCCTGGGCAGGACGGAAACCCGAAGCTTTCGAGCGCCCCCGAGAAGGCGGCGCGGAAAGCCGCGAGATCGTCATCAGGAACATCCTCGCCCAGGAGCAGGCCGTTATCCTGATCGGTGCGGGCGGTCTGCTCGCCACGCCCTTCCGAGCCCATAAGCAGGAGGCAGCCGTGCTGCCGGATCGACGGCGGCGCGGTCATTTCGAATAACTTACGCAATAGGCGGCGGTTCAGGTCGGAGGTGATGTCAGCGACGAGGTCAACCTTGAGACCCTGCCGGTGCAATCGCTCGACTTGTGCCTGGATATCCCGCGCCGGCGCGGCAAGATCGTCGAGGCTGCGAGCGCGCTCGATCCGGCCCGGAATCAGTTGCGAGTTGCCAGCAAAAAGCCCAAGTAGGTCGATATCCTCAAGGAACCCCACGTAGACACCATCGCGGCGGATAGCGAGCCTGTGCTTGTCTTGCTTCGTCATCAGGAGCAGCGCATCAAAAATGAAGTCGTCTGCGTCGATGGCGATTACGTCAAAGTGGCACACCTCCCTTAATGGAGTGTCAAGCGGCAGCCGACGCAGCACGACGGCTTTCGACAGGTTCATGCCGGTGACGACGCCGATGCGCTCGTCGTCTCGAACATAGAGCGCGTTGATGTTGCTGTCACGCATGGTCCGACCGGCCTGCTCGATCGTCGCACTTGCCTCGATGAACACCGCCGCACCGAAACGAGCGTCGCGGATACGAGAGCGCAGCACGCTCTCTACGCCTTCCGCCTTGCGTGCTTCGGCGAGGGCGGCGAGCTTGCGTGAAACGTCGGCGTAGAAAAACGCGGCGAAGGCTGGATTACGGCGTATCAGGCCGAGCAGGACGTCGCGGGGAATGAGGTGGCATAGCGTTTCTTCAGTGGCCACAAAGTCTTCCCCCGCCGCGCCGTGAACGACGGCGCGAGAGTCGAAGCTGTCCTTCGGACCAAGCACAAGCTGCAGGCTGCCACCCTCTCGGGCCTCAACGGAGCCCTTGATAACTACGTGCAGCTGTTCAGACGCGTGCCCCTGCCGGACGATGACCTCGCCCGGACGATAATAACCGACGTCGAGCGATGCCATCAGCTCATCGAGTTCGTGCTGCAACAGGCGATCGAACGGCGGATTAGTGGCATCAAAGCCTTGCATCAGATCGCCATAGCACGGTGCAGCGGGAGCAGCACGCCCAGCCGTTTACCCCTAGTGGACGTGCGCCGTGGCGGCCCCGATACCCGTTTCCGAACGGACATATTGTGCCTCGAACGCGGCCTGCTCCGCGCGAGCGCGCGGGCTGGTATCGAGCTTTGAGAACACCCAGATACCTAGGAACGCGAAGCTCATCGAGAAGATCGCCGGGTTGTCGTACGGGAACAGCGCATCCTTGAAACCGAACGTGGTCACCCACACGGCCTTGCTGAGCACAACCATGACGACGGCGCTTACAAGGCCGAGGAGGCCGCCAATCACAGCACCACGGGTCGTGCTGCCCTTCCAGAGTACCGACATCAGAAGGACCGGGAAGTTGCAACTCGCGGCAACCGCGAACGCAAGTCCCACCATGAAGGCGACGTTCTGGTTCTCGAAAATGTAGCCAAGCACGATTGCAATAATGCCTATCCCGATCGCGGCCATCTTCGAGATGTTGACTTCTTTCTGCTCTGCGACGCGACCCTTTGCAATGACCGAGGCGTAGAGGTCGTGGCTGACCGCCGAAGCTCCCGACAAGGTTAGCCCCGCGACAACAGCAAGAATTGTCGCGAAAGCCACAGCTGAGATGAAGCCGTAGAACACGGAGCCCCCAGTCGCGGCGGCGAGATGGACTGCCGCCATATTGGTGCCCCCGAGCAGGTCGTTGAGCTTGTTATAGGCGCCGCCAGCGCCGAGGTTGTAATAGCTCGGATCATTCATGAGGTAGGTGATTGCGCCAAAACCGATGATAAAGGTAAGAATGTAAAAGTACGCGATGAAGCCGGTCGCGTAGAAAACGGACTTCCGCGCCGCCTGCGCGTCTGACACGGTAAAGAAGCGCATCAAGATGTGCGGTAGGCCCGCGGTACCGAACATCAGCGCCATGCCAAGCGAGATCGCAGAGATCGGGTCTGAGACGAGCCCGCCCGGCGCCATGATGGCGTCGCCCTTAGGGTGCGTTTTGACCGCTTCGGCGAACATAGCTTCAGGACTGAAGCCGAACCGGTAGAGCACGATGAGCGACATGAACGTGGCGCCGGCGAGCAGAAGGCACGCCTTGATGATCTGCACCCAGGTGGTCGCTTTCATCCCGCCAAAGGCGACATAGACAATCATGAGCACACCTACGATCACGACGGCGTAGAGATAATCCAGTCCGAACAGCAACTGGATCAGCTTCCCTGCACCCACCATCTGCGCGATCAGATAGAACGCGACGACGACCAATGTACCGGTTGCCGACAGGATGCGTATCTGGGTCTGGTCGAGGCGGAATGAGGCGACATCCGCAAAGGTGAAGCTGCCGAGGTTGCGCAAGCGCTCGGCAATCAAGAACAGCACCACCGGCCAGCCAACCAAGAACCCGATCGAGTAGATCAGGCCGTCAAAGCCGGACGTGAACACGAGGGCTGAGATTCCGAGGAACGAGGCGGCCGACATGTAGTCGCCGGCGATCGCCAGACCATTCTGAAACCCGGTAATGCCGCCACCGGCGGCGTAAAAGTCAGCTGCGGTTTTCGTCTGCATCGCCGCACGATACGTGATCCCGAGGGTGCCGAGCACGAACAACGCAAAAATGCCTATCGCAGCCCAGTTCAGCGACTGCTTCTGAACAGGTCCCAAATCGGGGCCGGCGGCTACCGCGACCGAGGAAAGTGCGACCGCACCGATTAGACCAACGAAAAGCCTTATAAGATTGCGGTTCATCGCGTCAGGTCCCTAATAAGTTTTCGTGTCAGCTCATCGAACCGGCTGTTTGCGCGCTGGACGTAGAGTCCCGTGAGCACGCACGCGGTCACAATCACAGCAAGGCCCAGCACGATTCCAACAGAGGTGACGCCGCCTCCGACTTTTGTCGCCAAAAGCGGTTTGGCGAACGCGACAAGCAGAATGAAGCCATAATAAATGACGAGCATCGCCGCCAAGAGAGACCAGGCAAAACTCGACCTTTCCCGGACGAGATTTTGGAAGGCGGGGTCATCGAGTACGCGGCGATAATCGTTTGTGGGCATACTAGCTCCTTAAACCTACCGGTTCTTCCGGTTGGCAATGAGGTCGTCAACAACAGTCGGATCAGCGAGGGTCGAGGTGTCGCCGAGCGAGCCAAACTCGTCCTCGGCTATCTTGCGCAGGATGCGGCGCATAATTTTGCCGGAGCGCGTCTTCGGGAGGCCCGGCGCGAACTGGATGAGGTCCGGCGTGGCAATCGGGCCTATTTCCTTGCGCACCCAGACCACAAGCTCTTTGTGCAGCTCTTCCGACGGTGGTTCGCCCGACATCAGCGTCACGTAGGCGTAGATGCCTTGGCCTTTGATGTCGTGAGGGTAACCGACGACCGCCGCCTCTGACACCTTCGGATGCGCGACGAGAGCCGACTCCACCTCGGCGGTACCCATGCGATGACCCGAGACATTGATGACATCGTCGACCCGACCCGTGATCCAGTAATAACCGTCCGTGTCACGCTTGCAGCCGTCGCCCGTGAAGTACTTGCCAGGATAGGTCGCGAAGTAGGTCTGAACAAAGCGCTCGTGGTCGCCGAAGATGGTGCGCATCTGCCCCGGCCAGCTCTCGGCAATGACAAGATTACCCTCCGTCGCGCCCTCAAGCACTTTGCCCTCGGCGTCGACTACTTGCGGTACGACACCGAAGAACGGCCGCGTCGCCGAGCCGGGCTTGAGCTGCGTCGCGCCAGGGAGGGGCGTAATCATGATGCCACCCGTCTCGGTCTGCCACCATGTGTCCACGATCGGGCAACGGTTGTCGCCAACCACACGATAGTACCACTCCCAGGCCTCCGGGTTGATCGGCTCACCAACCGATCCAAGGAGCCGCAGCGACGAGCGCGAGGTCTTCTTCACCGGTTCCTCGCCGGCGGCCATCAGCGATCGGATCGCAGTCGGGGCAGTGTAAAAGATGTTGACCTTGTGCTTGTCGATCACATCCCAAAAGCGGGAGATCGAGGGGTACGTCGGAATTCCCTCGAACATAAGCGTCGTCGCCCCGTTGGCGAGAGGGCCGTAGACGATGTAGCTGTGGCCCGTGACCCAGCCGACGTCCGCGGTGCACCAGTAGATGTCGCCGTCGTGATAGTCGAAAACGTATTGATGTGTCATTGAGGCCCAGACGAGATAGCCGCCTGTCGTGTGCACCACACCCTTCGGATTGCCGGTTGATCCGGAGGTATAGAGCAGGAACAGCGAATCCTCGGCGTTCATACTTTCGCAATGGCAGTCGTCCGTAACCTGCGCAGCGGCCACGTCATAGTAAATGTCGCGGCCAGCGAGCATGTTCATCGGTGAGCCGGTGCGGCGGACCACCACGACATGGTCGACGGCTCCCGCGCCGAGCCGCTCGATCGAAGCGTCGACGTTGGTCTTGAGCGGCACTTTGCGCCCGCCGCGCAAGCCCTCGTCGGCGGTGATAATTATTCGGGAGCTGGCGTCCTCGATTCGGGTTGCGAGCGAATCGGGCGAAAAGCCGCCGAAAACAACCGAATGGATAGCGCCAAGCCGGGCGCAGGCGAGCATCGCGTAAGCGGCTTCCGGAATCATCGGTAGATAGATTGTTACCCTGTCGCCGCGTTTGACGCCGCGGTTGCGCAGCACGTTCGCCATGCGGCAAACCTCGCGGTGCAGCTGACGGTAGGTAATGCGCTTGGACTCCGACGGGTCGTCGCCCTCCCAAATGATCGCGACCTGTTCGCCCCTGCTTTCAAGGTGCCGGTCGACGCAGTTGTAAGCTACGTTTGTGACACCATCCTCGAACCAGCGGATCGATATCTCGCCGGGTCCGAAGGTCGCGTTCTTGACTCGGGTGAAGGGAGTGAACCAGTCCAGGCGATCGCCGTGCTCGCGCCAAAAGACCTCCGGGTCCCGGATAGATTCTTCGTACATGACCTTGTACTTGTCGTCGTCGACATAAGCGCGCCGCGCCCATTCGGAGGAGACCTCATAGAATCCCGAATGTGAGCCCGGCGCCGAGTTGTTCATGCGCTCCTCCTAATTTATTCATTACCTTTCATCACGTCAGAAACCAACCGCCGCGTCAAGGCACTGGCTATCTGGCTGAAGTGTGTGCTGCCCGGCAGACAGGTTACGTGAGCACATCTATCGCAACGGTTTGGATGATCACTTTCGCTTGAGGCCACCGATCGGCGGAATGGACGTTGAGCCGGACTTAATTTTTGACCAGTGCACTATCGCAGATAAGCCGCTCGTGATTTTTGCGGAATAATTCATGTTCCTTCGCGTATTCATTGTCGCCCTGCGTCGGCGTTTCGGTAAAAGCACAGTTCGCGTCGATTAAATGAATGTCGATGGAAATCCGCTATCGCTGCTAAAAGTCGCGCCGACAGTTGTACCTACAAGTGAGCCAACGTCGACTCTTCGGACAAAATTACAAGAGAAGTTACGCGCCGATAGCTTTCACAAGCTGGTCGAAAACAACATTGATCGGTTTCAGCCCGTCTACAGTCTTGAGCAAGCCCTTGGCATGATAATAGTCCGTCAGAGGTTCGGTCTCGAGACGGTACGCATCTATTCGCTTGTGGAGCGTTTCTGAATTGTCGTCGGCCCGAATTGGTTCACCTCGTGCCTTCGCCGAATGAGCACGCCCCTCGATGCGCTCAAGCAACGCCTTTTCATCGACCCGGATTTCTAGCACAGCTTCGAGCGCGAGCCCGCGTTCCTCAAGCACCTGGTCAAGGGTTTCAGCCTGTTTAATCGTGCGTGGAAAACCGTCGAGAACAAACCCCCTCGCTGCATCGGGCGCCACGATGCGGTCGGCGACGATGGAGACGACCACCTCGTCGGGTACCAGCGCGCCTGCTTCCATAATGCGCTTGACTTCGCCGCCCAAACCGGTCCGGGCCAAGACGGCGGCGCGCAACATATCGCCGGTGGAAAGGTGTAGGATGCCGAGCCTCTCGGCAATCCTGGTTGCTTGCGTACCCTTTCCTGCTCCTGGCGGTCCAAGCAAAATAAGCCTCATCGCGCGCCTCCCGTCACTCGGCTTTCCCTTTGTTTTGCCCTCGATCACCTCACACCCAGTTACCGGGCTCCAGATCTTTGCAATGTGAAAAGAAGTGTTAAATCTTCCGGCGAGTGATCTCCGGCAGCTTAGTATGGTTCTCGACATCGGCAAAGCGCCGCGTGAGTTCCGGCACCCTGCTGCCGAACACTGCGCAACAGGCGTATTTCGCCGATGCCGCCACCAAAGTGGTGCTGCCAATGTTCAAGGCGCGCAACAAGCCGTTCGTGCTGGTGTTCTGGTCGCGCGATCCCGACGGCAGCCAGCACAACACCGGCGACAGCCTCAACACCGTCACACCAGGCATCAATGGCCCTACTTCGCTGGCCGGCATCAAGAACGCTGACAACAATCTGGCGCAGTTGCGCAAGGGCGCGCGATGATCGCGGCCTCACTGCCTCGACCGATATCATCATCTCCTCTGATCACGGCTTCTCGACGATTTCAAAGGAGAGCAAGTCCAGCCCTTCGGCGAAGGTCAGCTATGAAGACACGCCGAAGGATTTCTTGCCGATGGGCTTTCTCGCCATCGATCTCGCCAAGGCGCTTGGCCTGCCGCTGTTCGATCCGAATGACAAGAACGCACGCGTTGCCGACAACGCCCAACCCAAGGCCGGCAACGGCCTGCTCGGCAACGATCCCGCAAAGCCGGATATAGTGGTCGCCACCAATGGGGGATCGGACCTAATCTATTTGCCGAGCAATGACAAAAAACTGGCGGAGCGCACGGTCACGGCGCTGCTTGAAACGGACTATGTCAGCGGCATCTTCGTGGAAGACGATCTCGGAAAATTCCCTGGCGCGCTCCCGCTGTCACTGCTGAATCTGCGGGGCAACGCCGTCACCCCGCACCCCGCCATCGTGGTTAGGCGACGTCATCGATAGTGACAACGAACCTGCCGCAAAAACACATTGAGGTCAACAAAACCCGGCGCTGCTGAATGCTAACTGATCCGCTGAAGTCTGGTTCTGAGACAGCTATTCTTCCAGCGTAAACCCGACTTTGAGTGTAACCTGATAATGGCGGACAGTTCCGTTTTCAATGTGACCTCTCGTTTGGAGGACTTCGAACCATTTCATTTCACGAAGAGTCTTGGATGCTCGGGTTATGGCATTCTGAATGGCATCTTCTATGCTTTTCTCCGACGACCCAACCAGTTCGAGAACTTTGTAAACATGATCTTCCATTTGAATATTCTCCAAGTTGGACGGTTCAGATTATTATAAGACGACCTCGATGACACTGCGATTGACTTTACTCAATTTTTTTGAGGGCAAGTTCGGGTCCCGTCGCGAAGTTGGTAGGAATTGAGGTTGGCGTAGTCTCCGGGGTGATGAACCTCGAATCATCCGGCGTTGAAGCGTCGGACTGGAGACCACGCCATGAAGAAGTCTATCACGAC
>Ga0075024_100000618_pt1 | contig 13295 bp, 8 predicted proteins | sample Str013_2_FD_71389 | JGI IMG/M metagenome (GOLD analysis project Ga0075024, IMG submission 71389) | Freshwater sediment microbial communities in response to fracking from Pennsylvania, USA - Straight Creek_MetaG_SC_2013 | ecosystem: Environmental > Aquatic > Freshwater > Creek > Sediment... | reverse complement strand
GGAGACCGGCTCCAGGTCCTCTGGCTTACACTTGTATTTCGCAGTCAGGTCCTTGAAAGCGTACAGCGTGCCATCACCGGCCGCGCGGAGCGAGAATGGCGAGAAGGCGACCCGGTAGCCGTTCTCGGCCCAGGTCGCATTGAGCAGCAACGCCGGAGCTGCGGCGGCCAAACACCAGGGCTGATCGTAGAGAACCGCCAGCCCGCGCGGCCCCAGCTGCAAGTGCGCCGGACACTCGGCAAGCGGCTGCGGCAAGGCAGCGAATGCATCGAAGGAACGGCGCAAGCTCCGCTCCAGCACGTCATCGCGGCTACCCCGCAGGTTGACTCGTTTCGCAGGAGAGACCAACGTCTGCACGATGCCCGTGACAAAATCAGTGAGCCAAGTCGCCAGCACCGGCGAAAAATGATCGCCGAGGATGATGCTCGCCGACTGCCGGGTCAGTGCGCCCGAGGGCTTATCGAGGCAGCCCGAGCCCGCCTGCTGCTCGCTATCGGCGATCAGCGCGTTGAAAATCGACGCGCCGACCGCCCCGCCCGAAACCGCGCTGATGGCGAACACATGTTGCGCAAACCCCGGACACAGGTCCTGCATCCGGGACAGGAAGGTCGCGGCGGCGGAGGCTGCATAGATGCCGCCGCCCTGCGCCGCAACGATGAACACCGGATACTGCTTCCAGCTCTTGAAATCCTTGCGGCTCTCCAGCCAGCTGCGGAAGTTGGCGCTGAGCTCGGTCCGGCTCTGTGCGACTTCCCTGCCGCTGTCCTGCTGTTTGAACCCGGAAACCTGGGCATCGATATTCTTCCAGGCGAGGTAGCCGGCGAGCAGGAAACCAAAGAACAAGAATATCCCCGCGGCACGGGTTCTAGCGGTCCGTGAGAGCGTCGCCATTGCGAAGAAAAAGGTGGTCAGCGGCCCGACCAGAATGAGTCGCGCCCATACCGTGAGCAACACCAGCAGCCGCAGCAACGCAGTTCCCGCCAACAGGACCAGGCCGGTCACGGCGAGCGGTCCAGCCAGCTGGGACAGTGCCACCACCGCAATTGGACTCCCGACCGGCAGTAGTAGCACCGTCGCCAGAAATACGACCGCGACGGCATCAGTCGCCGGCAGCAGCCAGCTTTTGCTAACGCTGCCATCCCGCAGCTGATGCAGGAGCCGCATGAAGCCGACGCTGCCGATTGCCAGCAGCACCGCTATGAGCCCGGACCGCCATTGCAGGGAGTCCATCTTGGCGGAGAGATTGGCAATATCCTGGCTCATGCCAGAAAGGCTCGATTCGAGAGTCTCGAGCTTTTGCTCGAGTTCCTTGGCCTGCGGAAAAATAAGAAACATGCCGGTGGTCAGGCCGAGCAGGGGCAGGCTGGCTGAAATTAAGCCAAGCACGTGACGCAGGAGCGCCAATTTTCCAAGGCCGGGATTGGCATGGTTGAGTGGCGTTTCATCGATTTGCTTGCCGGGGATGGCGACGCTAGCCGCGTAGAGTGCGGCACTCAACAACAACACTGAGGCGAACCCGAGCAGCCCCTCCAAAACCTGGTTATTGAGAATGAGGCTGCGATAGATCTCGTGAAATTGCGCGACAAACGCCAGGATCATTCCGGCAACTGCGCCGATCAGGAGCGGTCCTAGCGCCCTTATGATGACCTGCACCAACCTGCGACCGTTGAGAGTTTTATCCGATTGCCGGCACGATTGAATGTATTCGCTTGGCGACCCGGAAAGCCGCCGGCTGAATTCGGGTCGTTTCAGAAGGCTCCCCGCAACGTCTAATCGCTCTCCCTTGTGATCGAGCCAATCGCTGCTGCGCCCAGTCTTTTCCCAAGCGAGTGCAGCCCGCTCGACACCCTGAAGCGCTTTAATATCCTCAGCTTTCCTGCTGAGCGGCAGCCGCAAAGCATCCCACTGACGCAGCAGGGCTTCATGGGCAACCTCGATGGTTGTCTGGTTGACACCGTCGGGGTTCTTTCGAGCGCCCCGCACAAGCAGTCGCGCCTCAACCAGCCGATGGACCAGCCCCTGACCTGATTCGGGTAATTCGCTTTCCAACGCTATCCGTCTCAGCGGCTCATTGTTCGCCTCGTTGATATCCACCAGCGCTGGAATGAAAACGGCCTCCAGTACCGCCTCACGGGCTTTTGGGTCAGCGAGGATGGCAGGATATTGCTCAGGTTTGGCAAATGCCTCTTGCAGGGCTGCATCAATCGATCCCTTGACCCCTCCAAGCGCCTCATAATTGTCTGTGGTGAGTTTGCGGACGGCACGTCCATAGTTCCTGTAGAGCCGCTCCAATGTAAACGCCAGCAATGGAAGCGGGTCCGCACCTTGCGAAGCCATGTCCGATGTGAGCCGGTCGATCAATTCAGGTTCGATTTCAATTGGCGGTTCAAGCCGGCCCGCTGGCCCACTGATCGCCTCTCTGAAGGCAAACGGCGTGATCGGCCCCAGATCGAACAACTGGACAACCGGCAGGTTCAGCGCCTTGGCGGCGCTCTGCAGCGGCTCATATCGATCCGAGCGGATGGTCGCGATGGCGATCATTTCGGGACCGCGCTGTAGACCGGCCGCGAGATGCTCAAGGAATGCCGTTGCCTCGGTGGTCCCGTCGGTCGAGAACAATTCCTCGGCTTGGTCAATCGCAAGAACGAATGTTGTCGGGCGATCAACTTGCGATGCGCCTTCACCCAGAATCGTCGGTGCGGATATGTGCTGAAGCTGTGTCAGCAACAAGGGCAAAGCCCCGATACTGTGTTGCAAATCGGTCTTAATATCGCCCAGGGGCCGAGCGGCATTCAATCGGTCGAACGCAGTTGAGATGCATTGCGCTAGCCCATCCACCCCGGTAACTGCCGCGGTGCGCGGACGAATGACAGGAAGTACCAGGAAATCCCGGTCTTCCCGCTCTAGCCGTGGCAGGACTCCGGCTCTTAGGAACGAGGACTTGCCGGCTCCCGACGCGCTGAGAATGACGAACAGCTGCCTGCCCCCTTTGGCGCGCAGCGTTATGAGATCCTCGCGCACCCGCACGAGGTCGTTGTCACGGCCGAAAAATACGCCGGCATCGGCAGCTTCTAGAGGGAGCAGGCCGCGGTAGGGAGCGCGATCCGGCTCATTTGATGGTGGCCAGGGAAAGCTTCTTGTGTCGAACCCGACCAGACCAAGCTTGGCCAGGCCGGCACGTAACCGTGCAAGCTCCTCGGCAGGGAATGTAATCTCAACGGGTTTGCGTGATGGCGGCGGAGCAACGGTAAATGAGATCGACGTGCCACCACGTGTCAGATCGACGATTTGCCAGTTGCTCGTCATTTCGCCGGGGATACGGTCGCGAGCGATCGGTTTGATGACCACGCCGACCGGCGCGGCTCCAACGTGCATCGCCTCGTTGAACTCGGAAATGCAGTGCTCCGAGCTGCGCCACTCCGGTGAAAGACAGAAAATCACCGCGCGACAACGGCCCATCGAGGCCCGCAATGCGGATTGCCAACGCTCCGCGGCAACAAGTCCATCGGTGGGATGGATATCGAGGAACAAATCGTTCCAACCCTGACCAACCAGCCAGTCGCGCAGCGCCAGGGCCTCGGCGTTGTTCTTGCTCGAATGACTGATAAAAATACGAGCCACGCATCCCCCGGGCGTTGACGCTCCCGCACTTCATCAGATTAGGAGTGACAACGGCCCCTGGCAATAAGTTCTCCGCGCTCCGAATATCGTTCGAAATTACTGCAGGATGGCGAGTCCGAGAAGCCGGCGCTGTCGTTTGGATGCGGTCGCCGAGCAGGAATTTCTGCGTGCGCGGGAATTTCTCGATCGCTGGTACCAGCCACATCAGGAATTGAAAGTGGGCCTCGACCGCCGCTCCGGTCTTGCGCGCGTTGTCGGTCATGGACCCTCGAAAAATCCGATTGGGGCTACGCCCCAAACCCCAAGACGTAAAGAAGTGAGGATCAAGGATTTAACGTTCTGGCAAGGCGGAAGCCGAGGCCTTTGAACCCGTCGTCGAAGGCGCTCTCGACGCGGACGGCCGAGCGGAGGAGCAGTGGATCGATCTCCCAGGAACCGCCGCGGATGACACGGCGACAACCCGATTCCTCGGGTGTGGCTGAGCCGTTCGTCGGCGCATTCTTGTAGGTGTCGACGTAGCAATCCTGAACCCATTGCCAGACGTTGCCATGCATGTCGTAGAGGCCGAAGGCATTGGACTTGAACGATCCGGACGGCGCGGTCTGCTTTAGGCCCCACATGCTCCCGCACTTGGCGCAGTTGGCGTTGCCCTTGCCGATCTCATCGCCCCAGGGATAGGCGGTCAGCGATCCGGCGCGGGCCGCGTATTCCCATTCGGCCTCGCTGAGCAACCGATAGGGTTTCCCGGTCGACCGAGACAGCCACGCCGCATACTGCTTGCCATCCTCCCATCTGACGTTGATCGCGGGGCGGTCGTCGCGCCCCCAGCCGCCGTCGGACGGCTTCGGCTTGAGACATGCACCCGCATCAACACAGGCGTCATACTCGGCAAAGGTCACGGAGAATTTCGAAACGGCGAACGCCTTGGCGATCGTCACCTCGTGCTGCGGGCTTTCGTTATTATATCGACCCTTTTCGGTCTGCGGCGAGCCCATCATGAACTTGCCTGGCGGAACCATGATCATCGCCGGGCAGCCATTCGCGCACTCCTTGAAGTCCGACCCGGGCTTTGCAGCCAACTCCTGTTCCCGCTCCGCCGTGAGCACGGACAGCCCCATCGTCATGTGCCGGTAATACCGCTCCCTGATCCAGGTCTCCTGCCACCAGCCAACGCCAGCGAGACCCAGCAGCGCAACGAGCACGCTGACGAGGGCCACGCCGCGCCGCGCTTGCGTGCGCCGCCTTCGCTCGGCGGTGCGGCAGGCCGCGAGATAGTTGCGCTCATCATCGCCCATCTGGCCGGCGAATCCGGCATCGGCGGCCAGCACTTCGGCCTCGGCGAGCCGCTCCTCGCGGTGATTGAGAAAGGCGCGATCTTTGCCCTTGCGTTTCCAGGCGGCGGCGTCGACCTGCAGCGCGCGCAGCGCTTCGAGCCGCGCCCGCTCGGGCTCGAGCCACTCTTTCAGGCGGCCCCACTCCCGAAACAGTGCCTCGTGAGCCACTTCGACCGTGCCGCCGTCGGCTTCCTCTTTGCCTTTGCGCACCACCAGCCGCCAGCGATCGAAGTGCTCGAGCAAGTCTTGGCTGTCCTCTGAGAACGCCTTCCAGGCCGGAACCCGCCGGATCGTCGCGCCCTGCTCGTTGATTTGCACCATCGCCGGCACGAACGTCGCGCGCCCCAGGTCGAGCAGGCGTTTCGGCGGCTCCTTCTGCGGCAGTGGCACATCCTGCTCCGGCTCGAGTCCGCGCAGCGCCCGCTCGGCCGCATCCTCGATCAATCCCTTGAGACCGCCCACCTTGTCGTAGTTGTCCTTGGTGAGTGAACCCGAGACCGCGTACTGCCGCCACAACCGCTGCAGGGCGAAGGCGAGCAGCGGCAGCGCATCCTCCTTCGGGGCATCCTCCATCAGCGCATGGATAAGCTCGGGATCGACTTGGACACCGTAGCGCTTGGCCGGGTCCTCGACGACACTGACGAAGTGAAACACGGGGATTGCCCGCAGGTCGTAGCCGCGCGCCTCCAGGTTCTGGAACCGGCGATGCCGCTGCAGCTCCGGGAAGCTGTCGGTTCGAGTGGTGAAGGCCAGCTGCCAGGGACTGTTCGTGGCGGACAGCGCCACGCGCAGGTAGTCGGCCAGGGCTTCACCGCTGTCGCCTTCCGCGCGCGCCATCTCCTCGGCCTGGTCGACGCTGATCAGCACGGACGCGGTTGGCCGATCTGCGGCATCGCGCAGTTTCTTGCCCTCGGCATCGAGGGTATTCTCCAAGGCGGCGAGGCCGGCCACAGTCAGCTCGCCTTTGTCGCGCTCGGCCTTCGACCACACCTGCAGCAGCCGGTCGCGGATCTGCCCATGCGCTTCGCGCTTGCCAAAGTCGGCCAGGGTCCGCGACAGCGCCTCCGCAAAATTGAGCAGGGGATCGGCGCCCGGCCGGAACGCGCGCAGGGGCAGCCATGCTGGTGCCTCACGGCGTAGACGCGGAATGATGCCGGCCTTCAGCAGCGACGACTTGCCAGCGCCCGATGCGCCCATAATGACGAGCGGTCTAAGGTCCCGAACGGCGCGCATAGCTCGCAGTTCCTCGAGTGCGTGCGCAAGCTCGCGGCTGCGGCCATAGAACAGCGCCGCATCGGCATCGTCGTCGCCGAACGAGGACAAGCCTGGGAACGGCGTCGGACGCAGTTTTTGATCAACGTCGAAAGCTTCGGGGTCAAGGCCGACGCGGATGTTCGCTCCAGCCGCGCGTAGCCCGCTCTTGAGGCGGCTGGCGGCGTCGGCATCGACCTCCAGATTGAGCACCCCGTTGGCTCCAACGCAACGTGCGATACTGACGCCCTGGTCCTCGGCGCGGACCTTGGCGAGCCTCTTCTGGGCTTCCTCATCGAGCTGCAGCGTCGGCGGCAGAAGGTACAGCGGCGTGATGCGCTTGCCCATGTACCAGGCCGCACCGAATTCGCTGTAGCATTCGTGCGAGGCGAGCCAGTTCGGCGTGACGAGGCAGACCACTACCCGGCAGGAGCCGACCGAGGCTCTCAGCGCCTCGCGCCATTTGTCCCCGCCCGCGATGCTGAAATGGTCGATGAAGATGTCGTTGAAGCCATTGGCGTTCAGCCACGACTCCAAGGCGCTGGCGTGGGCATCGTCCCGACTGGCATGACTGATGAACAGAACCGCCATCGCCCCAACTCCCCCGACGCGGTTTGGCTCCCGCAACCGAACCTTAGCAAACCGACGCTCGACCGTCATTGATATTGCGGAATCGGCATCTCTGGCGTTCCCGCAAGGGCTCACCGGCTTCGGTCCACGCAGGCTGTCACCTTCGTCCGGGTCCGCAACGGTCTCGGCCGGCCGCCTTCACAATCACGGTTTCCGCGTTGATGTGGCGGGCATGGCGAGCGCAGCGATGTCCGCGTCCGTCAAGGGAAGCGCATCGATCTTTGGCTGAATTGCCCGCAGCCGCATCGGGGATCGCTCTGTTGCGGCGTCAATCCAGATCACAGGACATCCGATCGAGAGGGCGTATTGGATGATCTCCGTCGTTCCACCTTGGCCGGCCGCCGGTTTGCCGTCCCAGACCGTCAGGAAGATGTCGCTCCTGTCCACCGTGGTGCGGCCAACGGCGTCATAGGCCGCGGAGGTGTGAGCGAGGGATCCCGGCAGGTCTGTCACCGAGGCCGCACGCGCCAGCAGCTCCCGGTAGGCGGGTGTCGTCGCCGGGTCGCCAAACGTCGTCTCGTAATCCGCGCTTTTGAATGGGAGCAACACATGCAGCGAGAGGCCGAGCGATACCGCGACATCCGCAAACAGCCGGTCAGAGCCTTCTGCGAGGGCTGACAATGCAACCAGTGGAGTGCCCGAATCTGCCGCCCGCGCTTGTTGGCTCAAAGGCCCGAGCAGCGTGCGCAACACCTCCGCGATGCGCGTCTCGGCGATCTGCAGCCGGTTCGGACGATGGCCACTGAAACCGATACGCATGGGTGTTCCTCCGAGCGTGGCCGACGCCGCCGGGCTGCTCCAAATTTGATCGAATGCATCGGGAAAATGATCGGCGCGCACTTGTTTTTTTGCGGCGGCCGTGCCGAGCTCGGCGAGCGGCTTGAACGCCTTGGTGTTCGTGAAATTGCGGAGATCGGCGAGCTGGGCATCGGTAACGGTCCGACCGAGATTCTCCGCCAGCCAATCCTTTTCGAGCCGCACATCGTATCTTTGGAACGAGATCAAGGGTTGCTTCAGCCCGTCATGGTGTCCAAGCAAATCAGTACCCAGGTTCTTCATCGCACGGTCGATGTGCCAGGGCATCTTGGAGTCGCTGATCCACTGCAGCAGTGTCAGGACGAGGTCCTGTGCATCAGAGATGACGCCTTGCAGCGCATGGACCGCATCCAAAGCCGCTGACTTGCTCTCCGTGACCTTGAAATCGTAAGTGCCCGTGCCGACCGAGACAATCAGCAGCTTATCCGCACCGAGCGGCCATGGGCGCGGCGGCTCCTTTGCTATTAGGTCTGCACCGCCAAGATTGTAGCCGCTGATGCCGGCAAACATCAGCATCTTGAGTGCTGGGTTGTTGTGGGGTGAGACGCCTCCGTCGACGAATAACCCGTGATCCGGCCCCTCGAAAATGCTGATGTGCGTGGGCGAGAAATATGACGGGGCGGCGGTCGAGGCCCGGATGAGGTCAAGCAGCTTGAAGTCGCCGTTGCCGATCCGCTTGGGATTATTGCCCTGCGCCGGCCGACCCTCGAAATACGGATGGCCGGGATTGTTGGTGACGGCCCACACACTGCCCGTATCGAGCCGCTTCGACACGATGCAAAGTCCTGTCTTCAGTTTGTCGCTGCGCATGGGCCAATCGTAAACTTCGCTCTGTACAACGCCGCGCAGCCGGCGCGCATCGTATCTCGGGCTCAGCCAGCCGAGTGCGGTTGGTTCGAACACACGCGGCGCCCAACTCTCGAATTTGGTGCGAACGTAAGCAACATCCTTGCCGAGCGCGAGCAGCGTCGCAATCATCGCGCCGACGGATGTGCCGCCGATGAGGTCGAAATAATCGGCGAGCACGAGGTCGGGCTGTTTCAATTTTGTGCGCAGCGCCTTTTCGATTTCTTCCAGAAACGTCAGTGTGACGATGCCGCGCGTGCCACCGCCGTCGAGCGCGAGGATGCGCTTTGGACCGTCGGCGGCGAGACGCCGAGCAATGGGCGTGGTGAGGTTTCGGGGCCTTGGGGGAAGCGGCGGCACAGGGGTCATCTCGCGGGTCGCCGGGGCGTCGGTCATGGTGGCCAAATCCTCGATCGAGTTGAGTTTTACTGTTTGGATGAATTGGTATCCTGGCCGGGTCGATGGCATCCGTTTCGGCAACATCAGCAGGCTCAGTCCCGTTTGGCAACCCATCGCCATGCCTCACCATATTCTTAAATATCGCACTGCCGGGTACTGTCCTAATTAGGACAGTACCCAAGTCTGGCGTGAGCGAGCAAATGGAGAGGCAAGATGCCGAAGCCGTGGATGATTTATGGCGCGAATGGCTACACCGGCGAGCTGATCGCACGCGAGGCCGTCGGCCGCGGCCTGACACCGGTGCTGGTCGGGCGATCGGTAGCCAAGGTGGGGCCCTTGGCCGCAAGTCTCGGATTGAAATCGCGAGTCTTCGATTTCAATAACGCGGAGACAATAGGGAAAGGCGTCGTGGGAATGGGAGTAGTGCTCCATTGCGCCGGACCGTTCTCGGCGACCGCCACGCCAATGATGGCTGCCTGCCTCACAAGGCCTGGAACCGGCTCACTGCCGAGGCCGGCCGCAGCACGTCGCTGTGCTCCTACCCCTGGATCAAAGATGTCAAACCTTATTCTGGGCGGTATGACTTGGTCCCATGTCGATCAAGGAGCAATCCAATTGGTGCAGGAAGACGGCGCGATGGGTCAGAAGAAAACAGGAAAGCGCGTTCGGGTGCCAATTCATCGCGATCTCAAGGCCGAGTTGGACAGAGTCGAGCGCCGCTCGTCGTTTATCCTGACAGGCGACCGCGGCCGCCCATGGAAAGTCGAGGGATTCAAGTCGAGTTGGCAGCGTCAGCACGAGTGCGTTGAACTCGTCACTGGTGCCTGCCATGGTCTCGTCCTACACGGGCTTCGCAAGAGTGCGGTGTGCTTCCTGTTGAAATCCGGCTGCACGGAAACCCAGATGGAGGCGATGACGCGCCAGTCGCGCGATATGATCCGGCACTACGCTGCGAATCTAAACCGGCAGCGTCTTGCCAAGCAGGCGATCACGAATTGGGAGAACAGAACGTGATGGAATCAGTGTCGAGTTTGTACGACGCGCACCGCGCCTTGCACAACGGCCCGTCTCCAAGGCAGCTAAGTCTTTGAAATCATGGTGGGCACGCCAGGGATCAAACCTGCGACCCCAGCCGTATGAAGGCGTGCCGTCCCGTCGAGCTATTTACGCGACCTGCTCGGCAGCAATGCCGCAGGTCTCGATCATCGCCAGTGCCTTCTCGAGTGCCGCCGAGACAACCAGCGCGCTGTCGCGCGCGAGCGGATTCGATGCGAGGTGCTCGGGTAGAGCGTCCAGTTCCATGAGCAGAGCCTCATACACAGCGGGAAGACCATTTGGAGTGGGTTTGGTATTCTTTTTCGGATCAGCCTTCGCCGCCGTGGCCGTCGTCTTCGATTTGAGGTTTTGGCTTTCGCATCGGGGCGTCAACTTGGCTTTCAGCTTCGCCTTCGCGCCCTTCACGTCACCGCTCTTGATCAGCTCAACAAATTTCTTGCGCTCTCCACCTGGCAGGCCAACGATCCGCTGAGCGAGGTTGGTCGACAGGCGACCCGCTTTGATCAGTTCGTGAAGCTCTGGCGAAGCTTCTTTTATCCCGGAAACCGATCGGAGCGAGCGCGGAGATTCTTTGAGCATCGCTGCCGCTTCAGCCTGCGAAAGCCAAATAGGCAAATTTGCCGGTTTGGCTCCCGGCTTCAAACTGGCCAGTTCTGCGGCGATCGCAGCGCGCTGTGCGGTCGTCAGGTGTCGGCGATGCAGGTTGCGGCTGAGAACCCAAGCCAGGAGCTCGGCATCGTCCATGTCCAGGATCGCTGTTCTCGGCGCGATCGAAGCCGCAACACATGCCCGGTATCGATTGCGGCCGTCGATGATGCGACCATCGCGGGTGGTCGTGATCGGCTCCCGCAGCCCGTTTTTCTTGATGTCGGTGACCAGCCTGGCAAAGTCATCTCCCTGAAGAAGAGGGAAGAGGTTCGCAACAGGATGAACCGGCAGTCCGAGTCCATCGTCGCTCTCGCCGATCCGGAAATCAAGCGCCGGCTCTGCCAACACTGCGCCGTCCATGGAAGCTCCGCTGATCTGAGTTCGGGCTCTGATTAGTTCAGTTTCTAGGTTACTTGCTGCGTGTGAATTCCGGGTAAACTGGGCCGTTCTTTGCTCCTCTACTCGGATCAGAACGTCATAATCCGCCTAACGATCTCCGTCTCCCTCATCCTCAAGCAAGCCAACGACCCGCTGAGCGAGGTTGGTCGAGAGCTTGCCCACTTTGATCAGCTCGTGAAGCTCAGGTGAGGTTTGCCTGATTGCAGAACCGGATCGGAGCGAACGCGGAGATACTTTGAGCATGGCGGCGACTTCGGCCTGCGAAAGCCAAATAGGCAAATTTGCCGGTTTGGCTCCCGGCTTCAATTTGTCCAGATCTGCGGCGATCGCAGCGCGCTGTGCGGTCGTGAGGTGCCTGCGATGCAGGTTGCGGCTGAGAACCCAGGCGAGCAGCCCGGAACCGTTGATGTCCAGGATCTCCGTTCTGGGCTCAATGGATGCGGCGACACAGGCACGATAGCGATTGCGACCGTCAACGATGCGGCCATCGCAGGTCGTCATGATCGGCTCACGCGGCCCGTTTTTCTTGATGTCGGTGACCAAACCGTCAAAGTCATTCCCCTCCATGAGAGGGAAGATGTCGGCAAAGGGATGAAGCGGAATTCCAAGACACTTGCCGCTGCCCCCGATCTTGATTTCGGAAGGCAGGCTCAGCAACCCATAGTGCGCCGTCCATGGCAGCACCTCAAATCGTCGTCCCAGCTTCGGATCGCTCCGCCTTCAGGTTACCCGCTCCCCGTGAATTCCGGGTGAACCGGGGTTGGTCTGGTCTGGCCCGCATCACCATTGTAAAAACACGTGGTGGTTCGGCCAGGCGGACAGTCCGATTTTTGTATCCCGTCGAGTGACTATTCCAGTCGACTTCGGCCACGAAGTACGCATTGCTATGGGTGCGGTCGGCGCCCGTCTCGGCGCCGAAAGTACGCGGCTCGCCTCGCTCGCTTGCGGGGCTTTGGGTGGTGCGGGCGCCAATTCCGGCGCCGCGATCAACCGGAGCCGAGCCCCATGGCCAAATCCAGCACGCCCAAATCCAGCACGCCCAAATCCAGCACATCCAAGACCGCCCAGCCTCGATCAAAGCCAACCGCCAGTGGCGCGAGACGCGGGCGCAACGGATTGTCCCGTGTATCGCCGACGGCGGCCGGCACCACTATCGAGACCGCCGCAAAATCGACCAAGAAGTTCCCCGAGCGCCGTTTCAGCAAGCCCGAATGTTGTCCCTGCTCAGCCGCCCGGACGGCGCCAGCCTCGAGGACCTGATGCAGGCCAGCGGCTGGCAGGCGCACTCGATCCGGGGCTTCCTGTCCGGCACGGTCGGCAAGCGCCTCGGCCACACGGTCAGGTCCTCGAAGGCGGACGGTGGGGAGCGCCGCTACCATGTCGAGGGATAAGCGCAGCAAGAGTCCTCGCCCCCGCAACCCTGCCGAGCTGGCCGCCGAGATCGCCCGCATCGGCGGTCTCGACGCGCCAGCCCTGAAGGCCCTATGGCCGGCATGGTACGGCAAGGCATCGCCCGGTTCGCCGCCAGCACGTGCGCCCGCGAGAATGCAGCGGACAACGCTGGCCCTCGCGCTCGCGCATCGCATGCAAAGCGAGGTGCTCGGTGGCGTGTCCAAAGAGTCCGCCCGCACCCTCGACGCGGTCGCCGCTCAGGAATTCGGCGAGACGTCGGCTCGGCCGAGCGCCCCACCGAGGCGGCTCAAGCCGGGCACCAGGCTCGTCCGGGAATGGCGTGGCGTCGTCCACGAGGTCGCGGTCGTCGAGGGCGGGTTCGCATGGAACGGCGCGCGCCATCGCTCCTTGTCCGCGATCGCTCGCGCCATCACCGGTACGCGCTGGAATGGCCTCGTGTTCTTCGGACTGAAATCGGCGGGCTCCTCGAAAGCAAGGGCCGCCGCAGTTTCAAAGAAATCTGCGGAGCCGGTGGATGGCTGAGACAGCGTCGAGACGTCGCCTCTGCTGCGCAATCTACACGCGCAAATCGAGCGAGGAGGGTCTGGAGCAGGATTTCAACTCGCTCGACGCGCAACGCGAGGCGTGCGCGGCGTACATCGCCAGCCAGAAACACGAAGGATGGGTCAGCTTGCCCGTCACCTATGACGATGGCGGCTATTCTGGCGGGAGCATGGAGCGGCCAGGGTTACGGTCCCTGCTCGCCGACATCGCGGCGCGAAAGATCGACGTGGTCGTCGTCTACAAGAGCCTGCCCCTGCGAAGGCAGGGGTCGATCGGTTGACGCGTGCGCTCGCGGACTTCGCCAAGCATGCCCTCGGGCTTGACCCGGGGGATCGTCGA
>Ga0075024_100000616_pt1 | contig 13324 bp, 14 predicted proteins | sample Str013_2_FD_71389 | JGI IMG/M metagenome (GOLD analysis project Ga0075024, IMG submission 71389) | Freshwater sediment microbial communities in response to fracking from Pennsylvania, USA - Straight Creek_MetaG_SC_2013 | ecosystem: Environmental > Aquatic > Freshwater > Creek > Sediment... | reverse complement strand
ACCATGATCTCCCTCATCGTCAACCTCTACAACGGCGAGCGCTACATCGGCGAGTGCCTCGACAGCATCTTCGCGCTCGCGGGTGGGCACGACTTCGAGGTGATCGTGGTCGATGACGCATCGAGCGACGGCACCGAGGCGATCGTGCGGCGCACTCGTGATCCGCGGCTGACCTACATCCGCCCCGAGCGCAACGAGGGATCGGCGGCGGCGGTCAATCGCGCGTTCGCGGCGGTGCGGGGGGAGTACGTCGCGCGCATCGACTATGACGACCGTTATCACCCGAATTTCCTCGACGCCTCGATGGCGGCTCTGGCCAGGCATCCCGAGGCCGCGTTCGTCTGCGGCGCGGTGCGCATGATCGATCCCGACGGCGTCGCCGGCGCCGTCACCGGTCCCGCCGACTACGGCGAGGCGCCGGGCTGCCGCGACCGCTTCCGCTCCATGCTGACCCGGCATTTCGTGACGGCGCCGACCATCCTCGGCCGCACCGCCCACTGGCGCCGCGCGATCCCGGTGCCGGCCGGCATGGATTTCTGCGACTGGTACATGAATTTGACCATGGCGGAGACCGCGCCGGTGGTTGTCATCGAGGAGGTCACCGCCGACTATCGCGTGCATCCGCTCGGCATGCACACCACCAAAGTGCGGACCGGCATGGGCGAGCGCGTCACGTTCCAGGTGCTCGACCGGTTTCTCGACCGCTCGCCGCGCGCCGCCGAGCTGGCTCCTCATGCGCGCGCCATCCGCGCCGCGCATTTCGGCGACTGGGGCAACAAGTATTTCGGCGCGGGGATGGATGCAGCGGCGCAGCGCTGCTACCTGCAGGCGCTGCGGCTCGATCCGCGGCAGGCCTGGCAGGGGGCGTTTCTGCACCGGCTGGCCGGGCTCGCGTTGAGCCGCGAGCGCTACGAGCGGCTCAAGGCCTGGCTGCCGCGTGCGGGCCGCTGAGCGGCATGCTGATGCCGGCGCCGCTGATCCTGCACGTCCCCTACACCTATTTCCCCGATCCGGCCGGCGGCACGGAGGTCTATGTCGAGGGGTTGGCACGGCAGCTGGGCGGGCTCGGCTATCCGTCCGCCATCGCCGCGCCGGGCAGCAAACGCGAGCGCTATGAGCACAACGGCCTCGACGTCTGCCGTTTCGCCACCAGCGGCAGCCCGCGGATCGAACATGCCTACGGCGCGCCCGACGAGGTGGCGGCGGCGGGATTTGCCGAGATCGTCGCGGAGTTGCGGCCCGCCATCGTGCATCTGCACGCGCGCACGGCGGCGGTGTCGGTGCGGCTCGTCGAGATCGCCCACGCCGCGGGTGCGCGCGCGGTGCTCACCTATCACACGCCGACCGTCAGCTGCGCGCGCGGCACCATGATGCTGTATGGGGCGAGCCCATGCGATGGCGAAATTCAACGTTTGCGATGCACCAGCTGTGCCCTCGCCGCGCGCGGCGTGCCGCGGACACTGGGAACGCTGGCCGCGCTGATCCCGAACCGGGTCGGGGCCCGGCTGGGGCCGCTCGGCGATCGGGCCAGGCCGGCGCGGGCGCTGCAGATCCCGTCGCTGATTGCGGGCGCGCACGCGCAGTTCCGCTCGCTGATGGCCAAGGCCGATCACATCGTCGCCGTCTGTGCGTGGGTCGAAAACGTGCTGATCCGCAACGGCGTGCCGGCGGACAGGATCACGCTGTCGCGGCAGGGCATCGGCGGTTTCGAAACGCCTCAATCCGCGGCGGGATCACGGCCGGCCGGCGGTCCGCTGCGGCTCGCCTATTTCGGCCGCGTCGATCCCGCCAAGGGGCCCGATCTGCTCGTCGCGGCGCTGGCTCGGATCCCGGACGCGCAGGTCAGCCTGGATATCTTCGCGATCCGCCAGGCCGGCGCGGATGCCGGTTATGACCGCCTGACAGCCATGGCCGCGCGCGACCGGCGGGTCAGGGTCCGCCCCGCGGTGGCGGCGGACGAGGTGCGCGCCGTCATGGCCGGCTATGACCTGATCGCCATTCCGTCCCGCTGGTTGGAGACGGGTCCGCTGGTGGCGCTGGAAGCCTTCGCCGCCGGCGTGCCGGTGCTCGGCTCCGATCTTGGTGGCATCGCAGAGTTGGTGCGGGATGGGATCGACGGGGTGCTGGTGGCGCCGGATAATGTGCAGGCGTGGGCGGACAAGATGCTCGATCTCGCCATGCGGCGTTGGAAAGTGGACGACCTGCGCACGGGCGTGCGGTGGCCCCGCAGCATCGCAGCTGCTGCGGAGGATATGGCCGGTGTCTATCGGCAGCTGCTGGATGCTGCGGTGACGCCATTCCCCGCAGCCGCCGCCATCTGATGTCAGCCGCCGATCGCCAGCCGCTGCTTCTCGACCGCGGGACAGCCGGCGACCAGCTGTCCCGTGTCACGACCGTGCAAGGAGCCGAACTCGAATGATCACCAAACGTCAAGCGAGTGACCTGGCCATCAACGGAGGCCGGCCGGCGTTCGGTGAGCCGCTGCATGTCGGCCGCCCCAACATCGGCGACAAACAGCAGTATCTGCGCATGATCGGCGAGATGCTGGAGCGGCGCTGGCTGTCCAACAACGGACCGCTGGTTCAGGAATTCGAGACCCGGCTTGCCAGGCTGCTCGGCGTCAAGCATGTCGTCGCCATGTGCAACGGCACGATTGCGCTCGAGATCGCGATACGCGCGTGCGGGCTCACCGGCGAAGTGATCGTGCCGTCGTATACGTTCGTGGCCACCGCCCACGCCATCCATTGGCAAGGCATCACGCCCGTCTTCGCGGACATCGATCCGGTCACGCACTGCCTCGATCCGGCGGCGGTGCGGCGCGCGATCACGCCGCGCACGAGCGGCGTCGTCGGGGTGCATCTGTGGGGACAGCCGGCACCCGTCGAGGCGCTCGAAGTCCTCTGTGCCGATCGCGGCCTCAAACTGATGTTCGACGCGGCGCACGCGCTTGGGGTCAGCCGCGGCAACCGCATGATCGGCGGGTTCGGCAGCTGCGAGGTGTTCAGCTTCCACGCCACGAAATTCCTCAACTGCCTCGAGGGCGGCGCAGCGACCACCAATGACGACGCGCTGGCCGAGACCATGCGGCTGATGCGCAACTTCGGCTTCAAGGGCTATGACAACGTGGTTCACCCCGGCACCAATGGAAAGATGCCGGAAGCCTGCGCAGCCATGGGCCTCGTCAACCTGGATCACATCGACGATTTCATAGCGGCGAACCGCCGGAATTATCAGGTCTACGCGGAACTTCTGAACGAGTTGCCGGGCTTGCGGGTGTTGCCCTTCGAGGTGGCCGAGCGCAACAACTGGCAGTACGTGGTGGTCGAGGTCGGCGAGCCGTTCGGCGTCTCGCGTGACGATATCGTCAGCGCCCTGCACGCCGAGAACGTCCTTGCGCGCCGCTATTTCTGGCCGGGTTGCCACCGCATGCAGCCCTATCGCGACCTCTATCCTTGGGCCGATACGCTGCTGCCCAACACGAACGCGGTTGCCGGGCGCGTGATCGTGCTGCCGACGGGGAGCACGATGTCCGTTGCTGACATTGAAACCGTTTGCTCGGTATTTCGCGCACTGCGGGCGGCATGACGCACGTACCCGAGCGCCGGCGCGTTGCCGACCTGATCGACGAGGATCGGACATTCGGGATTTTTGGCATCGGTGGGCACGGACGCGAGTTGCACTGGCTGGCCATTCAGTGCGGGATCCCATTCGCCCGCATGAAGTTCATTGCCGACCCGGTCTTTCAGACACAAGGAACCGTGAATGGAACTGACGTTGTCGATATCGAAACGTTCTCGCGGCAGTTCCCGGGCGCCCCGGTCTTCGTCGGGATCGGCGATCCGACGGCTCGGCATCGGATCGTTGCGAAACTGACATCGCACGGCCATCGCTTCCCGCCGCTCATATCTCCTCACGCATTGCTGTCGCCGACCACTCGCTGCCACGATGGTGTTGTCGTGTTCCACCGAAGCGTCATCAGCGTGAATGTCGATATCGGTGCACATGCGCACGTCAACGTCGGCTGCTCGATTTCGCACGACGTCACGGTTGGTGCGTTTTCGTCGTTGTCCCCTGGAGTGAATGTCTGCGGAGGTGTCAAGATTGGCGCCGACGTATTCGTCGGGGCAAATGCCTGTGTCATCCATTCGGTCCCGGAACGCGAATTGCGTATCGGCGACGGAGCCTACATCGCTGCGGGCGCTTGCGTGACGCATTCGGTCGATATTGGAACGAGAGTTGCCGGCGTTCCGGCGCGCCCCATGAAGTAAGCTGGCCTAGCACCGTCCGAGTCCAAACCTTATAGCTCTTCTGCTTCCACGACCCCACCTGCTACACGCTGCAGTGGTACAAGGCGCTGATCGAATGGGAACAACGCATCAAGGCGCTTTCGATCGAGGGGAAGTTGTTGTGAGCTGCGGGACGGGGACCAACGACCTCGCGTCGAATACCGCCATGCTGCGCGATCTCGTGCGCCGGTATGGCTGGCTTTATCGGATCAGGCCGCAGACGCTCGCCGAACCGTTCTACCGGCTGGTCGGTCCATACGGCGGGCGTGCGATCGTCGAGGTTTCAGGGGCCAAAATTTACGTTGATCCATTCTCCACCTCCGGCCGGATCATCGTCGACGGCGAGGAGTATGAGCCCGACTTCGTCCGGCTGATCCGCGCGCGCCTACCAGTCGGCGGATGTTTCCTTGATATTGGCGCCAACGAGGGCATCTTCTCCGCAATCGCGGCACATGTGGCCGGCGAGAACGGCATGGTGATTGCAGTGGAGCCACAATCACGACTTCGCGATATCCTGGAAATCCACATCGCGCTCAACAGTCGTGGAACCTACCGGATTTATCGGAACGCCATTGGCGAGCAGGACGGACAGAAACTGACCCTCAATCTCGGCCCATCCTCCCACACCGGCGGCTCGAGCCTCGTGCGCGCCTACCGCTGGAACCGGCGGACGGAGGAGGTCATGAGCCGGAGCGTCGACAGCCTCCTCGCCGAGCACGGCGACCGCCGTGTCGATCTGATGAAAGTCGATGTCGAGGGGTTCGAGGCGGAGGTGGTGGGTTCAGCCGAGGCAACTTTGCGAGCCAAGCGCGTCGAGGTGCTCGCCATCGATTATCACGGCTCGATCCTGGCCAAACGAGGCATCGATCCGGCTTCTATCGACGTTCGCATTCGCCGCCATGGCTATCGGCTGGAAAGCGGCAATCCGGAAGGCGGCTATTGCGTCTACTGCGCAAACTGAGCCCCGATGTCCCGTCGCCGACCCCGCATCGTCTACCTGCAATACACCAACCCTGCCGGCTATCCGCCGCTCGAGCATTCCTCGCGCATACTGGCAGGCCGGGGCTGGGACGTGCTGTTTTTCGGCACAGGAGCCTTCGGCGCGGACGGTCTCGCGTTCCCGGCGCACCCTGCAATCGAGGTGCGCCGCATGGCGGACGGCGGCAGCGGCCTCAAGCAACGGCTCAATTATCTGGCGTTCATGGCCTGGGCGGTCGCGACCTGCCTGAAATTCCGGCCGGACTGGGTGTATGCCTCCGAGGCATTGTCGTGCCCGGCGGCACTGGCGATCCGGAACGCCACAGGTTGCCGTGTCGTCTACCACGAGCACGACACGCCGGGAGCTTTGGCGCGGCCCTCGGGGGTGCAGAGGATCGTGCGCGCGGCGCGGCTGAAACTCGCGCGTGGCGCAGACCTTTGCATCCTGCCGCAGCAGAAGCGGCTCGCGGCGTTCGTGGCGGAGACCCGCCGCACCGGCCCGACGGAGTGCGTTTGGAATTGCCCGCGGCGCGAGGAGGTGGTGCCGCCGCGGCCGGCGCTGACGGCCGGCGAGCCGCTCACGTTCTATTACCACGGCAGCCTCAATGCCGAGCGGCTGCCGATCTCCATCATCGAGGCGCTGCACCGGGCGAGTGCCACCGCGAAGCTCGCCATCGTCGGCTACGAGACCGCCGGCAGCATCGGCTATATGACGGAGTTGCTCGGTACGGCGGCGAGGCTCGGCCTCGGCGGGCGCGTGCGCTATCTCGGGCCGATTGCGCAACGGGCCGATATGATGACCGCCGCTGCGACCGCCGACGTCGGCCTCGCCTTCATGCCGATGCAGACCTGCGACATCAACATGGGACACATGACCGGCGCCTCCAACAAGCCGTTCGACTATCTGGCGCTGGGGCAGATGCTGCTGGTGTCCGACCTGCCGGACTGGCGGGAGATGTTTGTTGACCCCGGCTATGGGCGGGCCTGCATCCCTTTTGCCGTGGATGATCTCAGCCGTGCCCTGTCCTGGTGCGCGGCCCATCCTGACGCGGTGCGCGCCATGGGCGAGGCGGGGCGGCAGCGGGTGCTGGCGGAGTGGAACTACGAGCGGTGCTTCGCAGGGGTGGTGGAGCGGCTGGCGCCAACGACTCTGGGGCTTCAGTCGTAATGCCGATCGAGACCATTGAGAGCCATTCGCTGCTGCCGGATCTGATCCGAAGGGGCGGCGTCGTGATCGATTGCGGCGCCAACCTCGGAGCGTTCTCCAGGGTGATGGTGGAGCGATTTGGTTGTCGGGTGCTGGCGGTCGAGGCGTCCCCTGACGTGTGCGCGCGCATTCCGCGGCTGCCGGGTCTCACCACGGTCAACGTGGCGGTATGTGGTGTCGACGGTCCGGTAAAGCTCGCCGTTGACGAGGATATCACCCGCACCACCATTGCTCAGCGCGCCGGCGATGGCAGGCCTGTCATCGAGGTTCCGGGGCGCTCGCTGCTGGCGTTGCTCGAAGAGGCTGGGGTGTCGGGCGACATGGAGGTGCTGAAGCTCGACATCGAGGGGGCCGAGCTTGGCGTGCTCGATTCACTACCGGACGAATTGTTCGGCCGAATCGGGCAACTCACGATCGAGTTCCATGATTTCCTCGGCTACCACACGACGGCTGAGGTCGAGCAGCGGGTGGCGCGCATCCTTCGGCTGGGCTTTCGGGAGCTGTTCTGGAGCCGCAGGCGTAACACCGCTGATGTGCTGCTTGTCAACAACTGTCGACTCGGTGCATTGCGGCATGCCATCGAGCAGCGCGTCTTCAGACTGGCCCGGGCGCTGGGCCGCCTGCCGAGGAGGATCGGCGCATGGTCGAGGCCGAATGCGTGAGGCTGCGGACAAACCACCACTCGGGATTGGTTGCGCTGGAGCGCCGAGCCGCCCACAATCGGTCCTGACGCTCCATCACTCAATGCCTGTCACGCAGATACCCGATGCCGGCCTCGGCCAGCAGCGAGGCGTGGGCGCGGAAGCCCAGCGCATCGCCGCGGGCCGCGCGTGCGAGGCTGCGTCGCCCGAGCTGGTGCAGCGCCATGCGGACCAGCGCCCTATGATCGGAAGGCCCGAGATAGCCGTTGGTGCTCATGATGTGCAGGATACGAAGGCGCTCGCGCACGTCGCGCGCGATGCGGAACGATCGGGCGGACACCGAGCCGGCGTGCTGGCGATAGAGCATGGTGGAGCGCGGCAGGTACCAGATGCCGTAGCCCTTCGACAGGCAACGCAGCAGCCATTCCCAATCGCCCAGCTGCGGCATGTCGGGCTCGAAGCCGCCGATGTCGAGGAAGGCCGAATTGCGGATGCCGCAGCCGGACAGATGCCACCAGCAGCCACGCTCGAGTGCATTGACGACGGTGCGATGCTCGCCGCGGACATGCACCGCCGGGCGATCGGGAAACTCTTCCCCGAGCTCGATCCGGCCGGTCTCCGGCCACCAGTTGTCGTAGCTCGAGCAGATCGAGGCGACGCTGTCGGGCAACCGTGCGAGCTCGCGCTGATAGAGCGCGATCCAGTTGGATCGCACCACGTCGTCGGCATGCAGGATCAAGGTCCAGTCGACCTGCCGTGCCAGCCGGGTCAGCGCGGTGTTCGTGGTTCGGCGCTCGCCGAGGTTCTCGGCGTTCCGCCAGATCTCGAGCGGCGGCCTTGCGCGCCAGTGGCGGCGTGCCACGGCGGCCGTGTCGTCGGTGCTGCCGTCGTCGAGCACGACGATCCTGGCGATGGCATCGAGCGCCGTGTTGTGCTGCAATCCGTCGAGGGTTTCGCCGATGACGGTGGCCGCGTTGTAGGCGGGTATCGCGATGGCGATGCGAGGCGCGGTCATGCGGCCTGCTCCACGTTTGATGCACGGCGCAGCGCCCGTTGCGCCGAGGCCCGTGCGATGCGATCGGATAGGATGCGGGAGCCGGCCCAGACAGCCGCGAGGTAGAGCAGATAGGCGGTTGGGGCGGCGAGCGAGGCAGGGATCAGCGCCGAAATGCGGGCCAACTCGGGCACCCGCGTGATCGCCGTGCCGCCCGCGTAGAACAGGCTGAGAATGGAGAAATGCAGCAGATAGATCGCATACGAGCGGGCGCCCGCCCGCTGGAACGGCGCGGTGAGCAGCAGCCGGCTGATCATGCCGCGCTCGCCCGCGAACACCAGAATGCAGGCCGAGAACAGCAGCGGCAAAGTCCACAAGCAGACCATGTGCCGGGCGGCATGCGCGGCCGTTGCAAGCGCGCCGAGGCAAGCGAGCTCGGCCAGCGTGCAGCAAAATGTGCTGATCCTGACGGCGAGACGGGCGGATTTGAAAGCGTCGTACGCGAGGGCGCCGAGCGTGAAGCCGAACATGGCCCGCGCGGCGTTGCTGAGCGCGGCCCCATCGAGATAGGTGGCGGGAGCCTGCAGGGAGAGAACGGTGCCCGTGAGCGCCGCGACGAGCAGCAGCGTCCGCCGGTCCAGGATACCCAGCCGCGCCAGCACGCCGAACAGGACATTCGTCCAGAATTCGACCGAGACCGACCAGCTCGGCACGTTGAGGCCGACCGCGCCGAAGCCGGAGAAGCCCTGCAACAGCAGCATATGCAAGCCGAGCATCCGACAGAAATCCGTGGCATCGCTGCCGACGCCGTCGAGCCGGATGCCGCCCTCGACGACAAAGCGGCCGCCGGCAATGCCGACGGACGTCGCCACAACCACCAGCAATGTGATGGCATGGGTGGGCAGCAGCCGGTGCAGGCGGCGCACGCAGAAATCGGAGAGGTCGAGTCGGCGGCCTTGCCCGAGATACCGGTGGCAGATGACGAAGCCACTGAGCACGAAGAAGAAATCGACGAATACCCAGCCGGCCCTGAAGATCGGCCAGTCCAGCATCGCGAATCTGGCCGGGTAATGATAGCTGGCGACGATCAGCGCGCAGATGCCGCGCCAGGCATCGAGGACTTTGAAACGATCGGTCGGCTGCATGGTGTGCGCCTGCGATCCGCGGGTGAACCCGCCACCCCCGCCGGTACGATGAGCGCCTGCCCGGTTGAAAGCCGTTGGGCCAATCGACGGCCTTTCCGGCGAGGGCTCCGCCCGGATTGCGAGGGTGGCGGTGAACGCGGGTCGCCCCCGTGACGGCCTGCGTTCGCTACGGGGGAATCATTGGCGCCAAAATCACCGCCGGCCAACTGGGTGGATGCCCGGCTTGGCAACGGGGGAGTTTCGGTGGGTGGGCAGATCACCTATTCCAGTTGGTTGATGGAGGTGCCTATCCATCAAGAATAGGATTTGAAAAACCGTCTGCCGCAATGTTTCTGGAGTGACGTAAATGAGGTTATTTAGTCTCTGTGCTGGGGTTGGCGCGGACGCATGAAGAAAAGTCCTTTGTCAGAATGTGTTTAACTTAAAACCTGAACCAAAAGTATTCGAGAATGTGTAAATGATGCGCTTAGGTAGAGATTCAATATTTGGGATTTGGCACTTGCTTGCCGCCGATAACGATGGGCTGGTGCCAATCAGAGTTTTGTCCGGCCCGGGGAGAGGACTCCGACTTCGGCTGAACCTTTTGAGCGGGCTGGAAACGGGCTACCTGTACGGCACCTATGAGCGGGAGGTTGTAAGCCGCCTGCCCGACTTTGTTCGTCCGGGAATGGCGGTGTGGGACTGCGGGTGCTATCTCGGCTACTACACTGCAATTTTTTCTAGGCTTGTTGGCCCCTCGGGAAAAGTCGCGGCAGTTGAGCCGGATCCTGCAAATATGAAGAGAATCAGATTGCACGCGGCTATTAATGGGCTTGACAATTTAGTATTCGTTCCAACAGCCCTTGGCACAGGTGAGCGGGTGAACTTCGTCGTTTCGGGAAATACCAATTCACACATTTCTGGCTCATGGATCGGTGCGACAGAGTCTGGGTACGCCGACAGAGAGGTATTCAAGAGCGCAGTGGACATGAAGAGCGAGTCCCTCGATAGCCTGCTCGAACTACCAAATGTTCCGAAGCCTGACGTTGTGAAGATCGACATCGAGGGTTTCGAACATATCGCGATCAAGCATGCTAAGAAGTTGATGACCGAAGTCAGGCCGACCATCGTCCTGGAGTTGCACAATCCTTTGTGCGACGAGGCCGCATGGGAGTTCTCCCAGAAGTGGAACTGCAGAATCAGGTCTATTGCGACAGGGGAGGAACTTACGCGTAGAACGGACGTCCATGGCACAGTTCTTCTCACTCCTCGCTAAAATCCCGAGGCGCCGTTGATATGGGAAGACACATAACCGCGGCCGTCTGCATCAAATCCCGAAAAATTGGAATACCGGCGGGCCTACTGCGCGGCGCTGCTGCGCGCTCCGCAACAAAGCGTTCCTCGATATCGGTGGCTTTGATCCCGATATGCCGCAGCTCGGCGACTGGGAGTGGTTGCTGCGCTGTCTCTCGAAGGGATACGGCATCTGGTACTTGCCGCGTGCGACCATGCTCTATCGCCAGCACGGCGGCTCGGTGTCCTCGCGCTCGTTCCGGGAGGCGCGCGATGTGCGCGAGCGCTTGCGCATCCTGCAGGTCATGAGCGCACAGGGATACATTTCCGCGGCCGAGCATCGGGCACGGGTGCGGCTGTCACTGCGCGATCTGGCGCGCCGCGCGCTGGTGCGGCTGATCCGCCGCGACGCGCACGGGTTCCGCGCGCATGCAGAGCTGCTGGCCGAGGCCGGCGCGAAATATGTGCGCGGCCGGGTTTAAGACCGCGGCGGGCAATTGATGGTGGGCACGGCATCGGGGGTCAAGCGCCTCATCATCTTCACGACCCACCCGATCCAGTATCAGGCGCCGTGGTTTCGGGCGCTGGCGGCAAGTGATGGTCTCGAAATCAAGGTCATATTTTCTTACCTTCCCAGCGAAGCCGAACAGGGGATCGGTGTTTTGGATTGTTAGTTGTTTTGGCCCAATCAGCTCAAATTGGAGTGTTTCAAATAGTTATGCAGCAAGACATCAACGAAAGTAGAAGCTTGGACCGGCGATATCTTGAGCTTTTGAAAAAAACACTGACGCGAGATCTGGATGACAATCTTCTCTCCTACATACCACCTAGCAGACGCACGGCGATCAAGCGACTTCGTTATGGTGCCTATTCGACCCTAAATTCCATGTTGCGCCCGTTCAAGTTGGCGATCGCCCAAACGAATCGGTCAATGGGCGAGACCATGATGGGGATGGGCGCGCTGAACAATCTCCATTCCTGCCTCGACAAAGTCGTTGCCGATCGGATACCGGGTGACGTTATGGAAACTGGAGTATGGCGGGGCGGCGGTTGTATCTTCATGCGAGCGCATCTTCTTGTGTATGGCGAGGCCAATCGCAAAATCTGGGTGGCCGACAGTTTCGAGGGACTTCCCAAACCGAGCGGAAAGTTCGCCGCGGACGATGGTGACACGCTTTGGCAGTCGGACTACTTGGCGGTAAGCGAGAAGGACGTGCGCGCCAATTTCCAAAAGTTCGATCTGCTCGACGATAATGTGATTTTCTTGAAAGGATTTTTCAGCGATACGATGCCAACAGCCCCGGTCAACCAACTCGCGCTGCTGCGTCTCGATGGGGATATGTACGAGAGTACGTATGTCGTGTTGCAGCACCTTTATGCCAAAGTATCGCCTGGGGGATACGTGATCGTCGACGACTATGGAATGATTGCTGGCTGTGATAAGGCTATCCACGACTTCAGAAGGGAGCACAATATAGCAGAGGAACTCAACATAATTGGTGAAATTTCCGGCAAGCCGCTGGGCGCCTACTGGAGGAAATCGTGAGTCTGCTTGTAGACGGGCCTCCATTCGATGTTGATCTCGGAAAACGCTAGATTGCCTTCCTATTTCTCCATCTGCATCCCCCAATACAACAGGACGGATTTTCTGATCGAGGCGTGTCGCGCCTACGAAAAGCAGACGTTCAAGGATTTCGAAATCTGCATCAGTGACGATTGCTCGACCGATGGAAAAGCCGAGGCTTTGCGGACGTACCTCAATTCCACCGGCATGCGGTACACATACGCGGGCGCCGCTCGGAATCTCCGATACGACGGGAATCTTCGCGCCGCGATCGGCTTGTCGAGCGGCCGTTATCTGCTGCTGATGGGCAACGACGACAAGCTGAGTGCAGCGAGCACGCTTGAAGAGCTGCATGGTGAGCTTGAGAAAGCCGGAGACGTGGCGGCAGCGATCACGAACTATCGCGAACTGTTGACCGGCGTGACGTTCCGCCGAATGAGTCAGACCAAGGTACTCGGCTCCGGTCCCGAGACCGCCATCGGTATGTTCCGCAGCTACAGCTTCGTCAGCGGCGTTATCCTTCATGGCGACAAGGCACGTGCCCTGTCTACCGCCGATCTCGACGGCAGCGAGATGTACCAGATGTATCTGGGTGCGAGGCTGGTTGCCTGCGGCGGGAGGTTCCTGGCGATCGATCGGGTTTGCGTCGACAAGGATGTGCAGATTGCCGGGCAGGCCGTTGACAGCTATGCGAGGCGGCCGCGCGTCTGGCCATGCCCGATCATCAAGCGGCGATTGCCGATGGGGCGACTGCTGGAGGTTGTCGGCGCTGGGCTTGGTCCTTGCGTTTCGAAAACTGAGCGCGACAAACTGCTGTTTCGCGTGGCTCGGGATTTGTATTTGTTCACCTACCCGTTCTGGGGCATCGAATACCGCCGCGTTCAATCGTGGCGCTATGCCCTCGGTGTGCTGATGGCATTGGAACCCGGAGAGATTACGCGGCCTGTGGCGATGTCGTCGTTTCGGCGCACGCTGCTGTGGCCGATCTACATTGCGACCTGCGGCATTGCCCTGTTGATGCCGATCAGCTTTTTCGATGTCGGGCGCCCTCTGTTCTACTGGATCGCGAAACGCGCGCGGTGAACGTCTCGCAGACCATCCAGCGTGTGGATCGCGTCGTGATTGTCGGTGGCGTCGGGGGCACCAACGTCGGCGAAAGCCTGATGCGGGCGGGAGCCGATCTCGGGTGCAAAACCGTGATCATGGACGCGGCTCGCGCGATGTCGAGCCTGCCGTT
>Ga0075024_100000615_pt1 | contig 13326 bp, 10 predicted proteins | sample Str013_2_FD_71389 | JGI IMG/M metagenome (GOLD analysis project Ga0075024, IMG submission 71389) | Freshwater sediment microbial communities in response to fracking from Pennsylvania, USA - Straight Creek_MetaG_SC_2013 | ecosystem: Environmental > Aquatic > Freshwater > Creek > Sediment... | reverse complement strand
TAGTGAGAGAGGCCGAACTGTTAAATATTCGTGGGCAAAATCATTATAACAATATTCAATAATCAATAATCTACACTCAATATTCAAATAGATGCCCTTACCGACATTCATCACTCACCTCTTATACACTTCCGGATCATTTTTTCTCATGAAGATTTCAGGTTTATCCAATGCCCTGAAACCAAATTTTTCATACAAGCTATGTGCATCGCGTGTTCCCAGCATCCAGTTTCGAAAGCCTTGCAATTCGGAATGGGACATGATAATACTCATCAGCCATTTACTTAAACCTTTTCCGCGATAACCTTCATCGATGAAAACATCCGCCAGGTAACCGAATGTTGCCTTATCTGTAATGACCCGTGCAAAACCGATTTGCTTTTCTTTATCATATACCCCAAAGCAAAAAGAACCTTGGATGGATTTTCTTACAGCTTCAATCGGAATATCTGCTGCCCAATAAGATTTGCGTGAAAGATAATCATGGATATATTCCACATCCAATTTTTCAATATCCGTTGATATGATATAATCTCCCTGTTTGTATGACTGCTCATTCATAAAATACAAAGCTAAAATAAAAAATCCCGCATTCATGAATAGCGGCACATTCAACTTATAGTGGCCGAACTCCGAATTTAATATACCTCAATAAAATCCGTCGGAAGATTCAACGATCAATTCCCAATCCAAACAAAGAGTTTTTAAATCAGCCTTCTTCGGGAGTTTCATTAAATTTGCAGCTATGGCAAATGTACAGGATGACCTGCAAACAAGATGGTGGAACCTCGAGGCACAACTGGTTGAACGTTTCGGCAAAAAACCTGATATGGAAGCCATTTTATTCCTTATTGGCGTGCAAGAATTTGGTGATATCAGAAAAAAATTCTCCAAAGAACAAAAACAGGACCTCATGCATGTGGCAGTATGCAGCTTGTTTGCACAAAGTGGTTATTATGAGTTGGAAAAAGTAGATGAAGATGGATGGCCCCATTTCCGGCAATTGAAAATTTTACCCGAAATGGACCTTCATGAGCAGGAAAATTTTATGAAAGATCATATCCTTTTATATTTTGAAAGATCAGGGGTTTGACAGATGGGCAATAAGGTTTAGCGGTTACCAGCCTGGTCAATATTGTCTACGGATTTTTGGCGGCGACCCAATCGCTGGCATTTCTTACTGCTCCATGTTACTGAATATATATCAGCAGTTTCTTCTATTCATCATTTTCCCGAACAATTGTTTTTACAAATGCGGCACGCTTTGGGGCCGGAACCAAGGCATGTACCCCTTTTATTCCTTTCCACAATACTTCGTTAAATTGATTTTCCGGTATGCGATCTTCTCCTGAAAAATCGAACCGCGCAGATGCCTTTGACAATTCATCCGATGCCATATTTATTTCAGTAAAATCAATATTAGCAGGTAAAGATTGGAAAGCCGTTGTATCGGGCGAAGAAGAAAAACAACGCCACATAGGTTTGGCAGCTGCATCATATTGGCTCATTGGTCCAATACCCAGTATCAGTTCAATGGTACGAAGCATGGAAGTGGTGGAATACATCGAATGATCAACAAAATGCCGCTTTACATAACCCCCTGCCACATACGCAGTACTCCGATGTGCATCCACATGATCGGGGCCGTTTTGTGCATCATCTTCTAAAATAAAGACTACGCTTTCTTTCCAGGCAGCGCTTTTACTGAGATAAGCTATAAATTCTCCAACCGCCAGGTCATTGTCTGCCACGTGTGCAAAAGGTGTTGGCCTTCCCTTGGATAATCCTTCTGTATGATCATTTCCGAAGCGCAATGTATTTAATCGCGGCAAAGCATTTATGGCCAATAAAGAATCAAAATCTTTTTTCCATTGACTAACGCGGACAGTATCCCTTACTTCCAAATCCCAACCCGTATAATATCGGCAGTAATGTTCTTGCAGTACGGGAATATTTGGCTTATACTCATCAGCGAATTCACCGTAGGTCCTGTAACTGATGCCAGCGCTTTTGCAATGATCCCATATAAAGCCTGATTTATTATTCGCAATGGCCCGGTTGCCTTCGCCATCATAATTTCCGCCTCTGTCTCCATAGCTTGTGGGCCAGGTTTTTTCCAAATAATCTGTTGCATAAGCGCCCATGCTCCAGTTATGCCCATCTGCGCTCACTTCTGCATCGCAATAGAAATTATCGAGTAATACAAACTCTCTTGCAAGCGCATGCAGATTCGGGGTAACATGTTCTCCAAATAACAACAGGCTGGTATCACCATTGCCTCCCTTGACATCACTTAAAACCTGGTCATAAGTTCTATTTTCTTTGATAATATAAAATACATATTTAATTGGTGAACCGCTCCCTACTTTTAGCGGAACCGGATTGCCTGCTTCTCCTTCTGCTTCCAACTCTTTTGATTTGTTATATGGCGTATTCTGATAAACGAGTTCCGAATAAATTCCCAATGATTTTTTATCAGGCTCTTCAAAAATGCTTAGTGATCCTTTAAAAAGGCCACCTATATATTGCACTTCCTCTTGCTTATTTGTATCGCCCTGCTGGTATTTTGTTTTTTGTCGCCTTTCTATGGGATTTGGTCCCAAAGGATTGGCCATTGAAGAAAATCCTTTTCCATTGGTAACAAAAACTTTTTTCCCGATTACTTTGATTGCGGTTGGATACCATCCTACCGGTATAAATCCTTTTGACTGGCTATTTCCAGGCTTACTTACATCAAATACAGCGAGGCAGTTATTATCTGCATTTGCAACGTACAATGTTTTTTCATCTGCACTCAATCCCAGTGCATTGGTAGTAGAACCGCTTGGAGAGCCGGGATACAAGGCCGCATCCAATGTTTCCAAAACTTTTCTTTTTTGAATATCAATTACTGACACTGAATTATCGTTGGCATTTGCAACAAAAAAATATTTATTTTTTTTTGCCAGGCAGATATCATTCGGATGATCTCCTACGGAAATTTCCCCCGCAAAACGTCGCAGTTTTGTATCAAAAATTAAAATCTTACCGCAGCCCCAGCAGGAGATATACAATTCTTTTTTATTTCCTGAAAGGCGGCATGTGTATCCTTCGCCAGCCATGCCGATTTTTTTTATAACGCCATTTGTCTTAAGATTTATGATGTATAGAGAATTATTTTCTTTGGTTACTACATAAAGCAACTGCCTGGCATCATCTATATCAAGGCCCGCGGGGGAAATTTTTTCGGGCCATGGTTTTCCGAGTTTAATTTTACCAACTAAAACCAGTTTATTACTGCGAACCGCGTATCTCGCAATCCAGTTATCGTTGCCTCCTGAAGCGTACAGAAATTTTTCATCGGCGCTAAATTTCAATCCTAACCAGGATTTCGCTATATCCACACTATCCAATATTTTTTCCTTTTTCGGATCAATTAAATGCAGGGATTGTGTGCTTTGGCCATTACAGGTAACCGCAAGGTATTTGCCAGAAGAGGATACGGCCATATTCAGGGGTAGATCGCCCAAAGATAAATTTCTGCCAACTGGTGTCAGTGACCATCCATTGGGAAGCGTTATTCTTTGTTTAATCAGTTCAGCGGGAGATTCAATGCCCTGAGGAAATGCATGACTGAAAAAAAACACTGCCAAATATGTAAAAAAAAGTTTTTTCATAATCACAAAATTACTGTCTGCGTTATTATGTACCGTATTTGTGCCAAAAATAACAGGAAAATAATTTATATGAAGGGCAAATCGCCTCTCCCCGGATATGAATGCTTAAACCGGAACAAGCTGGTTGTAATGTTTTTTTCGCACAGAGAGAAGGAGAAAAAGAAATTCAAAACAACTTTTCTGCCTCGGCCACCGATTCAGTCCTGCCTACGTCGATTAGTTTTGAATCGCTATGATCAAATCCTTTTATAGATGAGGTTTTACAAAGATCAAGATATGCATCCACCATGGAAAATTTACCATCCTGTTTCATGATTGAAAAAATGAGTGGTGAAATAATATGAATGCCGCTGAAGGCCTTAGGGTACAAAGGATTTTTTTGTTTGGATATTTTTTCTTCGCCGGTTTTTGAATTTCGCCATCCGCACAATTCATTTTGTTCATCAAATAAAAAATACCTGGAAGTTGTTCTGTTGGTGATGGCCAATGTAGCAAGCGGGTTATGTTGGTGGTGAAAGCCGATCATTTTATTCAAATCAAGGTCTGTAAGAATATCCGCATTGATAACCAAAAACGGTTCTGCGCCAAAAAACCAGGCCGCTTTTTTTAAACCGCCGCCTGTTTCCAATACACGATCTGTTTCATCGCTGATGCTGATACGGCTTCCCCATCCATTATTGGAAATGATTGCGTCTTTCAACTGATCTGCAAAATGATGCACATTTACGATAATATCCTTGATTCCGTATTGCTGCAGGTATTCAATATTCCTATGCAGAAGGCTTTTGCCATTCACCAATGCCAATGCTTTGGGATGATGATCGGTCCAGGGTTTGAACCGAGTGCCGAGACCAGCAGCAAAAATCATAGCTTTCATGAACTTCTGATTTTATCCTGATTGGAATGATGAACTTCTGATTAGAGGTTCATAATACAATATTCTGTAGCAATTCACTTTTAAAAGGATAATCCGTATTAAAATGCAATCCGCGGCTTTCATGACGGAATTGAGCGCTTTTTACGATCAGGTAACCGACTGTAATCAGATTTCTCACTTCGCATAACTGAGGCGAAACTGCAGTAGTTTCATACAATGCTTCAATTTCTTCATGCAAAAGATCAAGGCGCTTCATTGCGCGCTGCAAACGCATGTTGGTGCGAACAATCCCCACGTAATCGCTCATCAGCAATTGCAATTCTTTTGCGCTTTGAGTAATAAGAATCATTTCGCCCGGCTCTGTTGTTCCTTCTGCGTTCCAATTAGGAATGGTTTTTTTTAATTCATTATGATCGACAGCTGTTACACTGTCCACATAGCAGCGATGACCGAATACAAGCGCTTCGAGTAGTGAATTGCTTGCAAGACGATTGGCCCCATGCAAACCTGTTGAGGCGCATTCGCCACAAGCATATAAATATTTGATGGAAGTTCTTCCCCATTCATCCGTTTTAATGCCTCCGCAACTATAATGAGCCGCAGGCGCCACCGGAATCATTTGTTTCGACACATCAATCCCGATTGATTTACATTTTGCATAAATATTGGGAAAATGTTCAATGAATTTTTTTGTATCCATGTGCCTGCAATCAAGATATACATGCTCAGTTCCGGCTTTTTTCATTTCATTATCAATAGCACGGGCAACGATATCACGTGGGGCCAGGTCCTTGCGGGGGTCATATTTTTCCATGAATGCCTCTTCCTGCTTATTGCGCAAAATGCCCCCATCGCCACGAACCGCTTCTGTTATCAGGAAAGATGGGCTTACAGCCGGCTCATATAAGGCAGTCGGATGAAATTGGATGAACTCCATATTTTCTATCTTTCCTTTGGCGCGATATACCATGGCGACTCCATCTCCGGTAGCAATTTTCGGATTCGTTGTCGTCCTATATACCTGCCCGTTACCCCCGGTGGCAAAAACAGTAATGCGGGAAAGTATCTTTACAATTTTATTGGCTTGCAGATCCAGGGCATAGATGCCATAACATTCAATATCAGGAGTGGATTTGGTAACAAGGAACCCAAGATGATGCTGGGTAATGATGTCAATCACAAAACAATGCTTGACGATCTCAATATTTTTTTGCCCTGCCGCTGCTTCCAGCAATGCACGTTCAATTTCTTTCCCAGTAACATCTTTATGATGTAGAATCCGGAATTCAGAATGCCCGCCTTCCTTGCCCAATTTGTACTCGCCATCCGTATCCTTGTCAAATTGCGTTCCCCAATCAATCACTTCTTGTATTCGTTCAGGGCCCTCTTTTACTACAATATCAACAATTTTTGAATTACACAAACCATCCCCTGCAACCAACGTATCTTCAATATGCTTTTCATAACTGTCATGCTCAAGGTTAGTCACGCCTGCAATGCCGCCTTGTGCATATTTGGTATTCGTTTCATCGGCCATCGTTTTGGTGATAACCAACACTTTTTTATCCGGGCATTTCTTAGCTACTTTCAATGCATAGCTCAGTCCTGCTAAACCCGAACCTACAACAAGGAAGTCTGTTTGTTGAATCATATAATGATACGTCTCCCGTTTCACGTTTCACGAAACACGTGAAACGGAAGACAGTTTCTTCTAATAAGCTATTGTATATTCAAATTTTTCCGGATGCTCAAATACTTCTATAAGATTGTATTTAATCGTTACAGTTTTTTTATCGTCTGAAAGCTTACTTAGTGCATTGTCAATTTTCTTTATCGGGCGGGGCAGATTAACAGTTAAAGTATATGGTACTTCAATACCCATACTTGTAGCTTGTTTCATTTGTGCAAATTCAGGTGTTTCCTGCAAAGCTTTCCATTTTGCTGTATTTACTTTCCTGGAGATAAGCCCATCCCTGCTCTCAAAATCGTAAATAGCATTAAATTGGTTCATGTCGGGCATGTTGGCTGAATTCCCGGCGCTGTCTGCGTTTTCTCCTTTACCCGATGCCAATCCTTTGAACAGATTAGATGTGCCCAATGAGCCATCGTTCATAGAAGAGTATAATTTCTGCAGGTTATTTAAATTGGCAAAAGGAAAGTGCATATCGGCCTTAAACAGCTTTTCTTCCATATTCAATTTCATATGTATCATGCCATCTCTTACCAATGCTTTCTTATCTGCCGTCATGTTTTTTGCAGTATCCACGATATCTTTCATCAAAAGCGTTGTATCCATTATTTTTTTAGGCAATTGTTTTTCCATTTCCTCTTTTCCAATATAAGTTTGCATCATTTCCAGCAACTGGCTCATATTTGTATTTACGGTTAACTGGCCGCTTCCATTACCTTTGATATCGATTTGTTCATTGATCTCAAAGCATCCTGCAAGAGACATTAACAATACGGCGGGCAACAATAATTTTATCCACTTCATTTATAAAAATTTTATTATGCAAGGTACAGTTTTAGGCCCAACTTAACTGGTACCGAACGGTAAAAGTTTGTGAATGCCCGGGCGCTAACAGCAGCAGTCCCATTTTATTGTTAAAACAATCAGGAGTTATGCAATGTAAGAAAATCATTATTTTTCCGATATGGAAAAAGATATCCGGAATTTATTTCAACAATATTTTGGGAAAAAGGCTTTAATAGCAGCGGCAGCCCCTGGCCGGGTTAATCTTATTGGTGAACACACCGATTATAACCAGGGTTATGTTTTGCCTGGAGCAATCGATAAACGAATATATGTTGCCATAGCCAGGAATGATGAAAACAAATTAAATGCATATGCCAGTCAATACAAGGAGAAATTTTCTTTCTCATTAAGTGATATCCGCCCCGTTGAGGGATGGGTCACGTATCTTTTGGGAATGGCTTTCTATCTGCAGGAACAGCAAAATATTGGAGGCATAGATGTAGTGATTGACGGCGATGTTCCTGTAGGAGCCGGCATGAGTTCTTCTGCAGCTATTTGCTCCGCATTCGGTTTTGCTTTGAATGAATTATTCGGGTTGGGATTGACAAGAATGCAATTGGCATCAATCGGCCAGAAAACAGAGCATAATTTTGCGGGCGTTAAATGCGGCATTATGGATCAGTTTGCAAGCCTGCATGGCAAAGCTGGCCATGTTATAAAACTTGACTGCCGCAGCATGGAATATGAATACATTCCTTTTAATTTTCCCGATTATAAAATCGCTCTGGTAAATACGCAGGTAAGTCATTCCCTCGCAGGATCGGAGTATAACACAAGAAGGCAACAATGTGAAGAAGGTGTTGCTTTCTTGCAAAAATATTTTCCGTCCATCCAATCATTACGCGATGTAAATATTGAGCAGTTGGAATTATACAGAACAAAGCTTCGTGAAATTGTATACAGACGATGCCATTTTATTGTTCATGAAAACATGCGGTTATTGCAGGGATGCGAATTGCTAACCAAAGGGGATTTACCTGCGTTTGGAGAGCTGATGTATCAATCGCATGAAGGTCTGAGCAAATGGTATGAAGTAAGCTGTGCAGAATCGGATTTTCTTGTCGACCGGGCAAGATCATTTGTGGGAATAGCGGGAGCCAGGCAAATGGGCGGCGGATTTGGCGGTTGCACCATCAACCTCATCAAAAATAACCGGGTGGAAGATTTTAGTCATAATATCAGCGCTGCTTATGAAAAAGAATTTAATAAGATACCTGAAATTTATATTATGCAGATTGAAGATGGCGCCAGGTTGATGGCGTAAGAGGGTCCTCATGATTAAATTTTGCGTGAATTTTATTTTATTCATTCTTAGATTGGGTGGAACTAGCACAAATGCTAAGGTTTATTCCGTTGTCAACCCAATATTTTATAGTAATAAAATCTTTTATGTCCAATTGGATTGTCATTTAAAGTGCCGTAAAGTTTATAACCATTTTTTTCATAAAATTTTGGTGCCTGAAAGTCAAACGTGTCTAAGTGAACCATGAAGCAATTCAGGTTTTTTACAATCTCTTCAAATTTTGCCAACAAGTTAGTTCCCAAATCTATGCCGCGAAAATTTTCATCAACCCACAACGTGTCAATGTGGGCTGCATTCATATAGTATTTCTCACCTAAAAGCCCTGCTAAAATTTCCCCTTTTTCGTACTTAATAATCAGATTGATTTTTTTGAATAACTCATTATCAGTGGGCGGTATTTTAGAAAGATTATAGTTGGTTATTTGTTCACTCAAAAATTTAATTTCCGAGGTTGTCAAGTCTGTTATGATATTAAAGTTCATATCTATGTTAATTGAGGGTCTGCCCAATCCTAAAAAAATTATGATTTGAAATGATTTGGTCGTAAGTTTTGTGTCAATATCGGGTCGCTTTAAAATTCTGGTTTTTCGGAATGCCGTGCTAGAACTGCTGCTTGGCTTATACGTCAAGTATCGGATATTAGTACTGACTGATTAAGTGGAGGTCGACCACCTCAGACTTGAGGTGGTCGACCTCTCCCAGGAAATCTGATTCCATATCGAAAACTTTGCACCAAAAGCCTGCATCTGCTTATTTCTTAAAATAATTCTCCGAGGTTCACAAAAAACCCGCGCGAATTGCCCTGGCCAAATCCATAATCAATCGCAATATTTGTATTGGAATTTTTATTCACTTTTATACGTATGCCAAGGCCCGCGCCGGGCCAGATGGCATCAAAATTATTGGATGGATAATTTGAAAAACTCTGTGCATTCGCAAAAATGACCCCGCCCAACAGCCCATTGCTTGTAATTCCAAAACGATATTCCGTTTCTGCATACAACATATTTTTACTCCTGAATCTTCCCTGGATATATCCTCTTCCCGTATTGTTGTAAGTATCCCAACCCGTGCTGGGCAAATCGAGGTATGGCGGGTTGCCGGAAGGCGTGAGCCACGCATAACCCCAAAATGCCAATATATTATCACAAGGAAACTTGATATATTTCCTAACGTCAATGGTCAATGACTGCCAGTTGTTATCGCTTCCCAAAAAAGTGAAGTTAGGGTGATATAAAATATTTGCGTATATACCACCCTGTGGGTTTATTGAACTCTTCCTGCTATCATATAATAACGCGAGTACGGGTCCGGATGACATGGATTTTGAGGGCAACCCATACTTTTTTGCGCCTGAAGCAGTACTATCCGCCAATCCTTCTTCTTCAATATTCCAATGGTAATCCAGGAAATAACCGGCACCTGCATAAAAATTATGACCCACATCCCGCATAACAGTCTGATGAATTCTAATATGAGAGTAATCAATCTGGTCAGCGTTCAGCAGCGAACTGTGCCCGCCCAATCCATACGAATCCTGGGGATATTTATAATAACGCCAGTCAACATCTATATTATATTTATTATCCTTTGTCCATAGGTCCATCAATAATGGAATGGTAAGCTGATTGTATTGGGTATATACTACAGGGAGTTGAATGCTGGAAACATTGGTATGATCGGGATCATTTGTATAAAAGCCAACATTGGTTGCCACAATTCCGGCCAGGCCGGTGGAAAGTGTATAACCCACCGCTGGTACAATGGAGAAATGATATCTACCAGTATTCAGTTTATTTGTTTCGGCACCCATATTTTTTTTATGTTTTATGAGTGATTCAAAAACATCTGCCAGGTCCTTTTGATTATGGAGCTTCTTTAGGTTTTGCGTATCTGAACCTGTATTGATCTTTGGCGCCATATGGAGGCCTGAACTATCGGGCTGAGCGCTTACCGGATAAAAAAATGAACCGGTGATAAATAAAAATAGTATTACAGTAATTTTGTGCAAGTATCTTGTAAATTTCAGTGATATACGTTGATTTAAAAAAACGCATTCGTTTAATGCCTGTATTAACAAGTCATTAAAATAAGTGCTGGTTGCTCTCTGAACCAGGCATCAGCAATAAATGCATGCTAAAAACGAAAAATTTGTGAAAATCTGCGAAGCTTCATCTGTATTAGGTTGGATATTTCGCCTGGTTAGCGGTTTATGAATGGCTTGCAAAAGGTTAAGTATTGCTCAGGGATCAATCCATTCGTTGCTTTCCTTTAATAAATTGATGAGTTCATCCACAGCAACTTCGCTACTGACGCCTCGCTTTACAACTTCTTTGCCTTTATAAAGGGTGATTTTTCCGGGGCCGCTTCCCACATATCCAAAATCAGCATCTGCCATTTCGCCCGGGCCATTTACAATGCAACCCATGATGGCGATTTTGACTCCTTTCAGATGATTGGTGACAGCACGGATCTTTGCGGTAGTCTCTTGCAAATCGAAAAGTGTTCTCCCGCAGGAAGGGCAGGAAATATATTCTGTTTTGGAAATCCTCGTCCGCGCCGCCTGTAGTATGGAAAAAGAAGTATTGTTTATAAACTGGTGGTTATTTTTTGCCTGCAGGTAAGTTCTGCCGCTCACTTTTGCAGTGACCATCTTTTCCGGATCGTTTATCAGCCAAATTCCATCCCCCATCCCGTCTGCAAATAATCCTCCCGCTTCCACTGCAAAGTGTATAAGTTGTTCATCAATGGTTCCATCGTGTGATTCAACTGCTAATATAACCGGGCATTGAATACCCTGGTTCATTAATTCCATGATGAATCTTCTGACAGAAAGCATAGGATTTTTTCCAGACGAATAAATGCATAGCACAATATTATCATCTCTTCTTATGTTCTGCAACAATGCATAGGTTGTGTCTTCATTCACATCTACGGATATAAAATTCAATATGCCCGATCTTTCATTGATCGTCAAGTATTCTTTATCTCTGAATAAAGGATAATATTTTTGAAGATCATCATTGTTACCAGTGTCGCCGAAAACCTGCTGCCTCCAGGTTGAATAATCACAAATTACTTTTAAGGTTCCCGGCAATGCAAAATCAATTATTTTATTTCCGGTATAGATATAATCTGCTGCTGCATCGCTGATATTCCATTTGTCGGTGGCTGCATTGTATGTATAACCGATGGATTGGAAATCATTCCGGCCAATCGAAACATTGTGCATAAAATCTGCAATTACTACCGGAACATTTTTGCCACCAATATTAGAAATGGATAATGTTTTTCTTCGCAGGTATTCGAAGGGTGAATAAGGCATTCTTTCGATAGCAGGAATGGAACCGTGTTCCTGAGTGTTAACCGTAGGATCTCCTCCTAGCACAGTTGAAGGTTTATATCGTTTTACAATATCCCTGCAAACTGGTATTTCAAATTCGGGATCTTCGGTCAGGGATACCCGTATGGTGTCGCCGATACCATCTTCCATCAATGTGCCAATGCCAATAGCAGATTTGATGCGCCCGTCTTCTCCATCTCCAGCCTCTGTAACGCCGAGATGTAACGGATAACACTCCTTGAATTCATCATCCATTTTCCGGATAAGCAGGCGATAGGCTTCAACCATCACCAGCGGATTGCTCGATTTCATACTGAGGACGATGTTGTGATAACTTTCATTTCTCGCTATACGCAGAAATTCCATCGCGCTTTCCACCATGCCCATCGGCGTGTCGCCATAACGACTCATGATGCGATCGCTCAAAGAACCATGATTGGTTCCAATGCGCATCGCTGTACCATATGCCTTGCAGATATTTACGAGCGGGGTGAACCGCTCCCTGATCCGTTCAATCTCCCCGTCGTACTCAGCATCAGCATATTCGATGAATTCAAATTTCTTTTTATCAATATAGTTGCCTGGATTTATTCTTACTTTTTCAACGATTCGCGCTGCAATTTCTGCAGCATTTGGTGTGAAATGTATATCGGCCACCAATGGCGTATGATACCCTCTGCGTTTCAATTCATTTTTTATATGAAGCAAATTTTCTGCTTCTGTTTTGCTTGGAGCTGTAATGCGAACCAACTCTGCACCTGCTTCAATACATCGGATGGACTGTTCCACTGTGGCAATGGTATCCATGGTGTCGGTGGTGGTCATGGTTTGTATCCTGATAGGATGAAAATTTCCCATCAGGAGATCACCAATCTTCACTTCCACCGTTTTTAACCGTGCATATTGAGTGAGTGAGTTACAATATAAATCCATATAATCTATGAGGCAAAAATAATCAAATACTTAACGCTAAAAGCAGAATGCGTAACGCTTAACGCAAAGAGCTTCCTGCGTTCAGCGTTACGCATTCTGCTTTTAGCGTTTCTCACCAATCCTTATCCGGTTGCGACAATGATCTTGTTTTATTTTGATTCATTTTATCCTGCACCTCTTTTTCTTTCTGGGTCAGCGCTTTCAACAATTGTTCAACCTGCTGTTTGCTCAATTTGCTTGGCTGCGGTTTGGGTTGATTCTGCTGTTCTTGTTTTTTTTGCTCCTGCTTTTCTTCTTTCTGCTTTTGTTTTGACTGGTTCTTTTTTTCCAGCAAAGCTTTTTGTAAATTTTCCCTGGTTTCTGTATCCGCAGGATCGAGCTTAAGTGAGTTTTTCCAAGCCTCGATGCTCTCATCGAGTTTTTGTTGTTTTATAAGTGCAACCCCTTTGTTATATATTTCTTTCTGCTGGATGGATTTATCGGTAGTATGATCAATTCCGACATCATAAGATTTGACTGCATCCTCAAAACTATTTTTCCTGTATTGCGCATTGCCGAGGTTATAATTTGCAGCAGGATTATCAGGCGACTGGCTGATTGCTTTTTGATATTGGGCCTGTGATTGATCAAATTGTTTTTGCTTATAATAACGGTTGCCGTTACGTATCAGCGCATTTG
>Ga0075024_100000611_pt1 | contig 13349 bp, 11 predicted proteins | sample Str013_2_FD_71389 | JGI IMG/M metagenome (GOLD analysis project Ga0075024, IMG submission 71389) | Freshwater sediment microbial communities in response to fracking from Pennsylvania, USA - Straight Creek_MetaG_SC_2013 | ecosystem: Environmental > Aquatic > Freshwater > Creek > Sediment... | reverse complement strand
ATCTCATTATTATGCAAGACGCCTTTGATTGAATTATTTTCAAACTCTTATCCGCAATATGTCAAAGAACAAGAATCTAATCAACTAAACCTCTTTAGTTTATAACGAGACGCTAGTGAAAACCTTGTAACAATGAATAAAATAAAAAGAATTTTGGGCCTGCTATGGATAGTATTGGCACCTGTAGCAATTTATTATCTTATCAAAACAGCTGCAAGTGAAATTGTAAAAAAGCCCGTCATTGATACCAAGATTCAATGGGTAGTTTTTATCGTTGTTTTTATTCCGATAGCCGTCGGACTGGTTATATTCGGTTATTATGCAACAAAAGGAGAGTATGATAATTAGCGAATGAGTAAATGCCTGAACCGGGATTTTAAACGATTATGCCGGTTATTCTGATAATAGATAATAATGCATACCGAAAAAACACGGTCGTGTAAATCAGTAAAATCGTATATAATCCCGGTTCAGACATTTGTTCATTTTAAAATTCAATTGGCTATTTTCGCAGCGTAAATCATCGGCATGTCAATTGAAGTAAGGGATCTCACTAAAATATATGGAGAACAGAAAGCCATAGATACCATTTCTTTCAACGTTAATAAAACTGAGATTGTAGGATTTCTTGGGCCGAACGGCGCAGGTAAATCCACTACAATGAAAATCATCACTGGTTACCTGCACCAAGACAGCGGAAAAGCCTTTGTATGCGGCATTGATGTAAAAGAACAACCACTGGAGGCCAAAAGAAAAATCGGATACCTGCCCGAGGCCAATCCATTATACTATGACATGTATGTAAAAGAATATCTTGGCTTTGTGGCCAATATTCATGATATATCCAATAAAAAATCGCGCGTAGAAGAAATAATCAACACGGTGGGACTTTTACCTGAAAGCAAAAAAAAGATCAGTCAATTATCGAAAGGATACAAGCAAAGAGTCGGTTTGGCAGCATCACTGATTCATGATCCCGAAGTATTGATATTGGATGAGCCGACCACGGGTTTGGATCCCAATCAAATCGTTGAGATTAGGGAAGTCATAAAAAATCTTGGGCAAAATAAAACCGTCTTATTTTCTTCGCATATCCTGCAGGAAGTAGAGGCCATTTGCGACAGGGTAATTATTATTAATAAAGGTAAACTTGTTGCCGATAATACACTTAGCAAACTCCGCCAGCAACAAAAAAATAATATTATCCAGGTTGCATTCAGGGAAGTGCTTGATCCCAGCCTATTTCAGGGATTGAAGAAGATAGTAGCAATAAAGAGAACCGATGATTTGCATTGGGAAATCGAAACTGATGACATAATGGAGGTAAAAAAACAATTGCTAGAACTCGCTTTGCAAAACAACCTGAACATTGTTTCTTTGCAGAATGAAAGCGGAAGCCTGGAAGACATTTTCAGGAGTTTAACTTCTGATTTGTTTTAAGTTAAATCCCGGTTCGGACTAAATAGAATTATAACCTACAACAACCAAATCAATCATGAGCTACATAGCTGAAATTCATGCAAGGCAAATATTAGACAGTCGTGGCAATCCAACCGTTGAAGTGGATATCGTAACCGAGGAAGGGGCGATGGGGCGTGCGGCAGTACCAAGCGGTGCCAGCACGGGCATTCATGAAGCTGTGGAATTGCGCGATGGCGATAAAAAATTATACCAGGGAAAGGGTGTATTAAAAGCAGTAAATAATGTAAATGGCGCCATTGCTGAAAAGGTGCTGGGGTGGGACGTATCTGACCAGGCAGGGCTCGACGAACTACTAATAACCCTCGATGGAACGCCTAATAAATCTAAGCTGGGCGCAAATGCAATGCTGGCCGTTAGTATGGCCGTTGCAAAGGCTGCTGCGCAGGAAGCCGGGTTACCTCTTTTCCGTTATATCGGCGGAACCAATGCCAAGACATTGCCGATCCCCATGATGAATATCCTTAACGGCGGCGCTCATGCAGATAATAAAATTGACTTCCAAGAATTCATGATCATGCCTATTGGAGCCAATTCTTTCAGCGAAGGACTGCGCTGGGGTGTGGAGATTTTTCATACATTAAAAAGTGTATTAAAGAAAAAAGGATTTAGCACCAATGTAGGAGATGAAGGCGGCTTTGCTCCAAATATTCAAAGCAATGAAGAGGCTATCGAAACCGTGCTTACTGCTATCCAAACTACAGGATTTAAAACAGGGTCTCAAATTGTAATTGCCATGGACGCGGCCAACAGTGAGTTATGGGACGCAAAAAAGAAAAAATATGTCTTTCATAAAAGCAATGGCAAGGAATTAAGCAGTGATCAACTGGTGAAATACTGGGAAGGATGGGTGAAGAAATATCCTATCGCATCCATTGAAGATGGGATGGCGGAAGACGACTGGGATGGCTGGAAAGCGCTGACAGAAGCCGTAGGGGAGAAAGTGCAGTTGGTAGGCGACGACCTGTTTGTAACGAATGTTGAGCGGCTGCAAAAAGGGATTGACAAGCTAATAGCCAACGGATTGCTGGTTAAGGTAAACCAGATTGGTACGGTTACAGAAACAATCAATGCGGTAACCCTGGCTCAGCACAATGGTTACAATACCATTATGAGCCATCGCAGCGGGGAAACCGAAGACACAACCATAGCGGACCTGGCAGTGGCATTGAATTGTGGCCAGATCAAAACAGGTTCGGCCAGTCGTACTGACCGAATTGCAAAGTATAATCAACTGATCCGAATCGAAGAAATTCTGGGTAAAAATGCTGTTTATCCGAAAGGAAAAATTAAATTTGGAAAGTAGTCTGACCAAGATTTTACTCGATTTCACTGATTAGACTGAAATAATAATATGCTCATTTCAATATATTATCAGTAAAATCGAATAAAATCCCGGTTCAGAATAAATATAATCAACAGTTAGCCATGAAGCTTTTTCAAAATATTCCTTCCTGGATAAAGAATAAGTACCTGCTGACCACAGTAGGATTCGTAGTATGGTTATTGTTCATTGACGACAGAGATTTTATTACTACTCATTTCAGGCATAAAGAAGAACTTAAAAAACTCGAGCAAAGTAAAAAGTATTATCAGGAGCAGATTGCTGCAGCAAAGTCTGAGCTTGAACAGCTAAAATCCAACCCCTCCACACTTGAAAAATATGCAAGGGAGAAATATTTCATGAAAAAAGACAACGAAGATTTATTCCTGATCAAGGAAAAATGAGCCATTTCTCCTGTTCGCACCTTTGTTGACCCCTTTATACTAAAAAAGCCGGTATCATTTATTTTTAGAATACAGGCAATAAGAATACCCAAATACCGTTTTTATTACGGACGTTTCATTTTTACTGCTTCGGAAAAATTAGGACATTAAATGGTTTCGCCTATGACACTCTTTACACCGGAGGATCTTTTACTGTATTTGTATAAAGAGTCTTCCCCCGACTTAACTGCTGCTATTGAAGCAGCGCTTAAAGAAGACTGGATGCTTCAAGAAAAATTGCAATCTTTGCAATTACCTGAAAATCAGCTCGAAAAAATAGTTGTTGCTCCCAGAATGGAGGTTATCCTCAAAGTGCTTAACTATGCACGGGAAACATCTATTGAATCTGCTCATCATAGCTGATTTTCTTTGCTATACTGATTCCCCTAAATTCGCGGTTATTCTACAACAGTAAAATGACCAGAAAACAGCGGTTTCAGTTTGTGATTGATTATTTCCAGCAACATTCCCCGGATGCAGAAACGGAATTGATTTATGATGATCCGTTTCAACTACTGGTTGCGGTTATTTTGTCGGCTCAATGCACCGATAAACGGGTCAATATGACCACTCCCGCAATTTTTGAGAAATACCCGGATCCACTTACTCTATCACAAGCAAGTTTCGATGAATTATTTCCCTTCATAAAAAGTATTTCTTATCCCAATAATAAAACCAAGCATCTTATCGGCATGGCATCCATGCTGGTAGAAAAATTCAATGGACAAGTGCCGCTAACAGTGGATGAACTGGTTCAACTGCCGGGTGTAGGACGAAAAACTGCAAATGTGATTACATCTGTCGTAGACCAACAACCCAATATGGCCGTTGACACCCATGTATTTCGTGTGTCGGCCCGCATCGGCTTAACCGTAAATGCAAAAACTCCTTTTGCTGCAGAAAAGCAACTGATACAACTTATCCCTCGCGAACTCATTCACAAAGCACATCATTGGCTTATCCTGCACGGCCGCTATGTTTGTATTGCACGCAGTCCGAGATGTACAACATGCGGCCTGAAACCTGCCTGCAAATATTATAAAAGAATAAGTATGTCGTTAACCGCGGGTCCCGCTGGAGGTTAAAACAAAAGCTTATCGGAATTTAAATTTATCGCAGATCAGTTCAACTTTGTTACAAAAGTTTCAACAATGTGGAAAAATTGAGCCAGGTCTTAAGCAACCCGTTTAAAATTTTATAAGGTTCTAAAAAGTATTCGAACAAATTCAAATCAGCTTTGTCTTTTTGTATAAGTCGAATCCCTTCTGCAACAACTGCTTTACTTGGTTCAATATTTCTAGGTCCAGCTTTTTTATATTGAAACAACTCTTGCCTTTCAGGTACTTTTTGAATTCTGTGGGGATATCTGCAAAAAAATGAGGATGGGTATATAAAGGGAAAAAATAAAAGCTGACAAATTGTTTATGAATTATTACGCCTGCAAAATAAATCTCATCATATTTTCTCCCGGCCAGCTCAATGTGCTTAGTTGAATATAGATGATATTCTTTTCCCGTTTCTTTCTTTACTATAAGCGGCGGAGCATAAACAGCAATGACATTTTTCAATTGCTGAAACACTACAGGGAAATCTTCAGGCATAAAAAATCAATCGACTAAAATTTCTTAATTATTCGATCCGAGCATCTCGTGCATTTTCATCACGAGCTCTGTTTTGGTGATGGGAATTCCCATAATTTTATTGTACGCCTTTGCATCAATAAAATATTGATCACGTATGATTTTGATTAGTTGCCCGTTATTGATCTCGGGTATCAGCACCTGTTCATAATTTTTCAGAATCTGTCCCAGGTTTTTAGGAAACGGGCGTACATAACGGAGATGTGCATGTGCTACGGCATATCCTTCATATTGCATTTGGGCCACGGCGCTTTTTATAGCGCCATATGTACTGCCCCATCCGAGCACCAGTAATTTTCCTTTTTCGGGTCCGCTGTCAATTTTCTGCAAAGGAATATGATCCGCAATCTTGTCCACTTTTTCCTGCCTTATTTTTACCATCAACTGATGATTTTCGGGATCGTAGCTGACATTACCGGTTATATTTTGTTTTTCCAATCCCCCAATGCGATGTTCCAGGCCAGCGGTGCCAGGTATTGCCCATGGGCGAACCAATTTTTCATCCCGCAGGTAAGGCAGAAATTGTTTTTCATCCTTCCCCAATTCTTTTTTGAATTTTACTACTATCGGCGGAAGATCTGCACTGACAGGAAATTTCCAAGGCTCGGCGCCATTCGCTATATACCCGTCGCTCAATAAAATTACCGGGGTCATGTGTTGCACAGCTATACGTACGGCTTCATAAACAGCATCAAAACAATCACTCGGTGTGGAAGCGGAAATTATAGGCATCGGGCATTCGCCATTACGGCCATAATAGGCCTGTAATAAATCGCTTTGTTCCGTTTTTGTGGGTAAACCAGTGGATGGTCCCCCACGTTGCACATCGCATATAAGCAAAGGAATTTCAAGGATCACAGCCAGTCCCATTGCTTCAGCTTTCAACGCCATTCCAGGTCCTGAGGTGGTTGTTACTCCCAGGGAACCTCCATAACTTGCTCCGATTGCAGCAGTAATGCCTGCAATCTCGTCTTCCGCCTGGAAGGTGCGGATTCCAAATGCTTTGTGTCGGCTCAATTCATGAAGAATATCTGATGCCGGCGTTATCGGATAAGATCCGAGGAATATCGGCAACCCACTTTTCCGGGAAGCAGCTATCAATCCATAAGCCAATGCCTGGTTACCCATAATGGAACGGTATACCCCGGGTTCCATTTTAGCTCTTTCTACTTTATAGGTAGTGGTGAAGGTTTCTGTAGTATCACCATAATTATATCCCGCCCTCAATGCTTTTACATTGCTTTCAAAAATTTCAGGTTTCTTGCTAAACTTATCATTTAGGAATTGAATGGTGTTATCCATATTGCGGCCATACATCCAATAAAGAAATCCGAGTATAAACATATTCTTGGCCCGATCCTTTTCCTTCATGCCCATCGTGAAATCTTTCAGGGCCTCCCTGGTCATCTTTGTAACATCTATTTTAATCAATTCATAACTATCGAGGCTGTTATCTTCCAGCGGATTCACACCTTCAGGATAATTCGCTAAACGCAGGTTTTTGGAATCAAAACCTTCAATGTTGGCAATGATTTTGCCGCCTTTTTTCAATCCACTCAAATTTGATTTTAATGCTGCAGCATTCATCGCCACCAATATATCACATTCATCGCCGGGAGTAAATATATGATCGCTGGAAAATCTTAATTGAAAACCACTTACACCAGGCAAAGTTCCTTGTGGGGCGCGGATTTCAGCAGGGAAATCAGGGAAAGTGGCCAGGTCAATCCCAAGCATGGCGGTGTTATTGGTAAACTGGCTGCCCGTCAATTGCATGCCATCCCCGGAATCACCGGCAAATTTTATCACCACATCCTGCAACACTTCTTGTTTTCGATTCATATAGCAAAATTAATAAGGTTAGGGTTGATTTCGGGTAGAAAAAAAAGCCTGCTCCGAAAAGGAACATTCTTATAAAATAACGTATGTATTGAGATAATGTTATTGATAGTAGTGGTTATGACAAATTAACAAGTAAATTAAAAGAATTTTAATAATATCTGATGTTAAAAAGGCAACTTTTTGGGTGCAGGATATTTTTTAATGCATCAATTGCCGGGTATATCCATTGCCTTATAAATTGCTTCCATGATGTTTCCTCGTACGCTCAATTCTCCCAATTTATTGCTCCCACCGGGGTTCACGCGGTTGGATAAAAAAATATAAATAAGATTGTATTTCGGATCCGCCCATACACAGGTTCCCGTGAATCCGGTATGCCCAAAAGTTTGGGGTGATGCTGATGAACAGGGATATGCTTCTTTACGGGTAGCATTGTCTTTTTCAGGTTTGTCGAATCCGATTCCACGACGGCTGTTGTCGCTATGATAAGCTGTGAAGAAATCAATCGTTTCTTTTTTCAGGAACTGCAGACCGTTCATGGTGCCTCCATTCAGTAACATTTGTTCCAATATTGCCAGGTCATATGCATCACTGAATAATCCTGCATGACCTGATACGCCTCCAAACATGGCGGCACCGGGATCATGCACATCTCCCCTCAGTAACTGTCGCCTAAATATTTGTTCGTACTCAGTGGGAGCAATGCGATCCAGGGAAAACCTGTACCGGGGATTAAATCCTGTTGTAACCATTCCTAACGGATCGTAGTATACGCGTTTCACATACTCATCCAATGTCTCGCCAGTAATGGCCTCCACAACTTTTCCCATAAAAATAAAATCATTGTCGCTGTAAACATATTTTCCCGCAGTACCTACATCACTTTGCAAAATGCGCCTGTACATAGTGTCTTCCCAGTTGTTGCACATGTATAAATTTTCCGCTACCCGCACACAATATATACTGTCTCCTTTTCTAGAATAAATACCGGGCAGAGGGGCGCCTTCTTTGTTTTTAGTAATGGTTTCATCATAAAACGGGATGAATGCTTTCAATCCTGCCTGGTGCAACAATATATCCCATATTTTAATGGATGCCTTATTGCTTCCTTTTACCCAGGGGAGGTAATCGCCCAGTGTTTTTTGCAGGTCAATTTTCCCTTCATCGTACAGCTTCATCACTGCCATAGTAGTGGCACATATTTTTGTAACTGATGCCAGATCATAAAGCGTTTCGGGATATACCATTTCAGTTTTATCGTACATAAGGTGACCAAAAGCTTTTTCATACACGATCTTGCCATTACGCGCAACAAGTACTACACAACCAGGGGTAGCTTGCCTGGCTATCGCTTCCTTACACACCGAATCTATGACCAGCAATCGCTCGGGCCTGAAACCAAGTTCGGTCGGTGAAGTAATTGGCAACGATCTGTTCGACAGCATGATTCCGTCGCCAAATTTAAAAGATGCGCATACTGACACTGGTAATTTCCCTCTCGCCATGAATTTCCCATTTAGCCAATCGGCAACAACAGCTTGTGTAATGTCATTGTCGTCATATGCTGCTGCCAATACACGGCTATCACACAGAAATTTGATCGCATATGGGTTACCAAAAGCAATCGTTATCGTTTTATTTTGCTGCTGTAATTGCTGTATCAGCCATAAAGCTGCATTACTGATACCAAAATTATTCGCAGGAAAACGATTGTAGTTATGCAATCCTATGATTACCGTTTCATACCGGTTTTTTAACAGCTCAGTTATAGCAGCTGCTTTTATGCTGTCCAGCGAATAATCAAAATAATATACATGGGCATTATAATCTTTCCTCATCCTGCGTGCAAACTCATTGTCCGCTGTCAACCCAATACCGATATATGCTATTTTTTTCCTGGTACCGGTATGCAAAGGGTATATCGCAGCATCTTCATAACGTAAAAGTGTAAGTGCATTTTCGCTGACGCGCTTGTATATATCGCTTGCATCTTTATTGATATCCTGGATAAGCTGGCTGGTATCCACGGGATTCCTGTTTGCAAGTCCATATTGATATTTTGCATAAAGCACTTTTTTCAGGCGCAGATTTAGATCCTTCCATTTTAATTTTCTTTGCTCAATGGCCTGATTGATCTTTTGAATTGTCTGAGCAACATCACCCGGCAAACACATCATATCATTTCCGGCTATAAGGGATTGCACAGCTGCGGCTCCATCGGGGAAATATTTTGTCACCCCTTTCATTTCAAGCGCATCTGTAAAACTGAGGCCCTTATATTTAAGTTGTTTGCGAAGTAATTTGGTAACGGTATTATAAGAAATGGAACTTGCAGCATTGGGCTCATCATCTATAACCGGTACATGCAGGTGACCAATCATAACGCTGCCCACACCTGCTTTGAACAATTCTTTAAACGGATATAATTCGAGTGTATCCAATTCTCGCCGTGTTTTATTGATGACCGGCAAATCCACATGTGAATCCACGGATACATCACCATGGCCGGGAAAATGTTTGGCGCAGGCCATGATGCCTGCATCCTGCAGGGCCTTCATATATTGAATTCCATATTGGGCCACTTTGTATTTATCCTCTCCAAATGAACGGTCATTGATTACAGGGTTATCGGGATTATTATTGATATCCACCACAGGTGCATAATTAACCTGTATGCCCATACGCCTGCACTGTTCTCCTACTGCATGCCCATATTGATATATCAGCGCCGGATCCTGCACGGCACCCAGCATCATTTGTCGGGGCAATGGAATCACGCTGTCCATTCGCATACCCAAACCGTTTTCGGCATCAATGGAAACCAGGATCGGTGTCTGGGAAATACTTTGGAAATAATTGATATAGCTGGCCTGTGTTATCGGTCCGCCCTGGAATAAACAAATTCCCCCGATATCATATTTTTTCACCGCATCTTCCACTTCCTTGTCATAAAAAGTTATTTTTTTGGTCAGAGGATCAATGGAAGACAGGCGCACTATAATCAACTGCGCTAATTTTTGATCATACGACAAAGTTGCAAACACGCTATCCACCCAGCGATCTGCAGAAAGATTCGTCCTGCTTTGCGAAAATACCTGCATCATCAAACAAACCAGTACTGACAGAACGATGGATTTCTTCATATTGTCTAACTTAAATAGCTAAAGATTATTCGTGTAAATTGCAGCTCCAAATTAATACAGAATTGCCAGACATTATCCAATTATTGCCAGATAACATCGCCAACCAGATCGCGGCCGGAGAAGTGATTCAGCGCCCTGCCAGCGCTGTCAAGGAATTATTGGAGAATGCCATAGATGCCGGAGCCGACTTTATCCGACTCATTGTGCAAGATGCAGGCAAATCGCTTATCCAAGTAATTGATAATGGCAAAGGGATGAGTGAAACCGATGCACGTATGGCATTTGAGCGGCATGCAACTTCCAAAATAAAAAATATTGAGGATCTTTTTCTCATTCGGACGATGGGTTTCCGGGGTGAGGCACTGGCTTCTATTGCTGCAGTGGCCCAGGTTGAATTAAAAACGAGAAAAGCGGAAAACGAAACCGGTACTTATATTGAAATCGAAAACAGCCTGGTTACAAAACAGGAAACGATTGCATGTGCCACGGGCAGTAATATTGCCATGAAGAATTTATTTTTCAATGTTCCCGCCCGCAGGAATTTTTTGAAAAGCAACGCATCAGAAATGCGTCATATTATTGATGAATTTTTCCGGATCGCCCTGTCATTTCCTGAAATTCTTTTTTCGCTCACCAGCAACGGGCAGGAAATTTTTCACCTGGAAAAAGGGACATTGAAGCAACGCATTGTACAGGTACTGGGATCGAATTACAATGCAAAGCTGGTATCGGTACAGGAAAATACCGATTACCTGAAAATATATGGTTTTGTCGGTAAACCAGAGACTGCCAAAAAAACGAGAGGCGATCAGTATTTGTTTGTCAACAATCGTTTTATACGTAGCGCATATCTTAACCATGCAGTGCTGGGCGCCTACAGGGAAATGATTGCTGCGGACAGTTTCCCATTATATGTTTTGTTCATTGACCTGGATCCGTCCAGGTTGGATATCAACGTGCATCCAACCAAGCAGGAAATAAAATTTGAAGATGAGAAGATCGTATACGCATTTGTACAGGCAGCGGTGAAACATGCACTTGCACAATTTAGCATTACACCCACACTCGATTTTGATCTCGATCCGGAGATTCAGCAACTTGATGCGGTCAGTAAACCGATTACCGACGAAAAAAGAGCTGAAGTCATATCCTCTTCCTCATTATATAAAACCTTCACGCAAAAAAACCAAGCGCATTTAATAGAACCATCCGGTTTGAGTGAACTTGCACATTGGAAACAGGCGACGAGCGATGCCGTGGAGAAAGAAAGCCAGCAAGAAGAAAATAATCAATATGCAATACGAAATACACAATTTTCGGGATCAGCGTTCACCACGCTGCCTGTAACCTCGCTCAGTATTCTTCCGGATGCTCATCCGGTCCAGTTACACAACACGTATATTATCGCTTCAACCAATCGTGGTTTTATTTTGATTCATCAGCAAGCAGCGCATGAACGTGTTTTATATGAATCATATCTTACTGCAGTGAATGGGAAATCTGTCTCCGTTCAGCGCAGCCTGTTCTCGCTTACCTTGCAAGTTTCCACACAGGATGCAGTCTTATTGCATGATCTGATCCCGGATCTGCATGAACTGGGTTACCTGGTCGAGCCATTCGGCAAAGATGCTTTCATCATACAGGGAACCCCCGCAGATATTGAGCAGGGAAATGAAAAAACTGTTATTGAGAACCTGCTGGAACAATTCAAACATTTCAGCAACAACAAAACAATTTCTATGCGCGAAAAATTGATCCGCTCACTTGCCTGGCAACATGCCATCAAATCGGGCAGGTCATTGACCGAAAAAGAAATGACTGCATTGTTGGAAGCTTTGTTCCATTGCGCCCAGCCCAATATTTCTCCTTCAGGCAAACCCACTTATATTGAATTCAAAGAAGATCAGTTGGAAAAATTATTTGGAAGATAAAAACAAATATGCGAATGTCTGAACCGGGATTTTATGCGATTTTACTGATTCGCCTGAATTTTATAAAATCTTTCGATCAGATTAATCAATATAATCGCACAAAATCTCGGTTCAGACATTCGCATATTTGCTTAATATTTTCTCCGCAATGCAACAATGAATTTTTCAACAGCCTTCCTTACAGTTGCGCCGGATGTACGATGATGATTGACCAATACTGAAAAAATCAGCAGGCGGTTCTTCAGTGTATATAGATACCCACTCAAACAAATCACATCGGAGAGAGAACCTGTTTTTGCAAAAATATATCCGCTATCCTGCTTAAAATAATTGCCCAGCGTCCCCGCGCCGCTCATGGGAAGAATATGTTTCATCCTGTCCATTCCGAACTCATTTTTCATCTTGTTGAGTAGCCAGGTAAAATCATCCGGGGTAAATAAATTATACCGACTCAACCCGCTGCCATCGGCCCAATTCGGTTGCTGTGGCAATTCTTTTAAATCTGATTTCAATAACGTGTCGATGATGCTTTCATCTTTCATCATGCCCAGTTTTTCATTTCCAACCATCAGCAGAATCTGCTCCGCAAAAAAATTATCGCTTCGGTACATCATGGGAATAAAAAGGGAATCTGCCGGCTGCGAATGAATGCTTCGAAGCCTGTCTATACCCGGTTCTTCGGCCAAACTCATAGCTACATGGGAAGCTTTTCTCCTAGGCACATGACCGGCCGCTTCAGGCAATAGCTTTGTAATAAAAATCTCTTTCCCAATTGTATCTTTCAATAATTCTGCTGCGGAAGTTAGCCCGTTTGTAATAAACGGCACATACTGCTCCTGGTATGCTTCATTGCCTTGTGTAATATCAAACGCATTCTCTTCTCTTTTTCTTTTTACAAAAAAGGATTTCTGTGATTTATCGGTTGTAAACCTGACTTTCCAGTTCACTTCTGGGACAGAGTATATTACCGGGGAAGGATCGAAGTTCACATCTTGCTTCTGCTCTTTTTGTTTTTCCTGTACCCACTTTATTATATTGCCGTATACGGGTAGGGAACTTCTCTCAACCATATATTCATCATTATAATCATCCCATGACCAGCCGGCTCCCAACGCTTGTTCCTCCCAGTTTGCGTCTACGATGTAAATTTTTTTTTCTGTCCTTTTTAAAAAATCAATCACTGGCTGTCGGCTGAAATCATGATGCAATAGAGTTGGGTCGCCTGCTGGCAACACAAAAACTGCGGTATCATTTTCGAGATAATGTATGCTGGTTAGAGAATCCCCCAGGTATTTCATTCCTGCATACAATGAAAATAGTTTTGTATTGCTTGCCGGTACAAAATATTTATCACCCTGGTAACTGTATAAATATTTATTGTTCGCCGGATCGTACACACTGATACCAATATGCGCCGACTGTAATGCTGTATTGCTAAAAATATCCTCGCCAGCCAAATGGCCAATTTGTTTTTGAACACTGCAGGATGATAAGAACCAAAATAAAATGATGAAATAAAAATTGCGGAAAGCCATGCACTTCTGATT
>Ga0075024_100000610_pt1 | contig 13360 bp, 9 predicted proteins | sample Str013_2_FD_71389 | JGI IMG/M metagenome (GOLD analysis project Ga0075024, IMG submission 71389) | Freshwater sediment microbial communities in response to fracking from Pennsylvania, USA - Straight Creek_MetaG_SC_2013 | ecosystem: Environmental > Aquatic > Freshwater > Creek > Sediment... | reverse complement strand
CCTGTAATCATGCGATCGTAATGAGAATAAACCAGTTTGATTTGCCCGGACTGCATCAATCCCTCTATTAAAAAATTAGCCCGCAATTGCTGCGTATCCATCTGGCTGGTCTCTTTTGGACTATTCTGAAAACGTGTTTCCATTTAGTGATTTTATTATTATATACTCAATACTTCTAACGCCCCATCCATCCGCCATCTACCGTTAGTATGGTACCATGTACATAGTCTGCTGCTTTGCTGGCAAGGAATATGGTGGCGCCTTTAAAATCTTCAGGTTCTCCCCATCGGTTGGCCGGTATACGGCTTAATATGGATTTGCTTCTTTCTTCATCATTGCGCAATGCCTCTGTATTGCTGGTAGCAATATAACCGGGTGCAATGCCATTTACGTTGACGCCTTTGCCGGCCCATTCGTTGGCGAGGGCTTTTACCAGGCTGGACAGTGCACCTTTGCTGGCTGCATAACCGGGCACATTGATACCACCCTGGAAACTTAACAAAGAACAGGTAAAAATAATTTTACCACTTCCCCTTGCTATCATTTGTTTGCCCATCTCGCGGGCCAGTATAAATGGTGCGTTCAGGTTAATGGCAAGCACTTTGTCCCAGTAATCATCCGGGTGCTCTGCCGCAGGCATGCGCATAATGGTACCTGCATTGTTGATTAAAATATCAATCACCGGGTTTTCGGCATTCAATTTCTTGATGAATGCATACAGTTTATCGCGGTCCGATAAATCGGCCTGGTAGGCTTTGAACGATTGTCCGCAGGCTTTTACGGCTTGTTCCACTTCGCTGTTTTGCAAAGCCAGCGAGCCGGATACGCCGATGATGCTGGCGCCTGCTTCTGCCAAACCAACGGCCATGGCTTTACCGATGCCTTTTGTGCAACCCGTTACCAGCGCTGTCTTTCCTTTTAAACTGAATAAATCCATGTGGTGGTTTAAAAAATTATACGGTGGCCATTGATTGCGCCGGCTGAAAATTAAAGTATTGCCTTGCGTTGTTGAAACAAATGTCTTTGATGATGCTGCCCGTCCAGGCTATGTCATTGGGCAGTTCTCCTTTCTCAATTTCTTCACCAAACAAATTACACAATATCCTTCTGAAATATTCATGTCTTGGAAAAGAAAGAAAGCTTCTGGAATCAGTGAGCATGCCAACAAAACGGCTGATCAATCCCATATTAGAAAGTGCGTTCATCTGTTGTACCATACCATCTTTCTGATCCATAAACCACCAGCCAGAACCAAACTGTATCTTGCCCGGCACCGATCCATCATTAAAATTGCCTATCATAGAAGCCATCAACGCATTGTCCGACGGGTTTAAATTATAGACAATGGTCTTTGCCAGTTTGTCTTCCGTATCTAACCGGTTTAAAAATTTCGCCAGCGGCCTTCCCTGTGAGTAGTCGCCGATGGAATCCCACCCGGTATCGGGGCCCAGCTGCTGCAGCATTCTTGTATTGTTGTTGCGGAGTGCGCCCAGGTGGTATTGCTGTACCCAGCCTTTTTCCCAATCCCATTCTGCAAAATGCAATAACATGGCCGATCTGAATTTCAGCTTCTCAATTTCATTCAATGCTTTACCGGAATGTATCTTACTGAAAATGGTTTCAACTTCTGAACCCGTAAAATCTTCGGCGCTGATTTGCTCCAGCCCGTGGTCCGACACGCAGCAACCCACCGAAGCAAAAAAGTCGTGCCTGTTTTCAAGCGCAAACAGGTAATCGTTGAAATTGGATACCGATACATTGGTAACCGCTTCCAGCTTTTTAACGTAGGCATTGAACCGGGTGGGTTCTTCCACATTCATCGCATTGTCGGGCCTGAATGCCGGCAATACGGGTATATCAAATCCTTCGGCTTTTAACTGCTGGTGAAATTCCAGGGTATCCAGTGGATCGTCGGTGGTGCAAACGGTTTCCACCTTCATTTTACGGAGCAGGTTGCGTACACTATATTCTTTTGTTTGCAGGAGGGCCGAACAATGCTCATATATTGCTTTGGCCGATTTTGGGTTCAGCACTTCTTCTATACCAAAATAACGGCGCAGCTCCAGGTGTGTCCAATGATACAGCGGGTTGCGCAGGGTATACGGAACAGTGGCCGCCCATTTTTCAAATTTTTCGAAATCGCTCTTCGTACCAGTGCAATAACCCTCTTCTACGCCATTGGTGCGCATGGCCCGCCACTTGTAATGATCTCCATACAACCATGCCTGAGTAAGGTTTCCAAACTGTTTGTCTTCTGCAATCTGTTGTTGTGGCAAATGACAATGGTAGTCGATGATGGGCATGTCTTTGGCGTACCCATGGTACAATTTTTCTGCAGCCTTACTATTCAGCAAAAAATTGTCATCTAAAAAAGATTTACCCCCCACCCCGGCAGGCGAGTAAAATGCCTGGCTATTGTATGACATCTTCATATTGGAAGTATATTTTGAAAAATCGTATAATTAAATCGTTCATTGTGAGGCAAGGAATATAAGTCGTCAGCCTTTCCTGCGTATACTTGTCATACATCCCTTAGGTATTTTCTTTATTCCAAACGTGTTTTCTCTGATCGAAATCGCGTTTTCGATGGTCCCGATCGCGTTTTCTCTGACCGAAATCGTGTTTTCGATGGTCCCGATCGCGTTTTCTCTGATCGAGATCGCGTTTTCGATGGTCCCGATCGCGATTTCTCTGATCGAAATCGTGCTTTCGATGGTCCTGATCACGATTTCGCTGACCGAAAACGCGTTTTATTTGCGCCTGAAACCCAGATCGTGAATCGGGAGCTGCTTGCGTGGAATGACTCAGCACTGGCGACTGACGTATAACGTCTCACGATTCACGTCATAAACTCACGCCACGTTTCCATGGTATAAAATCATCCTGGTTCAGCAATACCGCTTTTGGAATAATTTCGCCGCTGGCCGCTTTAATGCAATACTCCAGTATTTCTTCACCCATTTCCTCAATGGTTTTATCGCCTTCTATGATTGCGCCGGTATTGATGTCTATAATATCGCCCATTCTTTTTGCCAGCGCATTGTTGGTAGCCACTTTTATAGTTGGGCAAACCGGGTTGCCCGTGGGGGTACCCAAACCCGTGGTAAACAAAATCAAAGTGGCGCCACTGGCGGCTTTGCCGGTAGTAGCTTCCACATCATTGCCCGGCGTGCACACTAGGTTTAAACCGCTTTTTATGGCCGGTTCTGTATAATCCAGCACATCTTCTACCGGTGATGTACCCCCTTTTTTGGCAGCACCGGTACTTTTAATGGCATCGGTTATCAATCCATCTTTTATATTGCCAGGCGATGGGTTCATGTGAAAACCCGAGCCCACTTTATGTGCTTCATTGTTATAAGCCGTCATCAGGTGAATGAATTTTTTGGCAGCGGCTTCATCGCGGGTGCGATCTATCAGTTGCTGTTCTGCACCGCATAGTTCAGGAAATTCTGCCAGCAGTATTTTACCGCCCAGGGCTACTACCAAATCGGAAGTATAGCCTACCGCAGGGTTGGCACTAATGCCACTGAAACCATCGCTGCCACCGCATTTTACACCAATCACCAGTTTATCCAGCGGCGCTGCTGTTCTTTCCAGCTTGTTAATTTCAATAAGGCCTGTAAATGTTTTGCGGATGGATTCGGCAATCAGTTGTTCTTCGCTTTGCGACTGCTGTTGTTCAAAAACATAGAGCGGCTTATCGAACGATGGATTGCGTAGTTTGATTTCATCCAGCAATGTCTGGGTTTGTAAATTCTGGCAACCGAGGCTTAATACCGTAACGCCTGCTACATTGGGATGATCTGCATAAGCCGCCAGTAGTTTGCCCAGCGTGCCGGCATCCTGTCTTGTGCCACCACATCCACCCTGGTGGTTCAGGAATTTAATACCATCTACGTTTTTAAAAAGGCGGGCAGCTTTTGTACTGGCCACTGCGGCTGAAAGATCGATGCTGCTGATGTCTTCGCCATTCCGGTACGCTTCAGCCAGGTGATGGGTATACGATTTGTATTTTTGCGTAACTGCATAACCCAACTCATTGTGCAGGGCTTCGCGGATTACATCCAGGTTGCGGTTTTCGCAAAAAACAGTGGGTATGAACAGCCAGTAATTGGCAGTGCCTACCCGTCCGTCTTTTCTTACATAACCATTAAAGGTTCTGCCTTTGTATTTTGATACGTCCGGTGCATGCCAGGTAAAATGAAAAGGCTTGTAAGCAAATGGATCCGATGCATGTTTGGTGTTTTCGGTAGTCATCAATCCACCCTGGGGGATGGCATGCTGCGCTTTACCTACCAATACACCGTACATAATGATCTCGTCGCCGGTATTCATATCGTGCTCAAAGAATTTGTGCTTGGCGCCAATAGCATCCTGCAAAACAAACTCCGCCCCCTCATACTGCACAGACTGCCCTTTGCTAAGGTTTTGCAGTGCCACCAGTACATTATCTTTTGGATGAACTTTTAAAACATTTCTCTTCATAAAAACAATGAGCTTTAAAATTTTTGCGCCGTTTGCAACTGCAATGCTTTGCCAATGCCATCTTGCTGAATGGTTTCAACAGCACTGGTTACGGCCTCCCTGAAACCGGGCAATGTATCCAGGCTGGTGCCCCACAGATCAGTTTGCTGTAATACTGCCTGAACAAAGTTATTGGTATTGTCAATACTCCACAACTGCTGTAGTGCCGCAGCCTTGTCGTCGTTGATGGTATATTTTTTACCGCCGGCATTGCCTGTATATACCAGCCCGCTGTTTTCAAATGGTTTCATAAACAAAAGATAAGCAGCAAAACCCAAAGCCATGCGGCGGGGTATCTGTCCTTTCTTTGCATAATACTGCTGTAATACCGGTACGTTGCGCATTTTCATTTTAGAACTGTATTGCAATGAAATGCTCAGCCACTGGTGTTCAATAAAAGGATTTTTATAGCGGTCTATAACCTGTGCAGCAAAATGGCGTCCATCGGCTTCAGTTACTTTTTCACCAATAATGGCGGGCACAATTTCTTCCATCATCAGCTGGGTAATGAAATGCCGGAACGGTTCGTCTTCCATGGCTTGCTTCACCGTAGTAAAACCCATCATCACTGCCAGTGCACAGGTAAATGTATGCGAGCCATTGAGCAGGCGCAATTTCAGTTCGCGAAATTTATCAATGTCTCCGGCCAGTACTACCCCTGCATCGGTTTTGCAAAAAGAAAGTATTTGTTTTGTGCGTTCATTGCTGGTTTCGATGGCCCATAGCCGGTAGGCTTCCGACATAATCATCAAATCATCTTTAAAACCCAACCTGCTTTCCATGGCTGCTTTGTCATCACCGGGCAGTTTGCCGGGCACAATGCGGTCAACCAGCGAATTGCAAAATTCATTCGCATTTTCCAGCCAGTCAATGAAAGCTTCATCCAGTTTGTTTTGTTTGGCCAGTTCCTGTACAATGATTTTTAACTTAGTACCATTCTCTGTAATCAGTTCGGTGGGTATAATCACCATGCCGCTTTCGGGGCTTCCCTGGAAAGCATGGTAACGCTCCAGTAAAAATGCCAGCAATTTGCCCGGAAAAGAAACCGGCGGTGCCGCGTGTATATCATCCTGATCCAGCAATACAATGCCCACTTCCGTGGTATTGGAAACAATTACCTGCATTTGCGGATTGGCAGCACAGGCCAGTATCTCTTTCCATTGTTCTGCAGCAGACAAAACGCGGCTGATGGAGGCATTGATGATGGCCTCGTCTACACGTTCGCCATTTTCTATGCCCCGTACACATTGCGTAAACAGGTTGTCCTGGTTGCTGAAAGCATCGGTACCGCCCTGGCTGGTAGATTTTACAACAACGATACGCCCGTTGAAGACACCCTGCTTATTGGCTTTGTCAATAAAATAATCGGGCAGTCCGCGCAGCAATACGCCCGTACCAAATTGCAATACTTTTTCTGGCAGCGCAAAAATGGCTGCTGCAGGAATATCAAATCTTTCGGTTGTTCGTATACGTGGTATTGTTTGTTTCGATAAGATCATGTCTGAATTTTTGTCCGGTCTTTGTTTCTTTCAATACGCCAACAAGATAAATATCTTCGCCCTTTTTCAAACATATAACGGGCTTATTTATTTGCAGATGATTGTCTTAACAGCCATCTCACCAAATCTGTTGCGGCTTTGTAGTTCTCATAGGCGGCAGGTAATTTTCTGCCATCCAGGTATTCATTGTAAAACCAGGGATCACCCACCGCGAAGACGGTTCCCTTTCCAATTTTAGCAGTGGCCATAATGACATCGCCGCCTGCATTGGTATAATGCGCTTTCGCGGGTGCTTTTATGGTAAGTGTTGCCAGTTCTTTGATGTATACTTTTTTGGCGTTTTTAAAAATGCTGTCAACCCTTGGTATGTACAATGCACCCATTTCAAACTGGTTGCCGGTTACATGGTTGATGCTGTTTTCATTGAAATGCATGCCGAATTTTTCTGGCAACTGGTTAAAATGTGCAAACTCCGCATTGCCCGAATCATTTGTCATTAAAAGCAAGACGCCACCGGCTTTTACCCAGTCGTAAATGGCTTTTGCATCCTGTGCCTGTACATAATTGGGTTTTGCCGTTTCTTTTTCTGTGTCGGGGTCTACTATAATATATACCGATGCATTTTTAAGCGAGGCGGCGGTGGGCGCAGTGGACAGGCTGGTTGTTACAGCGCCATATTGCCGGAAGATGCTGCCCAGCATGGAATAACCACTGTTGGCCGCATCTTCCCAGTTGTAGTGAAATCTTTCCATTTGCCCAAACCAGTCTTTCTTGAATTCATTGTTAAAGTAATAATCAAGTACTACTTTTTTGCCCTTGCCGGCAGACTGCTGCGTTTGCATTTGCATTTCATTACTGGCAAGTATAAACGCTCCCATGCCTTTGGGGTCATTTACTATCACGGGTTCGCTCATATAATATTCAAAACTGCCATCGCGGTAAGGATTTCCGCCGAGGCCGGAGACTTTTACGGTGCCGTATAAATTGGTCTGGCCGTTTTCTTCTTTGATGAATTGCTGCAGCAGGCCACTGTATCCTTTTTGGGCGATGGCTATTTTGGCCGCGGTCAGGTATTGCAACCGTACGCCTTTGGCAATGGCATATACAAACATGGCGGCGGCAGAAGCTTCAAAATAATTTTCTTTGCGTGCCGGCTGATCGATGATATCGTACCAAAGACCGGTTTTTTTATCCTGCACTTTCTCCACCGCATTGGCAAAACGGTTTAAGATGGCCAGCAGATCTTTTCTTTTGGGATGATTTTGCGGAAACCAGTCGAGCGCATCCACCAATGCAGCACCATACCAGCCCATGGCGCGGGCCCAGATATGGGGAGAAAGCCCCGTTTTTTTATTGGCCCATTTCTGTTCTTTGCTTTCGTCCCAGCCGTGGTACAACAAACCCGTTGCTGCATCCCTTGCATGTTTTTCCATCCATATAAACTGGTTGGCGATGTCTGTAAAGCTGCTGTCTTCATGCGCAAGACTGGCATATTCTGCATAGAAGGGTTCGCCCATGTAAAGGCCATCCAGCCACATCTGGTTGGGATAAATCTTTTTGTGCCAGAAACCGCCCTCTTTGGTGCGCGGGTGCGTACGCAACTGATCCCGTAAAAGATTGGCGGCTTTTAAATATTTTTCTTTCCCGCTTACCCGGTACAGCAATAAAGCCAGTTTGCCATTGTTTAGGTAGTCAATGTTGTATTCTGCGGGTTTATAATCTTTGATGCTGCCGTTTTCACCAATATAACCATCCATCATTTGCTGGATATAATTGTAATACCGTGCATCGCCGGTTTGTTGCCACAATCCTTCAAATCCTTTTAAGATTACACCCAAATCGTACGACCAGCGGGCGGGGTTGCCATTGAGTGCAAATGAGTCCTTCCAGGTATTCATAACGGTAGCGGCCATGCGCTCACCGGGGCTTTGTTGAGCACCGGCAATACTGAAAATAAAAAGCGCTGCTATTAGTAGTAATTGCTTCATTGTAAGTAAATTTTGACCTCACCCTTTGTACCTCTCCAAAAGAAAGGGATGTTTTGCTCCTGTTACGGAAAATATTTTCTTAATCTGAAAATGATCCACTCAAGCTCACCAGTACCATGTATCAACAATCAATTCAGCATTCTTACAATTTGATAACTTTCTCGCTGGCGCCTAAATCTGTTGAATACCGCAATTTTGATTTTGATGCGTCTGTCCGGCTGATATCAATGTTCTTCACCCGGTCTCCACTCACCCTGAATAGCAAATCCGCGCCGTCTTTATAACTAATTTTATCAAATACCAGGTTATTGCTTTGCACTACATCAATCACCGGGTTATTGTCTTTTACCAGCACGGTAATGTTTTTAAACTGAATATTGCCGGCTTCCTGTATATCGAAGCCTTTATCGGCCTGTAGCACCATATTCTCCAGTACCACATCAGTAACATTCATTTCGGGCAGGCCGCGGATGAAGACGGCTTTGGCTGCGCCGCTGCAATACACCTGGCTGATGCGGAAATTCCGGAAAACAGGTGTGGTCTCGTCAACGGGTTTAAATTCGGTTTTGGGCAGTTCCCTTTTTTCGCCCGCCAGGGGCACCGGGTCTTTGGCCATATAATACATGTCGAACAAGATAGCTTCGCCCGCTATCTCCTTCATGTTAATATTTTTAATAAAGATTTTTTCTACCAATCCACCACGGCCGCGGGTAGTTTTAAAACGCAGGCCCACATCGGTGCCAATAAACGAACAATCTGAAACAAAAAGATTCCTGGCGCCGCCGCTCATTTCACTGCCAATTACAAAACCGCCATGGGCATGGTACACGGTGCATTTGCGCACTATTACATTTTCGGTTGGCATCGCCCTTTTTCTTCCTTCTGCATCGCGGCCCGATTTAATGCAGATGCCATCATCGCCTACATCAAATGTGCTGTTTTCCAGCAATACATTTTTGCAGGATTCAATGTCGATGCCATCGCCGTTTTGTGCATACCAGGGGTTCTTTGCGTACACATTTCGTATGGTCAGGTCTTCGCACATCAGCGGATGAAGGCACCATGCCGGAGAATTTTGAAAGGTCACCCCTTCCAGCAATATTTTCTTACAATGATTTAAAACAAGCAGGTTGGGCCGCAGAAAGTCTTTGATGTCATCAAAATCTGCCACTGTTTTGCCCTCTTTTAACTGACCTGCATCTTTTGTCTGGAAGCCTTTGAAAGACTTTTCGCTGGGATACCATGTTTTTTTGTCTTCGCTCAGCAAGCCGCCTTTTTCAACCAGGCGTTTCCATTGCGATTCGGTCAGCTTGTCTTTTTTAACCGCACGCCAGGCATCGCCACCACCATCTATAATACCTTTCCCGGTAATGGCAATATTTATTGCATCGGTGGCCGACAACGGCGACTGGTTGCGCACGGCTGGAACGCCTTCCCAATTGCCTTCGGTTAGTTTGTATTGATTGAAATCTGTCGTAAACTGCAATATTGCATTGGCTGCAAGAAAAAGGTTGGTATTTGATTGCAGCACGATGGGCCCCGAAAGCCACAGTCCTGCCGGAATACAGACAACGCCGCCGCCTTTTTTATTGCAGGCATCGATGGCTGCATTGATGCTTTTTGTATTGAGCGTTATGCCATCTGCAACCGCGCCAAATTTTGAAATGTTGAAACTGTCTTTTTTAAAACGAACAGCTTGAATAGCAGGCAATATTTGTGCGCAAACCGGGATTTGCGAAAACAGCACTAACAGGGTTAGTAAGATGGGTGATATAGGCAATCGTGTCATGAAGCAGTTTCAAAAAATAAATATCCGTCGTTTTCAGCCAAAACAACGACCCTTTTATGTCCTTTAACGCGGTTTTTTTACGCAATCGTTCCCGGCAACGTTGCCTAATTTTACTACTTTTGAAAAACTTCCGGTTGTTAGTATAAAAGCCGTGAAGCAGCAACTTACGAAAGCTTGCCGGTGGTTAAAAACGATTGGTAGCTGCACTGGATAATTTAGCGATATTGTACCTAAAAAAACATGTGCGGTTTTAATAAAAAGGAAGATGAGCGGCCAGCCATAGCATGTTTGAGGGTCATAATAAAACAACGATTGTATGAAATTTGAAGCCGTTACCATTAAAGACATTGCCAAAGCGCTTGGCTTGTCTACCTCAACTGTAAGCCGGGCACTGAGAGATAGTTACGAAATTAGCCCTGAAACAAAACAAATGGTACTGGAATATGCCAAACAAATCAACTACCGGCCCAATCCCATTGCGCTCAGCCTGAAAGAAAGAAGAAGCCGTTCCATTGGCGTTATTGTAAGCGAGATTGCCAATAGTTTTTTCTCGCAGATCATCAATGGCATTGAGTCCATCGCCTACAGCAAAGGGTACAATCTGATTATTTCACAATCGAGGGAAAGCTATGAGCGGGAAGTGCTCAATATGGATTTTCTTTCGTCGCGGTCGGTAGACGGATTCTTAATTTCTGTCTCCACCGAAACGATCGATTTCAGCCACATCAATGATTTATATGAAAGGGGGTTGCCCATTGTTTTTGTAGACCGGATGGTGGAGTCAATTGATACGCACAAAGTAGTGGCCGATAATTTTAAGGGGGCCTACGATGCCACCACGCACCTTATCAGCAGTGGATATAAAAGAATCGCCCACCTTGCCAATTCAGAATACCTCTCCATTACAAAGGAAAGGGTGAGTGGCTACCGGCAGGCAATGGCCGATGCAAAAATGGAATACAGTGAATCCTATCTTCTGCACTGCCCCCACGGCGGTATGATATACGATGAAGTAGAAACTGCCATGAATACATTTATGGGGATGAAGCAAAAACCGGATGCCATTTTTGCATCGGCCGACAAACTAACGACCAACTGTATGCGCTATTGCAGGGCCAAAGGCATCGCCATACCGGGCGACCTGGCCATGGTAGGCTTTAGCAACCTGGATCTTACCGATTTGCTCTCGCCTTCGCTAACGGTGGTGCGGCAGCCTGCTTTTGAAATGGGCGAAGTAGCTGCAGAACTGCTCATTAAAACCATTGAAAGCAAACGCCCGCTGGTAGATTTTGAGACCAGGGTATTGCCTGCCGAATTGTTTATCCGCGAATCTTCACGCAAGAAAAAAAAGTAAGTGCCCCGGATGAGGTTGCCGCCTATTTTCCGGCTGCGGCATGCACATTGTTTGCACTTGTATTGGAAAGAAACCATTCATACAAATTGGGACTGGCCGTAAAAACACTGCCGTCCTGCAATTTGGTGCTGATATGCGCCGTATCGTATGCATTTATCCATGCGCCGGCATGCCCGCCACTCTGGTAATACGTTATTTTAGCAGCAGGTATTATTTTGCAGATATTGCCCAGCATTTCTCCATGCTGCGTAAATTGTACGGGTACCGTTCTGTCGTCTATTGCATGAAATGCCCAAACAGGCAGGTGTGTTGCCCCGATGGTTTTGCAAAAATTGGCGTCATTCATTTCCTGTGTGCCGCAAACGGGTGCCGCGGCAGCAATGGAGGCAGTCAGCATTGCCGAAGAAGTGATAGCGGCCCATACCCCACCACCACCCAGGCTAAGGCCGGTTACATAAATGCGGTTGCTGTCTATCTGCAGGTTTGTCTTTGCATATTGAATCATTTGCTGTATATAAAATACCGGCCACGCGCCAAAACGCTTGCTTAGTTGTGGCGATAACACGACGAAAGAAGAGGCTTTGTTATTGTACATAAAACGCATGGAAGCGCCGGCCGCGCAATATTTGGGAATGCCATTGTTTAGCAATGAAAAAATCTCCGAACTGCCATTCCCTCTTTCATTGCTGCCGTGCAGAAAAATGATAAGGGGATGCAACTGGCTGCCGTAATCCGGCGGACGGAATTCCAAAAAACCAATAATGCTGTCGGGCGAAGCAGGACAGGGCATTTTCTTTGCGAGCTGTTGCGATAAAACAATGTTTACCGATAGTAACATCAGCAGACTGGCAATGCCTATTTTTTTCAGGAGGAACATCAGGCTTGTTTTACGTCCACCACTTTCTGCAGGCGGTTGCTTTCGTAAGCGGCTTCAATAACACGGATAATATTCAAACCTTGTTCAGCGGTCACCGGCAAAGGCGCCGCTAAGCGAATGGCTTTGTACAAGTCATCGTAGAAATCGCCATAATTGCCTTTTAGCGAGGGCACATATTCGCGGATGATTTTACCGTCTTTCTCCGTATGCAGCAAGCCTCTTTCACTTTCGGGCTCCACGCCCCAATCGGGGCCGCCGGGTATTTGGCTGGCCTGCAGCATTACTTCCTGCACATCTGTGCGGGCTTTTATAAAAGATCCTTTTGTGCCATGAAAAACATAAGATGGCAGGGCCTCGCGTACCATATAGCTCGATTTTACACGAACCCTCAGGCCGGGATAATACAGCAACAGTTCCATATAATCATCTACTTTGGAAACTTTGCGCATGATGGCGATATCGGCAAAGATGGATGCCGGCATTCCAAAAAACTGGATGGCCTGGTCAATCAGGTGGGAGCCTAGATCGTACAACAAACCGGTGCCGGGCCCGGGTGTTTCTTTGTGCAACTTGGGGCCAATTTCTTCTTTAAAGCGGTCGTAATGAATTTCTGCTTCCACAATCTGTCCGAGCCAATTTTCATCCACTATTTTTTTAACGGTACGGTAGTCGCTGTCGAAACGGCGGTTCTGGTACACCGTTATAAAGCGTTTGCATTGTTTGGCCAGCGCCAGCAGTTCTTCGCCCTGGGCAACGGTAACGGTAAACGGTTTTTCTACAATCACGTGTTTACCTGCCAGCAATGCCTTTTTTGTGTATTCATAATGCGTGGCATTGGGCGTATTTATCACCAGCAGTTCTATGGAATCGTCTTCCAATAAGGCTTCCAGCGTACGGACGGTTTTTATGGTAGGGTATTTTTCTACGGCCAGGTTTTTGGTTCTTTCCCAAACGGCATAGAGTTCATAACCGGGGTTGACGGCAATAAATGGCGCATGAAATACCCAGCCGCTCATACCAAATGAGCAAATGGCTGTTCTGATGGGTTTTATGGTTGAAGACATGCCGTAAAATTAAAGGAGCGCAGCGGAATTACAAGCGGGGGCCGATGAAAGAATTATTTTTGAATAAACGACAAATAAAAAAACAAGGTTCTCCGGGACAATTATTTATCCCGATTTGTTTTGTTCAAGTCTGTAAATACTTCAATAAATCGGTTTTTCCGGGGATTGTCTTTGTGAATTAAAATAGCTTGCAGATATTAAAGTTAGGAACAGTAATATGTCCATCTACTTTAATAATAGATCCTTCATCATAGTCCTGTGG
>Ga0075024_100000606_pt1 | contig 13408 bp, 12 predicted proteins | sample Str013_2_FD_71389 | JGI IMG/M metagenome (GOLD analysis project Ga0075024, IMG submission 71389) | Freshwater sediment microbial communities in response to fracking from Pennsylvania, USA - Straight Creek_MetaG_SC_2013 | ecosystem: Environmental > Aquatic > Freshwater > Creek > Sediment... | reverse complement strand
GGACGGCTGGCCATGCGCATCAGCGATCCGCATGGCGATGACCGGCGCATCGGCAGCCTGCCCGAGCGGGTCATGTCGCTGGACGAGAATTTCATCGTGCTGAAGCGCGCAGCCCGCATCGGCCTGTCGCGCGATCTCAAGGGCTTCCATTTCTACGGTGCGGACGTTTGCCTGGCCGCCGACATCATGGGGCATTCGGCCTATGTCATCGACTTCCATCTGCGCCATCTCAGCGACGGCCGCATTTCGCCGGCATTCTACAATGCGCGCCGCGAGTTCCGCGCCAAGTGGTCGCGCGCACTGCGGCCGCGCTGGATACAGACGACCTGCGGACTGATGCGCCTGTCGGGCAACCGGCTCGGCCAGGCGTTTGGCACGGCCATCCAGAAACACGCGCTGAAGTTGGCGCTGCGGTTGCCCAATGCCCGTGGCTGGCCAAGCGCTCCAGTCGAGAAAGCCGCGCCATGACCAGAGCCACCCGCGAACGCGGCGCGCTGTTCCGCCGCCTGCTGCGGCAGGTGACCTTGATGCTCGCGGGCTTTGGCGGCGCGCAGGTGCTCGGCTTTGGCCGCAACATCCTGTTCGCGCATCTGCTGAGCAAGGGCGACTTCGGCACCTCGGCGGTGCTGACCATCGCACTGCAAACATTCGAGACGGTCAGCGACGTGGCCGTTGACCGGATGATCCTGCAATCGCGCGATGGCGAAGACAAGATGATGATCGCCACCGGCCATGCGGTGATGATCGCGCGGGCGGTGCTGCTGACGCTACTGCTGTTCTTCGCGGCCCCACTCTTTGCGCGGGTGTTTGGCCTTGTCGAGGCGACAACGGCCTTCCGGGCGGTGGCGCTGATCCCGCTTCTGAAGGGCTTTTCGCATCTCGATTGCCGGCTGGCGCAGCGAAAACTCGACAACCGGGCGGCGGTGTTGATCGAGATCATTCCGCAGGGGCTTGCGTTGGCCGCCGTTTGGCCCGCCGTGCGGCTGACAGGTGATTACACGGCGGCGCTCTGGGTCACGGGAATCCAGGCTGGCGCGTCCACCATCGCCTCGCATGTTCTTGCGCGCCAGACCTATGTGATTGCGTTTGACGGCGTGCTGCTCAAGCGCTTTGCCCATTTTGGCTGGCCCATCCTGCTCAGCGCCATTCCGGTGCTCGCCGTGTTCCAGGGCGACCGGGCGATTGTCGCGCGCTACGAGGGCGTCGAGGCGCTGGCCGGTTACACCGTCGCGTTCCTGATGACCATGGTGCCCGCAACCCTCGCCGTGCGCGTCGGTCTGCCGCTGATGGTGCCTTTGCTGGCGCTGGACAAGACTGGCCCGGCGCGGCGCGATGAACGGTTCACGCTGATGTTCGAGGTGTCGGTGCTTGCGGCCTCGCTTTATGTGGCCGGTTTCCTGATGCTTGGCGGCACGGCGGTGCGGCTCGCCTTTGGGCACAATTACGAGGGTTATGGCGCGGTTGCGGGCGCACTCGCTGTCATGTGGGCGCTGCGGCTGCTGCAAGCGCCGTTCGGCGCATTCCTGATGGCGACGGGCGACAACCGGCCGTTGCTGATCGCGGGTATCGTCAGGGCGCTGGCGCTGGCGCCGACTTATTGGGCCGCGCATCTGGGCATGAGCCTGGCAACGCTTGGTGTTTGCGGCGCCATTGGTGAACTGGGCTCGCTGCTGTATTTCGTTTGGTGGCTGCGCCGTGACCACGCCAAGCTGAGCGTGATGATATTGACGCGCACGGGGTTTCTCGGCTTGGCCCTCGGCGTCACCATGCCGTTCTGGGGTGGCAACATGGCCGGACTTGGCTTGCCGCTGGCGCTGGTCATGACCGCCGCAGTGTCCGTATTCGTCATATTCGCCGCCGCCGCCGTGCTTCCTTCGACGCGGGCGGAGCTGAAATGGCTGCGGCGCGAGCCCGCTTAGCCTTTGCGCACGACGCTTGCTCCGGCGAGCGCGGCGATGCCCGCAGCACAAAGCGCCAGCACCACCATCGCGTTGGGCAATCCCGCGAGGGTAGCCACAGCGCCCATGATCGGCGGGCCGCTCAGATGTCCGGCGTAACCTGCTGTTGCCGCCATTGCCACGCCTGCCGCTGGTGAAACGCCCAAGCGTCCGCCCGCGCTGAACAGCGTTGGGACGATGTTGGCCAAGCCAAAGCCGGCCATCGCCAGGCCGATTTCGCAGGCGATCTGGTTGGGCCATACCACAGCCAAAAGCAGCCCCGCCGCAGCCAGCGCGCCGCCCGTGCGCAAAATCATCGCCTGGCCGAGCAGGCGCACCAGGGCGTCGCCGATGATGCGCCCCGCCAGCATCGCGCCCGCAAATGTTGCGTAGCCGAGCGCGGCTGCCGACGTGCTGACGCCGACGATGGTGGTGAAGTAGACCCCGCTCCAATCGGCGATGGCGCCCTCGCTCAGCATTGCCAGCAGCACGGCTGCGCAAAGCGGAAGCGCCGACCTGCCAGGGATCATCAGGCTGGCAGAGCGTGCTGCCGCCTCCCCGCCCGAAAGTCCGGCCCAGCTCGCGGCGGCAATCAGCGCAGCCAAGGCGGCGGCCCCGAACATGACGAAGGACGGATCGGCGTTGGCGCGCAAAATGATCGCGGCAAGACCCGCCGCCACAAGGCAGGCCGCGCTCCAGCAGGCATGGAACGACGACATGATCGCCGCGCCCCATCGCCGCTCGACCGAGCTGGCGTGAACGTTCATGCTGACATCGAGCCCGCCGCTGACGCCGCCCAGCACGAAACAGGCCGCCATCAGCGCTGCAAAGCCAGGCGCGAGAAACGGCAAGGTGAGCGCCGCCGCCCAGCCGGCCGAGGCGATGCGGGTCGCGTGTCCAGAGCCAAGACGCTGGCTGAGCAATCCGGCGACCGGCATCGACAACACCGCGCCGATGGCGAAGGCCAGCAGCACGAGGCTGAGCGAGCCATCCGAGAGGCCATAGCGCAACTTGATCGAGGGGATCGAGGCCGCCCACGCGCCAATGCCGATGCCGTTGGCCGCGAACATGGCGATGGTTGCGGCCCGGTCGGTCCAGGTTGCCGCGCGATCATTGACTGCCGTAGCTGCTGTCATGCTATTCCGCCACCACCGCGTTGACCATGAAGGCGCAGAAGGCATCGAGCCCCTTCTTGGCCTCGGCGTCAGCCTTGGCCACGTCTTCGGGCTTGGCCTGCTTCGCCTTGGCGAGTTCCACAGCCGTGCGCCCCATCAAGGCCTGCTGGCGCAGGATCACGCCCTTGGCCACGAACGAGTTGACCACTTGGCCGAAGTCATAGGTGAGATTTTCCTGGTTCAGGTAGGCTTGCAGCTTGTCGGCCGCGTCGAGTCCGGCTGGCACTTCAAAAATGTCCTCCGTCATCCGCGTGCCTTCGGCGGGTGCGGCCTTGTCGGGTTCGGGACACAGGTTTTCCGCCGCCGCGCCGCTGGCGGAGGCAAACATCAGCAGAGCAATCAACATTCCCCGCATTACGTCGTCCCCTCGTCCTTCAGCCGGAACGCCCCCCTGAGCTGCGCGCGCGCCACATCTGATCCGGGAGGGCCCTCGATATGCGGCTCCTTTCAGGAGAAGGCATCGGGCAGCATCGCCTTTTTCTTGGCGATGAACTCACCCAATGCGTCCTCGACTCCCTGATCAAGCGCCGGCGCTTCGTAGTCCTTCAACCACTTCTCGGCCAGCCCATGCGCCTTGTCCTCGGTGCGCTTCTGGCCCTCGGCGAGCCATTGCTCGTAGCTGTCATTGTTGGCGACGATCGAGCGGTAGAATGCGCTCTCGAAGTTGGCGCGGGTGTGGGCGCTGCCGAGGAAATGCGTCTGGTTGCTGCCGCGCACCTCGCGGATGGCATCGAGCGCCTGGCCGTTCTCGCTGAGGTCAATGCCCTCGGCGAAGCGCTGCATCATCGCGCACTGGTCCACATCCATGATGAACTTGTCGAAACTCGATACCAGCCCGCCTTCCAGCCAACCGGCGGCGTGCAGCACGAAATTCGTGCCAGCCATCAAAGTCGGGATCAGCGTTTGTGCGCTTTCGTAGGCCGCTTGCGCGTCCGGCAGTTTTGAAGCGCACAGCGAGCCACCCGAGCGGAACGGAATGCCAAGCCGCCGGGCCAGCTGCGCCGCGCCGTAGATGACCATCGCGGGCTCAGGCGTGCCAAACGTCGGCGCGCCGGTCTGCATCGACATCGACGAGGCGAACACGCCGAACACCACAGGCGCGCCTGGCCGGCACAGCTGTGTCAGCGCCGCGCCCGCCAGCACTTCGGCGAGCACCTGGGTCAGCGTCCCGGCCTGGGCAACCGGGCTCATCGCTCCCGACAGGATGAAAGGCGTGACGATGGTTGCCTGCCCCGCCCGTGCGTAGACCTTGAGCGCGCCGAGCATGGTCGCGTCATAGATCATCGGTGAATTGACGTTGATCAGGTTGATCAGCACGCAGTTCTCATCGACGAATTTGTCGCCGAAGGTGAGCTTGGCCATGCTCACGCTGTCCTCGGCGCGCAAGGGATGCGTCACCGAGCCCATGAACGGCTTGTCGGAGTATTTTATGTGCGCGTGCACCATGTCCAGATGGCGCTTGGAGACGGGCACGTCCACCGGCTCGCACACCGTGCCGCCGGAATGGTGCAGGGCAGGGGCCATGTAGGTGAGGCGCACGAGGTCGCGGAAATCGGCGATGGTGCCGTAGCGCCGCTCGCCATCCAGCCCGCGCACGAAGGGCGGGCCGTAGACTGGCGCGAACACGGTATTGTTGCCGCCGATCTCGACCGTTCGCGCGGGATTGCGGGCGTGCTGGGTGAAGCTCTTGGGCGCTGTCTTCTGGATGATCGAGCGCGGCAGGCCCTTGGGGAAGCGCACGCGCACCTTTTGCGGGTCGTCCAGCGCCTGGCAATCGGCGCCGGCCTTGCGGAACAGCTCAACGGACTCGGCATCCTCGCGGATTTCGATGCCGATCTCCTGGAGGATGGTATCGGCATTGGCCTCGATCAGCGCCAGGCCTTCCTCATTGAGGATGTTGTAGGGCTCGATCTTGCGCCGGATGTACGGGAGCTGGACGTTGCCCTGGTCCTTGCGCAGCGCCCGCCGCGCCTCGGCACCACCGCTACCGCGCCGCCGCCGTCCGGTCGCCTCGGCTGGGTCCTGCTTTGTGTGTTTGTCTTCGGCCAAGGCGCTCTCCTGGTCACCGCCTGTTCGCGGCGCGGCTTGTGGGCCGCACCGCGAAGACGTTGTGACGCCGGAAGGCCCGGCCTGGCAAGCGGAACCTGATGAACCTGTCAGTGCGTGCCGCCCGCCGTGTCCGAAAGTGCCAGTTGCGCCCTCGAAGCCTCCTGCGTGGGATTTGCGGTCAAGCCGTCGAGCAGCGAGAATAAGCCGATCATGATGGCGATGATGATCATGGTTGCGGCGGCTGAAGTCGTGATGTCGCTTTTCATGTCCGTGCTCCCGTGTTGCTGACCTTGGGTCGCGACGGAGCCGAAGCAGGTTCACGGGTTTGGCGGTGGACAGCCGTGAGCGCGCCATGGACGCGCCTAGGAGAACTGCGTAGCGTCGTTTTTTGCAATTCAGAGCTTGGTGGGATGGCGCAAGTCATACAGGCGGTTCGCGCGGCGGTGAGGGCCGCCAATGACGGCATGTGGGATCGCGCCTACGGCATCGAGACCGCAGGCAAGCTCTACACACCCACCGCCTATCGCGTGCTGTTCAAGCTGTTCGCGGCGATGGAGCTGTTGCCGGACGACCGGTTTGTCGATTTCGGCTGCGGCAAGGGACGCGTGATGTGTTTGGCCGCCCGCTATCCGGTAGCGCGAGTTACCGGCGTTGAACTCGATCCGGTGGCCGCCGAAGCGGCGCGGCGGAACCTTGCGGCATTGCGGGGCCGCAAGGCGCGCGGCGTCTCTGTCACCACCGGCAGCGCGGCGGATTTCGACTGCGGCGGCGGCACCGTCTTCTACTTCTACAACCCGTTCGGCGGAGCGCTGTTCGCCGACGTCATCGGCAATGTGCGGCGCGCGGCAGCCTCAGCGTCGCTGCCAGTGCGTATCGTTTACGTAAATCCGGTTTGCCGCGAGGTTCTCGACGGCGCCGATTGGCTCGGGCCAGCCGAAGTGCTGCACCACGACCACGCTGGAAAGCCCGCCGCACTCTTCTATCGCGCTCGAAGTCGCTAGAGCTGGTAGACCGCCGCCGACATCCGCACCAAGTCGAATTCGCACTGGATTTTCGCCGGGTCCTTGCGGGCGACCAGAACCAGGATCGGCCCGGCGGCGCGGGTGTTTTCGCCCGTAAGGTCCGCCGCGTTGGCCTCGTGCGTGCCGCGCCCGACGATGAGCTGGAAGGATTCTGGGTCGCTCCAGGCGCTGTAGCCGACCGTGAGATTGCGGTCGTGCGACTCTTTTTGGCAGCGCTCGACCGCGTCCTGGCGGTAGGTGTTGATCAAGGTGTCCACCAGCGCCGAGCGGTAGACCCATTCCTGGTAGCCGAATTTTGCCGCCAGCAAGAGGGCGACAAACAAGACAACGCTGCGCACGGCGTTTGCTCCTGTGACCGCGAAGCGCCTCCCCCACTGGAGCCGTCCACGTCATGGCGATCATGCGCCCGCATGGTGAACAAAGACTTGCCGCGCGCGTCATTTCCGCTGATTCGCCATGGATTTGACGGCCTCGACGGCAAAGAGCACGCGCTCGGGCGTTGCGGGGGCACCGAGCGCGGGGTCGAATTTGTAGCCTCCAACACTTGCCACGGCGTCGGCCAGCGCCATCAGCGCCGAAATGCCCAGCATCAGTGGCGGCTCGCCGACGGCCTTGGAACGGTAAATGGTATCCTCGCTATTGTCTCCCTTCCACAGGGCGATGTTGAGGACCGGCGGGCGGTCGGAGCAGGCCGGGATTTTGTAGGTGGAGGGCGCATGGGTCGCCAGCCGCCCCTTGCCGTCCCACACCAGCTCCTCCGTTGTCAGCCAGCCCGCGCCCTGGATGAAGCCGCCCTCGATCTGGCCAAGGTCGATCGCCGGGTTCAGCGAGCGGCCCACGTCGTGGAGAATGTCCACGCGCAGCATCCGGTTTTCGCCGGTCAGCGTGTCGATGGCGGCTTCAGTGACCGCAGCGCCATAGGCGAAATAGAAGAACGGGCGGCCCTGGCCGGTGGCGCGATCCCAGTGAATTTTCGGCGTGGCGTAGAAGCCGGTGGCTGAGAGCGGGATGCGTTTTGAGTGTGCCAGCGTTGCAACCTCGGCGAGGGTGTAGCTCTTGCCGCCTGCTTCGATCCGGCCCGGCACAAAGCGGGTATCTGCGCCCAGCAGTTCAGTAAGCCGCGCCTTGATTTTCCGCGCCGCATCGCGTGCGGCCATGCCGTTGAGATCGGAGCCGGCCGAGGCGGCGGTTGGCGAGGTGTTCGGCACCTTGGCCGTGGTTGTCGCGGTGATCTTCACGCTCGATAGATCGCAGCCGAATTCCTCGGCCACCACCTGGGCGACTTTTTGATAGAGCCCCTGCCCCATCTCGGTGCCGCCGTGATTGAGGTGGATCGAACCGTCCGTGTAGAGGTGGACCAGAGCGCCCGCCTGGTTCATCTGGGTGAGCGTGAAGGAGATGCCGAATTTCACCGGCGTAAGCGCGATGCCGCGCTTCAGGATCGGGCTCTTGGCGTTCCAATCGCGAATGGCGGCGCGGCGGTTGGCGTAGTCCGACGTGCGCGCCAGCTCCGCCGTCAGCGCGCCGATGATGCAGTCCTCGACCTCCATGCCATAGGGCGCGGTGCTGCGGCCCGAGTCCGTCGATTGGCCCATCGGCGCGTAGAAATTGGCGCGCCGCACCTCCAGCGGATCCTTGCCCAGGTGAGCGGCAATCGCCTCGATCACCCGCTCCATGCCGAGGATGCCCTGCGGTCCGCCAAAGCCTCGGAAGGCGGTGTTGGAAACGGTATTGGTCTTGCAGCGGTAGGAGGTGATGCGCACGTTCGGCAGGAAATAGCAGTTGTCAGCGCTGAACATCGCCCGGTCGCACACCGCCATGCTGAGATCGAACGACATGCCGCAACGGGCCGCCTGCTCAAAGATGACACCGGCAATGCGGCCCTCGGCGTCGAAGCCCACATCGTAGTCGATGCGGAAATCGTGGCGCTTGCCGGTGATCTCCATGTCGTCGTCGCGGTCATAGCGCAGCTTGGCGGGGCGGCCCGTCTTACGCGCAGCGAGCGCGGCGATGGCGGCGGGCAGGTTGCCCTGACTTTCCTTGCCGCCAAAGCCGCCGCCCATCCGCCGGACTTCGGCGGTGACTGCGTTGAATGGAATCCTGAGCACATGGGCGACGATGTGCTGGATTTCGGTCGGGTGCTGGGTGGACGAATGTACCAGCATGTCGCCATCCTCGCCAGGAATGGCGAGCGCGACCTGGCCTTCGAGGTAGAAATGCTCCTGCCCGCCCATCCGCACGCGGCCCTTCAGGCGGTGCGGCGCTGCGGCGATGGCGGCGTCAGGATCGCCGCGCCCAAGTGTGAAGGGTTCGGCCAGGAACGAGCGCGCCTCCATCGCCTCGTCGACGGTAAGGACCGCAGGCTTGTCCCGGTATGTGACTTCGGCCAGCCGCGCCGCCTTGCGGGCCTGGAGCATCGTCTCGGCTGCTACCGCGAACAGCGATTGGCCGTAATGCTGCACCAGGCCGGAAGCGAACACCGGATCGTCATTGTTGCCGCGCCCGGGGCTGACATCGTTGGCGCCGGGAATGTCGGAGGCGGTCAGCACGGCGGCGACGCCCGGCGCGGCGCGCACCTTGGCAAGGTCCATGCTCACGACCTCGGCGTGCGCCCGGGTGGCCATGCCGATGGCCAGGTGCAATGTGCCTGGCGGTTCGGGAATATCGTCGGTGTACACGGCGGTGCCGGCGACATGCTTATGGGCGCTGTCATGCGGCATTGGCGCGGCAACGCCGCCGGTGATTTGGGTGATGGTGTCGGGAGCATCCTGCATGGCGCGGAAAAGCTACAATTGCGCGCGCGGCGGGTCACGTAGAATATTGGGCGCCTTTACTGGGCGCTTGCTGTTTTGCCCGGCTTACTGGCTGGAGCGGCCTTGCCCTCGGTGCCCAGCGTCGGATCCGGCGGCACCGGCTCGGCCTTGCCTTTGGCCGCCTTGTGCTTGCCCCGTCCACCGCGCGGGCGGCCATGGTGCTCGATGCAGCTCGACACATCCTTGCGGATGCTCGCCACCGTCGTCGTATCGGTCGGTGCGGCGGCCACGTTGGCAATGGTCGTGTCGTTGAACATCGTCTTCCAGAGATAGTTCTGGAAGCCGTAATCCAGCATCGCGGCCGCGCGCACATTGCGGCTGGCCGACGACTGCTCGCCCAGCACCACCGCCACCAGCCGCCGCCCGTCGCGGGTGGCAGAGGCGACGATGTTGTAACCGGAATCGCAGATGAAGCCGGTCTTCATGCCGTCAGCGCCGTCATAGGTTTTCAGCAGCGTGTTGTGGGTCTCGACTTCGTGGCTGCCGATCTTCACGCTGGTCAGCGAATAGAGATAGGCCTGCTCGGGAAAGTCCTTGATCAGCGCCTCGGTGAGAATGGCGAGGTCGCGGGCGCTGGTCACTTGAGCATCGTTGGGCAGGCCGCTGGCATTGGCGTAGTGGGTGTTCTTCATGCCCAGCTGCCTGGCCTTTGCGTTCATCATGTCTGCAAAGCCGTCCTCGGTGCCGCCGATGGCCTCGGCGATGGCCACGGCCATGTCGTTGGCGGACTTGACCACCATGGCCTTCAGCGCCAGCTCGGCCTTGATCTTTTCGCCCACCTTGAGGCCGAGGCGGCTCGGCACCATCTTAAAGGCGCGCTCGTCCACCGTCAGATCCTGGTCGAGCTTCAGTTTGCCGTCCTTCAGCGCCTCGAAGGTGAGGTAGGCGGTCATCAGCTTGGTCAGCGATGCGGGATGCCAGACCTGGTCCACATCCTCGGAATACAGCACCGTGCCGCCATTGGCATCAAACAGCAGGGCGGGACCGGCGAGAGCGGGCGCGATCGTCGCGGCAAAGGCCACCAGGGCGGCCAGCAGGTTCCTGATGCCGGTCGTCATGCTATTCCCGCTCAAGTTAAGTCCCCAGCTAAGTGACAACGGCTGATCCCTGCCGCTGATTCCCGAGAAACTTGGTGCCCCTGGCCCGACTCGAACGGGCACGTCCTCTCGAACAACAGATTTTGAGTCTGCCGCGTCTACCGGTTCCGCCACAGGGGCCTTTGGCTTTGCGCCGCAAGCTAGCGCGACTCAATAGCCGAGGCTGGGCGGGGCGTCCATATGCCGGTGGTGGCGGAAAAGTCACGGGGTTGGCGGGCGGCGCGGCTCATGCTTGAGTATAGGGGTGCGAAGGTGGCGAAAGATGGAGCGGTGCGCATGGGGCGGTTGACAACGCATGTGCTGGATTTGAGCGCAGGGCGGCCGGGCGGGGGCATCCGCGTGGAGCTGACGCGGATAGAGGGTACGGCGCGGGTGGCGCTGGGTGGCGCGGTGACCAACGCCGATGGCCGCTGCGACAAGCCGCTGCTGGAGGGGGCGGAGTTCCGGCCCGGCGTCTACGAACTGGCGTTCGGCGCGGGCGACTATTACGCGGGCCGGGGCGTGGCGCTGCCGGAGCCGAAGTTCCTGGACTTGGTGGTGATCCGCTTCGGCATATCGGCGGCGGATCAGCATTACCATGTGCCGTTGCTGGTCTCGCCGTTCGGCTACTCGACCTACCGGGGGAGCTAGGCTGTGGCCGGAACCCGCGATCAAGTCAGTTTCTTGCTTAACGGCGTGCGCCACGACGTGCCACGCGAGGTTGCCCCGACGCGCACGCTGCTGGATTACCTGCGCGAGGATTGCGGGCTGAAGGGCACCAAGGAGGGCTGCAACGAGGGCGATTGCGGGGCGTGCACGGTGGTGGTGGGGGAGATGGGTAAGGACGCCGCCGGAAAGCCCCTCATCACATACCGTGCTGTCAACGCATGCATTCAATTCGTCCCGATGGTGCATGGCAAGTCGGTTGTGACCGTTGAGGGCCTTCGAGGTCCGAATGGCGAGCCGCACCCGTGCCAGCAAGCGATGGTGGACTGCCACGGTTCGCAATGCGGGTTTTGTACGCCTGGTTTTGTGATGTCTTTGTACGCGGTCTTTGACGCAGACAAGAATTTCAAATCGGGCAAAGGAACAGCATCCGAATTTCTCGAGGCGAGCTACGACGACTTTCTGGCTGGCAACCTTTGCCGATGCACTGGTTACGGTCCAATTGTCGCTGCCGCCCGCAGAATGGGAGAGGCAGTACGACCCGATTGGGATGAAGCCCGCTCGCATGGCGAGACCGCAGCGTTGGCGGAATTCGCTGGAAGTGATCTGGCGCTGGATCATCCGGCGGGAAAGTTCCTTGCGCCCGAAGGTCTGGACGAATTTGCGCGGCTCTACGATCAATTCCCGCTGGCGACCATCGTCAGTGGGGCGACGGATGTGGGGCTTTGGGTCAACAAGCAGCAGCGTGGGTTGCCGGTATTGATTTCTACCAGCCGTGTGGCCGATCTCAAGAATACCCGTACCTATGGGGACCAACTGGAGATTCGCAGCGCCGAATCCTATTCGGTGGCCTGGAGTACCTTGCGCCATTTCTGGCCCGATCTTGGCGAACTGGTGCGCCGAATCGGCTCGGTCCAGGTGCGCAATTCCGGCACGATCGGCGGCAATATCGCCAATGGCTCGCCCATCGGCGACATGGCTCCGGCGTTGATGGTGCTGGGCGCAACGGTCGAACTCCGCAAGGGCAAGGCCACGCGAAGCCTTCCGCTGGAGGACTATTTCATCGCCTATGGAAAGCAGAACCGCCAGCCTGGCGAATTCATCGAGAGCGTTTCAATTCCTGGCGCGATGCCATCGGGGCAAGCCGAAACCAAGCAGTCCCGCCCCCGCTTCTACAAAATCTCCAAGCGCTTCGACCAGGACATTTCCGCCGTGCTCGGCTGCTTCAACCTGCATATCGAATCCGGCGCCGTCGCCTCCGCCCGCATCGCCTTTGGCGGCATGGCGGGCATCCCGAAGCGGGCTAAGGCGGTTGAAGCCGCGCTGCTCGGCAAGCCGTGGACGCTTGCCACGGTCGAAGCCGCGCTGCCCGCGTTCGAGGCCGATTTCCAGCCGATTTCCGACGCCCGCGCCTCAGCCGCCTACCGCCTGCAAGTCGCCAAAAACCTGTTGATCCGCTACCTTCACGAGACCACAAGCAGCGTGCCGACCCGGCTGGTGGGACGGGGACACGAAGTTCATCTTCGAGCATGATCCGTGTGCAGACACAGCATCGCCCCGGCAAAGATGAACATCATGTCCCCACTTACCGGCAAAGACTCACCTTACGGTTCCAATTCCGTATCCCAGTACAGATAATCCACCCAGCTCTCGTGCAGGTAATTGGGCGGAAACAAGCGGCCGTTGCGGTGCAGTTCGTAGACGCTGGGGCGGACCGGCTCGTGATAGGGGTGCATTTTCGCCTCGCGCGGCAGCATCCCGCCCTTGCGCAGGTTGCACGGCGCGCAGGCGGTAACCACGTTGTCCCACCGCGTCTGGCCGCCCTTGGAGCGGGGGATGACGTGGTCGAACGTCAGGTCGTCCGGGTCGCCGCAATACTGGCACGAGAAGCGGTCGCGCAGGAACACGTTGAACCTGGTGAACGCCGGGTAGCGTGCTGGCTTTACATAGCTTTTCAGCGATACGACGCTGGGAATCCGCATCGCGAAGGACGGGCTTTTGACCTCGCGCTCATATTCCGAGACGATGTTGACGCGGTCCAGGAACACGGCTTTCACCGTATCCTGCCAGCTCCAGAGCGAGAGCGGATAGTAGCTGAGCGGCCTGAAATCGGCGTTGAGAACCAGCGCCGGGCAGGCTTCGGGGGCTGAGGCTGCTGCTGTCACGTCAATACATCCTGGGTTCCGTTGATCGTCTCCCAAGCGTGATTCGCACCATCACCCTACAGCCACGGATAGTATATGCGCGTGACGGGTATGTGAAGCCGCTATTCCGCCCCGCCCGGAACAAACCGGGAAAGCTGGCCAGCAGGCTAGGCCAGATTTGTCGTGCATAACCTTGTTATAGTCCTGCATGAGTCGTGTTCAGCATTGGTTGCACAGGGCATCAGTCGACAATGGACATGGGTTCACCCACACCGGCGCCCAAGCGGCGCGTCACCCGCATCGCCGGGCGCGAAATCGTCAGCGAGGGGTTGCCGCAAGGCTTCTGGACCGACCTCAACCACCGGGCCATGACCGCGAGCTGGCCGGCCTTCTTTGCCAGCGCGCTCGCCCTCTTCCTCACCCTCAACCTGGTCTTCGCCGCGATCTACTCGCTCGGCAGCGACCCCATCGCCAACGCCACGCCGGGCAGCCTGCCGATGCTGTTCTTCTTCTCGGTGGAGACGCT
>Ga0075024_100000605_pt1 | contig 13414 bp, 9 predicted proteins | sample Str013_2_FD_71389 | JGI IMG/M metagenome (GOLD analysis project Ga0075024, IMG submission 71389) | Freshwater sediment microbial communities in response to fracking from Pennsylvania, USA - Straight Creek_MetaG_SC_2013 | ecosystem: Environmental > Aquatic > Freshwater > Creek > Sediment... | reverse complement strand
CTTTAAGGCTTTGTGCCCATATAATCCCGGAGATTGAAACAAAAAGGACAATCAACAGTAAAACATTCAGCATTTTTTTTGCCTTAGAAAATTTACTTTTCATTTTGCCTTTAGTTTTGGTAAGTTAAATTATTATCAACTCTTTCATCCTTCTCATAAAAATAGAAACTAATATTACGGTGTACCAAATAAATCAATGATAACGTTACCGAAAAATGTTTTTGCTCTGCCTGAAAACAAAATTCAGGTAGAAATCCTGCTACTACAGAACATTGAATACCGGTCATCTCACTTCTTAATTTCTTGATTTTTTTGTGTGATCAAAATCTGTGAAATATCGGTACAATACCGAAAAGAAATGGGCAGATAGTTCTATAATGCCCGACCACACTCAGTTAGATGACCGCTTGTGAAAAAACGTTCTTTGCTATTTTTGTTTATAAAAAAATAAAAATGGGTTGCCACTCTGTAACGGCTTAGCAATATTGATGCGGAGCAAATAACAAAACAAGCAATGTGTGCAGTGTGGAATATCGTGGGGTTATGTTTAACTGAAATGATAGTCAGAAAGCAAGCAACAATATGTGATCTTTTCCAAATAGATTTTTGAAATACTGTTTTTGAGTATGAATTATACGGTGTACTATAAGACATCAACACATCTCTTGATACTTAATAAAAGCATTATACCCCACCAAAAGATGAAAACCCGCCGTCTACACAAATCATTGAACCGGTAACAAATCGCGATGCATCGCTTAACAACCATATTAAAGCGCCTTTTAATTCATCAGGATCACCAAACCGCTTAAAAGGGGTTTGCCTGATCGCAAGTTCGCCTCTCGACGTATAATCTCCGTGCGGCGTTAGTAAAAGATCCCGGTTTTGCTCGGTGAGGAAAAAACCGGGGGCCAGGGCATTCATCCGGATGCTGTCTCCATATCGATTAGCAAGTTCGACAGCATACCATTGAGTGTAACAATCAACAGCCGCCTTGCCCATATTATAACCCAACACTTTTGTAATTGCTTTTTTAGAGTTCATGGAAGAAATATTCACAATACTGCCCCTGCCGCCTGAAGCAATAGCCTCGCCGAATATTTGAGTTGGAATAAGGGTTCCCCAAAGATTGATTTCCATCACCTTTTTCATCCCTTCAAGATTCATTTTAAAAATGTCGTCGCCCGGCTGAAGAACGCCTCCGGGTAAATTACCTCCTGCTGCGTTGACCAGTCCATCTATCCTCCCAAATTCATTAAGAACCCTTTCCCTTGCACGTTCGAGCTGTGCTTCATTCATTACGTCCGCTTCCAGAGGAATTGCCATTCCACCGGTGGTTTTAATATCTTCTGCTCTTTTGGTTGCGATATACCCCCTTCTTCCTAAAATGCCAACAATACCGCCCGTGCTGACAATCGCTTCTACGAAGGCGTTCCCGAGAATGCCGGTTCCACCTGTAACAATAATTACTTTACCTTCCAGCGAGAAATTATTCATGACTTTATAATGATTAATGATCTTCAACATCTAAACAGGCTACCGAACTAATTCTTTATTATTATCGGGCTGCCAATACTAGAGTAGTACGCCTTTCCGTTTGCCACCACTTCGTATCTGGTTCCTTTCACCACGATATCGATGCTGCGATTCCTGAGTTTCAGTCCTTTCAGGGTTAGGTCATTGCTAAGTATGGTTTTCTTTGGATTGATCGTAATATTGCCATCGAAATCAGCATCCACACCAAATATGCCAAATATAATAGTCTGTGCCAGCGTAGCGGTGCCTATTTCAGACTGCAGGGGTGTATGAACCCTGTAATCAATTTCGTTAGCCAACTGAGAGTCGCCTAAGTAAGGCATCCTGGAACCCCACCAAAGAATTCTACGCATAATTTCATCAGCAACCCTGCTCCTGCCTTCATTATATAAAAATTCGGAAATTAGCGTCGGAAAGCTGGTGCAGATACCCCCACCCCCGTTATCTACGTCGGCCTGATCGTAGGCTGGATCTTTTTTAGACATGCTATGGAGACCGAAGGGCGAAAGAAACTCGTCCACGTTGATATGGCTAATGAGGCCATCTTCGATCTCCTTGTCCAGTACATCACTGCCAAACATTTTAAACATCTGGACAGTATAACGAACATCTTTCCTGCCTTTATCATCTTCAAACATAAACCATTTAATATCCGGATTCCACAGTTGAGCTTTAAGCAATTTTTTTAACATTATCGCACGTTCCATCAGGTAGGGCTGAGGGTCGCCGACTGCCTCACACAACATCGAAACACGCTTGTAATTTTCGTATCTCCTGGCGTTCACGTCTGGCATAATATGATTGTAATGGAATTCCCAACCAAGCTCAAGGTGGTCACCTGCGGGCCCATAATCAATCAGCTTAACCGGCCCGGATTTATCATCAAGACGCATCGCAGACTCGATCAGCAAATCCAAAACTGTTTTTTTCTCCTTTATGCTCTCTCTTAAAAACGCTAGGTCGCCGGTATTTTTTACATAATCATATGTCAGCGCAATGATCTTCTCGTCATTTACCATATACCAGCTACCAAAGGGTTCGCCGGTCATGGGATAAAAAGCGTAATGATTGCTTACACAATCCGTCGTCAAAAATTGCTTTATATGTTTTTTCGTTGCCTGGGCGTCAAGCAGCGGCAGAATCTCCCTGACCTGACCGAAGTTGTACACGTAATTACCCTGGCATCCACCTTTCACGGCTCCTGTACCATAATATGGATTCAGGACAAATTCCGGAACTGTATATTTGTTGGTAATAAATATGCTGAGAGAGCGATTATAAAACCGGACAAGACTTTGGTTGTCTGAAATCAGCCTTGGCAACCTATCATAAATATTTCTCACCTCTGAGATATATTTTTCGGTGGCTTCCCTAATATACTTTCCAGGATTTCCGAGCAGGGAGTCTCTTAGTCCTGCCGCTTTTTCTTTTTCTCCGATTGAAAAAACAACATAGACTTTTTGTTCCTCGCCGGGATTGAGGGAAATAGTGGAAAGGAAGCGGCGGGTGGAGGCTTCCCATATGACTTCCTTCATAGTAACGCCAATGCCTATAGCATAATTACCCTGAATCCTTAATATGCCCCTGCTATCAAGCTCGTCCCTGACACTTGTTGTACTTTTTGGTGTGGAAAATCCCCAGTCCCTTATATAGTCCAGAGATATTTTGTAGTTATACTGGTCATTTAAAACCAGCTCTAAGGGAATGCCTATTTTTTGTTTATTGGTATTCTTAAATTTTAGCTCCATAATACCTGCCTTCATGCCAAAGATGAGTGTAGTGGTAGTGCTGAACTGAACTCCCCTCAAATGTCCGCTGCGTGTGGCTTTGAACGGAAGCCACGAGTAGTGATCGGTTTTGATTTTCTCGCCCCAAAGCCTCGGGAGAATATGGAAAGACGAACTTACCAATGGTTGCGCCCATATTCCGTCAATTAAACCAACGTAATTGTGGGTAATACCAACGGTTGCCAGGCCGTTCACGATTCCTAGATGTTCAGGCCGAATAATCAGGCTGTCGCCATCGGCCGCAAAAATGGAAAGTGATTCTTCTTCGCTGAGCGTGCTTTTGATGTGATCTTTGGCGTTCCCTTGGCCATTCACTGTAGCAAAAAAAAATGCGGTAGATAACAGGGCGACTAAGGATTTTGATAATTTTGCTAATAGCATTATAGTATATCTTATTTTCCGTTAAGGGTGTTCCTGCTTTTAAAATCCAGCATGCTGCATCATTACTGCAAAACCTGAAAAACAGCACCATCTTTTTCAGCTACATTCAATTGATCTTTGACTTGTATTGACTTGCTGGTAGCGGCAGTATATTCGTTCTTTTAGTTTTTTATTATGGTAGGGGCACCCAGACTATGTCTTATTATTTTACCATCCGAAATAACCTCATAGTTGCCATTTACTACAGAAATATCAATTGTTTTCCCGTGAATCTTCAGCCCCTTGACTTTAAGTTTCCTGGCCAGTTTTGTTTTAACGGGATTGATGATAATGGAACCATCCAGGGAGGCATTAATACCCATCATTCCAAATAATATAGATTGAGCAAGACTTCCTGTTCCTATATCCGCTTGCAAAGGCGTGTCTTGCCTGTAATTGATCTCGTTTGCAACCTGTGAGTCTCCGAAGTAGGGCAGACGTTGTCCCCACCACAGTATCCTTCCCATAATTTGATCGGCCATTTCCACCTTGCCATTTTTATATAAAAGCTCGGCAATTTGGGGAGGGAAAATAGTACAGGAACCTCCCCCGCCATTGTCAATATCAACTTGATCATAAGCGCTATCTTTTTTCGACATACTATGAAGCCCATAATCCGATAAGAATTCTTCGTCATTAAGGTGACTTAAAAGCCCTTTTTCAATCTCATCATCAATCACATCACTATTCAAAAGATAAAACATCTGGACAGTGTATCTCACATCTTTGTTTCCTTTTTCATCGGCATATATAAACCATTTGATACCAGGATCCCAGAGATCTCTTTTCAGGATTTTTTTAAGTTCTTTCGCCCGTTCCATAAGATATGCCTGGGGACTGCCGGCCAAGTCACACAGTTCAGCAACCCGCTGATAATTTTTATATCTAAGGCCGTTCACGTCCGGCAGAATATGATTATAAGTAAATTTTCTCCTGAGTTCAAGATGATCGCCGCGAGAGCCGTAATCTACCAATGCTTCAGGCATGGATTTGTCAGTAAGGTGCATGGCATTCCTAATCATGTGATCTAAAACAGTTTCCCCGTTTGCCACTTCTTCCCTTAGGAAAGCGGTATCTCCTGTATTTTTTACATAACAATACGTTAATTCAATGATTTTTTCCTGGTTCACAGGATACCAGGTTCCATTGCCTTCCCCTGTTATGGGATCAAAGGAGTGCCCATTATAAAGGCCTCCCGATCTTATAAATTGCAGAATATGCTTTTTATCCGCCTGCGGATCAAAAAGCGGCAGTATCTCAGAAATTCCTGCAAAATTCCATAGATAATTTTTATAACATCCTCCTTTTATCGAGCCGGTAGCATAATAGGGGTTCAATACAAACTCGGGCACTTCAAATTTATTCATAATTAAAATACTCAGGGATCGGTTATAGAGCTCCTCCAGGTCCCTGTTGTCAGAGCGGAACCTGGGCAGCCTGCTGAAAATATCCTTTACCTTCGAAATATATGTCTCAGTGGATTTACCAATATACCCGGATGGATTAGTTAAAATAGCGTCCCTTTCTCCTATCGCTTTTCCCCTGTCGCCTATCGAGAAAACAAATGAAATGATTTTTTTCTGTCTCGGCGTTAGATGAACCTTTGAATGAAAACGCCGGGTTGGCTCTTCCCATTTCATGTCTTTCAGGCTACCTCCCAATGCTACAGCATAATTTCCCTGGATCCTGTGAATTCCGTTATTGTCAACAATGTCCGTCACTTCACTATGGCTTTTTGGCGCGCCAAACCCCCAAACTTTCTCATAGTCCAATGTGCCTTTATAGGTAAATGGATCATTCACGGTGAGTTGAAGGGGTATATTTTTGTCTCCCCCCGTAGTGTTTTCTAAAGTCAACGAAACTACACCCGACCGCATTCCGTAAATCAAAGTGATGGTGGCTTTAACATTTATACCCTTTAATCTGCCAATTTCATTTGTCTGGTAAGGCAGCCAAGTATAGTGATCGGTTTTAACCCTTTCTCCCCAAAGCCTCGGTTCTATAAAGAAGTCGGAGCTTACATAAGGGGGCGCCCATAAGCCACTAACGATACCAACATAATTATAATTGATTCCCACCGACGCCAAACCATTTACGATCCCCATATCTTCCGGCTTGGTAATTAGATGGTCACCATCCGCCCTGAAGATATCCAGGTATTCATTACCTGTTTTTATAGGAAGCTCGTTAATAAGAAATTCTTTTTGCCCCATTAAATTACTTAGTAATAATAATGGCACTATAAGCAAAATAATTACCGACTTTATGAACATTCCGCTTTTTTTCATGTTGTCTAAGTTTATTTAAAGAATCATTTACCTTTTCTCATCAAATACGACTCCGCCATACTCGGGCCAGCCATCAACTGCAATCTTTTGATAATACACAAGCGCAAATTTCCGGTCATTTTTCCAGTCCCACTGGCCGATGGGGTAGGATTGGTTATACTTTTCCATTTCTCTGGCGATCACTCGAATATCCGTTAACCCCTGCCTGATGATATTTATTAATGTCTTTGTCCTGAATGATTTATTCCTGGCATATATCCTATAGCCGAAATAGGCTTTGGTGACCGCCTCGTAAAGACGCGCTGTGATCAGTGTGCGGTAAAAGGTATTGTAAACATCGTTATACTTGCCTGCGTCCATATAGGGTCGAGCCTTTTCCACATTCGCCAGCGCCATTGTTGCTGTTTTTACTCCGTATTTTTTCTCCGTTAGCATATACCCGAGAAACTTCTCATTCATTTGTTCGTCTGCAGTGACCCATTTTTTTTTAAACACATAAGGTGCATCATCCTGCAATTGTTTTCCGGGCATTTTAAACCTGGCAGGGGCGATGTGTTGAACAATATCTTTCCAGTAATGAAAGTTCCTGTTTACGTCATGTTTCACAAATACTACAGGAGGGTCCATCCATTTTCCGGATACATGACGCGAATAGCTGGAGGGATAGGGATCAAAATCCAAGCTGGAATGGTTGGCTGTATTTGTCCCTAAAGTGTAAAGGGAAGATGTAACTATGTCAAATGCACTTTTAAAAGCCGGCTTTAGCCAAAGAGATGCCTGCTTTCCATAAGTCGAGGAGATAAATTCATCGTAAATCATTTCATCCGTCACGGTTGTATCCTCGGTATATCTTTTTAGTGCATAAAGAAGTATCTCCGAGGGCCTGTTTATTACAGACGTATTACCAAACCTGTCCGTCCTGGCAACGTAGCCGATAATGTTTTTTCGCGATCTGAAATCCCTCCAACGATTCAACACGTATTGCGGCCAGGTATTGGCAATAACTCCCTGCCCGTTAAATTCGTTCCCTGTGTCAAACTCGATGATCGTAGGTCGGTCAATAGTTCCGGCAAACTTGTCATTGGGATGCGTCAGAAAGAAATCGTGCGGCGTTTCTTTCATCATCAGGATAATCTTTGAGCTCTTAATATGAGAAATACAACCAATGATTGCTCGATATTCCGAATCATTATAAGCAAAAGTGCGGATGTAAAGCTTTTTTCCCAGTTCCTCGCATACGACCATTGCCACAGCATCCACAACAGCAGCAATTTTTTCACCTTTGTCTTTTAGCTTTTGAGAATATTGCAGTTCGGCCCTTGCCCCCGTTTCGATAAATGTTAAGACAAGCCCATCGACATTGGGGATTAAGGCCATCATATTGCGATAATCCTGCTTGAACCATATCCAGAACTCAGGGTTGTCCAGGTCAATAGAGCTGTCAGGACCGGTTTTAAAATTTGTAGGATAATAATCCAGGTTATATAAAGCATGATCCCAGACATTTACCTCCTTAATATTTGCGTTGTGGGCTTTGTTGATAAGCAAATTGATTTGCTCCTGTTTGGCAGGATTCTTTACCTCCCTAAGATCCATAATAATAGTATGAGACAATTGAAGGTGATTAATGCCATATTGTTTTGCACTGTTTATAGCTTTATTAATTTCCTCTGGCCTATCTGTTAAAATTGTCCAACCTCTTACTGCAATATCGGCTATGTCAGGCTTCTTTTCTTTACGACTGTTGAAGGCACAGCATATCGCAATACAAATAGTTATTTCGAATATTTTTTTCATTAGTTAATTTGGTTAGGTATTATTATCCCTCACGATGAGGTATACCCGAAGTAGACAAATAAAATTCATGGTACGCGAACAATCATAAAAGCAAAAATCCCGCAGCGTGCATGAACACAGGTGTTAATCGGCTGATGGGAAAAACAATAGATGCGACCGACCGGGCATGAACCCTTTACAGCCATGGCACCGGGGATAGTATGCAATCACAAAAATAGATTTCAATAAAAAAATTTGATCTCGCAAATGAATCTGACTCGCATAATCCATAATAATTTGTTATTGCGAATCTAATACTAATTGCGAGCAAATTATGAGGCCAATGCCAAATAAAATCGCGGGAACGTTCCCAATTTAGTTGCGACTAACTCCTGTCGCGCAGCGCATTCATTGCGGCACCAGACTTAAATGCAGAAACTTCTTTTAGCAAATGACGAACGTTAAAAACCACGCGGCGATGCACCGGTTATTTATCAATCTATTTTTTAAAATGTAATGATCGGGGCGAAACTATTGTAGGAAAATAAATTATTCAAATACCAAAAAAATTATCCCTGGAAGAAGGAGTGGGAATTATTTTTTATTTTTCCTTTTTGCAGAAGATTCCCTGATGATTAATTCGGTGTGCAGAATCCTCCTCTCGAATTTAGTAACCGGTCTTTTGCTTTCAATCGTTTTTATCAACAACTGTGCTGCCGCCTCTCCCAATTCGTACGCAGGCTGCCTGACGACAGTAAGGGAAGGATTAAATATATCCGACACATCAAGGTTGCTAAAGCCGGCAATAGCAACTTCATCCGGAATGCTGATCTTCTTTAACCGGCAGTACCTGGCGAAATGGGTAGTCAGTTTATCCGAAGCGATAAAAACAGCATCCGGCCTGTTTTTCATTTTCATCATCCTGTCTATCTTCTCTTCGAGATCCTTGTAGGTTAAATCGCCAGGCGGAAACCGGAACACGAAATCCTCATGGAACTGGATGCAACTCTCCGTCAACGCTTTCTTATACCCATTAAAGCGATCCCTGGTTATCGGTGCACTTTCTGAACTGCATATAAAGGCAATTTTTTTGTATCCGTTATCAGCCAGGTGGATTACCCCGTCATAAGCTCCTTTGAAATTATCCACCACCACCCTATGAGTATCCAGTTCCTCGATTACGCGGTCAAAGCAAACGATAGGAAATCCGCGGTTATAAAGTTCTGTTATATGAGAGAAATCTTTGGTCTCGGTAGCGACACAAACAAGGAACCCATCCACCAGCCTGGAAGAAAGAAACTGGGCGCTGAACACTTCCTGTTCATAACTCTCTGCCGTTTGTGAAATAACTATGGAATATCCTTTCTGATGGGCGACAGCCTCAATACCATTGATATTCTGTGAAAAGAAGTTGTTCGCAATTTCGCTGATGATAATGCCAATTGAACGGCTCCGTTTTCCCCTTAAGCTCAGCGCTATCGGATTGGGTTGGTAGTTGATCTTTTTAACATACTCCAGCACCAACTTTTTGGTGTCCGGTTTTATAGCATAGTGATCGCGGATAGCACGGCTTATGGTAGAAGTAGAAAGACCGAGAGCCTTGGCGATATCCTTAATAGTAACGGCTTCAAATTTCATATTATAGTTTAGCTGGACTGCTCATATTCACCGAACCAATGCGCAGCACCTTCTGAAAGTTACCCATTTTTTAAATTAATAATTGTTAAACCAAAAAGTATGTTGGGCGTTTTTATACAACTATTCTTTGGAAAAATTTAGTAAATGTGATCCGGCTCTTTTTAATTGTATGATTGATGCGGTTGAAATGGCGCCAAGACAGCTACACCGATTAGGGGTTTTATAAAAATCTTTGCGGCAGATCAATTTCTGGAAATAAACTTTCGCAATTTATACTTCATGATCTTTTTTGAAAATAAAAAAAGCTCTATTGTAATACGATCTTGGCGCCTATGCCGCCATCCGCCCTGTAATATTCTCCCGTGCAGAAAGAAGCACGATCACTTGCCAGGAAAACCACAAGCGAAGCAATATCGCCGGGCTCGGCTATTTTTCTAACCAAATGAATGTTCCTGGTCTCTTCCAGGAATTTCTCCGGATCCTCACTTATTTTCAGGTCGTTTTGCAACATTTCTGTATTTACCGCTCCTGGGCATACCGCAACGCAACGGATTTGGGGCGCATAATCCACGGCGATCGCTTTGGTAAGCCCCAACATGCCCGCTTTAGATGCTACATAAGCGGCGACATTTCCCTCACAAACCAAAGCCTGTACGCTCGATATATTAACAATCACCGGACAGGGAGTGTCTTTCATTAGAGGGATCGCATACTTGGAGCACAGAAAAGCGCTCTTAAGATTTGTATTGATGGTCCTGTCCCATATTTCCTCTTCCAAATCAGCTACCTTACCAAGACTTTGGATCCCCGCATTATTGACAAGTACGTCTATTCTTCCAAAAACGTCCTGTATTTTCTTAAAAACATCCTTAACATATTGTGAAGAGCTAACATCGCATTGATAATAATGAGTTGTCCCTCCAAGGGAAGTGCAAGTCTTTTCAACTTCCGGGGAAATATCCAACATTAGTACTGTGGCCCCTGATTCATGAAACAAACCTGCGATAGCCGCTCCGATTCCTTTTGCAGCACCCGTAACTACTACAACCTTATTATCAAAGGATATGTTCATATATCTATTTTTTTAGCGCAGGGGAATGGCGCCGGTGCTGAATTGCTACCCGGTATTTCAAAAAAATCATTCCAGAGGCAATATCGATTTTATTGGCGAATATTTTTCTATTGCTTCAAAATTCAATTCGATTCCCAAACCCGGTTTATTGGGTAGCATTAATTTTCCATCTTTCATTGTCAAAGGATCCCGTACCAATTCCCTACGCAAAACAGATTCGCAGAGTTTTGCTGGAAGAAATTCGAGAAAAGGGCAGTTGGGTATAGCCGCTGCCAGATGAACGGAAGCGGCAATTCCTATTCCTGTTTTCCAACAGTGGGGGACGATCAGTCTACCACGGTCCTGGGCCATATGCGCTACACGAAGCGCTTCGGTTAAACCGCCAACCCTGCCTATATCAGGTTGGGCTACATCAATCAGCCCCTTGTCCATAAGGTCCATAAATTCAAATCTCGTATTCTGCCATTCTCCTGCGGCGATCCTGATATGCGATTCTTTCGCCAAACACGCATACCCCTCCAAATTATCAATCTGCAGGGGCGTTTCCAGGAAATATATATCAAGATCCTCCCACTTACGAATAGTTCGAAGACAGCTCTTCGCATCCTGCCACAAATAACCAACGTCAACCATCAGGTTGAAATCAAATCCCACTGCTTCCCTGCAAGCGGTGATGATTTCCGTCATGTCTTCATCCGTGCCGCGCAATCCCCCGTGATAATAAGGCCCTCCCAATATACATTCCAGTTTCGCAGCTTTGAACCCATACTGTTTGGCCCTGGTTGTCCAATCGACAAGCGATTTTTTATATTCCTGAACGGAATTCCCGTTGGGCAGGAGCGACGCATAAGGTGTGATATGATCCTTGTGACTACCCCCCATTAGTTTATATACCGGTAGTCCCAACGCCTTGCCCTTGATGTCCCATAAAGCCATGTCTATTGCTCCCATTGCACAAATCACGGCGCCTCGCCGCCCGCTCATAGCGGTATATGTATATAATTTCTCCCAAATAGCAGAAGTATCAAAAGGATCCATGCCGATCAACAAATCTTTGATACTTAACGCCATGGTATGACTGCCGGGAGCCTCTATCGCAGCTTTCACCAGCCATGGCCCGGTATCAGTTTCACCTACGCCATAAATCCCTTCATCCGTTCTGACAATTATAACCACGTCATCCTGCGAAGAAGAGGTGGCATTTGTTTGCAAATCCGGCGCTACGAGAATATGACATTCTATTTCTGTAATTTTCATCTTTAGTTTTTTGTGAAAAAAAATATATAACCTGGTCGATTATTAATCGGGAGAAAAGATACTATGAAACAAAACCCGATTGCAATAATTGACAGAATAAATATGTGGTAACGTTATCATTAAAATATATTTCGTTTGCGATGCTGCATAACAGGGGATTTTATGAAACCGATTCCTCTTTTTTCATAATACGTTTTTCAGCAATCCCGCTTTCTTGTTTCCGCTGCATTGATCGCCATAATATATCATTTCAAACATGCTTGCAATAAAAATAATCACAGCCACGAGCCAGGTCAGCGCCAGTTAAAATAATATCGTTCTGCCCACCAATAGTATAACGGCTCCGGTCACCCGAAAAATATAGGAAGACCCATCAACCCAAACAGGTTAAGATAGGCCACGACACATAAGTCACAATTAAGCAGGAATGCTATGGCTACTAAAACAAATACTTTTGACAGCGCTTTGAGCAATGTGGTCCGGTGCAACCTCCGCAAATATTCTATAATAAGCCGTCCGGATATCCGACAGACTTTTTAAAATTTCAAACAAAACATTTGACTGTATTTTTAAATTTTTTTTGCAGCTATTTTTTGGATTGCGAAAAGGGATGATGGAGCATGATATTTTAAATTCTACGATTGCATTGCTGTTACCTCGCTTTCAGAAACTATAACTGCAGCATTTCAGTTTTTTGTTCTCTAGCAGCCTTGCTGCTTTGGCGCTTGATACCTGATTTTGGAAATTCACTGCATCGGGCTTCTTTCCATCAAGGACCTCAGTTGGCGTAAGCCCGTTCAGCACATCATGTGGCCGGTTATTATAATCTTCTACTGCCTGGTGCTGAACAAGCCTGTCAACCTAAAATATCGTAATGTTTCGATTGATGACTTTTTGGCGGATATGCCTGCAGTAAAAAAAGTTAAATGCCACCCGGAAATGATTTTAACTGGTTCGTTCATGAGCCGCACACGCTGCAGCGGCTGCCGGAATTGCGGGCAGTGGGTAATAAAAAATGAAAACGATTAAGCTGTTTTTTTAAAAAGCAGGAGAAATAATGCCCCGGTTAAACGGGTTCTATAACACATGGTCGCAGTGATAAGGACATCCGAAAGCCTTTCACATTCACTTAACGATAATGAAAAAAATGTGCAACGAAAGATCATCAAACTTATTGATGAGGTAAATTTTTAAAAGGGAAAAACGAAAGCGAAGATTACCAAAAAGGGAGTATGCATTCACTCCGTCACAGCTATGCAACTCATCTGAGGGAAGGCGGAATTGATATCCGTATTATTTAAGGAACTACTTGGAACCGGGCTGTACAATTCTCGAACTACTTTATGCAAGATCTGACCAGGTTGGCTAATTTAATGACTGCTTAAATGATAGTTTTATACTTTTTAATTCAGCAAACTTAGTCTGACAAATTGAACCTGATAACTGCCATAAATTTCTCATATTTTTTGTGGTAAAAAGCATTATTAGAACATTATTTCATATCATTTTACTCAGGTTTGTCTTGACTAAAATGATATGAAAAATAAGTTTGTGTCAACACAATCAAACCCTGTTCTTTCATACTTCACCGAAAAGAAAAGGGTTTGTTGTACTTATAATGAGGCCTGAAAGCGATACCC
>Ga0075024_100000603_pt1 | contig 13415 bp, 9 predicted proteins | sample Str013_2_FD_71389 | JGI IMG/M metagenome (GOLD analysis project Ga0075024, IMG submission 71389) | Freshwater sediment microbial communities in response to fracking from Pennsylvania, USA - Straight Creek_MetaG_SC_2013 | ecosystem: Environmental > Aquatic > Freshwater > Creek > Sediment... | reverse complement strand
GTTTCCTAAATGAAATGTTCCGTGTGAATGCCATCCATGCTTCGACAGGCTCAGCATGAACGGAAAAAATTCAACGATTTCAGACTCTGTACCGTTCACCCTGAGCTTGTCGAAGGGTGGTCTGGGTCTCTCGTGTCTCCATTTCAACTAGGATGCCTATACAACGATCATACTCCCTCTCATGTGCATGTGCAGAAAGCTGAAGGAGAAGCCATCATTTATCTTGGCGATAGCAAGACCAAACCTTCCCTCCGCGAAGTGAGGATGATGGGACTCCGCGAGGTGAAGAAGGCTCTAGAGATTGCCGCCAAAGAGAAAACACGGCTGGCGCGCGCGTGGAGACGTATTCATGGCCAAGATGAAGACGACTGAAGAACTGTACTCTCAAGAAGAACTGCAAAAACAATTCACGGAAGCGACACGACGCGCGGCGGAAGCGGACCGTGTCGAGCCCCGCGCGGTGAGGGCTGTCTACGATAAGAAGGCCGCACGGATCGTGGTGGAACTGAACACGGGCGTGGTGGTGAGTATTCCACCAGGATTGCTACAAGGACTGGCGAAGGCTTCCCCACATGACCTGGGGAAGATCGTCGTATCCCCACAGGGGACAGCACTCCACTGGATCACCCTGGATGCGGATTTCAGCGTGTTCGGCTTGCTCGCCGGCGTCTTCGGGACGCGTGCATGGATGGCGGAAGTTGGGCGAAAAGGGGGCCGTGTCATTTCAGAAGCCAAATCTGCCGCCTCACGAGCTAATGGACATAAGGGAGGGAGACCACCAAAAGTAGCAAGAGCTACTGGTAGCTCCGCAACTGTCAGAAACAGGAATGCACGCAGTGGTACAAAGAAAAAAGCGGCAACGCTTCGGAGCGGCATGTTGGCGCATGGGGTGTGAAACGAGGGGAACACTCTCCCTCAATTTCCCATGTATTTCTCCGTGTTAGAGAACACCGGGTAGTGTACGCTACACTAGCGGCTTATATAGTTTTCCTAAATGAAATGTTCCGACTAAACGCCGTTCATGCTTCGACAAGCTCAGCACGAACGGTAAGTCTGCTGCGATTACAGCCTGTCCCGTTCACCCTGAGCCTGTCGAAGGGCGAACGGGACAGCATGACGACACATCTGATTTAGGTTCCCTATAGGAAGCAGATGAGATAAGGAGATCTGGTAGTCGAGATGGCTGATCCCATGTATCACGTATTCCTCAGCTACAATCGACAGGACGCGGATCAAGTCGAGTTGTTGACCACGCGCCTCACACACGAAGCTGCCTTACGCGTGTGGCTCGATCGAGACCGACTACCAGCTGGCTTTTCTTGGCGTGAGGAAATCGAAGCGGCGATGAATGCGTGTCGCGCGACGCTCATTGTGTGGGGACCGCACGGCTTGGGACCGGTGCAACGTCAGGAACGAGATCTCGCTTATGCCATTCGTGACGCGCGATCGGACTTCCGGGTCCTCTATTGCTTCCTACCGGGTGCAACCTTACCACAAGGAAGCTGGACCAACGTGGACACGTGGATTCACTTCAAGAGCAGCCTAGATGAACCTGACGCGTTCGCCCAACTGGTAGCGACACTCAAGGGCGAGGCTCCTCCTATTGCGCTACACGCGATCCTTCCTAACGATCCAGCTCCGTACCAAGGCCTCGCAGACTTCGGCGTGGAAGACTCTGCCTTCTTCTTCGGACGCACAACGTATGTGGAGGAGATGGTTGAGCGCTTGCCGCGTCATCCCTTCCTCGCAGTCTTGGGGCCCTCAGGCAGTGGCAAAACATCCTTGGTGCAGGCAGGTTTTCTCGCACACCTACAAGCTCATCCCCGATTTCGCGGCGCCGCGCGTCCCTGGCTTCTGCTCCGGCCAGGAGCAACGCCTCTTCAGGCTGTGGCCGTAGCGCTGACTCGCTTGCAACCTCAGCAAGATTCGATCACTTTGAGTGATCATCTCTATGAGCGCTTGCAAGCCGCTCCTCATTCGCTACCAGTGCTGCTGCAAACGTTGTTGCCTTCGCAGCAGCCGTTGGTGCTTGTGGTCGATCGCCTTGAAGAACTCTTTACGTTGTGTGAAAGCGAAACCGAGCGACGAGCATGCATCGAAGCACTCCTGGCAGTGGTTCACCATCCGCATCAGCCTGTGTGGGTGATCGCCACCATGCGCGCCGACTTTTATGGCCATGTTGGACGCTACGCCGACTTGGCTGAACAAATAGTGAATCACCAACTATACCTGAAAGGCATGAAAGCAGAGGAGCTCTCAGAAGTCGTCGAAGCGCCAGCAACACTCGTCGGAGCGATTTTCGAGAAGGGCCTCGCGATGCAAGTGCGAGCCGACGCGCAGGCCAGAGGAGAGGTGGCGCTCCCGCTCCTCGCGCACACGCTGGACTTGCTCTGGCGAAAACGGCAAGGACGATGGCTCACGTGGGATGCCTACCGCGAAGTAGGCGGGGTCACCGGAGCACTGCGGTATCATGCTGATCGAGTTATTGAAGAGCTGAGTCTCGAAGAGCGCGCGGTTGCGTGTCGCCTCTTCCTGCGGATGATTTGGGTTGACGAAAGTGCTGGAACCATCGCCGCGCGACGTATTGAAAAGTCAGTGCTGATAGAACAAGCCGCCAACCCAAAAATGAACGAACGCGTGCTGCGTCGGTTGACGGATGAACGGTTAGTTATTGTCCGTGAAGTAGGGACACAGGCCATGGTAGAAGTTGTGCACGATACGTTGCCACTCCACTGGCGCCGCTTGCACGACTGGCTACAGGAAGATCGCGACTTTGTTCTGTGGCAACAACGGCTGTCCTCGGCCATTGCAGAGTGGGAAATCACCAGCCGTGAGAAAGGGGCACTCCTCCGTGGAGTGCGCCTCGCTGAAGCAGAACGTTGGCTGGCAGTACGGCCCGAAGACATCAGCACTACCGCAACGGCATTTCTGCAAGCAAGTCAGAATGAGGAACAGCAAGAACGAGCACGTACACAGGCAGAGGCTGAGCGGTACCGTCAATTATTCGAAGAAGCTGAGCGCCAGCGTCGGACTGCCGTGGCCCGCCAGCTTGTTGCCCAAGCCGAGTTGATGAGAAATCATCAAGCCGAATTGCTTCAAAGCAGTGTGTTGCTTGCCGTAGAGGCCATGCGGCTCTCTCCTTCGTTGGAAGCCGACCAAACCCTACGCCGTGGTTTGGCGCTACTGCCGCGCCCTGTTATACGGATGGTTCATGATAGCAGTGTGCAGGCGCTCGCTCTTAGCCCTGATGGCCGCTACCTGGCTACGGCAACCCAAAATCACGCGGTTCACGTATGGGAAGTACAAAACGGCGAGGAAATCGTACGGGTGGAACACGCCCACGTCGTGACTGCGGTGAACAGCGATGCGGGCATCTCCTTTAGTCCGGATGGCCGCTACTTCGCCACTGCCAACGGCGACGATACCGCTCGGGTATGGGAAACTACCACAGGGCGTGAACTTTTCCATCTTCCTCACCCGCAGCTTGTGTACGCAGTCACTTTTAGTCCAGCTGGATGTCACCTCGCAACCGTGAGTAGGGATTGCACGGTGAGAGTATGGGAAGTCGCAACCGGACTCCAGATAGCGCAGTTGACCCACAAAGATGAGGTGAGAGCGGTCACCTTTAGTCCGGACGGAACGTACCTGGCGACTGCGAGTCTCGAAGGCCTCGCCTGCGTGTGGGACCCGACGAATGGTCGCGCGATCTTTCGTCTGCAGCATGAAGATGGAGTTCGACACGTCACATTCAGTCCTGATGGTCGCTACGTGGCGAGCGCGAGTCAAGATCATACGGCAAGAGTTTGGGAGGTGCGGAGTGGTCAGGAAATTGCCCGCATGATGCACGACGATCTCGTATGGTCAGTTGCCTTTAGTCCCGACAGCCGCTACGTGGCAACCGCAAGCCAGGACCACACCGCACGGATCTGGGAGACGAGGAACGGCAGGGAGATTACGCGTCTGCCGCACGAACGAGAGGTGCGCTCAATCGCCTTTAGCCCGGACGGGACCCGGATAGTCACGACGAGTCATGCCGTCGCTCGGGTCTGGCAGGTGATGGATGGCAAAGAAGTCTGTCGCATGTTTCACGAAGATTTTGTCTGGGCGGTGGCGTTCAATCCAGACGGCGCGTATCTTGTATCGGCAAGTTCGGATCATACCGCCCGGGTGTGGGAACCACGCGGTTATCAAGAGACGGTGCGCATCACGCATCCGGATCACGTGAATGCGATCGCGTTCAGTCCGGACGGTGTTCATGTCGCTTCAACGAGTAGTAATACCTGGCTCTCACAAGACCATACCGTGCACCTCTGGAAAATTCCTAGCGGTCGTGAAGTGGCGCATATGCAACATGCCGGAAAGGTATTTGCCACGGTCTTCAGTCCTGATGGGCGCTACCTGGCAACCGTAAGTGGAGACTCGACTGCCAAAGTGTGGAACGTCACCGATGGTCAGTTGGTGACCACCTTGCTCCATGCGGATTTGGTATGGGCCGTTGCTTTCAACCATGACAGCACGTTACTCACCACGGCGTGTATGGATGGCACGGCGCGCGTCTGGGAGGCACACACAGGGCGTGAGGTAACGCACTTTGTCCACGAGCGTAACGTGGTCGCGGTAGCATTTAGTCCGGACGGCCGCTACGTGGCCACCGCAAGTGGAGATGCGACTGCCGGGGTGTGGGCCGTCGCCAGTGGTCAACCGGTAGTCCGCCTCCGGCATGACGATGTCGTCTGGGGAGTGGCGTTTAGCCCCGATGGTACGCTCGTGGCCACCGCCAGCATGGATGGCGCCGCACGTATCTGGGAGATACACACCGGGTGTGAAGTTGCTCGTCTTGTTCACGAACGCAACGTACTCGCTGTAGCGTTCAGTCCGGACGGCCGCTACGTGGCCACCGCGAGTACGGATCACACTGCGCGGCTCTGGGATGTCAGTCACGGCAGGGAAGTGGCACGTGTACGTCACGAAGGTGGAGTCCGAAGCGTGGTCTTCAGCTTCGATGGCCAATACGTGGTAACCGCTAGTGCAGACCATACGGCACGGATATGGCAGCCGCTTACAGGACGGGAGATCTCGCGACTCACACACGAAGGAGCGGTATCAATGGCGGCCTTCAGTCCCAACGGACGCTACGTGGTGAGTGCCAGCGATGATCACAGCATGCGGGTATGGCTGTGGCTGCCAGAGGATTTGGTTACTGAGGCATGTGCTCGATTAACCCGGGACCTAACTCCAGAGGAGTGGCGACAATACATGGGAGAGGAGCCTTATCGTAAAACGCGCGTGATCGGAGCCCTACGATCACAGAATGTTTGATAGGAAACTCTGGCAGACCTGTTCCCAATAAGGTGTCACCGTTCGTATGTCACACACGACTTGTCCGCACTGCGCAAGCGACATTCCTCCGGGATTCAAGTTCTGTGGTTCCTGTGGACAGCCCTTTGGTGTCACCGAATCCAAAGGCGAGACTCGCCACGAACAGCATCTGCTCCTACCCCTGATTGGACGAGAGTCCGAGTTGCGTCAATTAGTCGTGGGCCTGAAGAGCGCTTCTCATACAGACTCATGGATCGAGATCCGTGGAGAACCGGGTATCGGCAAGACACGATTGATGAAAGAAGCTGCTCAGCGCTGTACAGAATGGAAGTTTCTCACGATAACGCCAGGGACAAACTCACGCTATCAACCGTTACGTCTGATGCGAAATCTCGTACAGCGCTTGCTGTGTGAAGTGACAGGTCAGACTTCACCACCGGAGACTCCTGAGGCGGTGCGTTCAGTCTTAGGGGCGCTGGGCACCAGCATGACGTCGTTCGTCGACGTATTCTGGAACTTAACCGCGCCCGGTTCGTTATGCGCTCCTAAACTTGGTCATCACCTATCAATGTTCCGCTGGTCACTCGAGCGTGGCCTCTTGCTGCTCTTGGCCAAGGTAGCCGAGTATAAACCAGATCTGGGAATATTCTTTGACGCCTACGAACTGGCTGATGAGGCCTCGATAGCGATACTTAGATCCTTAAGTGCACGACCGGCAGCCTGGCCGATGCCAGTCGTAGTTGCATCATGCGATACCCGGCGCGCGCCAGCGCGTTCCGCAGGGATCATTCAGCTTCTACCGCTGTCCGAGGATTTGGCGCGGGAACTGCTCGCTCGTGTAGTGCGCGGGGCGGTGCTGCCGGAGGCGCTGCAGCTGGATTTGTTGAGGCGAGCGGCGGGGGTGCCACAACGCATTGAAGAAAGCGTCCAGACCCTGCGAGACACTGAGGTGTTGGTACGGAGCGAAGACGGAGCTGGCTGGTTATGCAATCCGCAGGTAATAGCCCCGATTCTGCCAGAGATGCACGCTACGAGAGTGATAGACCGGCTGACACAAGCGGAACGGGAGCTGCTCAGCTTGTGTGCCGCACAGGGTATTGAGTTCGACGCGAAGATAGCACAAGCAGTGCAACGTCTACTCGGTTGGCAGGGGTCGCCTGTAGCGGTGCTTTTGCGCAAGTTAGAGCGCCAAGGGCTGGTATTGCATCGTGGCGCTGCCGTGTCGTCACAGTGGTGCTTCTCGTCGCCTCGTTTGCAAGAAGCTTGCTACGAAGCGCTGCCCAGCCCTCAACGTCGAGTCTCGCACGGAACGACCGCGGCAGTATTATCTGAATGTGCGGACGAACAGGAAGTGAAGATTCCCGAGGTGTTGAGCTATCACTACGAACGTGCTGAACAATGGCTCCAGGCAGCGACGGCTCAATTGTATGCTGGTGATCGCGCAGCCGAGTTATTTCTCAATGAGGAAGCGCTTCGGTGTTATCAACGAGCGATCGAGCAGATTGGTCACAGGACAGCGCAGACCTCCGAAGCAACACACCTGGTACCCCTCGCATACGGTGGAGCAACGCGGGTACATCTGCGACTTGGGGCCTTCAAGATAGCAGCGGAGACGTCCACCAAGATGCGCGCCTCGGCGACCGACGCTGGCCACCGCGCCGAAGCTGATCGGCTCGCCGCATTGGCGTCCTTTCATCTGGGGCGAGTCAAGGAGGCAGAGCACCTACTTGAGGATGCGATCGCGTCTGCGCAAGCAGCAGCGGCAGATGCTGTATTAGCACCCGCCTTGGCTGATCTGACGAAACTGCTTTGCAATAGCGGTCGCCGTGATGAAGCATCGCAGCGAGTACAAGAGTGCCGTGCACTTGCTACACGCACGGGCGATGCGGCCATCCTGATTCGAGTTGATATATTAGAGAGTGATATTGCCGCCGCTGAAGGACGATTTGCGGACGCGAAGGCCTGCTGCGCGCGCGCATACGACGCTGCACGCCGGGCCGAGAATCTGTCCGAACTCGCGCGGGCGCATAACGGCTTGGGGATTGCTGCTCGTGATGTCGGTGACTACGAAACCGCGCAGCATCATTTTGAACAAGCTTTAGAAATCTGGGAACTGCGCGGTGAAGTCGAGTGGATTGCTGGGACCTACAGTAATCTGGGAATGCTCGCGCAGAGTCGTGGGGATCTCACCGCAGCCACAGGATTCTATGAACGCGCGCTCGCGGTTTTCCGTGCTATGGGAAGTGTGGATCGGGTTGCGCTCGTGCAAGCCAATCTGGCGGCCCAAGCCTTAGAGGAAGGGGACTTTCTCATCGCCGTTACGCTGGCAGAGGTGGCGCTGACAGCCTTGAACCATCCCGGCGGCAATATCCAGTTGCGCGGAGTCGTATTAGCCGTGCTAGGAGAAGGTCGCTTGGAATGTGGGGACGCTGCTGGCGCGCTGCGGATATTCGATACACTTTTACACGACTATGACGAACAATACTCTCCTTTAGTCGTCGCCTTTGCGTGGCGCGGTCGTGGTCGTGTCGCACTGATGCGTCGCGCTTGGGCTGAAGCGCTTAAGTATCTGGAACGAGCCTTACAGGGATTCGAGCGTCTGCAGCGGACGCAAGAAGCCGCCCGCACAGGTTTCTATCGAGCAATCGCGTTGCATCAGATGGGGGAGCATCATCAGGCCCAGACTGCATTGGAACACGTTCGTGAACAGTTTGTGTCAATCCGTATGCGGGCGGGACGCGACGCAGAACGTGCGGAACGGTTGTTGCGTGAACTGACGACAAGATTATCCTCATCATAGCAAAGACACAGGGCAGGGGACTAACGAAACTCGAACCCAATCCCGACGTACAAGCTCAGGCTTTGCTCATCTCCGCTTTGCACCGCACCAAAAGTGAGACCTAATCCTTCAGGCCGTCGAAGCTGTACGCCAAGTGCGAATGGGGTACGGCTGAAAACCTCGCCTTTGTTCGATACTTCACCAATGAGGAAAAGAGACTGCGGTAATTCAAGTTCACCACCAATATAGCCGAGACTTGCCTCGCGAACATTGACTCGTGGGTCTTGCCAGAACTGCCGAAAACCTCCATGCAGGCGAAAGGAACGGAAGAAGCCAGTGTCACTGATCGGCACTCCCTTGGAAGCGGCAACAAAGAGTGTTCGTCTGGTGAGGGCTTTGTGCCCCTCGCGCAACATCCCTCCGACACTCAGCTCGGGCCACCAGGGTCCTTCGCAAAGAACTCGCGCGCGCAGCAGCGGCCCACCAGCAGCAATGTCGGCATGAAGACTTACCCGCGGCGGCGCTCGTTCAACCTTTTCGTTGATCCGACCGAACGCGCCAATCTCTAGCCAATCGGTAACACCATATGCCATCATCACAGTGTGTTGGATCTCAATGCCACCCTGGTCGAGTCTCGCCGCACAGTATTGCCCAGTCAGGTCGCCCTGATTGAGCGTGCCGGACGTGGGGTTTAGGAAGAGACCGGAGACACCTTCGAGGGTGATCAATCCGCGGCCACCGGCATACATCGGAGGATTTGTCGCAAAGACACTCGACCCGAGCTCGTTGCTGTCAGCGAAGACAACATCGAGAGTGGCGCGATAAAAGAGACCACTGAATAGAAGCACCCAAACGAGCAAGGACCCTATAGATTCGGAGGTGCGTTGAGGACAAAAGTGACAATGAGTGAAGTCTTGTACCTGCACATATCACCCAGAGGTAGAATGAAAAAGGGCAAGATCTTGTTCCGGGCTCAAGGTCACACCATTCAATGCTGGTTGTGCAGCTTTTGTCAGCTCTTCTTCAAGGACCTGGATTGCGCCGCTGATACGTAGGAGTGTTTCTCTAAGGTTTGCTCGTTTGACATCGAGATCAGCGAACATTTTTTCGCCAGCCTCGAGTTCAACTTTGAGCGATTCGAGGCGTTGTTCTAATTGTTCTCTCATGGTGTTTCTCGCCTTCGGTTTTGACACATCGAGGATTAGAGCTTCATGATGAACGCGAGTTTAGCATATGGGGGGAGATGGTTGCGGTTGTCAGAGCTGAAAGGAGCGATGTCAACGGTATGACTGTGACCACGCGTTGCTGGACCACCTTGCTCGATCGCAGCCCATCCCCGGCTATCTGGTTCAAAGGATGTACCGGTGTTCGGAGGGTCAACAATATGGGCGTGAACAACTGAGCCGCCGCGCTCACCTGGATTGGTTCCCGCGGAGACGCCCATCACGAAACGATCGCGTAAATCTGGGGTGCCATTCTGCCCATCGCAGAGTGCCCAGCCTGCAGGAATAGAAGAGATCAGACCAGACCACATGACGATGACGCCTGTCACTACAGCCCCCTGAGCGATGATCCAGCTATAGGCATCGGAATTCGGATCGCCAGTCTTCACGTGCACGCCGTCGCCTCTGGCTTCGATCCGATGCCAGAACTTGTTGTTATGATGTAAGCGGATGCTGGGCCATACTTCGGGAACTTTATTTTGTGGATCGTCTTGGTAGAGTTCCAAGAACAGTTGCTTACCGCCAGTCGTCTCCGTCGATTCCCTGCGCAGTTGCAGGTGTTGCGTTGAAGAGCTCACCGTCAGTTTTTGCCCTTGAGCTGCTATGCCAATGCCCATACTGCCAGTGAATATACTTGTCCCAGTCACGCTCAGCGTCCCCCCTACGCTTGTGTTCCCGGTTAACGTACTCGCTCCGGTTACTCCGAGCGTTCCTCCTATATTCGTATTCCCGCTGACACTGAGGTTCCCCGTCAGCTCAATGCGTCCGGCGTTGCTAGCACGCAGTATCAATCCTGTCCCCGCCAGCGCCCCGTCATACGGCAGTCGCACCCCAGCATAGAGGCGCACGGTTGCATTCACTTGCACGGTCCCGCTTTTGTCAATCTGCAGCTGTGCGAGGGTGATGGCGCCCTCAGGTGTTGTATCGCCTGGCTTCACCAGCGTTAATTGTGGAGCCTCGTGAAAACGGGAAAACCCGGCACTGCCCGCCTGTGCCTGATCGGTTTGCTCTTCACTATAGGTGATAACCAGATTGACGATGGTTCCTTCAAAGCCTTTGAGCGCAACTGACGCTTGGTTTGCGAGGACAAGCTGTCTGCCAGTATTGTCGAGCGCTGTGCCAGGATCGACGGTAACCAAACTTGCGCCAGCTTTCACCGTAAGACCATCAACGATCCCTGAGACGTTGAGAAATCGCCCGTACCGGCGTTGCCGATCGATATGATACTTCTGCTCGTCGATAAAATCCTGATCTTTGAGGAATTGACCATCAAAGTAGCGCAGCCGTTTATCGATGTAGTCTGGCTGTGTGTAGTCTGCCATCAGGCACCTCCTGTTCCGGTCGTCGCCCCTAATAAAGTATTGTGGCCAACCAGAATGCCACGCTGGGGGTCATTATTTCGTATTTGCATCGTTGGGATGAGCACCCGGAGCGCATAAAATGTATGCGCGGGTTTTTCCTGGTCGATGATGGCCCGCGCAATCTTTTCCTTGCGCCGCAGTCGTTCTGGCGTTGGCTCACTGAGAGTCATCTCGACCTGGAAGTAATGTGGCGGATGATCACATTCGTAAATAGTCGCGGCTTCGCCGGTATACGTCTCCAGCAGTTCCTTGAGGCCTCGCAGGGTGCCACGGAATTGGTACAATGGGACGATGCGACTAATGAAGCGGCGTTTCTCTTCTTCTTCCCAATCGTCACGGAGACTAAGAGCGACCCAACCCGCCAACCACGGCAGAAAGTCTTTTGCCGTTCGCTGGGTCTCTCCCATTCCTGGGCCAGGAATAAAATAGGTCTGGATACGGTCAAGGATTTCTTCCAGACCAAGTTGCAAGGGAATTGGATCATCGGCATCGAGAGGATGAAGACCAGTGAGGATGCGCTCAAAGGCCAGGAGAAACTGGCCAATGAAGTTGCTCTCTTGTTGAAAAAGGGCCGGCAGATACGTCACATAATTGCTTACTCGGCGGTTTTCTGCCATGCGCCTCCCGTCCGTTCCATCGTGATGAAACTGTCTGGTGTCACGTCAATTGCGACCAGCTCGTACGCACTTAATGTAATGGTACTCGGTTGGTCTGTTGAGGCTGGTTGTTCGCGCTCTGAGTGGTCTGGCGCTTTTATGCGTACGCCGCGAACAAAGTCGACTCCAGGGGCGGTGTCGAGTAACTGGTACACTTCCGAGAGATGCACATCGCGACCAAAGGGCCAGCCGCTTCCGTCAGGACCACCTGTGACAGGATGGAAGAACGCCGATAGTACGTTGGTCGCAGCTTGACGGACAGCAGCGGGTGGCATCCCTTCTTCGAGGTAGAGGGTTGCGCTGACATGTACCCGGAGGTAATCCGGCCCGACCACATGCAGACGTGTCGTCAGCAACCGGCGTTGATCGAGAAAGCGCCACAATGCCTGCCGCAGTGCTGCTGTCGGTTGCGGACGCGCAGAGTCGGCTGCCACCACTGGCAAAATGAGCATGCTGATGTGCCCAGGAGCCTCGGCGTCGCGTGCCGAGCCGACCAGTTCGAGGTTGCGTTGGGGGAGACCATATACGCGTTTGACGATGCTCATATCACCCAGTGTTAGGGCTTGAGCGGTGTGTGGCCACTGCTGCAGCGTCAAGTATTCGAAGTCATCGCGTGTCGCCGCCCGGTAGCGTGCGCGCAGCTTCAACACCGTTTCGCTTATGGCAATGTGTAGCGCCTCTGGAGTCAGCTCTCCTTGCAGTTGCCAATCCGGCCCGTTTAACAATTGGAGAAAAGCGACTGCGGTTGTGTCTGGGACTTGGTTCACACGGTAGATTACCATTTCAGTGAGCCAAGCCAGCAGTTCGAGCAGTACGATGCCTGGGTCGCTCGGATTGTGATCGGTCCACTCTGGCGACAGTTTGGGAATAAGCGCACGTCCCTGCTCCACCAGGTCGTTGTAGGTGCGGGTATCCAGATTCGGTAACGCCATCGCCATATCACATGCCTCCACGCGCCCCGTCAGACGAGGCCACCACTGTGATGTTGTGTCGACCAGAAAAGATCAGGAAGCGATCGCGCCGCTCTTTTCCTAAGCGTGGCAAGGTCAAGTCGTCTTCCGGGGTTTCCCCTGGCTGTGCCGGGTCGATATCCGCAAGAGACGGTTTGTTCACCACCGACAGCGTACCAACGTAATCCACGCCAGTAACAGATTCGAGCAAGGCATGCAGATCCGACACATGCGGACGGCGACCAAACGGCCAACCGCGTCCATCAAACCCACCAGTGAGGGGATGGAGAAATCGCTCAAGTGCTGCCGTCACTGTTGTCTGCACCACCTCGGCGGTATCGAGAGACACGGGAACGACTTGCGCCGTCACCGTGACTTCTACCCAGTCTGGTTCAGTGACAATGAGTGACAACGTGGGCGCACAGCGTGCTTGAATATATCCTCTCACCCGTGACACCAGCGAGAGATTCGGTGTGGGCTGGAGCGCAATAGTGCGAGGAACAATAATCAGTTCTACTTGTCCGCCTTGGCGTAACTGACTGTGGGGTGCATAGGCTGGCTGGGCTGGGACATCCAGCGTACTGGTCAACGATCCGACCGGATACACGATCGATACGCGGCCAGTACGCACTGCGTCGGGTTTGGCGTTGAGAATCGCCACTTGCCAGACATCGTCACGCACAAATTGTTCTGGCGGTACTGGACAGGTGAGCGCGAATGGGCTTGTTCCTTCTCGCTGCGTCGACGGAGTCCCCCGTCCAGGTCCACTAATAGTGACGGTGAGGGGTTGGCCGCCCTCCCAGGTCATAGATACGAGAATGTCTCCTGGTTGAGTCAGTGGCAAATGAAACAATGGCAGCCACTCCAGCGAGATCGGATCGTAGTCAGGCATCAATGCCTGCGCGCGGGCGACATCGGGTGCAGCTTCCAAGGCGAGATCCTCAATGTCTTGGACCGTCACGGCACGCTCTTTATGTCGGAGGACTTTCGGACCACGTTCCTTCATCTCTTCGAGGTTCTCTTGATCCGCCCCGCCTTCGGACGATTCATAATTGGTGACACTCTCAATCGAAGGCACGGCGGTCTTGAGTTGAGAGATCGTCTGGCTGTGTACCGGACCAGCGGCG
>Ga0075024_100000602_pt1 | contig 13416 bp, 13 predicted proteins | sample Str013_2_FD_71389 | JGI IMG/M metagenome (GOLD analysis project Ga0075024, IMG submission 71389) | Freshwater sediment microbial communities in response to fracking from Pennsylvania, USA - Straight Creek_MetaG_SC_2013 | ecosystem: Environmental > Aquatic > Freshwater > Creek > Sediment... | reverse complement strand
TTTGTTTGAAAAAGGTGGTCATGGTTTTGGCATGAACAACAAAACGACCGATGTAAAATGGATGGACTGGCTAAAGACCTGGATGGAAAAGAATGCGTTGTTGAAATAGGTTGCGGACCGAATTGCCTTAACAGCTGCCTTGCTTTCAAATAAGTTAACCATCACCGACAGCTTGTAGCCCAATAAAGCAATACGGTACAAGGGTGCGACGCAAGCATGCTTAATCGGGGCATTAATGCGGGGCCCCAAAAAAATCATACTCTTTATGGTATTGATCCAATCGGCCTAACCAGCGGTTCCGGGCCGGGTTAACCACATACCAAATGCCCCCACTAAGCGTTATATACAAAATCCAATGCAATGAAAATACTTATTGCCATATTGCTGATGGCTGTTATTTTCTCTTCCTGTAGCAGCACCAATCTTGTGTACATCAGCGTGCTGCAACCCGCACCGGTATCTCTTCCGCAGGATATTAAGACGGTGGCCGTGGTAAACCGCAGCCAGGCAGCCAAACAAAATAAAGTGGTGGATGCCATTGACAAAGTAATGACCATGGAGGGCCCGGGCCTGGATGCAGCCGGTGCCGATGCCAGCATTACCGGCCTCACCGATGAACTTTGGAAAAACAACCGCTTTGCCGGCATCAAACCCGTGGCAGGCACGGAAACCAATAACGCAGCACCCGGTTTCTTCCCGGCACCTTTGTCCTGGGAAGCCGTAGAGAAAATCTGCGCAGAAAACAATGCCGATGCTGTTTTTTCGCTTGAACTGTTTGATACAGATACCAAAATAAATTATGCGGCAATCCCCACCTCGTTGAAAACGCCGCTGGGCAACGTGCCTGCACTGGAACATGAAGCCAGTATGCAAACCCTGGTAAAAACCGGCTGGCGTATTTATGACCCCCGCGGACGCAATATCCTGGACGAATATTCTGCTGGTAAAACACTCAACTATTCTGCCAGGGGGCTTAACCCGGTGGCCGCTGCTGGTGGACTGATCAACCGTAAAGAAGCGGTAAAAGAAGCGGGCAATCAAAACGGTCATGCCTATGCGCTGCGATTGATTCCTTATTGGATAAGAGTATACCGCGATTATTATATCAAAGGCTCAGACAATTTTACCATTGCTACCCGGATGGCCCGTACCGGCAACTGGAAGGGTGCCGAAGAAGTGTGGCTGAAAGAAACCAACAATGCCAGCGGCAAAATTGCCGGCAGGGCCTGCTACAATATGGCCATCATTAGTGAAATCAACGGCGATTTGGACAAAGCGGTTGAATGGGCCAAGAAATCGTACGAAAACTATAATAACCGCCTGGCCCTTACTTATGTGAATATTCTGAAGAACAGGAAATACAACGACAATGTGCTGAAGGAACAGCAACAGCAGCAGCAACCGTAATAAAACCTGCGCAATACATTAAAAAAGCCCCTCTGTTTGAAGGGGCTTTTTAGTATCGCAAATACTGTTGTATTAATCCAGTCCAAACAATCCTTTGTTCAGCAATTGCAGGGTTTGTGTTTTGTAAGCAGCCGGAATTAAAACGGATACATTGTGCGGGCTGCCGCCATAGCTAACCATGCGCACCGGTATGGGTTTCAGCGAATCAAACAATTTGGCCAGCAGGTTTTCTGTAGAAGCCAGTTCATTGCCCACAATAGATACGATGCTCTGGTCGTGGTCTATTTCGGTATTGCCAAACGGTTCCAGCTCTTTCAGTATTTCTTTGAGGTGTAAAGTACTGTCGATGGTCAGTGATACCGCCACTTCAGAAGTTGTAATCATATCGATGGGCGTACGGTACTTTTCAAATACTTCAAAAATCTTTCTTAAAAAGCCATAGGCCAGCAGCATGCGGCTGCTTTTTATTTTAATGGCAATGATACCATCTTTTGCAGCAATTGCTTTTACGCCCTTACCATCTGCCAGCTCTGTAATTAAAGTGCCTTTTGCATCCGGCTGCATGGTGTTCAGCAATTTTACCGGAATTTTATATTGCTGCGCAGGCCAGATAGAAGCAGGGTGCAGAATCTTGGCGCCAAAATAAGCCAGCTCTGCTGCTTCCTCAAAACTGAGTTGCTCAATGGCCCTGGTTTGTTTTACCACACGCGGATCATTGTTGTGCATACCGTCAATATCGGTCCATATTTCGCAAACGCTGGCATTAATGGCGGCGGCAATCAGCGAAGCACTGTAATCGCTGCCACCGCGTTTCAGGTTGTCTACTTCGCCCCTTGCATTGCGGCTGATATATCCCTGGGTGATGAATAATTTCTTTGATTCATGCTGTTTTAAAATTTGCGCCAGTTTTACTTTAATGCTTCCTATCTGCGGTTCATCATAACTGTCGATGGTCATAAAATCAAGCGCCGGCAACAAATGATGGGCAATGCCTTTTTCTCCGAGGTATACACAAAACAATTTGGTGCTCAGCAGTTCTCCCTGCGCCAGGATGTCTTTGTTTAATGCTTCGTTGAAAGATATTTTGAGAATGATGTTTAAGAATTCAAAATGTTCGGCAATGATGGCCTTTGCTTTTTGCAAAGCTTCGGGCGTCTTTACCAGGTCTGCTATAAATTGATGGTAATGTGCTTCCAGTTTATCTATTTGCTGCTTGGCGGCTTCTTTCTCGCCCTTGCTTAAGCTATCACCAATGGCCACCAGTGCATTGGTGGTACCACTCAGTGCACTCAATACTACAATCGTTGGCTCATCGTCTTTTGTTACCAGTTGTGCCACCTGGTGCATACGTTCGGGCTTACCTACAGAGGTACCGCCAAATTTCATAATTTTCATTGTTCCCCCCCAATCCCGCTATCAGCAGGAGTTTAGTTAAAAAATAATTTGGGCAGCAAAGATAACGGGTTATAGCGGATGTCGGTTGTCGGATTTCTTCAGTTCAGGAAATGAGTTTTACAGGCAATTGATAATAGCATGAACACAGCGTAGGATTGGCTACCCGAACTTAAAATGATAGCAGCAATTTTAAGTTCAGGCATCCGGCATTTCCCAGGCTATTCCAAACCTTTCACCCAAATCTTTTAAATCCTGTACTACTGCATTTAACAACGGGATGCCGTTTTGCATGCGTTCTGCCTGCGCTTCGCGTTCGGGATCGCCGGGGATCAATACTTTTTGTGTTTCATTGATGGGTTTGGCCATCCGGAAGCGTTGTATCCATTGGTCCATATGAAGTTTAAAATCACTGGCGGTCCGGAAAGCATCTATGCGCATGGCCCCAAAAAAATGACCGATGCCTTTGCCCGGTTGGTTCTCTGGCATGGGCACGTAGGCCGGAAATGGCGGTACCCAGGGGCCATAGTTGGCGCCGCTCAATACCGCTGAAAAAATATCTACAACTGCACCCAGTGCATATCCTTTGTGACTACCATGGTCACGGTCGCCACCCAATGGCAATAGAGCGCCGCCACCTTTCAGTTCGTGCGGGTTGGTAGAGGCGTTTCCATCTTTATCCTGTATCCAGCCGGTGGGTGCTTGCAAACTTTTGCGTTGCAATATTTCCAGCTTACCATTGGCGGCCGTGGTGGTGGCAAGATCGGCTACAAACGCGGGTTCATTGCCTGCGGGTATGGCTACACAAATGGGATTGGTACCCAGCATCCGTTCAATGGAAAAAGTAGGTGCTACCAGGGCGCTGGCATTGGTCATGGCAATGCCAATCATATCGTGTTCAAGCGCCATCATGGCATGATAGCCTGCAATGCCGAAATGATTGGAATGGTTGACGCTTACCCAACCGGTACCCACTTGTTTTGCTTTATCGATAGCCACCTGCATGGCAAAGGGCGCCACTACAAGACCAAGGCCGCTGCCGCCATCTACTACTGCAGTAGAAGCTGTTTCATGCACAATGCTAATGGTTGGTTTTGCATTTACACGCTTGGCTTCCCACAAACGAACATAGCCACTTAAACGAGCCACACCGTGAGAATCGATGCCCCGCAAATCGGCAGCCAGCAATGCTTTGGCAGCAATGCCTGCATCGGTGTTGCTGCAGCCTATTTGTTTAAAAATATTTTCAGTAAAAGCCAGTAGTGTTTTGTAGGCAATGATATGTTCCATGCAGCAAAATAAAGCTATTCAGCTATACCAACCGCAGTGCCATACAATCTCCGCAGGTTCTCAAACGGGGTTGTAAAAAATGAAATAAAGAAGGATGATTTTTGGGTGACAAGATTGTGATGTCCGGTTGGCTTTGCCACGCGGGCAATTGATTTCTTCCAAAAAAAATGCTGCAGGTAGTTTCACCTGCAGCAGCTGTAAAAATTTATTGACTTCCTTTATTAATGACAGGATTCATTATAATCGCGGGTGGCAGCAATAACGGCCTGCTTGCCCGTGCCATAGGCTTTTTCTTCGGCTTTGGCAGCAACGGTACTGCAATCTTCAAAGAGTTTTGCCAACTGCTTTTTAAATGTGATATTCCAAAGTCCGGCTTGTACATCCACCGGTTTTTTCTCATTTACTTTTTGAACATAAAAAGAATGGGTATAGGTTTTTGTGGATTTATTGTAGATGTAAAGAAAGTAGGCGGAAGCTTTGGGCCCGTCTGTGAGCATGCGTACCAGGTTCATTTGTTCATCCGCAACACTCATAAAACCTCTTTCACGGTAATTGATGCGTGTAAAAAAGAGGTCGCCAATACGGGCACTGTCTATCTGTCCAAAATCCGGATTGCGGAGTTTTCCGTCTTCACATTCCCAGGCTGTAACCATTGGTTCAGCAGGAATACCTTCGTTGTGATAATCCTGCTTGTACATGTGCACCGTGCCTTTAACGGCATTGCCTTTACTATAAAATACGCCGTGGGCGGTGGTATCTGCCTGCGCAACATCTGCAGCTGTATTCAAAAAACCTTGTGCAGGTGCTACCAATGATGCCGCTACGGCATTATTGGCCGTGGTCTCATCTTTTAAAACGTAACACATCGTGCCTTCGTCTTTATAGCCATATTTGCCATTGCCCACTTCATCATAATTGGCCGAATAAAAATGACTTCCATTGCCGGCATTTGCAAAACGGTAAAAAGGCACAGTGGACTTTATAGCGGTACTGTAAGCGTAAAATGCCACGCCTTCTGATTGGTACCCGTATTTTCCATTACCCAGTTCTGCCTGATTGGAAGTGTAAAAATGGAAATGGTTGGAACTGTTGAAATAGCGGTAGCATGGAGCAGTTCCCTCTACCTGGGTTGAAAATACATATGCGGCAACACCTTCAAACTGGTAACCATATTTTCCATTGCCCAGTTCGTCCCAATTGGTTGTAAACAGATGGTCTCTTGTGGAAACGTTGTTGTAACGGTACAATTTAACGGCAGATTGAGCTTCGGCAGAGAAGACGCCAATAGCGCCAAGGGCTACAAAGAGTAGTTTTTTCATTGAATAGATGGGTTTTTTGTGTAAGCCGATCCTTTTTGAATCGTGCAATCGACTGTTAAACGCCCATTGTATTCAAATTAGTATAGGAGTAAGTTAAAAACATGGCTATTTCAGAAAAATGAACTGCCATGTATTTACGCAGTAAAGAATTATTTGTCCTGCACTTTCATATTCTCTGCATCCCAATAGATGATTTTTTTCTGAAAATAGCTTTCATTGCTGGCAAGGCAGGGTGCTGCTGCGCGAAAAGCCGTAACCGGACCTTCAATCACCGGGCTGCCGCTGCGGATGGCTTCAAAGAAATTTATAAAATGGTCTGCATGTTCGCTGTAGCCTTCTGGTTTTTTAAAACGGATGGGCGGTTTTGTGGATGCCTGCTGGTCGGCCGGCAGCCATTTTTGATCGTATTGTTTTTTTAGTATGTCCTGCATGGCTTGCGGATAGGTACTCAATGCATCCCATCCGCCAATACCCGGGGCTTTTGGCATGAGGCTGTGCGTTATGCTCAGTCCCTCGCCGGTTTTTTCAAGTATGCCTTCGCTGCCAATAAATTTAACGGAGCTGCCACCGCCGGTGCCACTGATAAAATTAACGCGCAGCATCACCTGGAAGGCGGGGTGTTCGGGCGTTTCAGCATAATCCATGATGGAGGTGGTTACATCGGGTACATCACGGCCGTCTTTCCAGTAAGCCAGCTGGCCGGCAGAATAAATAGAAGAAGGCCCTTTGGAGCCGGTTACATAATGAATACCGGTAACCAGGTGTACAAACAAATCGCCCGGCATTCCGGTGCCAAAGTCTTTGTAATTGCGCCACCAGAAAAATTTCTTTTCATCGTAAGGCTGTTTGGGTGTGCCGGCAATATAACGGTCCCAATCAACCGTTTTTGGCGATGCGTCTGTTGGCAGGGTATATTCCCAGGCGCCCAGTGCACTTTGCCGGTCGTAAGTAGCTTCAATGCAGTTGAGTGTGCCAATTTCGCCGGCCCGGTACAATTCCCTTGCTTTTAAATAATCAACGCCACTAATGCCCTGGCTGCCCACCTGCATTACTTTTTTTGTTTGCTGCTGGGTTTTGATCACTCCAGCGCCTTCGCTGATCTTGTGCACCATGGGTTTCTCGCAGTATACATGCTTGCCCTTGTTCATGGCATCTGTGCTGATGCGGGCATGCCAGTTATCGCTGGTGGCAATAATTACGGCATCCACATCTTTGCGGTCCAGTATTTCACGGTAATCGCGGGTGGTATACAAATCCTTTCCGTACAGTTCTTTCATTCTTTCCAGCCGGCCGGTATACAAATCGCAGGCGGCGGCAATTTCAATGCCGGGTACTTTTAGTGCGGTGTCAATATCGTTAAAACCCATAATGCCGCTGCCAATAACAGCAACGCGTATTTTATCGCTGGCGCTGATTGGTTTGCTGTACTGCAGTACACGTTCTTCCATTTTTTCTTCAGCAGAAATTTTGCCGAGTGAACCGGCGCCCAGCAATAAAGTGGTACTGCCCAATTGCTGTAAAAATTTCCGGCGCGAAGATGAAAGATGTTTTGACATGGTATGAATGTGGTGAATGTAACCAATGAGAAATATGTTGATCAATATGAATATAGGAAATTATCATCAAAGCTCATTGGTAAGGGGTACTCAATTTTACATTAAAAAAGCCCCATCAGCTGAAGGGGCTTTTTAGTGGTATTGCAAACATTTTTAGAATGGCAAATCATCGATGGGTTCAGAAACCTGGCTATGTGCTGCGCTGTTGCTGATGGGGGCGGCAGAAGGCGCCACGTAACCAGCCTGCGGAGACGATGTATTGTCGCTGCGGTTGCCCAGTAATTGCACACTGGAAACGCGCAGGGTTAATGAAGCAGCGGTTGTACCATCGCTTTTTGGATAGGTTCTTACTTCAGGCGATCCGTCTACATAAACCTGTGTGCCTTTGCGCAGGTAGGGGGCAATGGCGGTTTTGTCAGTCCAATAGGCGCATTCTACCCAAATGGTTTTGTCTTTCTGGTTTCCTTGTGCATCACGGAATTTTTCCGTGTGTGCCACGTTAAAATTGATCACGCTTTTACCATTTACTGTGTTGGTAACGCAATCCTTACCAAGGTTGCCGATAACTTGTAACTTAATCATACTTTAAATTTTAGCTGCGTACTTAATTAATTTGAACTGGCAATTTACAGGTTCCGGTATGGATGGCAATAACCATTTTAGAACAGGCTGCTTTGTTGTGGATTATTTGTGATCAACCTTTAATGGCATTTTTTTTCTGCAACCGGCAGGCAGGTGATTATACAAAGGGACGGTTCCGCGGACTATGCGGCAACACTTTCATTTTGATTTTTTCATATTTCACATTTCGCACAATTCCTTTATTGTATTTCCGTTATTTTTGGGCATCCTGAACAACGGAGGCGCAAAGGCATGGTTTTTTCATTTTTCGGCTTTGTTGCTCCGGTGAAATGATGTTTGTATAAAATTTATTTGTGAAACCATTGTGCCGCTGGGCTTTGTGGTTAATTTGAAAGTAAAATATGTCAATACCGAAAGGGAAATTAATAGCAATAGGTGGTGCAGAAGACAAGGGCACCGATTTGGAAACCGGCGATATTTACCGAAACAACCTCAACTTTTTTGAACTGGGCATTCTCCGGCGCATTATGCAGGAAGCGGGTGGGCCGGCTGCCCGTATCGAAGTGATTACCACGGCCTCTACCATACCTCAGGAAGTGGCCAACAACTACCTGAATGCATTTGGAAAAATTGGCTGCACCAATATTGGCGTACTAAACATCCGCAACCGCGAAGATGCGTTGAAGCCTGCGTACATTGAACGGATTGCTACCTGCGAATGCGTTATGTTTAGCGGCGGCAACCAGATGCGGCTGAGCGCCATTTTTGGGGGTACCCGGTTCTTAAAAACATTGCATGAACGTTACCAGAACGAAAATTTTATCATTGCGGGTACCAGTGCCGGCGCCATGGCCATGAGCAATACCATGATATATGAAGGGAATGCCACGCGTGCACACTTGAAGGGGGAAGTAAAAATTACGACTGGGCTGGGGTTTATCGATACGGTTATTATCGACAGTCATTTTGAAAAGCGGGGACGGTTTGGCCGTTTGTCGCAGGCCGTGGCCAGCAATCCCTCTGCCATCGGCATTGGTTTGGGAGAAGATACGGGCATGCTGGTCACCGAAGGCAATAAAATGGAAGCCATTGGCAGCGGGCTGGTCATTATCATCGATGGTCACGAAATCCGCCATTCCAATATTGCAGACATCCCCGAAGGCAATCCCGTTAGTGTAGAAAACATCATTGTACATTTTTGTGAAAAGGGCAATGGCTATATGATCAACGAACGAAAGTTTTTGATGGAAGCAAGTGAGGGATCAGTTATTAAAAAGCAAGTTGATGTGGAATAGTTTTATTGGTTTCTAGTTGAGGAAAGTTCAAAGTTGAATAGTTCATAGTTATTTCTCCGGAAAATTCGTTAGCATATATTGACTTGCTGCTGTATCTGAAATATAAAAAAAGAACTACTATTTGCTAAACCCCCGATCTGTTTCAGCTAGCGGCTTTTTCTCTACCTTCACCAAAATAAAAATTACGATGGCGGATCAGCAACCTAACAACCAGCAACTTAATATAGAAATATCTGAAGAAGTATCGGAAGGCACTTATTCCAACCTGGTTATTATTACCCATTCTCATGCAGAGTTTATTGTAGACTTTGTAAATGTGATGCCCGGCACTCCCAAAAGCAAGGTGAAAAGCCGCATCATATTGACCCCACAGCATGCCAAACGGTTTTTAAAGGCGCTGGACGACAATATTCAGCGTTTTGAAGAAGCCCATGGAAAAATCAAAGACTCTGAAACAGTAGAATTTCCTTTGAATTTTGGCGGCCCAACAGCACAAGCTTAAAAAAAATCATTGCCGGGTAGCAGAAAGTTGCTGTATTCAAAAATACGCAGGCTTCTAGCAGGTTTCTATTTACTTATTTTAAGCAGACAATCGTTCTCGGCATAAAGGCGCTATGAACTATTGAACACCATAACTTTCTTGAATTATTTTTCTCTTGCGTGAAATTTATGCCCGCTGAAATCATTTTTGCCAGGATTGGTGATAAGTGGGGCAATCAATTTTACGATTTCCTCAATTATTTTTTTCAGTTCCTCAATTTTGCTTTGCGGTATATAATCTCTGTCAAAGGCTCTGTATAGTGGAGGCTTTATTTCAGGCATTGACCCATTTGAGGTGGGTAGAAAATTGATGAACTCATTGTTCCGCTGTCTTCAAAAACTTTCGGCAATATTATCCACAACCGAGCCGGAAGATCCATTAATTTGATCGTTCAATTTATATTCCCTGCAGAATTTTTCTTTCTGGATCAATTCATAAACTTCCTGGCAAAGTACGCTTGCTTTTTGACAGGCTTTTAGGTCCTTAAAATTATCAATAGTAGCCATACAAACGTATTGAGAATAAGGTTTGAGGGAATGCAACAGAAGATTATCATGTTCAATCCGGTTCTTCTAACAGCAAAACTTCGAACTATGAACAGTAAGCAATGGTTAAAGTATGCCTTCATCTGCAAAACTGTAATACCCTTCGTTGCTTACAATGATATGGTCCAGTACTTTGATGTCGAAAAATTGGGCGGCTTCTTTTATTTTATAGGTAAGTGCTTCATCGGCCCGGCTGGGGCGAAGGCTGCCGGAGGGATGATTGTGACACAGTACAATGCTAACCGCTTCTTCCTGCAGGGCTTTTTTCAGGATGATGCGGGGGTCGGCTACGGTACCGGTAATGCCACCCTGACTTATAATTTCAAAATGGTTGATTTTATTGGCCCGGTTCAGAAAGATTACAGCAAAGACTTCGTGGGCATAGTCAGACAATACCGTTTGCAGGTAGCGGGCCATATCGTTGCTGTCGGTAATACGGGGTTTTTCCAGGAAAGCGGCGGCCTGGCGTCTGCGGCCCAGTTCCAGTGCAGCGGTAATAGCAATGGCTTTTGCCTCGCCAATACCTTTTATGGCCATCAGGTCTTTGATGGATAGCCGCCCCAGCTCGTTCAGGTTGTTTTTGCCCAGCAAAAGCACTTCTTTGGCCAGTTCTACTGCTGTTTTTTCCCGGTTACCATTGTTGATTAGGATGGCCAGCAGCTCAGAGTCGCTCAACGCATTGGGGGATTTACTTAGTAATTTCTCACGGGGTCTGTCGTCTTTGGCCCAGTCTTTAATTGAGTACTTATGCGCTTGCATATGAGGCGGTTTAATGATAATTTTATGGCAGTTATTTTTCAGGAATGGGGCACAATATCCGGCCACTTTCCACGTTTGTTGTTTCGTATCCAATACCTTTTGAAAACTTAAAATCCGATTTTATGAAACGTACCTCTACTTTCAACAACCTTGGCGGGCTGCAATCCCTGTTTTTCTGTATTGGCATCTATGCCGTTTCACTTTTCTTTTCCATTTTTATCTGTTCAGCCGTTTTTTACGCTTTTAACCCCAAAAAGGGTAATGCTACTCAGGGCATCAGCCAGGTGAGTACAGCTGCCGACAAATCTATGTTTGCGTCTGTTGGAAAATAAACCGGGGCTATGTAGAAAGTTTATGCTGGTTGGAGCGGCAAATTAAGGACTTAAAACCCTTTTACAGGTTTTTATTTCTCTTTTGAAGCTTTATCTTCGCCGCACCAAAGCACCACTTATGCATAGTTCGGTAAAGATGTTTTCTGGTACCGGATCTCAGTATCTGGCAGAAAAAATAGCGCAGCAGTATGGCACTTCTTTGGGTAAATGTATTACCCAAAAATTCAGCGACGGCGAATTTCAACCTGTTTTCCAGGAAAGTATACGTGGAGACATGGTTTTCCTTGTGCAAAGTACTTTTTCTCCCTCCGATAATATCCTTGAACTGTTGCTGATGATTGATGCCGTTCGCAGGGCATCGGCCTATAAAGTGGTGGCAGTAATACCGTATTACGGCTACGCACGCCAGGACAGAAAGGACAAACCCCGTGTGGCCATTGGCTCTAAGCTGATTGCCAACATGATTGTGGCAGCAGGCGCCGACAGGGTGATTACCATGGACCTGCATGCACCCCAGATTCAGGGCTATTTTGATATACCAGTAGACCACCTGGACAGTTCCGCAATTTTTATCCCCTACATAGAGAATTTGAAGCTGGAAAACCTTACTTTTGCGGCCCCCGATGTGGGAAGTGCCAACCGCATCCGTGAGATTGCCAGTTATTTTAATGCAGAAATGGTGATTTGCGATAAGCACCGCAAACGTGCCAATGAGATAGCCAGCATGGTGGTTATTGGTGAAGTGGAAGGGAGAGACGTGGTGCTGATAGATGATATCTGTGATACCGGCGGAACCCTGGCAAAAGCGGCAGGTTTGTTAAAGGAAAAAGGTGCAAGAAGTGTAAGAGCATTGTGTACACACCCGGTTTTAAGCGGCAATGCATACGCCAATATCGAAAACAGTGTGCTGGAAGAACTGGTGGTTTGCGATACGATACCGCTGAAACAAACGGGCGGCAAAATAAAAGTACTGAGCGTTGCACAATTGTTTGCCGTAGCCATCCGCAATGCGTACGAAAATAAAAGTATCACCAGTTTGTTCATCCATTCGCAGATGCGTGATAAATAAACTGAAACAAAACAGGGTTATCCTGCAAAACAAGTAAACAAAAAAACAATATAACAATGAAATCAATTACAATCGAAGGACAGCTGAGGACCGAAACTGGGAAGAAAGCCACCCAGCAACTTCGCTCTCAGTCTATGGTGCCCGGTGTAATTTATGGCGGCAAAGAGGAAGTTAGTTTTTACGCTCCTGCTACTGCTTTTAAAACACTCGTGTACACCAGCGCATTTCAGCTGGCAGAAGTTAAAGTGGGCGGAAAATCTTACAAAACTATTTTGAAAGATTTGCAGTTCGACAAAGTGAACGACGCTTTGATACATGTGGACCTGATGGAGCTGGTAGACGATAAGAAAGCCATCGCTACCATCCCGGTAAAGTTTTTGGGTACTGCAAAAGGTGTTAAAGACGGCGGTAAACTGATAGTGAAAATGAAATCACTGAAAGTAAAAACATTGCCAAAATACCTGCAGGAAAACATCGAGGTTGATTTAACCAATCTTGAACTGAACGGCAATATCCGTGTGGAAGATGTGAAAATGGCCAATTACGAAATCCTGAACTCTCCCCGTATTCCGCTGGCATCCGTGGTATTAACCCGCCAGTTGAAACAGGAAGAAGCTGCTACACCTGCTGGTGGCGCTGCTGCACCTGCTGCTGCCAAAGCTGCACCTGCCGCTGCTGCTGCAAAAGCGGCCCCTGCAAAAGGAAAATAAGTAAAACGCAAAACATAATTTTACAGAAGTCCTGCCCCTTTGGCGGGACTTTTTTTATTTTCGCTGCAATGAATAAATACCTGCTAGTGGGATTGGGTAATATTGGTTTGGAGTATGCACATACAAGGCACAACATTGGCTTTGATGTATTGGATGCATTTGCCCACAAGCAGGCAATATCTTTTCAAACAGACCGTTTGGCGGATGTTGCAATCTGTAAGATAAAAGGAAGGGCTGTTTTTTGTATTAAACCTTCTACTTATATGAATCTGAGTGGAAAGGCCGTGAAATACTGGAAGGATAAAGAACATATAGAAAACAGTAATATACTTGTCGTTGTAGATGAAGTAGCATTGCCACTGGATAAGCTCCGCCTGCGAATATCCGGAAGCAGTGGTGGGCACAATGGTTTAAAAAGCATTGAAGAATACCTGCTCACAGATGCTTATCCCCGGCTGCGTTTTGGCGTGGGCAATGATTACCCGAAGGGCCGGCAGGTAGAATATGTGTTGGGTAAATGGAGCGCCGGAGAGCTTCCGCTGGTTCAGAAAAAAGCGATGTTGTGCACCGAATTGATTGAAACCTATATTTTACAGGGAATTGACGCTGCCATGAATCA
>Ga0075024_100000595_pt1 | contig 13470 bp, 14 predicted proteins | sample Str013_2_FD_71389 | JGI IMG/M metagenome (GOLD analysis project Ga0075024, IMG submission 71389) | Freshwater sediment microbial communities in response to fracking from Pennsylvania, USA - Straight Creek_MetaG_SC_2013 | ecosystem: Environmental > Aquatic > Freshwater > Creek > Sediment... | reverse complement strand
ATTTAACCAATTATCAATTGCTGTAGTGGTATGCAGAGAAAAATTAATACCTCGTTCATCAGTTTTCAGATAGTAATAAGCAAATAAACAAGACAGGATTGTATAATACAGCACCATGGATGCTTAAATTGACCCGAATCACTGGATTTTTCGTTCAAAATGCTTTTTATTTCGCGCATTTACTATTACCTAATTTATATTTGCTGCCTGGAATAAAGTTAGTAAAGCTAACTTTTCGTTTTATTGCCCGATAGTATAATGGTAGTACGTCAGTCTCTGGATCTGATTGTCAAGGTTCGAATCCTTGTCGGGCAACAGGTGCATATCGAATCTCAGTAATGATCTTTGCTAGCTCTAATAGGTAAGGGTATAATTCCTTCGAAACCGTAATTTTACGGATACTAAATAGCAGTACAAATACGTTGTAACTGTGGTCAAGTTCATATACTTTTATTGGCAGTAATAATCCAATCCTATTAAAAATTAAACTATGGAAACCATTTTTGACTTACTTCAGGCATATAACCTCAATATATTAGAGGTAATTATAGCAATTATCCCCATTTTTTTCATAGCCTACCGGCTCGGCATAAGGAAAATAAGAAAACTGACTGAAGATATGCACAGTCTTCAAAGGCAGATACTCGATTTGAATGAAGAGCTTTTACTGGGGAAAAGCGAAACTCCTGTTATCGGCATCAAGCACGAACCATTGAAGATTACCAATATTGCCAAATAAATTTCAAGCAAACTATATAGAAAAACTTTACATTTCTTCCTTTTTTAATTGATCAAGGCACCTGCTAAGGCCCGATCTCCAGTCGGGAACAGCAATGCCGTATACGGTTTTGATTTTTGTTTTGTCCAGTAGGGAGTAGTCAGGCCTTTTTGCAGGGGTCGGATATTTAGATCCCGGAATCGGGTTTATCTGGCAATCGCTGCCGGTTAACTCTTTGATGGCAACGGCAAAATCATACCAGCTTATCTGGCCCTCATTACTATAATGATAGACTCCCGGAATAAATTTACCGCTGTGGATGATATGCAAAATTGCTTTTGCGAGATCAGCTGCATAAGTTGGAGAACCTACCTGGTCATTTACCACATTGATAGATTTTTTTTCACGCATCAGCCGGATCATTGTTTTCACAAAATTATTTCCAAATGCTGAATAAAGCCAGGCAGTGCGGATGATCATCGACTCTTCATTATTCTGCAGGGCCAATGCTTCCCCTCTGAGTTTCGATGCTCCATAAACATTTATGGGTTTGGTTGCATCATCTTCTTTCAGCGGTTTTGCAGAATTTCCATCAAAAACATAATCGGTGGAAATATGAATCAATTTGGTGCCTGCCGATTTGCATGCAGCTGCCAGCACTCCGACCGATTCGCCATTCACTAAAAAAGCGATCTCTTCTTCAGTTTCTGCTTTGTCAACTGCAGTATATGCTGCACAATTGATACAATGCGTCGGCTTTGCTATGTTGAAGAAATGCCGGACCTGTTCAGCATCTTGAATCGACAGGTCCTCTTTTGATAAAAAAGTAAAATCAAATTGGGGATAAGCAATGGATATCTGTTGGAATTCTTTTCCAAGCTGGCCATTCGCACCGGTAATTACAATTTTTATTGCTGACATGAATGCTTATATCTTATCCCTTGAATTCAAAATTATTTTTACAATCCGCAAATGCAGGTAATTGAAGATCTTTGGAAGAAATGATTGCTTTGTTCGATGGTATGCGCCAGTCTATTTTCAAAGAAGGATCGTTATAAATAATTCCGCCTTCGCTTTCTTTATTATAAGGATTATCGCATTTATACAATACTTCCGCCGTTTCACTGAGAACGGAGAATCCATGAGCAAAACCTTTCGGTATAAATAGTTGTTTTTTGTTTGCTGCAGACAATTCAATACTCAGGGATTTGCCAAAACCGGGTGAGCCTTTGCGCAGATCCACGACCACATCCAGTATGTTGCCCTGCAATACTCTCACCAGCTTTGATTGTGCATAAGGTTCCTGCTGGTAATGCAAACCACGAATTACCCCATAGCGTGAAAAGGACTGATTGTCCTGGATAAACGAAGCAGCAATATCGTTTTTTCTAAAAACAGTTTCGTTATAAGATTCAAAAAAAAACCCGCGCTCATCTTCAAATACAAGCGGCTCAAATAAATAAAGTCCCGCAAAACCAGTTTTAATAAATGGCATACAAAAAATATTTATTCATCGGACGTGCACAAAACAAATCCTGAATTATGGGGGTAAAAATTATCTTTTTTCATATTGCTGATCGTAGTAGCGTTGGTAATCGCCAGATGTTACATGGTTTATCCATTCTTCATTTTGCAAATACCAGTCAACTGTTTTTTCCAATCCCTCTTCGAATTGCAAGGAAGGCTTCCAACCCAATTCCTTATTCAATTTACTGGCATCAATCGCATAACGCATATCATGCCCTTGCCTGTCTTTAACAAACGTAATGAGTTTTGCAGATTCGCCTTCTTTTCTTCCTAATTTTCTATCCATAATCCGGCACAATAAATGCACCAGGTCAATATTTTTCCATTCGTTAAAACCGCCTATATTGTATTTTTCACCGGTTTCCCCTTTATGAAATATCATATCTATTGCGCGGGCATGATCGTTTACCCATAACCAGTCGCGTATATTTTCTCCCTTACCGTATACAGGCAATGGTTTGCTGTTTTTAATATTATTTATCAATAAAGGGATTAATTTTTCAGGGAAATGGTGAGAACCATAATTGTTTGAACAATTGGACAATACTACCGGCAATCCATAAGTATGATGATAAGCCATTACAAAATGATCAGATGATGCTTTGGAAGCGGAGTAAGGGGAACGTGGGTCGTAAGCTGTATTTTCCGTGAAAAATCCTTTTTCTCCCAGTGAACCGTACACTTCGTCTGTTGATACATGGTAGAATAATTTACCTTGCCAATCGTTCTTCCAATACTCACGGCATATATTCAACATAGATACAGTTCCCAATACGTTTGTTCTTACAAATGAGAGTGGATCAAGAATCGAACGGTCCACATGGCTTTCCGCTGCAAGGTGAATGACAGCATCAAACTGGTATTGGCTGAATAATGCTGTTATTCTTTTTTCGTCAGTGATGTCGCCTTTCTCAAAAACATAATTAGGTGCCGATTCAATATCCCGGAGGTTTTCGAGGTTGCCTGCGTAAGTCAGTGCATCCAGGTTAACTATTAAGTAATCCGGGTATTTATTTACAAAGAGTCGCACAACATGCGAACCTATAAAGCCGGCGCCGCCTGTGATCATTATTTTTTTTCTAACTGCTGTCATTATAAACTCCAGTATTTCCTGTTTACAATTTTATTTTTATAAATACCTTTCAGATCCGCAATCAGCGCATTTTCTTTTGTAATAGATGAAAAATATTTATCATCCAAAGTTAAATAAGGCGAATGCGGCACTGTAATGATTATCGCATCGTAGTCCTCGGCTTCTTTTTTAACCAGGTGCAGACCATATTCTTCAAACACTTCCTCTTTTTCTGCATAAGGATCTTCAATGTCAACATAAATGCTAAATGCGAGCAGTTCTTTTACGGTGTCTATGATTTTAGAGTTGCGGATATCACTTACATTTTCTTTAAATGTGACGCCTTTAACCAATACCCTGGGTTTATTGGATAAGCGCAAGACATGTGTGATGATTTTACGGGCCACATATTTTGCCATATCGTCATTGATATACCGGGATGCTGCTATCACTTTCGATTCGTATCCCAAAGCCGATGCCTTATGGGTAAGATAATAAGGATCCACGCCAATACAGTGTCCACCCACCAGCCCAGGTTTAAAGTTCAGGAAATTCCATTTTGTACCTGCAGCCTCCAATACCTCATAGGTATTGATGCCCATGTGGTCAAAAATCAGCGAGAGCTCATTCATCAAAGCAATGTTCATGTCTCTCTGTGTGTTTTCAATGATCTTGCTCGCTTCTGCTACTTTGATAGAAGAGGCCCTGTGCACACCTGCGTCTACCACCAGCTCGTATGTTTTTGTAATTTCATCCAATGATATGGCATCGCTGCCGGATACGACTTTTACAACAGTGCGCAGTGTATTTTTTTTATCGCCCGGGTTGATTCTTTCCGGGGAATAACCTAGTTTGAAGTCTTCTCCCATTTTCAAGCCAGATTTTTTTTCTATTACTGGCAGACAATCTTCTTCTGTGCAACCTGGATATGTAGTAGACTCAAAAACCACATAATCACCTTTCTTCAATACACTGCCAATCATTTCGGAAGCGCTGATGAGTGGTTTGAGATCAGGTACATTGTATTTATCAATCGGAGTAGGAACTGCGACGATAAAAAAACGGGCCTCTTTCAGTACAGCCAGATCGTCAGTGAAAACGATATCTTTATTTTTGAATTCATTGTCATCTACCTCTTTACTCGGATCAATCCCTTTTTTCATCAGGCTAATACGTCGTTTATTTATATCGAATCCGATTACGGATATCTTCTTCGCGAATTCCAAAGCAATGGGCAGGCCAACATAACCCAGGCCGATGACTGCCAATTTATTTTTTTTGCTGACGAGTTGCTGATACATATTTTTATCTGTATGAAAAATTACAAATAATCAGAATGGTTGCATTTTAATTATTTGTTGCTGATGAATTCTTTTGGTTGTTTGCGCCATTCATCAGGAGGTAACGACTTGAAATAATCGTATGTAATCTTCAATCCTTCTTTGCGATTTACTTTCGGTTCCCATTTCAATAATTGTTTTGCCTTGGTAATATCCGGTTGGCGTTGCTTTGGATCATCTACCGGCAATGGTTTGTACACAATTTTTTGTGAAGAGCCGGTTAGCGCAATCACTTCTTCTGCAAATTCTTTCAAAGTAATTTCTGAAGGATTGCCGATGTTTACCGGTAGATGATAATCACTCATGAGCAAACGATAAATTCCTTCAATGAGGTCATCCACATAGCAGAAAGAACGTGTTTGGCTGCCGTCGCCAAATACGGTCAGGTCTTCCCCGCGAAGCGCCTGGCCAATGAATGCAGGTAATGCACGTCCGTCATTGAGCCGCATGCGCGGGCCATAAGTATTAAATATGCGCACAATGCGGGTTTCGACCTGATGAAAATTATGATAGGCCATGGTAATGGCTTCCTGGAAACGTTTGGCTTCGTCGTACACGCCTCTTGGACCTACGGGATTTACATTTCCCCAATATTCCTCCGACTGTGGGTGAACCAATGGGTCGCCGTATATCTCTGAAGTGGAAGCAACCAATATCCTGGCTTTTTTTGTTTTTGCAAGGCCCAGGCAATTATGCGTGCCCAGAGATCCCACTTTTAAAGTTTGTATTGGGATTTTTAAATAATCAATGGGGCTTGCCGGAGAAGCAAAATGAAGAATATAACTCAGCTCGCCCGGGATATGAATGAACTTGCTTATATCATGATGATAAAATTCGAATTGCTCCAGCTTAAATAAATGTTCGATATTTTTCAAATCGCCGGTGATGAGGTTATCCATTCCAATGACATGATATCCTTCTTTCATAAATCGATCACACAGATGAGATCCTAGAAAACCGGCGGCCCCGGTAACCAATACGCGTTGTTTATTCATGCATTTATTTATGATAATTACTGTTTTCCGGGATGGCGGGCGCTCGTCCGATGCTTTCATAATAAAAGCCGAGTTCCCTGATGGCATTGATATCAAACAGGTTCCTGCCATCGAAAATTATTTTATTCTTTAGCGTGGTTACCATCTTCAGGAAATTGGGTGTACGGAACTCATTCCATTCCGTAGCAATGATTAGCGCATCTGCATCTTTCAGCACATCATACTGATTTTCGCCATAGGATATTTTATCTCCGATTACATTTTTAACATTATTCATCGCTTCGGGGTCAAATACAGACAATGTAGCTCCCTCATTTAATAATGCATCGATCAGGTATAAGGCAGGTGCTTCCCGGATATCGTCGGTGTTTGGTTTGAAAGCCAGTCCCCAAAGGGCAAAATGCTTTCCCTTCAGTTTGTTTTTAAAATATTTTTTGATTTTGGGAATAAGATGCAATTTCTGTCTGTCATTTACATCCATCACCGCCTTCAATATTTTGAAATCATATTCCACTTCATTGGAGGATTTTACCAGCGCCTGAACATCTTTCGGAAAGCAACTGCCTCCATATCCGATGCCGGGGAATAAAAATCTTTTTCCGATGCGCTCATCGCTTCCGAGGCCACGGCGAACCATATCCACATCCGCATCCAGCCGCTCACACAATTGAGCAATCTCGTTCATGAATGTGATCTTGGTGGCCAGAAAGGAATTGGCGGCATATTTGGTCAGTTCAGCAGAACGTTCGTCCATAAAAATAATGGGGTTACCCTGGCGCACAAAAGGATTATATAATTCTTCCATAACCTTTTTCGCCCTTTCAGAAGAAGTTCCTATAACTACCCGGTCAGGTTTCATGAAATCATCCACGGCCACGCCTTCCCGCAAAAACTCTGGGTTGGACACTACATCAAATTCACCTTGATAATTCTTCGTTACCGCTGCATGCACTTTTCCCGCTGTGCCTACAGGAACTGTGCTTTTATCAACAATCACTTTATATTCTTTGATAATTTTCCCCAGGTCCTCTGCCACACCCAACACATATTTGAGGTCAGCAGAACCATCTGCACCGGGAGGAGTAGGCAGGGCCAGAAAAATAATTTCAGCATCACGCACACCTTCTTCAAGGTTCGTAGTGAATTTGAGTCGCTCTTCCTTAAGATTTCTCAGAAAAATTTTATTCAGCCCGGGTTCATAAATTGTAATTTGGCTCTCTGTGAGTTTTTTAATTTTGCTGGCGTCAATATCCACACAGATTACATCATTTCCTGTTTCGGCAAAGCAAGTGCCTGTCACTAATCCAACATAGCCAGTACCGATCACTGCGATTTTCATGTTTTATTCTTTTAATAAGGTTTAATGAGTATCCTTAGTTAACAAATTCCAGCACGCTGGAACATATAAAGTGCAATTGTTCTTCATCCAGTTCTGTATGCATGGGCAACGAAATCACCCGTTCCGTCAGCCAGTCCGTTATTGATAAATTTTGTGATGCACTCTCAAAAGCTGCGAACATCTTTTGGCGGTGTGCGGGTACGGGATAATAAATCATAGACGGAATATTTTTCGATGCCAGGAATTCATTCAAACCGTTCCTGTCTATTCCTTCTAACAGCAATGTATACTGGTGAAAAACATGACAACTATAAGGGGCCCTGTAGGGGCAAGTGATTTTTGGATGATTGGCAAAAGCTTTATCATAATAATCAGCAGCTTTCCTCCTGGCCACAATATAATTATCAAGATCCTTCAGTTTTATGTTCAAAACAGCGGCCTGAACCGAATCCAGCCGGCTATTGCATCCCACCATTTCATGGTAGTATCTTTTATTTTGCCCATGATTGGCAATCATTTTCAATTTGCCCGCTAACGTGTTATCATTAGTGAATATTGCTCCACCATCCCCATAACATCCCAGATTTTTCGAAGGGAAGAATGAGGTGGCGCCGATTGTTCCGATTGTTCCTGCCTTTTTCTGCAAGCCATTGGCGCTGGTATACGTGCTTCCGATGGCCTGGGCATTGTCTTCAATAACAAACAGGTTATGTTTTTCGGCAATCTTCATGATCTCATCCATGGGGGCCGACTGGCCATACAAATGCACGGGAACGATGGCCCTTGTGCGGGGAGTGATTTTTTTTTCAAGATCAGCCGGGTCAATACAAAATGTTTTTGGATCCACTTCAGCGAAGACGGGCTTTAAGCGAAGCAGCGCCACCACTTCTGTAGTAGCTATATAGGTAAACGAAGGTGTAATTACTTCATCTCCGGGTTGCAGGTCCAGCGCCATCATGGCTATTTGCAAGGCATCGGTTCCATTGGCGCAGGGAATAACATGTTTTACCCCCAGGTACCGCGACAGGTTCTCTGCAAAGTCTGTAACCGGTTTGCCATTGATGAAAGCAGCCGTGTCAAGCACATCTTGGATGGCTGCGTCCACATCTTTCTTAATCTTTACATACTGTTGCTTCAGATCCACCATCTGTATCGGCCTCATACTGGTTTTTTAGCGGCCACAAACCTACAGTAAAATTATGGTTTATCCAATCCTGCCGGGCTGTTACGCAGCTGGTTTGGTGGCTTCGATTGGCCTTTAATAAAAACTTAATGCAGATAGTGACCATTTGTTCTCCTAAGCATCTAAGGTTTTACATTTGTTGTAAATAACAGTACAAAACACGTGAGTATATTTTTTTATGCGATTTTTTTATGGCTATATAAAACCGGAATCCGGATAATATCTCCGTGGAACCCGAAAGCAAAATTGTGGCTGGATGGAAGAAAAAATCTTTTGGCAAGGATAAGTGGCGTAAAAGTGGGAAAAGATGACCGGGTGATATGGATGCATTGTGCTTCCCTGGGAGAGTTTGAACAGGGTAGGCCAGTTGTAGAAAGATTTAAGGAGCAATATCCCGGGCATAAGCTGATACTAACTTTTTTTTCACCATCGGGTTATGAAATCCAAAAAGATTATGAAGGAGCCGATTATGTTTTTTATTTACCAACTGATTCAAAAAAAAATGCAAGGTTTTTTATCAATACGATACGGCCTGTACTGGTTCTTTGGATCAAATATGATTATTGGTTTTATTACCTGGATGAATTGAAAAAAAGAAATATCCCCACATTGCTTATATCCGCTATTTTCAGGCCCGATCAACCCTTTTTCAAGTGGTATGGCAAGCTTCACTGTTATATGCTCTATTGCTTTACACAATTGTTTGTGCAAACAGAAGAATCAAAAAAATTACTGATCGGCTTGGGCATATCCTCAAACGTAAGCCTGGGTGGCGATACACGGTTCGACCGGGTGATGGCAATCGCCGGGCAGTTCACGCCAATACCCCTGGTTGAATATTTCTGCGGAGATAAAAAGGTAATCGTTGCCGGTAGCACTTGGGAAGAAGATGAAGAAGAGCTGGATCATTATGCAAATACCCATCCTGAAATTAAATTCATCATTGCGCCGCATGAAATTGATGAACCCCATTTAAGAGGCATTGAAAGCCTTTTTCATGAAAGCGTGCGTTTTTCTGCGTTAGAGAAAAAGATGGCAGATGGCAGTTGGCAGATGGCAGAAAACACAGCTTCCCGCCGCCAACTGTCAGCTCCCAATGTCTTAATCATTGATAATATCGGTATACTTTCTCGCCTGTATAATTATGCCACTATTGCTTATGTAGGTGGAGGCTTTGGGGATGATGGCGTTCATAATGTAGTGGAAGCCGCCGTTTATGGGAAACCGGTAGTATTCGGACCTGTAATAGAAAAATATTTCGAGGCAATGGAATTGGTGGATTGCGGTGGCGGTATTGTTATTGATAGTGCATTGGAAGCAGAAGCTGTATTTGACCGCTTGTTTTCCAATCTTGAAGAATATCGGTTTAGTTGTGAAGCCTCGGCCAATTATGTACGTGGTAAAAAAGGTGCCACGGAAATCATTGTTCAGTATGTTCAGGAAAATCTTCTTTTGACGAGCTGATAAAATTGTTTGGTAATATCCCTGTTATCATCCCATCCCAGTTTTATTTTCAGCTCTCTTTCCATCCAATATTCGGCTTCCGGCAGTATCCTGAAATTATTAATTGTTTTGATGCTGCGTTCATACATGGCTTCATCGCCACGAAATAGCTCATTGATGAAGACATATCTGTCGTTGACTCCGATTGCTTTTTTTAATTCTCGTACCGGGGAATCTTTGAGTGCGGCGGCAAGTTCAAGTACATCTTCTTTTAACCGATCATTCACGGAAGATCCATTATGGCCAATCACATCATTCAACTCTTTCGCCATGGGCTGATGAGATAGGGTAGGAATATCGGTGAGGGGATCGGGTATCCATTCATGATGTTTATGCCTGGAAAATGCAGAGTCGTTTTCAGGTTCGATTGATTCCTTCGTTTCAACATCAAGATGTTCTTGGGTTTCGGCCGGAGTAAATTTTAATGCTGAAGGCATTACAACGGCTATTTTTGTACTGCTACGGTTCGTTGCGGCAGGAGCGCTGTGCATGCCGGAAAGTTCCGCTTCTATTGATTTTATTGTAACCAGCATTTGTAAAGGATCAGCGTTTTGTTCAAATTGTTCCTTTAACTTGCTTATCAGATGCTTTAATCTTTCCATTATTATTATAACGTCTGGTATTGTTTAGGTTAGTGGATATATAAAATTATAGCAAATTTTTAACCAAACTATTCTAAATGCATGTTTATTGAACCCAATATCAAGAATGAGCGACGTGGTTGGATAGAGGTTATCAGCGGCTCCATGTTTTCGGGCAAAACCGAAGAACTGATCCGTCGCCTGAAGCGTGCTAAGATTGCAAACCTCAGGGTTAAGATTTTTAAACCAGTAGTGGATAGACGTTACCATCATCAAAATATTGTGTCGCACGACGAAAATACGATTGCATCTATACCAGTCGATCAGTCAGAAACCATCCTAAAGCTTGCCAAAGACGTGGATGTTGTCGGCATTGACGAAGCACAGTTCTTTGATAACCAGTTGGCTGATATCTGCGAAAGGCTTGCTTTGCGCGGGATAAGGGTAATCGTTGCTGGTTTGGATATGGATTTTATGGCAAAGCCTTTCGGGCAGATTCCTTACCTGCTTGCCAAAGCGGATTATATTACCAAGTTACATGCCATTTGTGTACAATGTGGAAATATTGCGAATTATTCTTTCAGAAAAACAACAGATGATGAACAGGTATTGCTCGGGAAAAAGGACATTTATGAGCCTAGATGCAGGATATGTTATCAAAAAGGGGAAATGTTAAAATGAACTTCTGAAAATTGTTACCTAATCAATAAAAGGGCCTAAATCCATTTACGTTTCACATACTAAATCAATCAAATCATTCGAATCAGAAGTTCATATATCCTGACACTTTTTAAAAAGGAGCTCTTACTGGAAATCCGCCAGCAGTACACTTTCTTTGGTATTTTATTATATGTGGCTTCCACCATTTTTGTTTTGTACATGGCAATGGGCCAGCCTGAAGCTGCAGTTTGGAACGGGTTATTCTGGATGATACAATTATTTATCTGCGTTAACGCAGTGGCAAAAAGTTTTTTATCGGAAAGTAAAGGAAGATTGTTGTATTTCTATTCAATTGCAGGTTCAGTAGATTTTATTATCGCCAAGCTTTTATTCAATGCACTGTTTATGGCTGTCATGAGTATTATAAGCTGGATATTGTTCATCATCCTGCTGGGAAATCCCATTACTTATGGAGCGAGATTTTTAGGCATTAACCTGCTTGGCGGTATAAGCCTGAGCCTGGTTTTTACATTTCTTTCAGCCGTAGCGGCCCGTGCGCAGCAAAATGCGGTATTGATGGTCATCATGGGCTTCCCGATTATCATTCCGCAATTGATGCTCCTGATGCGAATTTCAAATATTGTGTTCGCAGATGTGGTGCAGGGCGGTTTATTACAAATCATTTTGCTGCTTGCCGGACTGGATGCACTTGTGGTGGTGATGGCTGTAATTTTATTTCCTTTTTTGTGGAAAGATTAACGGTTTATTAAGCCTCAATATATTATCATACATAATATCCAAGACGGTTGATACAACACTGTATTCTATCTATTTTTCAATCATACTTTAAAATATTGTAATCGTTACCCTAAATTTGCTGCGCTTTATATTCTATAGGCAGTATACAATTGGCAATTAGCAATTGCCTTGCATAGTGCTCATTGACGATTCCTTATTGATTTACAACTTCGGATAGTTATGCGAAAATCCTGGTGGAAAATACTTTGCATTATTCTTCTTATTTACACAGTTGTTGGCGGTTTTTTGTTCAGTGTGCCTGTGAGAGAAATATTGCACGAAACCATTCGCAATCTTTATTTTCATGTGTGCATGTGGTTTGGCATGATGATCCTCTTCACGGCTTCAATTGTATATGCAATAAAATACCTGCGTTCACAGCAGTTGAAGGATGATATCTATTCGGTCAATTTTGCTAAAGTAGGCACGCTGTTCGGTATACTCGGTTATACCACCGGCATCGTTTGGGCCTCTTATACCTGGACCGAATATGCGAGCAGCACACAAATATTCAGCGAGCCGAAACTATTGGGAGCAGCCATCGCCCTGCTTGTATATTTCGCTTATTTCGTATTACGGGGTTCAATAACCGATATTGATAAAAAAGCCAGGGTAAGCGCTGTTTATTCCATCTTTGCATATATCATGCTGTTCCCGGCTATTTGGATATTACCCAGGCTACTCGAAAGCCTTCATCCCGGGAACGAAGGCAATCCAGCGCTTAATTTTCGTAATTTGGACGGGCGTATGCGCATGGTGTTTTATCCTGCTATTATTGGATGGACCTTACTGGGTGTTTGGATCACTTCTTTAAAAATCAGGCTCGATCTGCTTAAGAACAAAAATATTTTAAATGGCTAAAAGAATTGCCTCGTTGTTTTTTTCACTATTGGCATTTTTGCCGGCAACGCTATTGGCACAGGTAGCGGACAATCAAAAAAAATATACAGCGTTTGAGATGCGTAGCAACGGAAAGATTTACGTGGTAGTAGCAGTGGTGCTGATCATATTAATTGGATTGCTCCTATATCTCATAAGACTAGACGGGAAAATAACAAGGCTGGAGAAGCATTGAGATGAATGATTGTTGAAAAGCCGGCAGGTAGATTTATCAAATCAAAACCTAGCCCCTTGGTTCCGCCCATTAGCTCCACCCTTCAGGGCGGAGACAGGGGATTGAATATTATCTCTGACGATTGACAAAAACATATCTAAAAAATAATAAAACATCATCCTCTATGGCAGTACAAAATGAGTATAAGTTTTTTGAAGCTGTAGAAAAAAGTTTCGACAAAGCGGCAAAGTTCACCAACTGGGATCTGGGAATCCTGGAGCAGATCAAACAATGTAATTCCGTGTATCGTATGCACTTTCCCGTTAAAATTGGCGATAAGGTTGAAGTGATCAAGGCTTATCGGGTGCAGCATTCCCATCACAAAACTCCCTGCAAAGGCGGTATTCGCTTTGCATTGTCGGTGAACCTGGATGAGGTAATGGCACTGGCAGCGCTGATGACGTATAAATGTGCGATCGTCAATGTGCCTTTTGGAGGCGCCAAAGGCGGCATTTCTATTGATCCGAGAAAATATTCTCCTTATGAATTAGAAAAAATTACCCGTCGATATACGTCTGAATTGATTAAGAAAAATTTTATTGGCCCGGGCACGGATGTGCCGGCGCCGGATTATGGAACCGGAGAACGGGAAATGGCATGGATACTGGATACGTATATGAGTATGCGCCCGGGCGAAATT
>Ga0075024_100000590_pt1 | contig 13517 bp, 10 predicted proteins | sample Str013_2_FD_71389 | JGI IMG/M metagenome (GOLD analysis project Ga0075024, IMG submission 71389) | Freshwater sediment microbial communities in response to fracking from Pennsylvania, USA - Straight Creek_MetaG_SC_2013 | ecosystem: Environmental > Aquatic > Freshwater > Creek > Sediment... | reverse complement strand
GTGAACCCGAGACGGAGCTCACCGAGTTGGCCGGCGAAGCCGATGACGAGCTCGCGCCAGAGCGCCCGCCCCATCGCGACCCGCTCGCTGATCTGGCGGACATTCGGCAATCGATTGCCGGCCGCGAGGACCGGGGCGGACAGGTCGGCCTCGAAACGCCGGGCGATGGCGCGAGTGGGAGCCGGCCGGGTGGATGGCCGTGCCGGAGAACGCTCGTCGGACACATCGACAGGGTACGGCAGTGCCGTTGATGTGTGCAACCATGCATGGTCGTTGCGCTCAACGGCCGGGCCGGCCGAGTACGCTTCGTGCATGCGTCACCTCGCATTCGTGTGCCCCGGACAGGGCTCCCAGTCGGTCGGCATGGGTCGCGCCCTCGCCGACGGCTCCCCGGCCGCGGCAGCCGTCTTCGCGGCCGCCGATTCGGCCCTGGGTGAAGCGATCAGCGCCATCGCCTGGGACGGCCCGGCCGAACGGCTCGACCTGACCGAGAACGCGCAGCCCGCGATCCTCGCGACGTCCGTGGCGATCCTCGAGGCACTCCGCGAACGATGGGCGGCCGAGGGACTCGTCGCCCCGGAGCCCGCGTTCATCGCCGGGCATTCGATGGGCCAGTATTCGGCGCTGGTCGCCGCCGGGGCACTGTCCATCGACGATGGCGTCCGGCTCGTCCGGGAACGCGGCCGTCTGATGCAGAGCTCGGGGCAGGGCCGGGACGGGACGATGGCAGCGATCATCGGACTCGACGACGCCCGACTCCCCGAGCTGGTCGAGAGGGCCTCCGCGCACGGCGTCTTCGTCGTCGCCAACCGCAACGCGCCGGGCCAGGTCGTGGTGTCGGGCGAGCGCCCGGCCATCGAGGCGGGCGCCGAGATCGCAAAGTCGCTCGGCGCCAGGCGAGCCATCGTGCTGCCCGTTTCGGTCGCGGCGCATTCCCCGCTCATGACCGAGGCGGCCGATGGGATGCGCACCGCCCTCGCCGGCGTCTCGTTCTCGGACCCGATGGTCCCGCTCCTGGCGAACGCCGACGCGCGTCCCATCGAAACGGCCACGGCCTGCCGGACCGAGCTGGTCGAGCACCTCACGGCCGGCGTGGATTGGATCCGCGCTGTCGAACACATGACCGCGGCGGGCGTGACCGCCTTTGTCGAGATCGGCCCAGGACGCGTTCTGACCGGCCTCATCAAACGCATCGCGCCGGAGGCCGACATCGTCTCGGCCGATGACCCGGCATCCATGGAGCGGCTCCTCGTCCTGGCTGCCGTTCCCGCCTGAGTCCATCCGTCAACAAGGAGGACGTCAACTGTGCGCAAGCCCGACTACGACCGCCGCGTCGTCGTCACCGGTCTCGGCGTGATCAGCTCCGTCGGCAACGATGTCGGCACGGCCTGGATGAACCTCGTGAACGGCGTGTCCGGACTCGGACCGATCACCCGCTTCGATACGAGCCCGTACGAGGCCAAGCTCGGTGGCGAGGTCAAGGACTTCGTGGCCTCCGACTGGATGGATCCGAAGGCGGCCCGGCGGAGCGAGTCGAGCATGCATTTCGGCGTCGCGGCGGCCAAGCAGGCGCTTGCCGACTCCGGGTTCGAGATCACCGACGAGAACCGCACCGAGGTCGGGGTCGTCTTCGGGTCCGGCGCCGGTGGGCAGACCCTCATGCTCGAGAACTACGTCTCGATGAGGGAGCGTGGCCCGCGGACCGTCGCCCCGACGTTCATCGCCAACGCCCTGACCGACAGCTGCTCCGGGATGATCGCCATCGAGACCGGCGCCATCGGCCACAACATGTGCGTGGTCTCGGCGTGTGCGACCGGCACCCACAACGTCGGCGAGGCCGCCGAGGCCATCCGCCGGGGCGATTGCATCGCGGTCATCTCCGGCTCGACCGAAGCGCCCCTTCTGGAAGTCGGACACGCGGGCTTCTCGAACATGCGCGGGATGGGCATGCCGCGGCCGGGCGAGGCCCCGCAGACGGTCTCGCGACCGTTCGACCTGACCCGCGACGGGTTCGTCCTCGGTGAGGGCGCAGGCTCGCTCATGCTCGAGGACCTCGAATTGGCCAAGGCGCGCGGGGCCAGGATCTACGCTGAGGTGGTCGGCTACGGTTCCGCCGCCGATGGCTGGGACATGATCCAGCCGGTCGACCTCGGCGCCGGCTCCGCTCGGGCGATGAAGATGGCGCTCGATCGACGCGGCGTGCCGGCCGACGAGGTGGACCTCATCAACCCACACGGCACCTCGACCCCGCTCGGCGACCGCCGCGAGACGGAGGCGATCTGGGCGGTCTTCGGCGCCCGCTCATCTGGAGCGGCGCGCGAGATCGCGATCAGTGCCACAAAGTCGATGACCGGGCACATGATGGGCGCCGCCGGTGCGTTCGAAGCGTTCGCGACGGTCAAGTCGGTCTACGAACAGTGCGCTCCGGCGACGCTCAATTACCGCGACGCGGACCCCGACTGCGACCTGTGGGTCGTTCGCGAGACGACCGCCCACCCGATCCGCTACGCGCTCTCGAACAACATCGGCCTGGGTGGCCACAACGGCGCCGTGATCTTCAAGCGGTACGACGGCGATTGACCACGCCTCCTGACTACAATCAGCGGACCCCTGACACATCGGAGCCCCATTGACTGAGCAGGACCCCGCGCGCCGTGCCGTCGTGACCGGCCTCGGCGCGATCATGCCGATCGGCAACGATTTCCCGACCTACTGGTCGAACCTCGTCGCCGGCGTGACGGGTACCCGGACGGTCAGGCGGTTCGACCCGTCAGCGTTCGAAGTGCGGATCGCCGCCGAAGTCCTCGATTTCGACCCGACCACCGTCATGGACGCCAAGATGGCGCGCCGGATGAGCCGGTTCATCCAGCTCGCGATGGCCGCCGGCCGGGAGGCCGTCCGCGATTCGGGGATCGACTTCGGGGCGATGGACCAGGAACTCCGCGACCGGGTCGGCGTGGTCGTCAATACCGGTGGTGGTGGCATCGAGCAGATCATCGATGGGACACACATCCACGACGAGAAGGGTCCGCGGTTCGTGTCGCCATTCGCGGTTCCCGCGCTGTCGGGCTCGATGGCCGCCTGCATGCTGTCGATGGAGTACGGGCTGACCGGTCCGGTCATCACCCAGGTCGCCGCCTGCGCGACGTCGGTCATCGCCTTCCAGGACGCGCTGCGGCTCATCCGTTCGGGCGAGTGCGACGTCGTCCTGACCGGCGGCTCTGAGGCACCGATCTGGCCGATGGGCCTGGCGGCGCTATCGAACATGACCGCGCTGTCGAAGCGCAACGACGATCCGGAAACTGCGTCGCGGCCGTTCGATGCGACGCGCGACGGGTTCGTCCTCGGCGAGGGCGCCGGGGTCGTCGTCGTCGAGTCGCTCGCGCACGCGCAGGCCCGCGGCGCGACGCCGATCGCGGAGGTCATCGGCGGCGCGCTGACAGCGGACGCCTTCCATATCAGCGCCCCGGACCCGAGCGGACGGGGCCAGACGCGCGCGATGACCTCGGCGCTGCGCAATGCCGGGGTGGCGCCGGACGAGATCGACTACATCGTCGCTCACGGCACGGCCACCCAGCTCAACGACGTGACCGAGACGCGGGCGATCAAGGCGGCCTACGGCGACCACGCCTACAAGGTGGCCATAAGCTCGCCGAAGTCGATGATCGGCCATCTCGTCGGCGCGGCCGGGATCGCCTCGGCGCTGGCGGCCATCGGCGCGATCCGCGACCAGGTCATCCCACCGACCGCCAACCTGCATACGCCCGATCCCGAGTGCGATCTCGACTACACGCCCCTGACCGCCCGACGGGCCAAGATCGACACGGTGGCGGTCAATGGCTTCGGGTTCGGCGGCCAGAACGCGGTGACGATCTTCCGCTCGTTCGAGGCGTAGCGGTCAGCCCGGCCCGAGCATGACCATGAGGACGGATCCGCGGTCATCTGAGCTGCACACGGGCGACGGCCACGATCTGATCCGCGTGCAGGGCGCGCGTGTGAACAACCTCAAGGACGTCAGCATCGCCATCCCGAAGCGCCGGCTGACCGTGTTCACCGGCGTCTCCGGCTCGGGCAAGAGCTCATTGGTCTTCGGCACGATCGCCGCGGAGTCGCAGCGGATGATCAACGAGACGTACAGCGCCTTCGTGCAGGGCTTCATGCCGACCCTGGCGCGGCCGGACGTCGACGTGCTCGAAGGGCTGACCACGGCGATCATCGTCGACCAGGAGCGGATGGGCGCCAACGTCCGCTCGACCGTCGGGACCGCGACCGATGCGAACGCGCTCCTTCGCCTGCTCTTCAGCCGCCTCGCCAAGCCCCATATCGGACCGCCGACCGCGCATTCATTCAACATCCCGATGCGCAAGGCGAGTGGTGCGATGACCGTCGACCGTGGCAAGGGTGAGCGGATCGTGGTGCGCGACGCCATCTACTACGGCGGCATGTGTCCGCGCTGCGAGGGCATGGGTTCGATCACCGATATGGACCTGACCCAGCTGTACGACGCCACAAAGTCGCTCAACGAGGGCGCCATCACGATCCCTGGCTACAGCATCGAGGGCTGGTACGGCCGCATCTTCACGGGCAGCGGCTTCCTCGATCCGAGCAAGCCGATCCGTGACTACACGAAGACCGAGCTCGACGACCTGCTCCACAAGGAACCGACCAAGATCAAGGTCGACGGCATCAACCTGACCTACGAGGGGCTGATCCCGAGGATCCAGAAGTCGATGCTGTCCAAGGACGTCGATACCCTCCAGCCGCACATCCGGGCATTCGTCGAGCGAGCCGTGACGTTCACCGCCTGCCCGGAGTGCGGCGGGACCCGGCTCAATGCGCCGGCGCGCTCGTCGAAGATCGATGGGATCAACATCGCTGACGCTTGCGCGATGCAGATCGACGATCTCGCGCGGTGGCTTCGCGGATTGGACGAGCCATCGGTCGCGCCGCTGCTTGCGGGCCTGCAGCACACGTTCGACTCGTTCGTCGAGATCGGGCTCGGCTACCTCTCGCTCGATCGCCCGTCGGGCACGCTCTCGGGCGGCGAGTCCCAGCGCACACGGATGATCCGCCACCTCGGCTCGTCGCTCACCGACGTCACGTATGTCTTCGACGAGCCGACGATCGGCCTCCACCCACACGACATCCAGCGGATGAACGGTCTGCTGCGACGGCTGCGCGACAAGGGCAACACGGTGCTCGTCATCGAGCACAAGCCCGAGGTGATCGAGATCGCGGACCACGTCGTCGACCTCGGGCCGGGCGCCGGGTCCGAAGGCGGCAAGGTGGTCTTCGAGGGCACGGTCGCGGAGCTGCGGGCCAGCGCCACGCTCACCGGGCGACACCTGGACGATCGCGCGTTCTTGAAGCCGTCGGTGCGAACCGCGACGGGCCGGCTCGAGGTGCGCGGCGCCAGCACGAACAACCTCCGGGAGATCGACGTCGACATCCCACTCGGCTTGCTGGTGGTGTTGACTGGCGTGGCCGGATCGGGCAAGAGCTCGCTGATCGACGGCTCGGTCGCGGGCCGGGACGGCGTCGTGTCGATCGACCAGGGCGCGATCAAGGGTTCTCGGCGCAGTAACCCGGCGACCTACACCGGGCTGCTCGACCCGATCCGCACGGCGTTCGCCAAGGCTCATGGCGTCAAGCCCGCCTTGTTCAGCGCCAACTCCGAGGGCGCGTGCCCGACGTGCAACGGCGCCGGCGTCATCTATACCGAGCTCGGGTTCATGGACACGGTCGCCACCACCTGCGAAGACTGCGAGGGAAAGCGGTACGAGGCATCCGTCCTCGAGTACCACCTGGCGGGGCGCGACATCAGCGAGGTGCTCGCCATGTCGGTCACGGAGGCGAAGGCTTTCTTCGGCACCGGCGATGCCAGGACACCGGCAGCGCACGGGATCCTCCAGCGCCTGACCGATGTCGGGCTCGGCTACCTGCGGCTCGGCCAACCGCTCCCGACCCTGTCGGGCGGCGAGCGCCAGCGGCTCAAACTTGCCACCCACCTCGGCGAGAAGGGCGGCGTCTTCATCCTCGACGAGCCGACCAGCGGGCTCCATCTCGCCGACGTCCGGCAGCTGCTCGCCCTGCTCGACCGGCTCGTCGACGACGGCAAGTCGGTCATCGTCATCGAGCACCACCAGGCCGTGATGGCGCACGCCGACTGGATCATCGACCTCGGACCCGGCGCCGGGCGCGACGGGGGCCGGATCGTCTTCGAGGGGACGCCCGAAGATCTCGTTGCCGCACGGACCACCCTGACCGGCGAGCACCTCGCGGCATACGTCGGCCGCTGAGGGACATCGGGGACGACCGGGCCGTTCCTCAGCCGACGATGGGCAGGGGGTCTGAGTCGACCGGTGTCGAGGCGGCGTCCGCCGCACGGGCCGTCTCTCGCCCCAGGATCCGGCGGACGAGGAGGATCGCGAGGATCGCCGCGACCAGGTTCAGCACGTCGCTGAGCATCGTCACGGTGATCGTGGACTTCAGATCGTCGAGCGTCTCGCTGCCGGTGAATCGCGTGAGATAGCCGATCAGGTTGCCGCCCAGCCAGGTCAGCCACCAGCCGAGCAGGAGCGGTCGTGCGCGATCCGAATCGACCGCCGCGGCGAGGCGATCATGCAGGTCGGACACGATCTGATAGGGCACGACGAAGTTGGCGAATGGCGCAAACCACCAGCCGATCGCCCCGCGAGGGGAGTGCGGCGGCGTCCCGGCTCCGATCGCAGGAGCATTCTCAACGGCACGGGACAGCCAGGCGACGTAGGCGACCGCGGAAACGATGAGGGCGAGCACGAACGATCCGCTGATCGAGGCGGTCGTGGCGTCGAATGCGTTCGCTTCGGCCGCGCCGGCAGCGCCGCCCACGACATCGTCGGCGAGCTTGCCGAAGCCTGCAAGGTGGACGATCGACGCCAGGTCAAGGAGACCCGCGGCCGCGATCGCGACCATCGCGACGATCGCCCGCGTCCGCGAGGAGCGGAATGGGCTTGGACTCGTCCCCACCGCCGATGCCGATGGTGCCGCCCACAGGACCGCGGGCGGCGGCGTGACGGCGGACGGCGCGACCGGGTCCGCTGCCGACGCAACAACGGGTGTCGCGTATGGGGCTACGGGGGCGGCGGAGACGGCCGGCACCATGGCGGCCGCGGCGATCACGGGCGCGGCCACGACCGCGGGACCCTCCGGGCTCCGAGCGGCGGCGGGCGTCCGGCGAACGTCGAGGACCGTTCGTCCCACGCGGAACGACCCGGGCACGGTGAACCACACCCCTCCCGCGATCCGCAGGTCGCCCACGAACGTGCCACTCGCCGAGCCGAGGTCGCGGAGCACGACCCGGTCGTTGAGCTGGACTTCGAGTTGCGCGTGCCGGCGCGAGGCGCGCGGGTCGTCGACGACGAGGTCGCAGTCGGGCTCGCGCCCGACGACGAACGGCGAGACCTCGATGGCCGTCGTCTTCCCGTCTGGGTCGGTGACCGTGACGCGGGGACGCGGCGTTGGGGGTCCGCTCAGCATCTGGACGACACCTCCTCTGTCCGCATACTACGCGGGATGGCGCCGCCTTCCGAAACGACCACGCGACCGTGATGCCCCACGGTCCCGGGTTCGCGGCCCGATCCGACGTAGGGTCGACGCGGACCGGCAACGAGGACCGATTCCTCGCGCGACCACCGCTGTTCGCCGTGGCCGACGGGATGGGCGGCCACCAGGCGGGCGAGGTGGCGTCGGAGCTCGCGATCAGCCTCCTCGACGAGACCGCCGATCGATCCCCTGTCCTTGGGACCGATTCCCTTGTCGATGCGCTCGAACGGTCGAATGCGGCCATCCGGCGCGAGGCCAGGCTACGCGCCGATCTGGCCGGTATGGGAACGACGTGTACGGTCGCGGTCCTCGATGGCGAGATCCACATCGCCCACGTCGGTGACAGCCGCGCCTACCGGTTCCGCGCCGCGCGGCTGGAACAGCTGACCGACGATCACAGTCTTGTCGCGTCGATGGTCCGCGAAGGACGGATGGATCCGGCCGCCGCGATGACCGACGGCCGCCGCAACATCATCACGCGAGCTCTCGGCGCCGAAGATCAGGTCCGCGTCGACGTCGTCAGCGCCGACCTCGCTCCCGGCGATCGGCTGCTGCTCTGTTCCGACGGCCTGCACGGCCAGGTCGACGATGCGGCGATCGCGACCGTCCTGCGCGACGAGCCCGATCCTGCTCACGCGGTCGACCGGCTCATCGGCCTTGCGAATGCCGCCGGCGGCGAGGACAACGTGACAGTCATCGTCATCGACCCGGACATGATGGCCGACGCGGCGAGCCCCGCCGTCGCCGTCGCCGTCGCCGTGGTCGTCGACGGCGACGGCGATCAGCAGGAGAGCGCCGACGCGGCGAAGCGGACCGATGATTCGCCGATCCCGGCACGGCGACCCCGTCGCGCGATCGCGCTGTTCCTGCTCCTGGTCATCGCAGCCATCGCGGTCGCGATCGCCGGCTGGCTGCTGGCCGCGGCGATCAGCCCGACCTGAGCCTGGGCACAGCGGATCTCTCAGCCCCCCGACGGCAGACCGCGCAGCGGCCGGCCCTCGAAAGTCTCGATCGCCGCGACGAGTTCTGGCGTGAGCGCGACCGCCGCCTCGGCCGCGTAGTCGTACCGTACCAGCACGGAATCGCTGACCGCCACGAGGCGCAGCGTCTCACCCGAGAGGCCGGCGCTGAGCCGGTGTTCGAGGGTGAATGACGAGCGACCGATCCGGGTCGCTCGCGACTGCACCCTGATCGTCTCGCCGAAGAACGCCTGTGCCCGGTAGGTGATCCGAGCTTCGGCGAGGATGAGGCTCTCGCCTCCATCGTCGCCTCGCGCGAAGCCCTCGCCGGTCACGTCGGTCCAGTATCGGATCCGGGCGATCTCGCAGTAGGTCAGGTAGGTCGCGTTGTTGACGTGACGCATGGCGTCCGTGTCCGCGAACCGAACGGGGACCGAGACCTCGTGCGCGAACTGTCCGACGAGGTCGCGTGGGTCAGCCGCCTCCCGGCCGCGGTGCGGGTGATCGTCCATCTGAAGCTCCTATGTCAAGCCGCGACCATGGGGATCGAAACGACGGAGGCGGAGCGAGTTCATGACCACCGACACGGACGACAGTGCCATGGCGCCGGCCGCCATCGCCGGGTTGAGCGTGATCCCGAACGCCGGGTACAGGACGCCCATCGCGACCGGGATGAGCACGATGTTGTAGGCAAAGGCCCAGAACAGGTTCTGGCGGATGACCCGCATCGTCGCGCGGGACAGGTCGATCGCGGCCGTCACGGAACGCGGGTCGCCGCCGACGAGCGTCACGTCCGATGCCTCGATGGCGACGTCCGCGCCCGTCCCGATGGCGATGCCGAGATCCGCGTGGGCGATCGCCGGGGCATCGTTGATGCCGTCGCCCACCATCGCCACGACGAGTCCGCGTGCCTGGAGGCGTTCGATGGTGGCCGCCTTGTCGGCCGGACGTGTCTCGGATTCGACGCGGTCGGGACCGAGGCCGACCTGGCGCGCGACGGCTTCGGTCGTCAGCCGGCCGTCGCCACTGACCAGCCAGACCTCGATGCCGGCGTCGGCCAGGCCCCGGATGGCTTCGGCGGCTGTCGGCTTGACAGGGTCGCCCAGGGCGATGAGGCCAGCCGCGGCGCCGTCCACGGCGACGAACGCGAGCGTCTCGCCGGTGGATTCCGCTGCGGTCGCCACCTCGTCGAAGGGCGCCACGTCCACGCCATGCTCGACGACGAGTCGCCGGTTGCCGACGACGACGGCGTGGGCCGTCCCGTCCGCTGCCCAGACGATGCCTTCGACACCACCGCCGGCGATCGCGACGAAGCCCGTCACGGTCCCGAACCCGAGCTCATCCTCGAGTGCCCGGGCCCGGATGGCTGCCCCGAGCGGATGCTCACTGCCGCGCTCGAGCGAACCGGCGAGGTCGAGCAGTTCGGCCACCGACCGGCCAACGGCCGGCGTGACGCGCACGACTGAGGGCCGCCCGAGCGTGAGGGTGCCGGTCTTGTCGAGGACGACCGCGGTGACGCGATGGGCGGTCTCGAGCGCCTCGCCACCGCGGATGATGATGCCCGCCTCCGCGCCGCGTCCGGTGCCGACCATGATCGCGGTCGGCGTCGCGAGACCCATCGCGCACGGGCAGGCGATGACGAGGACCGCGATGAACGAGGTCAGAGCGAAGGTCAGGCTCGGCTCGGGTCCGGCGACGAACCAGACGACGAACGTCAGGGCCGCCAGGCCGAGCACCATCGGCACGAAGACCGCGGCGATGCGGTCGGCCAGGCGGGCGATCGGGGCCTTGGAGCCCTGGGCCTGCTGGACGAGGTCCGCGATCCGGGCCAGGGCGGTGTCGCGTCCGACACGCGTCGCGCGCATGACGAAACTGCCGGTCCCGTTGAGCGACGCGCCGATGACTTCGTCACCGGGGCCGACCTCGACCGGGATCGGCTCCCCGGTGAGCATCGACAGGTCGACGCTCGAACCGCCTTCGACGACCGCACCGTCGACCGGGACGATCTCCCCCGGGCGGACGCGCAACATGTCGCCGACCGCGACGGCCTCGAGTGCGACCTCGCGGTCCTCGCCGCCGATGGCGACGAGCCGGGCCGTCTTCGGGCTCAAGCCAACGAGCCGGCGGATGGCGCCGGCGGTCCGGACCTTGGCGCGGGCCTCCAGCCAGCGGCCGAGAAGAACGAGGCCGATGATGATGGTCGAGGAGTCGAAGTAGGTGACGGGCTCGATGCCGGCGGCCATGACGACCTTCGGCCAGAGGGTCACGACGACGCTGTAGCCCCACGCTGCGGTCGTGCCGACGGCCACCAGCGTCTCCATATTGGTCGTCCCGTGACGAGCGGCGCGCCAGGCCGGCCGGTAGAAGCGACGTCCGGCCCACACCTGGATGAAGGTCGCCGGGATGAGCGCGATCCGGTTGAGTTGGGTCATGCCGAGCGACGCGGTCGGCCCGAACATCAGGACCATGATCCCGATGGCCACGGCGATCGACGCCGACGCGGCGATGAGCAGGCTGCGTGCCTCACGCTCCCGATCGAGATCGTCCTGCGAGACCTCGTCCGCCAGCGACAGCGGCCCCGCGCTCTCGGCGGGGGCCCGCTCGCGAACGTCGTAGCCGGCCGCTTCGATGGCGCCGACAAGGGTCGCACGATCGGCCACGTCGGGCAGGTAGCGGATGGTCGCCACCTCGGTGGCCAGGTTGACCGATGCGGTCTCGACACCTGGGGTCTTGCCCAGGAAACGCTCGATGCGATTGACGCAGGACGCGCACGTCATCCCCTCGATCGGAAGGGCCACTTCAACGGCGGTCGGGGGTCGTGTGTTCATACTCCCTAGGAGTATATCACCCGCCCTGGTGTGCCAGACTCATCGAGTGGCCGATCCGATTGCTCTCCACACGTCGATGCCCGGTCCGTGGGGACCTTTCTTCGTGGCTGCGACGAAGCGTGGAGTGGTCGCCGTGGACTGGCTGACGACCGAGGAGGAGTTCGAGGCCCGACTCATCCGCCGCCTTGGCGGACCGATGGCATCCCTGGCCGAGGCGGAACCCGACGATCCCCGACGCCGTGACCTGCTCGCCGCGCTGGGGGTGCTCGAAGCCCTCCTGGCGGGTCGTCCGGTGGCGACCGCGGTGATCATCGACATCTCGGACCGTCCGGCCTGGGACCGACATGTCCTCGACGCGTTCGCCGCCATCCCGTTCGGTTCGACGGCCTCCTACGGCGAGATCGCCCGCCGGGTCGGTGCTCCCCGCGCCGCGCGCGCCGTCGGGGGCGCGGTCGGCCGAAACCCGGTCGGCCTGATCATCCCGTGCCACCGGGTGATCGCCGCGGACGGCACGATCGGCGGCTACGGTGGAGACGCCTGGGGCAGCCGCGAGGACCGCCTCGAGATCAAGCGCGCCCTCCTCCGGCGCGAGGGTGTCGAGGTCGGCCGCAGGCCGGATGTCCGACAAGTCGCGAGCCAGGGTTGAATCGCGGTGAGTACACGGTCATCATCGGTGTCCGGCATTCGACATCATCGCGGTCACACGTGGACTGGCGACTCGACACCGACGTCCCGACACTACAGCCAAAGCCCTCCATCCATCGGGCGAGCAGCGAGAACAGGAGCGAGTCATGAATACCAAGCACCGTCCAGGCGAATACGCCGACTCGGGATCCGAGGACGACACCGAGGGCCAGTCGTTCAGCCGCCGCGCCGTCGATACCGGCGAGGACGACACCGAGGGCCAGTCACATCAGCGTCGGGCGACCGACGATGAGGACGACACCGAGGGCCAGTCGTTCAGCCGCCGCGCCGTCGATACCGGCGAGGACGACACCGAGGGCCAGTCACATCAGCGTCGGGCGATCGACGATGAGGACGACACCGAGGGCCAGTCCTTCACGACTCGCTGATCGAACCTTTCGCGTGACGCCTCGGCTACGGCCGAGTGGCGCCTCAACCGCTCCGAAGATGACGCGACTCGGGTGATCGAGACTCGCCGACACCACCCCGGTCGCGTCATCATGTCCCGGTGACGGGATGCTGACCGCCTATCGCCGGGTCTTCGCGAACTCACGTCTCGCCCGGCTGCTGGCCGGCGAATTCATCTCATCCATCGGCGACTGGCTCTACCTGGTCGCGATCCTGATCATCGTGTACGAGCAATCCCACGACCCGCTGGCCCTGGGACTCGTCGGGGCTGCCCGGATCTTTCCTTACCTGATCTTGTCGGTTCCCGCGGGGATCGTCGCGGATCGGTTCGATCGCCGCCTCGTCCTGATCGTCACCGACATCAGCCGCGGCGCGCTCCAGGTCGTCCTGGCGATCCTGGTCCTGACCGGTGCGCCGGTCCTGCCGATCGTCGCCGTGGTCATCGCGGCGTCATGCATCGCCACCTTCTTCGGCCCGGCGATCGGAGCGTACCTGCCGTCGCTGGTGGATGACGAGGCGGATCTCGGGCCTGCCAACAGTGTCTGGGCGACGCTCGACAACCTCGCCTTCTTCGTCGGCCCGGCGATCGCCGGGGTGCTCATCGCGGTGGGCGGACTGGCCACTGCGTTCGTGCTCAACGCCGCCTCCTTCGCGTTCGTGGCGATCATGCTCGCGACGCTGCCGAGCCGGCGGACCCTCATCGAAGCAGCCGAGGACGCGGCCCGCTTGGAGGGCGCTCTTGAGATACAGTCCGCCGTCGCCAGTGGCTGGGGCAGCATCGTGCGCCGACTTCCGGGGATCGTCGTGCTGGATACGGCCACGAGCTTCGCCGGTGGTGCACTCAGCGTCCTGACTGTGGTGATCGCCGTGGACTCGCTCGGCGCCGGCGAGGCCACCACGGGCTACCTGAATGCCGCGACCGGCATCGGCGGCATCGCAGCCGGTATCGCGGCCGGCTGGGTGGTCCTCCGACGACTCGACGTCGGGATCGCTGGGGGCTCCGTCATCGCTGCTGTCGGTCTGCTGGCGCTTGGCACGACCCACGACCTCGCGC